>JAABUI010000073.1_pt1 | contig 159093 bp, 153 predicted proteins | sample 5559111 | NCBI WGS metagenome assembly JAABUI01 (sample SAMN10711870, study PRJNA513365) | rock metagenome | isolation source: Antarctica rocks | place: Antarctica: Victoria Land, Buttleship Promontory | reverse complement strand
GTGGGTTTGGTTGACCACATTCTTTTTTGGGAGCTACATCGATCATTTCAGGGAAGTGCCTCATCGAGTAGAGCCATAATTGTTTGTAGGAAGATCCAAACGCAGTATCGGTCTTAGAATGCTCTGTACGAAAGGATCCTTCTGCCTCTTCAACAAAGAGGATTGAGGGGTTTCTGAAAGCAGCCTCATAAGATCGTCTGACTGTTGTGTGAGTCTTTGTGTCCAGAAGACCCTTCATCACGCTCGCACAAGGCTTCAGGTATAGCAGGTTGTCCAGTAACGTCTCAATAGTAGGTATCAAGCAGGGAATATCCAAAAGAGTCTCGAGTAATTCAGCCCTCGTGCAAGTATTTACCAAGAGCGGAAACAGAAGCCCACTTTCCATGGCGTCTATAATTGACTGACGGTCTTCCGTTGATGTCGCCGGCGCTCTGAGTTGAAGAAATTCGACAGTTGCATCGTCGACAGTTCAGGTCTCATTACCCAAATGTCTCACGATGTGGTGCCAGACTGTACTGATATGTTGAAGGCAGTGAACTAACTCCTATTCGAATCAACGTGACACTGGTCAAATCCTACCAGCGGATTGATCTTACCTCATGGCAATTCAAGGTTACAATTCTGCGAAGCGTTCCAGGCTTGATGGGTGACCAGAGCCCAGGAATGTGAGCCGTCTGGTCAAATTTCAGTGATCAAACTTTCATGCTTGATGAGCTGCTTGAGATCCTGCTGCATTGTCTGCGTAAGTTAATTCCACCACCTCGTCTCTTCTTCTAAAGGGCACCGGTGGATTTGACATATGCGGATCATTCGAACTACCTCGCCGCGGGGAACGTCTTTGGGATTGGGGCGTTCTTCTAATGGGAGGTAAGAAAAACAAAGCAGTTAACATTGATTAGATGTCGATGAAGGGATAAAACGAAATTGTTTGGTGTGCATTTTGATCACTTACTTTGGACGTACAAGCGTTTCGTCCACCACCTATCTTTTTCTACGAGGAACTCTCGCCCAGCAAAAATTCGATGTCGTCCTCGAAGCCCACAGAGTGTGTAGTCGGCGGGAAACGTTAGCATGGAATGCTCTTCGTTGTTCGGCTTTGTCGACGACAAAGTTCCTCTGTCAAGATTTGCCTTGTGTAACGCTTCGTTGAGTTGGCGATCGTCAATTAGGGCAGTAATGTGATTCATCTCCTTGTGACGGAGACATCCTTCGGCGAGAAAAGTGTTCGTGAGCCTAAGAACTTTGTTTTCATCGATCCCTTCGAGGGAAAACGAGATAGATTGTAGAGATACTCGCGCGACTCCTTGAAACACAATTCGTTTGCAATTAATAAATTCCATGTTGGATTTTTGCCTTGATGTCAAGCGTTCTCATCAACCGGCAGACGATTTAGCATTTCGTCAATGTATATATATATAAGATGTAAGCGCTGAGAGGTACAGAGACGTAATACTAAATATAGTAGACCACTCAACGCCGTCACATAAGCGCCAAGAAAGACCTAAAATCGGGCACCCGTCTCGTCTTCACCCTCGTTGCCGTTTTTGCCGCTCTCACCCGGCTACGTTACCTGCTTCCACCTGCAAACGCGGACTACCTTGAGACTGATATGGGAATTGTTGGCTGGGCATACAAATTCTGTTGTTGGACGATCATCTGGACGTTGATTGAAATTAAGAGTAGTTCTATTGCGGGTAAGAATTTACACTAGTAGCGCACTAATACCAATCTATCAATATATTTACCGCACTTCTTGCTACTTCAAAACCTCGCTGACATCAAAAGAACCCTTTCTTCCAGCTGCATTAGTGCACAAGGTTCTATTTGCTTCTGTCCGAAACGATTATTGGTGGGCAACATTGGATTAACGTCAACGCTCGCAGGGAGGTAGGAAGGCAGATGATTCAAGAGCAATCCAAGTGCAAAGAACCTCATGGGAGATTGATGCTGACGTAGTAAGGATTGCCCTTGCAGAAGGGATAAGGGCTGTAACGGAATCTACGTCTCAGACAACAAACCAGAAGTAGGAAAAAACAAGGTAGGATCTCTTAATAATAAATCTAATCTTGGTTGTATCTTTGACCTTGCAGGCTTGAAGCGATGAGGCAGGGCTCTCAATGCTATTGAAGATTGAACATGGTTGAGCAAGTGGTTCGAAATATGAGCTTCTGCGCCGATGCCGTGTAACCCAGGACCGCACTATCGTATCTCAGAGCGGACTTATCACGAAGAAAGCGACGTTGTGGATCAGCGCTAATCTCTATTCATGATGGCCTACATGAGCACTTAGGCACCCTTGTTGCGTGGCAGGGCTCCTTCGACGTGTTTTGTTGAATAATACAGCTCTCAAATTTGTTACTACGTTGACAGAATGAAGGTGCGATGACAGAATCTCTCTTCTCAAAATTAATGATCAGGCGAGAAACGAGGATCGATCGATACGATTCGAGGCATTAGATTCTGACGTTGTCTCTTTTCATCTCGAAGCATCACAACGCAGTCATAGATAAACAGCCGAACGAGTTCAGTAAAGCGTCGTGTTTGATTATGCATATCGTCGAAAAGATCTCAGCCGTCCTCACCGAGCCTCGACAAAAAGTGTTTACGATCGGCAAATGAACGGGCACAAAGCGCCTATCCAACAATAAGGCAGGGTGCCCGCAATGCGTCTCGTATACAGAAACCCACATTTCAGAATACAGAAAGATTTGTCCAAAATCTCCAGTAATGTACGCTTGACTCAACTGTTTCCTCTGTTTCCACATCTGATCGAACGCCACGCTTTGCTCTATTTGTTCATGACTGCATTCTGGTGTATCGAGATAGCACGCAAGAACCCGACGCCACAAAACATATCGGACGATCCTTATTTCTCACATCTTCTACAGCGAAGCAAGAAGAATTATGTGTTCCATTACGAGGCCCCTTTCCTGAAATGAATATTTTTGGCAATAGATGTTCTGCGCGCGAATATCTTAGACTGGTCCTTAATATCCCTTTGTCATAGAATTTGGGACGTTTTATTTCCCACATATTGAGTATTTCGGCCGTGTCGGCCAGTGGTTTCGCTGACCTTCTTGCTTTTGGCTCGCGCACATCGAGGATCGAAGGAATTTGTATGCGGGACCACAACAGTCAAAACTTCTAATTCCCTGGAAAATTGCCGTATCTGTTATGGCACTCATACTAGCCTCGACAAGATCGGCGTTCTTCCAGCAGTACGGAATTTCGTCGTTTAGCGAAAGATCGTAAATGGAAAAAAGCCTCGAACAGCAAGTTATTTGAGAAGGCTTGGGGTCACTGTTTTGGCCCGGAGGTTCCCGTCGGCTGCAACATCGATAGGAGGGAAAGTCGTACTGGAGCTCAGCATGGCACGGATAATGACGAGTTTTTCTCCATGCTACACAGTCTTCAAAGCCTCGACCTTGAGGGAGGAACAACCAAGAGGACACTAAGAGCCCAAAGGGTTGGGGTGGAATTTGTCTCCCATTACGGTAACGACGCTCATGTCACGGAGAGATGGCAGGCGCTTTGCCAGGATTGCGGAGTCAATCCGGTACCACCATCTATCAAACAATGCAAAAAGGTACAGCCCCTTCCCGCGATGCGCTCGGCAGGCTTTTTGTCGTGCGTACCCATGCTGATGGCTCCTTGAGTTTCATTAGGCACTGAAAAGCTTAAACATTAACATATATCATTTCCTTGATGCGAAAAAAACCGGAAGGATCCCGCACCGTTTTCCGTCCCGACGGGATTTGGCGGTGTTTATGGAAAGACATCCAGAGAAAAAGTATCCCTTGAATATGGCGAAACAGAACAAATTCTTGAGTGTACTTCTCATCGAATGCTGGTGAATTCTCTGAACCACCTCCTCGATTATCAAGAAGTGTTGCAACAGCGCTGTACCTCGCTCCTTCGCAATAAACATATTCTAAGCATACTCTTGTCGCTATCACCATTAGGTTAAACAAGGGTCCAATTCCACGGCCTTCTCGGTGTAATGGTCGACAGCACCTCTAGCCTGCTCCTCTTCCTCTTTTTCGCCTTCTTCCGCATTTTCGTCATCCCACTGATCCTCGTTGTTTTCGCTGGCTGAGGAATCAGAGTGAGTATGCGTTCGGCCCCCGTCGCTACAATTGCGTGTCCGTTTGCGGGGCTTTGACGAGACAAAACCGTTGCGGCACCGAGAAGGGGTGTTTGAGACGGCAATGCAAATATAACTGAAATTACCCTAGTAAGGACTTGGCTGGGGGATCAAATGCGGGGCTGGTAACAGAGTATTAAAGCATTTCATATCAGGCAGTAGTGTAGAAATGCTGGGGTTGAGAAACAATTATATTATTATACTGAGTTGTTGCTCGCCTTTATCTGCGGAGGCTGTGTTATCTAAAACAGTAGAATTTCAGAATTCTAAATTCACATGTACGGTACACTAAATGCTATAGATAGTGATATCGTTCATCATGCACTCGAAAATAATCCTTATGTAATGAAGCTTTATTATACTTTCGTATAGTGCTTTATTGAGATCTATAGCACTCAGAGTATCGTACCTATGAATTTGTGATTCTAAAATTCTACTTTTTTATTCTATTTTCGCGACACTCTGACCATACCATTTTCTATATAGCGATAATTAGTCTTTTCACGGATCAGATTAAATATTTTCACTTTTAAACAAGTCGAAATCCATATAAAGTTCATGTTACAATGATTGAAATGACGATTAGAAAATGATGTATATGACTGTATCGAGTAGTCAAGCTCCCAGTTAGGGTTTGTCGGGAACTTCTCCACGAAAGGGGATTTGCCCAGTCCTACAAGGTTCTTGAAATATTTTGATGCATCGAACCTTCTTAGTTAAAGCATGTTAATACGTGTTTGTTTGAAACACAAGCACAAGCTTCGATGTCTTGTATAACAAAGCTAGTGTGCATGACTGAGTTTAACAAAATAAAAAAAACCCTTATCAAGTAATTCGGGGTTCTCATAATAAAAGGACCTTGATTACAGCTTTCTCACAACACGAAATCTTCATGAGTCATCTTCTCTCTTAAATGTTCACACAAAGTTCGATCACTTAGACAAGTCTCTTCTATTTGACCACCCCATTTGAAAGATGGCGCCCACTTCAGAGCTTGAGTCCTGGATTAGACAACAATACTACAAGATTGGTCTAAGCCGCAGTGGGCAGTTCATTGGGAAGGCCAAATTCAAAAAAATGCTGTGTGAGCTGCACCCAGGACCAAACATGCCGATTAAGCAAGCGGTCAACCAGTGAGCTACCTTTTTCTACGACATGAGCATCTTCGCTAACCGTTCAACCATCTTATAGACTCATCATTCTGGATGACAAGATCGTGCAAAAGAGTAGTATCGAGAAATCACAATCACTCAAAGCACCGAGCGTGGCCCTTTCCATGGTCCCTCCGACACAAAAATCAGCACCAACTTCAGCGGGGACTGCAAAGAAGCAGAATCTAAGCGCCTCTGTAGTGAAAGTATCGAGTCAGCATTCCTCCAGTTCTGATACGGTTTCCGAAACTGCTTTCTCCCAATGCTGTGCAAAATTACAAGAGTTCGTCAATGTATCAACCAAGCAATATAGCAGTCTGTCCGGTGACAGTGCAGATACAGCTTTACCTATGACGTCTAATCTGGATGATCAACTAGCGCTGCTGAATTTACACGATAATACTGGCACTGCAGATGAAGAAGCCGCAGTTGATGATATTAAGAACGCTGTGCTTTTCCCCGCAAAGCTACTGGACCATTACGAAAAGAGCATCCTACCTCAATACGGACTACTCGGAAGCTGCGAGACGAAGGAAGTTCTGAATAGAGCCACTGATCCAAGAATCTTCTTGAATACCAACATACCTTTTTCCGCATTTATATGTGGTGTTCAGGGAAGTGGAAAGTCGCATACGACCTCATGCCTGATCGGTAGGTGTTTCGCTTACGCATTCAAGCCTCTTGTTGGATCCTCTGACGTCTTCTACAGAAGACTGCCTTATCCGCTCTCCAATGCTAGGAGTTCTCCAAAGGCCCCTCTCGGCCTTGGTCTTTCACTACGGCGAAGCCACTTCCCGCCTCAACTTCAAGCCAAGCGAAGTCGCCTTCCTTGCCTCTCCGAGCCCGGATTTCCCGAACCACCCAAGGGTGTCAAAAGTCAAGCTCTTAGTCTCACCTTCCAACTATCTGACACTCAAACCCATGTATAGCCAAATCCCCGGCGTAACAGTCCAACCCTTCAAGCTACGTCCAAAAGACCTAAACATCGGTACCATGCTCACCCTCATGTCAGTCGACACAACCGATTCGGCGCCTCTTTACATTAGTCAGGTAACCAAGATCCTTCGTGACATGGCTTCCACGTCGTCCAAGGAATTCGACTATCTGGACTTCAAGCGTCAACTAGCCAACGCGAAGCTGGACAGAAAGCAAATAGACTTTCTCAACCAACGACTGGATCTTCTAGAATCGTTCATCGACCTACAAGGTACTAACCCCGGCTCTGCGTTCGAAGCTGGCACAGTCACTATCCTCGACCTGTCCTGTCCTTTTGTTGACGTCAACACCGCTTGTGTTCTGTTCAAAATCGGCATGGTCATGTATCTGGAGTCCAGCGCTACTACAGGGAAGCTCATTGCAGTTGACGAGGCACATAAAGTCTTCAAACCCCTCCCTTTGCCACATACCCCTCTATACGTTTGCTAACAGGTTTCAGTATATGACTGACACACCCGCTTCCAATGCCTTAACCGACTCCCTCCTCGGCGTGATCCGCCAACAACGCCACTACGGCGTCCGCGTAATAATCTCCACCCAAGAACCCACTATCTCTCCCCGTCTCATAGATCTCTGTTCCATGACCGTAATCCATCGCTTTTCTAGCCCCGAGTGGTTCAGCGTCTTGCGACGGCATATTTCGATTTTCGATGATAGCAACAGTGGAAAAGCTGTGGGGCTCTTTCAAAAGATCGTAAGCCTCAAGACCGGCGAAGCGCACATTTTTGCTCCTTCGACGATTGTGGGTAGTACCGATGGGGATGGCAAGTGGGTGAAGTTGAGTGAGGGGATGTTGAAGGTTACGATGCGGAAGAGGCTGACTTGGGATGGAGGGAGGAGTGTTGTTGCTGTTTGACTGGAAAAAGGCATCTCCCTTCGATATGGAAGAATTCCTAGGTAGAATTTGGTTAGAGAATCTCGATTGGAAAGGATTTAGAGGGCTTCTGGGTGGAAGATCTGAAAGGAAATCCAAAAGGTAAGAATCCTGGGGTTTATTTTGCTTGCGCGAAAAGCACCTACCAGAACATGAATCCTTCATCGTACCATAATGTCTCAGCAGCTTTTTTGCGTGGTGTCAAAGTGCAGCAATGGAAGGAGCCGCTCTAGGTGGAATCCAAGCCGTAGGAGTCATAGGCGCGGGGACAGCAGGTACGGCCTTAGCGAATATGGTTGACATGCCGAAATTGCTAGGGAAGTTTAGGCGTTCTTTCTTCCCAAGACGCAAATCGTTGCGATTGAAGCTTTGAAGCCGTTTGAAGCGATTCCGTTATTTCAACGATAGGCGCACAGTGGCAGGGACTACTCAGCAGTTTATGGATTCGAAAACATGTTTGTGTTTCTCTCCCCACTGTCCAGGCAATCGTTTAGCTGAACGACCACATCCCTGAGTCTCTCAATGTTATTCTCGACCGTGCCCAGAGGACTTTCCATAGTTCTCTCGCTCTCCCTCTGCCCGTCAAGATCTTCCCTTACTCTCGACGGTTGTCTGTATGATTTGTCATCTCTGACCTTTCGATCTTGAAGTACTGTTGTCAGCTGGCTCTTCTTCTCTTTAGACCTTCGTTAAACCACTTCAGCATGCTGTATTTTCTTTTCAAGCTTGCTGCTTCAGCTGATGCTTCATTCTCAAGAGGTACCTTTGTCCAGATTCCTTTCCAGAAACACCGCGAAATACCTTCTGAACAGCAAACGATGCCGATTTCTTCCGGTTCTATTCGCATCCAGGAAACGAAATGTGTTGGTTTTTATTGGTCCGCTATTGAGAATGTGAGACACGGGGATCGATCGATACGATTCGGGGCGTCGGATTCTTGCGTTATCTCTTTTCATCTCGAAGCACCGCAACGCAGTCATGAATAAATGGCCGGACGAATCCAGTAAAGCGTCGCATTTGATTATGCATATCGTCGAAAAGATCTCAGCCGTCCTCGCCGAGCCTCGACAAAAGTGTTTAAGATCGGCAAATGAACGGGCACAAAACGCTTATCCATTGACAAGGCAAAGTGCCCGCAATCTGTCTCGTATACAGTCATGTACGCTTGACTCATTATTCTCTGTCCCCACATCTGAGCTGTGGACAGACATATATTGCGTCCCCACACTGTAGATGAGATCTATCGAGCGATCCACCTAGGTTTCATTGTGTCCCTTTCAAGTCAATGACCATGACATTCGGCCTTCTCGATTCCACCGCTTTTATAGCTAAGCTTATCAACAGTCTCACAGATCTCCCAGTCAGTCCACCATCCCCTTACTTTGATCTCGAAAGGATCAAACTCTCTCAGGAATGCTTGTGCCTCCCGAGGACCATATGTCCACGTCCTCGGCAAAGCTGCGTTCACGACCGCTGGGTCTGGTGGAAAGACACTCAAGAGCATCTTAGAGTCTAGCACCATCCCCAAAGTCTGCTTTAACGTCCGCAACGATTCTAACGCACTCTACTTCCATTTTGGCACTGCCCTGCAATGTATCCAAGATGTTCAGCTCATGGAAAATGCCTCGCAGAGCCCCGTCGCTTCAAAAAGGCTCGTCAATGGCCGGCCGCTGAAGGAAGATATCAGGACGTATTGTGTGCAGGACGTGCGGTTTCTGTCATTTCTGCACCAGGTCTATTGGGATGGACTTTAGCCAGAATAAAAGGTTAAGGCGGAGCATGAGACAAGGATGAGGGTGCAATCCTCTTAGAGCGCAGCATACCAGTCGTAGGGCAGTCACAAGGCTTTGAGTGCGTGGTGGGGTCTACAGGGTCAGGCTCTCCGACGATAGGTTCTCCACGTTCATAACGATCAGGTGCTCAATGATTGGTTAGATGGATCCTCCTTTTGATGACCATTCTTGGAATTTATTCGAAAGAACGGGGATTTTGCTGTCGATTTGGCAAGGGGGCACGCTGTCAGTGTGGTGAAGGGGCTTGCAAGAGGTCGGGATTTCAGGAATATGGAATCTGATTAGGGCATCTCTTAGGAGTGCTTCACACAGCTTCGATGGTCAGGTCAAGTCAATCTTAATCTGATTTAAACAAAGCTAAAAACCTCTTCCGGTCTGAACATTCGCTAGGAGACCAAGCAGAGGTTATAAAAATCAAGTTGAGTTAATTTTCACGAACGCGCCAAGCTATAGATAATGAAGCAGTGACTGATAGTGGCGAGCGCAAATCATGATCTGTAATAGTGACATGATATACACTATGATGTAGCGCTCCTCATAACACCACGAAAAATACTCCGTCCGTCATTCAACTTCTTGATTTTGCTTTCAAGAAGATTCCTTTGTCTCCTCGCTGACGGAGGCTCTGAGGCGATTGCTTCCGCTTCCGGGTCAGACAGGCCGTTCACTGTGATGGGAGAAAAAATCTTCTCCAGGCCGCGCACGATGTGTCGCTCCACGACTTGCGTAGTAATGTTGTCGATGAAAGTTTTTAGTGAGAGCTAAGCAGATTGAGTACGGGGTAATCGATCAGGGACGTGCACGAGCTCACTAACCTTATAAATCGAATAAAGACAGTCAAGAGCTTCTTCACAGCTATGATTCTCCATGTCCGGATCTATTTTGCCAGAATATTCTCGCGCTGCTTTTCCAGAATCGATTTGTGCGCTTGTATGATTCGACCTACATTCCGGAAGCATGATATGTTGGGTCGCGTTGTCAATGCAACTGGCCAGAGATTTTTCTTCTCTTTCGCGACGTCTCTTCTTGATCGTGTCAGTGTAGTAGTGATTATATGTTATCGGATAGCTTTTGATGTCTTCAGTGATCCTTTCCACCTCTTTGACAGAGCCAACGAACCTCAGCTGTAGAGCGTCTTCGACTTTGGACGACCAGAGACGGGTGTATACATCCTTGGGACATTTCTCTCGAAGCAAAGCATCAAGAAATCGGCTGCAGACGTCCGCAACATCCTCAATGTGATGCTCGGCCATCTTTTGCCATTTGCTAGATTGCTCCCAGAAGAGTTCACCAACCAACAGCGGATTGAAGTTACCGGGTAGTTCTTTACCACGAGTCCGAACCAGGACTTCTCTGACCCAGTCCATCGCTCTAGATTTGGACCAATGAACCGGTGGCACAGGTTCTGTTGTTGAGATAATTGGAACCACGTCTATCTTGACTGCTTTACCATCAGTCTCCGCTTCTTCGTGTTCGCTAATGTGGTATTTGTAGCCGTGCGTGCGCAAAAGATCGGAGAATTCACAGTTCTTGTACTGAATAACAGCCCGCAGTCGGCGTATTGTCGAGGAAGATTCTACTGAGAATGCATGGTTGGCGCTATGAGCAAAGTATTCTCCTTCGTAGTGTCCATTAACAGCGGCTTTGCCAATCTCATAAAAGTCCAGACTGAGCTGCGTCAAAAAGGCTTTACACTCCTGCGGCGTAGCTCTTGAATTACCCATTGTTTCCAGTAGAAGTTGTGTGTCCGTGAAGGCTTCCTCAAGATCCTTCCGTAGTTTCGGGAGCTCCTGCTTTACGTGATCGAAGAGCAGCTGGCTAAGCCGATCCCGTAGAGACGTAATCCCAACACACTCTTTCGGCAGGGTGGAGAACTTCGATCTTCGGAAGTAGTTGATTTCAGAGATATTGCGTTGCTCAAATGAGCTCGAACCCTCTTCATAACTGCGGTTCTTCAGTACGTGCCAGCCTAATTTGAAAAATATGTCCTCGTTACGGGCCAGACCGAGAAAAGCGCTTTCGCTGCCAGAGCCGGAAGATAGCCGATCGGGTTTTGTAATGATACCAAGCGTGCGATCTCCTTCCGGGTCGACTTTTCTGACCTTCTTCAGGATACCTTGGTTGGCATAGTCATTGGTTGCCGAGACCACAGCCAGACAAATTGTACGAGGCTGGGATATGTAATGGTCGGTGATCTCGGTGACAAGCTGGACATCCTCTTCGGTCACTCCTCTGGTCTCAGTCTGAACGAGCCCCGGAAGATCGACCAGTGTCAGCTGAGGTCTAGAACGACCTCCAATTTCGATACTCAGGACATCTTTGGCGAAGGCCCTGGACTTGGAAGTAGACTTGTTATTGATTCCCATCAGAGCCGTTGCCTTGTCCATTAAGGAAGGAAGCTCTTCAAAATCCGAGATGGACTCTTTGAAAGATTCGATGGAAGCTCGTTCTTCAGGGGGCCTTTCGTTGTCCGGTATCACTTTAATTGTGATCACGTCACTCGTGGCACGGCGTAGGATGATCTCTGTGGCAAATCGCGTACAGAGATTATCATTTCTTGGGAATGGGATTTCCGTAAGGGCTTCGAGAACTGAGCTTTTGCCGGCTGATTGATCACCGCAAACGACGAGCTGGGGCAAGGACAGCGTGCTCTCAAGACCGCATTGGCGGAGCTGATCGACAATGTTGAGTACCTTCCGTTGTTCGGCGCTTTGAAGGCCTTCAAGAGATGAAGTTGTCTCCAATGCTTGAGGCGGGTTGTCATTCTCCGGCTCCATAAAGCTGCCGGTAACTGACAGGTCATCTGAATCGTCTGGATGTCAGCAGCCCATTCGTGATGCAAGCAAATAACCAGATAACACCACTTGCCTGAAGAACTAGTTGAGGAATCTCGATCGGGCAAACCGGTCATCGAGTATGATGCAGACATGATATGAAAAGAGAGGGTGGCAATTGAAAACAACGAACAATAGAGGTAATCAGGAGGGAAGCAGTGATATGTGAACGAGAATCATGCATGCTGAAATCCAACCAAGCAACGCGCACTAGCTTGAAGAAACGCTTTCTTGAAGCAAGGCAGACTTTTTCTCGTTGAGCGCATCACGCGTGATAAGCTCATGCGTCTCGCCATTCCCTGTTTATTAAATCTCTCACGAAGAGGTCTTATCAATCCATTGCGATTCGTATTCAGCTCTTGGAAAAAGCCGATATAAGCTGCAAATCGCTCAATTGAGTCGAATGACGAAGAACGCGGCCGAAAATGATGAGCTGCAGATAGTTCCGCTATATTTTTGCTGCCAGGGCAGTAGATGACTCGCTGGAGTATGCAAAAGGATAACCAAGCCAATGACTCTCTTATCAACGGCTCCAGTAAAGGTGCCCATGGGGAAGTCCAATAAGCAGCTCTTTAATGTACGAACCATGGCATAAGTTGCATTCGCGAAACACTTGCGATAGACTTCAGCCACTCATGTCCTCGGCTTCAGCTTATGCTCATTGAAGCATTGCCCGGTACATATTTGCTTCCACACGAATTATTCGAATCAGCCATTCAGATGAACATGATAACCCATAGATCGCGGCTCGCAATCTTCGATCTAAGAAAAGTCATTAGATTTGTCAATCATAGCACAGCTTCAGTTCTTAGTCACATGCATAAATCATTGAACCACCCGTTTCTAATATGACTTTCCTACCTCCTATTTTCCCTTACTTCACTTCACCTGAATTCACATTACAAAGACTACGGTTGAACGTGCACTTTCATTGTCGCCAACGTGATTTTGTGCAAAGCGGCAGCTGAAATGGCTGGCATCTGCTACCAGTTCGAGGAGTCGGGCACGTGCCGTTTCGGAAACGAGTGCAAATTCTCCCACACCTTCACGAATGCAGGTTCCCATCTACGTTCCCTACTGGAGCTTAAATAACATGTGATAGCAGTCGTTCGAGAAAGGTAAAAACAAGAACGGAAACAGGAAGGAGAGAAAAAAGAAGGAGACTCGCATGAGTCATCCCTCGGTGGATCACCTTGACATATTCTTCGCTCAATATCCCGCATTCAGCTATCGGCAAAATTCCTCCTCCACTCAGGAATTCTATCGCATGTGTGACTTTTTTGATTGGGACCGCGATGATCCTGAACGAGGAGAGGCCCATGATAGCTTCAAGACAGCTCTGGTGCTACAGTTCAATAGCCTCTATGGGACCGAAGTTGACGACCTTCAATCTTGGCGGGGACTATCTCTCGCCCTGGAAATTTTCCCGCTTCCTGAGGACCTCAAAAAGGCTAAAAAGGTAAACCCCGAACGTGGACTTTGGGGGAACGATAAATTAGAACAAAGCTAATCGTGAAAATACTTGGGAACAGATGTTTGAGGGGAAATTCGTCAATCTTGTCGACCTTGTTGACACAGGAAATACGGGCCAGTGCGCTACCCAGTTCGATACACTTGAGAAACTCAAGGAGTACACAATCACAACAGGGAAGTTCTTTCCCAAAGAGTCCGCGTATGCTGGGGGGATGCTTAAGTTTCTCCTGCGCGAAATTTTCAACGAGCATGTGGGTGGAACATCGCGTCGGAAGCGTCGCTAGGCATTAATCGTGAATATGCTTGACCAAAGATTTTAGGTATTAACGTGATACAACAATGACACTATTCTGATGGAAAGAGTTAAACGTTATCTTAAGAAGTCTACTTCCTTTCACGTTCAGATTATCACGGGCGTATTGACATAATTCTTTGGAAATTGATTGTCACATCACGTGCAGCCTGACTTATTTGCGCCTCTATCGTTGCACTACCCCGCATTCGTTCCCAACCGACAGCAGACATCCAATAGACGCAATCTTTCGCCGACCATTAGAGCGTCCCGCTATACATGTAACGATCAGAACCCAGGGCTTAAAACACAATTATAAGACGCACCGAGTGACCACTTAGCATGGGAAAACGTACGAGGAAGAACGACGAATACTACGCGGTGATTCATCGTTTCTACCTCACTGTTCCAACGATCTTCTCGTCCTGGCAAGCATTCCATAGGTAGTGAGATCATCACGTCTCATAGTCATGGACCAATGACCACTGCTTCAGGGGAGATGCACACCCTTTGGTAGTTGGTTTTTCGAAGCCATTGTTTCATGGGTTTGTGACTTTAGCAGAGGCTGAAGCGTACATGAGAAACAACGAAGTAGAGCACTACAACCGCGATGTTAAACATGGGGCTGGGACAACAACACCAAAGAAAGGGGAAACTGCGTATTACGCGGTCGCAAATGGCCACAAACCAGGGATTCGGGAATATTACCAGTAAGTCTCAGAATCTGATCACACTTATCTCGTCTAAATCATGGACAGCGGGAGCGGTGGTTCGGAGCTAGAGGTAGTGAACTTCTCTGGTACCTGTCATAAGCGTTTCCGGACGTTGGCACAGGCAGAAGCCTTCATAGCGGATTGGGTGGAGATGTATGCCTGCGTCGTTAAAGCCCAGATCAAAGAGGAGCTGCTGGATGGTCATCGACCAACGAAAATGAAGGGGTTACCAGTTGAACATAGTTTGAAGACTGAGGGCAATGACGACGAGGACGAGCTTACGGACGTCTTCAGCAAGACCAGAATTGAGTAGTTCTGAATGACTATCTTATATCTGCAACCAACGTATCCCTCTGGGAGCATCTAGCACGAGAGCCCAATTGGGCTCGGCTTCGGCTGCCAGCAAATCTTACCCGACAGACCGTAAGAAAGTTCCTGATCAAATAGCAAGGGGAGACGGATAAAATGGCGTGGCGAAGCTAGCCTATATACGTCAGACATTATTTCTATCTATTCACTATTTTCCTAAGTAATAACATGCAGATCAACACATGTTGTATAAATCTCATCCTTCCACCTCATCGAACCATCCGGGGTATCAAGAGAAGACGGCCAATCCCAGACCCAATATAGCGTATAGACCCCCTCCGTTGTGTCTTCCGGAACCTGCACTCGATTCCGACACCACCTGTTCGGGCCCTGTCCTGGATCCGCCTCGAATAGTTTTTGTCTGAGTTGATAGATAGAACTCAAAAAATTTGGTCCATAACATTCTCCGTCATCGAAGTCAACTTCAGCGAGCAGTCGTCCGCGTGCATCGCCCGCCGTTCCATCCTTGTTCCAGACTTTGTGAATATTGAGCAGGGTGTCCGTTGAACGTGACTCCTTGGTACCGTACACGAAAACTGTCCCAGGCGTCGCCTTGCCGGGGGTTTCATGTGGCAGCGTGACATGCCCATTCTCTTGGTATCTTAGCACAACCTCCTTACCTGCTCTCACCTTCAAACGTGGGCTACCTTGAGACTGATATGGAAACTGTTGACTGGGCATGCAAATTCTGTCGCTGGATATGATCTCGATATTTCCTGAACGTCCGTTTGGCGGAAGTAAGTAAGTCATGACCGTACCATTGTGAAGAAACTCTGGTGAGGTTCGAATCACTACAGAATAGTTAGCTGAGTATACACCGCTCAACGAAGCTTGCGAATCACCATTGTCTCTCGGATAGCCGGGATTTCGGAACGCGACATCTTCGACAAGGGAGACCTGCTCAACCCACGAGTGACAGTTTACTGTCATCACAAGAGCCACCAGAATGGCGGACACGGATGTCTTGACTAGAAATTTAATCATTGTAAAGTCAGATTTGATTTATTGCACGTTAAGTGCTTGTTTCGACTTGAAATGATAAGCTGGAGGAAAGATGTATACTCTGCAATGATTCAAGGGTAACGCTCTTATATACATTAGATCGATTTAATGTTAAGGGCTAAAGAAGACTAAAGCAAAACGTAGGGTGAGGGGTTGGCTTCTGAAGTCGAAGGGCTAGGGGTGGGATTTCATGCCTCATTTGCAGTGTCCGAAGAGATCCCTCCTCTCGGGCCATCTGCTACAACTTTTCAAAACCGGAGCGTGATGCGGTTGTACTTGCAAGAGTTCTTGGTTCAATGCATGCAGTTCATTTCTATCAAACTATCATGTCTTAACGAAATATTTACGTGCATACCTCTGTTACAATGCACCAATTATCTCAACAAAGCATGAAATATGGATTAACGGATATCATTTTATTCAACTATGTAGTCTACAGTATTGAGGGAATTATCTATTAATGAGATGAAATCATTGTACTGAATCGCAAACGAAAAGTAACGCTATTAACTAATACAAACCAATTTATAGCAAGATCTTTTACAGACAATTTCCCAATATCACTGACCTCATGGTTATTTCCTAAGCCTCAAGTACTTAGATAGTTTGAAGGAGCGAAACCTGACGTGTTGTTTGACTTCAAGATGAGCCACCAGCCTGTACGGTATCATTAGTATGTGGTTTTGCATCATATGTTATTGCAACTCACCATCTCCCCGATCATAAAGGAAGCGTACCAGTTCTCCCTGGTCTAGACTGGCCTCTCCTGTACTCCTTGCCTGATATGGAAACAAAGCGCGGCAAGTTGATTGTGTGGTTGAGGGCGTCGGTGTTGCTGAAGCTGACGGTTGTGTCTGGGCCGCAGGCTGTTGGGTAAGGAGCATAGGCTGCTGGATCGGAAGTGCAGGCTGTTGGGTAAGGAGCATAGGCTGCTGGATCGGAAGTGCAGGCTGCTGGGTCGGAAGTGCAGGCTGCTGGGTCGGAAGTGCAGGCTGCTGGGTCGGAAGTGCAGGCTGCTGGGTTGGAAATGCAGGCTGCTGGGTTGGAAGCATAGGCTGTTGGGTCGCGAGCGCTGGCGGTTGAGCTGCAAGCACCGATTGTTGAGCTGTGAACGCTGGCTGTTGAACTGCAAGTGCTGACTGTTGATTGGAAAACGCTGGCTGTTGTGTCGAAAACGCTGGCTGTCGAAGCTGAGATCGAGTTTGTGGTCCTCCGTGCGTTACAGTGTCATCTGCGATAGCCTGGAAGGGAACATAATGCTGAGACGTCAACCATGGCATCTGCTCTTTCTCTTGATCTGTTAAAGAAAGACCGGTTTCTGGGTGAAGGTCTGCGGTCTTGCACAGGGCCCAGCCACGTGCCGCCTTTTCATCTGTCTGAGCAAGCTGTCGAAGCATCATATTTCCTTGTTCTTTGTTGGCAATACTGAAAAATCCCGATTTGGTTTGCCATTCTTCTTTTCTCAAGTGTGGTTGAGAGTTGTTTTCTTTATAGACTAGGTGAACATAGCCTATTGCGTTTCGAGACCCACTGTTGGCCATCACTTCCACCATGTAGTCAACTCGAGCAATGTCAGTCCAAAGTCGTAGTATTGCGTTCTCTCTCCCCATGACACTTGTCAACTGAATATTTGTCAGCCAATGCTTCGCCACACGTTTCCCAAAGACAGCTCCAGGATACAGGAAGTATCGTGGTAAATTCGGCGTGCCAGCATTGACAAGCACCCGAGTACCAGTAGCCGCAGGCATCACACCTGTGACAATCCCCCATGGTGTGAAGTACATTGGCTGTTGGGGCATGACCCCTCGGGCTGATGGGGGCGCGATCATTTGACCTAGGTTTTCGGGGCTGACGATCGTATTACCCTCTGTTCTGGTTGGAACTGCCTGTGGATTTGTACGACCAATCTCAGCCATCAAAGTCGCCTGTATTGCCGGGTCCATAGTATCTACAGCAGGTATTTGTAGTTCCTGCATACGCAGAAAGAAAATCTTAGCCGCCTCAAGGATTTGAGAATCCCGCCCCGCAAGGTTTGTGTTTCCGGAGCCTTGCTGCATGCTGTTATAAATCTGGCGTATGTGTTGAACATGGAATCGCATGTTCAGAATTGGAATCTGGTGTTTCCGTTGAGAGCTTGCGTCATTTGGATAAATCCTACGGTTCATATTGCGAATGTCTTCATTGCTATGATTTAATTCACTGATGACGCGAGGATCATCTGGATCAAGCCAAAGCGCTTTGAGGTCGTCACGAATTCCTTGGTATATACCCAATATCTTAGGCGGTACCTCGATCGCCGTTCCGGGTGGCACTGCTGCATTCAGCATATCCATTTCCTGTTGTTTATCTTCTTCTGTTATTTCATGCGAATCTTCGCTGCCACCGCCAAAGGCACTACGCTCGGAAGTCGCTCCGTCATCCTCAACCGAAACGAGGGTCTCGTTGCCTTTTCCCTTTCCCTTTTTTGCGGATACAAGCTGGGCAATCTGTTCCGGAGTGTACCCTTTCTGCTCTAGCTCTGCTATGTATGCTTGGAGTGGTGTAGGGTTCGGGTTAATCTGAGATGATTGGATGGCTTGTGGCCCTCCCTGTCCTGGAGAAGGAGCTATGGGTTGGATATTTTGAGTAGGCTGAGCATTGGACTCCGCTCCCGCTCCTGTGTTGCTGTCTTGACTATTTGAAGCGGGAGTCATCTCGACAGCTGCTGGGGCGTTCGGCCGCACAGTAGAAGGTGTTTCTTCTAAAGGTGGTTGCAACGACCTTGACGGTGTTTGTGGTGGTCCTAATGGCGGTACTGTTGACAATGGGTTCGAACTAGGTCGGAGAGTCCTACCTCTAGGTGGAGAGCCTTCTTCAGACACGGCTGGACTGGTCTGAGCAGTGTTATAGATCGAGGCTGGTATTGATGGCGGTGGCATCTGTACTTGTCTGGATTGTTGACTAGGTGGGGATCTGTGAATATTGGATCTGTCGCGAAATGGATCATCTTCCGTTGTGGGCCCAGACGGTATTGATTCTCCTGCAAGATTTGTCCCAGACTGACTGTCATGCGGTTCGGTAGTTGGTTTCTGCACTCTCTTTCGAGGTGATCGAGATCGCGGAGGTAGCTCTTGTGAGAATTGAGTGGATTCGGTCGTTTGGGAACGAGTTTGTCTGGTGGGAGAGGACAATGGTAGTACAGACATCTCTAAGAAATTTGAGAAATCGTTGGGCGCTATTTAGAAATTACTGTAAAAATGAAGATATGAAGAGATTGTACGAATGGGTCTTGAATGAAATGAAGTATTGACGATGATGGAAAAAAGACCAGATCAACTGTTCTTCTCTTGCGTATGGTTTTTATGAAGAGCGTTTCAATACTCGGAGTTGGCTCCTTTTAAAGGAGTTTTCGTTAAGCCTCTGGACTCATGCAAAGCACAGAAATCCATACCCCAGGACCCTCAAGGACAGAACCTGAGTGCCTTTCGCCTTCAAGGAAGAACCCCGAGGCCCCCAGTCCTTATTCATAGATCCCTCGTTCCCGAGTGGGAAAGTTTACTGAGAAGTCGACAATGCTAAATATAGGTGCCAACTCGTAAGCGCTTCCACCCATACTTAAATCTTGATACGGACGCACCTTTTTCCTGTACGCTTCCATCATTCCGTTCTCCTCAACACACTCATCTCATTCCTCTCGCTATAAATTTCTTCATCTAGAATCCAGACAATTCTACAAAAATCAAAAAGTATGGGTCTGCTGGCAGTCCTGTCTTTATACTGCGTAGGCGCTTTAGCCATTGAAGGCTTAAGGTTCGAATTTCCTGTTCTTGTGTCATTTTTTTGTAGAGACTCACGAACAGCAGTCAAGTCCCACAGCTCAACATCCCGCAAGCGGGTTCAGCGTCATTGGGGGCTGAATTCAGCTGGGGACCGACAGGCACCTCAGACACAGCAAGACTTACCTCTGTTACAGCCACTAACACAGCCACAATTACAGCTAACACGGCAACCGTCACAACCGGTGGCAATGCTTACGATTCCATCCTATCGACAGTCGGAGGTAGCGGTAAGACCGGCTCTTTTACGCAACCCGCTTCTATCACAACAATGAGCTGGCAACCCGTGCTCTCGAGCCTGACGGGTACAGCTTCTGGGATCCAATATATGCCGACGGGTAACATCAACATGTCTCCAAAGTATCCCAACAGCTCCGTATCGGATGCTACTGGCGTTTTCTGGTCTGGATCCGGCACACATAGCCTGGTCCCTGGGACAGGTATGAATCCTGGTTTCAAGTCGACGGCAAGCGGCGGGTCAATGATCCTCTCAACCATCACATCCCATAAGATTGCTACCTCCGCAGTCCAATCCGTGGCCCCGAGCGGTCAGTTCTTTCCGACAAGTCCCAAATCCTCGAGCGGTGCCACACAAGTGGCGACAACCGCCAGTGGCATATCGCCAACGCTCACCCCAAGCTCGAACAACTCCGCGGGAGCCTCGCAGATTACGTTCAAGGGCATTGGCGAATCTCTTCATCTTTCCATGACTTCCTGCGTTTTAGCTGTAATATTGGGGCTTGTTTGTGGATTGTGAACGCCTTCCTATATTTCGGTCGTGTTGTTTCGTAACGGTGTCCAGTTTCACACAGCATGTCTTTATCTAGGTAGACTGATAGGGAATTGTAACAATGGCAGTATACTTCCATAATGCCAATGCTTTAGCATACATAAGATAGTCACCTGAATTCTTCGCGTTTGCGTCTAAATAAGGTACATACACCTATGGGGGCGGTACATCCCTGCTTGTATTTAGGCTATCAACCTCACCTAGCTTGTTAATCTCACCTGGCATATAACCGCGCGCGAGGCTCAGCCAAATTCTCCTCTTTGAACCTCATCTCCCACCCCCATGCCCCTCCAACTGAGAATTTAAGGAAAGGGAACCGAGAATGCCCTTTGAGGATTCATACATAAGAAAGCGATTGCCCACCGCTGCCATTATGCACCATCAACTTTCGCACATCATCAACCAAGAAATCCCTATAACCTCCAACGATATCCAACATGTGCCTCATCATTATCAGGAACAAGTTTAGCATTACGGAGACAGAGCAAGAGGGAGTCAACCATATTCCACCTTGCATACGACGTATACCATTCCAGGACCGTCCGTATCAGAAGACCAGATGTTCTCGACGGCTAACAGCTGGGATTCGGGCCTGGCTTCCCGGGCGTCGCGGTTCGAATGAACCTTCACCGGAAGAGACGGCGACAGCCCATGAGCCGTCCATGATGGAACCACTCGCCGCAGCTGACGAACCTGGCAATCGCACCAATATTAACCACCCACTTCCTCCTTATTCCGCCAGCAACAGCAACGGCAGCATTGTTGAAGTCCCGACAGAGCTTCTATGAATGAGTGTTAGGGACGTCACGTTTTAGCTTTCTTTTCCCTGTAGTCTGGAGAATGTTAGTTTGGATAAACACTGTATTTAGTCTGCTCTAATAATCTGTTTTCAAGCTTCATCATTGAACAATATAAGGTGCACAAATTATAACTGCATGGGTTCGATTCATTTGGTAAAGGTTGAGGAAAGACATTGGAGACAGTACGTGGCACACGATAATACTGACAGATCGTTGTATATTGATTACTAAATTATCTAAAATAAACCTTACAACCGGATGTCCTTTTGACGCCTGACTAGTGTTCACAGTAATTTCAAGGTCTATTACAGCTGGAAGGAGGTGAATGTAGGTTGGATCTTCGTTGGCGATTTTTGCAAGATCGGCGCGTCCGGAATGTGCCATCGATATGACTGGACCCGCAGTTGCCGATCACGCCGTTGATCCTTTGCGCCATCGTCCTCCTCTCCTGAAGACTCCACCTCTATCGCCGTGGTTGCTTTTGCTGCTTTGGTAGGCGATTTCGAGCTACTGGGCTTGGTATGTTGGCACTGCGTCTTGTCCATGAAATCACAAGGTTTTTTGCGATCCGGCAAAGGAAAGCTTTCATCCTGGCATTGTCAAAGAAACCCTCTAGAATTGTGGAGATAACCTACGATCTGTTTCTCGGACGGCGGCCAAGAAGCTTCGTCCCTTGAACTGTAGGTGTAGAATCGATGGTTGCGATAAAGTACAAGGTAGACGTCTGTTTGATACAATTTGCCTACTTCGTATGCCTTTTTGAACAAACAATTTTTCCTTCCACGGAATCTCTCTCGTGCTATTCTTTGCGGACATTTCGGTTTCTTTTCGTCTGTTGTCTTCATGATGTGACAAGATGTTTGTCGGGCTGTATAGAGGCTCAGAGGAATATATAGGAAAATTGGGCGCTTTCAGCTAAAAATACCTCACCCATCAGAACGTTTGTCGCGCGGGACTGCAGATGGTAGACCAAAGCGTCATGACCCTTCTTTTAGTACCAGCCTCTATTTCTATGTGTTCTGTGGAACAAGGGCCCAGGGCCCTCAGTAAACTTGAGAATTGACTATTGAGGGCACTAGAAGAACGACCATTCAAGTACAAACTCTTCGAGAGTTCGCAGTTCAAATCACCATGGACCCAACACAGATTTATGCTATCACCGCTGGCGGTATTTTCGCGACTACTATCTTATACAATATTACCTCAAAGATGTGGAGTTTCTTAAGACTACGCACTCTATTCTTTCTCTTGAAGCACCTCGTTTACCCGTACGTGCTGCGACGACGTCGATTCTTGTCTCCCTGGACCCGTCACGAGCTCTTTTTGCAGATCATTTACTGGACTGGAACAGCGGTATGCAGCGCAGTTGGGGTTAGAAATCTGAACCAGGCGGGCTCCAGAGCTGGTACTTTGGCCGTGGTTCAATTCATACCTCTGCTGCTTGGCAGTCATCTCAGCTTTGCCGCTGACCTACTCGGGACTTCCCTTCATACCTGGAGACAATTCCACAGTTCAATGGGACTGATGACTCTTAGTCTTAGCGTCTTTCATGTTGCAGCAGCTTTGTCAGGTAGAGAGAGGTTTTCCTTCAGGAACAAAGTGCATTTGTACGGATTCGTGGTAAGATCGATTCTCATATGTCACTTCACATCGCTGACATTACTTCATTATGCAGGGGGGGATATTCGTTGCTTCGCTGCTATTGTTCGCCTTACCGCCGATGCGAAGATTTTCGTATGAAATTTTCCTTCGATTTCATCAAGCTCTAGCGATCACGGCAGCCCTCGCGTTATGGCGTCATCTCTCACTTAGCAATGCTTTCGGCCGCATATATATTCTGGTTGCTGGTGGTTTTCTTATCGTCGTCATGCTGCTAGAAACGATCAATCTTGTCTTTCGCAACTTGGCTCTGGGACAAACGGGAGTCCGAGCTGACGCTATACAAATATCAGCCGCTAATGTTGACGACATTGTCAAGATAAACCTAATTGTGCCTCGAATATGGAAAGTAAGAGCCGGGCAGTACATCAATGTTTGCATACCACAAGTCAGTTCATGGTCTTTCTTACAAAGTCACCCCTTTGTGATCGTCTCATGGACTGAAGGGCAGAATCCGTCCATCTGCTGCTTGGTTCAACCGGATTCTGGCTTCACAAGAAGGCTGTTGGCCTACGCGCACAAACCTCGCGTCGAGAACGCTAAGGAAGGGGATTACGTTCGCGCGTGGTTTACAGGACCCCATGGACGCACCATAGATATCAGCACTTATGGCTCTGTTATGTTGATTGCCACTGGCTTTGGCATCGTCGCCCAGCTGTCGTATGTCAAGGAGTTGATTCAAGGTTACAACAATGGCCAGGTTTGCACCCGGCGAATGCATCTACTGTGGCAGGTGGAAGAATGGGGTTAGCATTTGGTCCTTCCAGAGTTGTTCTACAGATTGGCTGATAAAGAGGATTGACAGATGAACATTTTTACGGGGAAGAAATTATTAATGACATTCTGGATGAGGATATTCATGATGATGGTTATGTAAGACGCAGAGTGATTGAGTCTTGAGGATCCGTGCTAAAAAGAAGCCAGATCTTGCAACTCACGATTTGGGTGGCCAAGAATTATCCCTTCAAGGACGCCGACGGATCTAACAAGATAGAGCAAAGAGGCAAACACGGCCGTGTGATGTACATGCCTGGCAGGGCAAACGTAAGAGAAATTCTGGCAGACAACGTAAGACACAGGCGAGGGAAGATGTTAGTTACCGGTACGCTTTTTAACCCAGCTTATGAGACTCAAACATAACCCTGTAATTTTAGTCTCTGCGAGATCGTCCGTCCGAGATGATGTTCGAAAATTGGTACAGTATCAGGTTCATAATGATGTTAGCTTGTTGGAACTCGAATTTCAGCCACGGGAAGAAAGGCAATCTCTGTTCTCAGGTCATCATAGAGAGAGTGAAATTTAGGTTTAGGTAGATAGTCTCTGTACATTGAATTCAAGTCATATCCCCAGAAGTTCAGCAGCGGCCACGAAATGTCAGTAAAGTACACATTAATCAAAAATCTCCCATTCCCTTCTGGCAGAGGGCTCAGTCATACAGACACGAGGAATTAGACATCGATAGGTAGGCTCTCCCGGAAGAAAGTCGGCTTGCTAGTTGAGAGTTAGTCGGGCGACTCTTGGAAGGGGATTTGTACATTTTTAAGCTCGTCCAGGGTCGAGGACTGGGTCGCCTCCAGAAATGTCCGGATTCCCCAACCATCCGGCCAGTTTTCTGGGTATTTCAAGACGATTGAATCAGGATTTTGTAGGCTGGTCTCCGGCTCCATTAATTCCTTCATTACAAGACCCACCGTACACACATCCTTGCGTTCGGTATCTTCACTGATCTTTACATCATTCAGCATGGCGTCACCAACGTTGGCCAGCTTAACGGCACCGTCTCGTTTCAACCACACATTACCACAATTCAGTTCGCCGTAATAAAGCTGAAGCTCTGTGTGTATGTAGGAAAGTCCATCAAGAATCTGATGAAAGTTAGCAACTTGTAGATGATGTACAAGAACGAAGCCATACCTCTTTACACACCGCTGCGATCTCAAAATGCTTCAACTTCCCCTTCGATGTAGATGAAAGGCTTCTAAGCGATACTTCCATACATTCATAGGCCATATAAATGATTCCCTCGTCGTGAAAAATTTCCACAAGATCGACGACGTTGTGATCCGAGGTTGATCTGAGCCTGTCAAGCGTGCTTTCACCGTTGTACTTCTTCTCCTTGACTGCAACGAGGAAATGCTCACGATCGTGAGAGATTGTCGAAGGCCCAGCCTGCTCCAACTCCATGAACCGGTGGTACGAACTCCAAGGACTGCATTTCTGAACCGAGTCCCCACTCACTTTGATCTTTTTTTTGACCGGAGGTGCCAAGAACGACAATCTATCGACGTTAACAGGCAATTGAGGACCGAGGCGCTGTTTCTCATGAGGGCGTTTGAGCGTCCGTAGTAACGGGTTGGGCGTATCTTGCAGTGACCGAACCTTCGATTTGTCCGCGCTCACTCCGGTGCCAGGGTTTGCAGTCGTTGCGAGTCGTGTTGCCTGTCGATGTATCTCAGTCATTTTCACTGTACTGGAAAGTTTGTGGTGTCTAGCCTTCGAGATTAAAAATAAAACATCGTGGCGTGTAAGTTTGTTTTGAGGCTCCGCATTACGCGACCCCAGGCACGCCTTCTCGATTTTAAACCCCTAGCCCCCCCAAACGCCCATCCCTGCGGAGATTGCTTGCAGTTCAGGTCGCCCATAATTCCTATATAGTGAGCGTTCCCTCGGATTCCATGGGTAAGCAGTTTCGCTCGCCGTGGGGACAACAATTATTTTAACCTCTAGCTACCAGACCAAGATATTGAGTTCTTTCAAAGTAAAATCGCGGCAGACGCAGATCAGGATATACAACCATTGTCATTGCTGTCTGACCAGAGGGTGCAGCTTCCATCATGTGTTACATTGTGCTTATCAGGATTAGGCACGACCGCCTTACAGCAACGACATATCCAACCAGTTGGCGGGAACGATGGCGCCAACGCTTCACATACAAAACCATGACTCTCTACCATACTCCAGAGGAAGTCAACAACCTTTACAGCGACAACCCACCCGCTGGTCCTCCACCATACACTGGGCCTGCGCCAGGACAAGGAGACGTAGTGGAGATGGGAGATCAAAACCACAGCCAAACTTTAAACCAAGAAACTCAAGAGTGTAGGTATACGATGGACGCTGCTGAAAGGATTCAAAAGACCATACACTGACCAATACAGTAGGCAACTTTGTTGTACATCCTCGTCCTGAAGATGGCCAGTAACTTTGGAGCAAAGGTGTTGTAGCGAAAACGCCCCACGAGGTTAATGCACCGTCTTAGCTAATGTCAGTATTCAGATGCAGTTGATTTTCGTAATGGCTGTTACATACAGATGCTATCGGGCGCATGATTTGATGGTAGGACGTGCTTTGGTCAATCAAGGGTCACGAATTTTTAAGCGCTTTCATAGACACTTGTTCATGTGCAATAGAGCAATTCTTGTAATGTCGAAGCTTGTACGCTTGACAGACGTCTGTAAATCGCACTAGCAGGGATAGAAGCGGTGAACTCTGTGACCCCATTCACCTCAGCGCTAAGTTGACTTGTTGACGTTGATGTAGATAGATTGGGGTACCTGGTGTCCCACTAATCGAAAAGGTGAGATATTAGCCACGCGTTGCTATTACGTGGAAATATTCAAGATTGTGACCGGCATTTTCAAACCATGCGAACTGAACACCCATCGCATCAACGAAGTCGCGAGTTTCTTGTCTAAGTTGTATTAGGTTAGTCCTGCTGAGTCATCAAAAAGAACATGGCAATGGCTCGAAGCATACCTCGGCTAACAGATGAACAGGGGTGTGGTCTCGAGAAGAAAGGAGGCCGCAGCATGAGGCTGAGGAGCTGAATTAAACACGCAACGACCTCCATCGCTGTTAAAGCATTATATTTTGAACCACGCGAGAGATCAGAGAACGGGCGATAAAATGTCCTCCGGCCGATGGTCAAACCTTTTTAAACCAAAGGATAAAAGTGTATGGTAGCGAAATATCGCCAAGATCTGTTTAGACCGAAGCTAACTCTATGATCTTCTAATAGACAACAACTCTGCCAACAAGGGTAGCTTCTACGGAGTCGACCGGTGAACTACTACCTTATGGACTTACGATTCTTGCAGATGGAGTCGATCCTGTCATTGAGTAGGCGACGTCCACTCATGATTCCATCGGTCGCTCATCGTTTGACTATAGTATTGTTGCAGTTCACGGACTCAACGGACATCGTGAAAAGACCTGGACAGTGAACAATGTCAACTGGCTTTGTGATTTCCTCCCGTCAGATGTTCCAAACGCACGTATTCTCAGTTGGGGCTACGACGCCAATACCCACAGTACTTCCCCGATCAGCGCTCAGTATCTCTACGATCACGCAAGAACCTTGGTCTCCGATCTATGTCTAAAGAGAAGGTTGACAAAGGTATTAGAGTCATCCGTGGAGAGTGATCCTCCTACCTACTGAAAAACGGCGTAGACCCGAAGACGCCCCCTTATTTTTGTCGCTCACAGCTTGGGAGGAATAATCGTTAAAAGTGTAGGTTGTCTTGAACAGGCTGCAATTACGGTACAGTGCTGACAACAGTAGGCCTTGATCCATTCTGAAGCTGCCCGACAGAGCGCTTTGGAAGAACACCGGTCGATCAAGCTCTCGACATATGGCATATTCTTCATGGGGACTCCGCATCAAGGCGGCAGTGGAGTATATCTTGGGGAGCTAATGCTCAAGGTGGCTTCCATATTCGTGACAGCGGACGACAAGATCCTTAGGCACCTCGAGCGAGACTCGGAATGGCTCCAACAGCAGCTTGGCCAATATGCACCAATCAGCCACGACTTTGTTACCAAATTCGCCTATGAAATGCTCCCTACTTCAATAGCTTTGGGAAGGACGATAATGGTCTGTATGCTGTGTACTTTATCTGCGACTTACTTATCGTGTCCAGGTTGTGCCGCAAGCTTCGGCGGTCGTACCCGGTGCCGCAGATGCAGAACCGGTTGCCATACCAGCAGATCACCTCAACATGGTTAAGTTTGCTTCCCGTAAGGACGGGGGGTACGAAAAAGTGTCGGGGCATCTTCAGCTACTGGCTGAAGAGGCACCAGATGCTATTGGTGCGCGTTGGGAGGAACAGGACAGGATCAGAAAGGGTACGGAATCAATTCGGTATGATGTAGTAGAAGTTGTTCGTTCAGGCAGTAACAACAACTTGCAGCCCAGGTCAATGTGAAAGAAGATTTCTCAATCCCATTCAGTCTCTCTGGAGTCTCTGAGATAGAGCAATTCGTGGGTAGAAAGGAAGAACTCAGCAAGGTTAAAGACTCGTTTCAAGGCGATGGATCTCAACGCAAAATCGTACTTCTACATGGATTAGGCGGAATAGGCAAGACTCAACTGGCGGTGACGTTTGTAAAAGAACATAGAGATACTTACTCGGCCATTCTTTGGCTGAACGGCAAGAACGAAGACACATTAAAGCAAAGCTTTGCAGGCATCGCCAAACGTCTACATAATGAGTATCCATCTTCGGCGCTACTGAGGACGACTACGAAGGAGAAGAATCTCGATCGGGTGGTTGCAGTCATTAAACAATGGCTTTCACTTAGAGGAAATACTCGATGGATGCTGGTTTTCGACAACATCGATAATCCGAAGCTCCCTGGTATCGAGGACCCGCAAGCGTATGACATCAGGTTATATTTCCCGGAAGCGCACCAAGGGTCCATCCTAATTACCACAAGATCTTCTCGTCTGAAGATTGGCAAGGTCGTGTCCGTCAAAAAACTTCTCGATATTCAAGAAAGCATTGCGATATTGGCTTCTACGTCGGGACGAGTGATTTTGGATCGAGGTATATACATAACCATACTAGCACAGGGGTTCCGTAACTAAGTCAAACTTAGATCCTGATGCCGTAGAACTAATCAATCAACTCGATGGGCTTCCGCTCGCACTTGCAACAGCGGGAGCTTATCTTGGTCAAGTTTCAACAAGCTTGAAAGACTATCTTCGCCATTATCGTACTTCATGGTTGAAACTACAACAGACAAGTCCAGGTTTACTATCATACGAGGATCGTGCTCTGTATACCACGTGGAACCTCTCCCTTAAGCACATACAGAGTCAAAACAAATCAGCTGGAAAACTGCTGCGGCTTTGGGCATATTTTGATAACCAGGATCTCTGGTTTCAACTTCTAGCTGCAGGCAGTAAGGGCAGTCCTGAATGGTTTTCTACAATAGTCGACGACGAGTTAAGCTTTAACGAGGTTATAAGACTGCTTTGTGATCACGCCTTGATTGAATCTCGAGAGGTCTCCGGTGGATACGGCATGCATACTTGTGTTCATGCTTGGGCTGTGCATGTGCTAAATGCTGAAACAGAGATTCCAATGGCTAGGTTAGCGTTGACCTGTATCGGCTTAGCTGTGCCCACGAACGATGTTCCTGAGTATTGGGCGATAGAGCGGCGACTCCTTCCGCATGCGCGTAAATGCTTTGAATCTCTTCATAATGACATACTTCTCGAATTTCAAGATAATCAAAACACTTTGAACGCCGTTCATAATCTAGGTCTCCTTTATGCTGATCAAGGCAAGATGGAGGAAGCCGAGGCCATGTATCAACGGGCGCTGAAGGGTTTTGAGAAGGCGTGGGGACCAGAGCACACGTTTATGCTGAACACGGTCAACAATCTGGGTGGTCTTTATGCTAAACAAGGCAAGATGAAGGAAGCCGAGGTCATGTATCGACAGGCGCTGAAGGGTTTTGAGAAGGCGTGGGGACCGGAGCACACGTCGACGCTAGACACGATCAACAATCTGGGTGCTCTTTATAAAAATCAAGGCAAGATGGAGGAAGCCGAGGCCATGTACCAACGGGCGCTGAAGGGTTTTGAGAAGGCGTGGGGACCAGAGCACACGTTTATGCTGAACACGGTCAACAATCTGGGTGGTCTTTATGCTAAACAAGGCAAGATGAAGGAAGCCGAGGTCATGTATCGACAGGCGCTGAAGGGTTTTGAGAAGGCGTGGGGACCGGAGCACACGTCGACGCTAGACACGATCAACAATCTGGGTATTCTTTATGCTAAACAAGGCAAGATGAAGGAAGCTGAGGCCATGTATCAACGGGCGCTGAAGGGTTATGAGAAGGCGTGGGGACCGGAGCATATGTCGACGCTAGACACGATCAACAATCTGGGTCTTCTTTATGCTGATCAAGGCAAGATGGAGGAAGCCGAGGCCATGTATCAACGGGCGCTGAAGGGTTATGAGAAGGCGTGGGGACCGGAGCACACGTCGACGCTAGACACGGTCAACAATCTGGCTAATCTTTATAAAAATCAAGGCAAGATGAAGGAATCCGAGGTCATGTATCGACGGGCGCTGAAGGGTCATGAGAAGGCGTGGGGACCGGAGCATACGTCGACGCTGATCACGGTGAACAATCTGGCTAATCTTTATAAAAGTCAAGGCAAGATGAAGGAATCCGAGGTCATGTATCGACAGGCGCTGAAGGGTTATGAGAAGGCGTGGGGACGGGAGCATACGTCGACGCTAGACACGATCAACAATCTGGGTGGTCTTTATGCTAAACAAGGCAAGATGAAGGAAGCCGAGGCCATGTATCAACGGGCGCTGAAGGGTTTTGAGAAGGCGTGGGAACCGGAGCACACGTCAACGCTGAACACGGTCAACAATCTGAGTAATCTTTATGTTGATCAAGGTAAGTTGAAGGAAGCCGAGATCATGTATCGACGGGCGCTGAAGGGTTATGAGAAGGCGTGGGGACCGGAGCATGTGTCGACGCTGGGCACGGTTAACAATCTGGGTGTTCTTTATGAAAATCAAGATAAGAAGGAGGAAGCCGAGATCATGTATCGACGGGCGCTGAAGGGTTATGAGAAGGCGTGGGGACCGGAGCATGTGTCGACGCTGGGCACGGTTAACAATCTGGGTAATCTTTATAAAAATCAAGGCAAGATGGAGGAAGCCGAGATCATGTATCGACGGGCGAAAACAGGAAAATCCTAACGCTGCCAACGTCCCGCCCTCCGCCAGAAGCTTTACAATTGTAATATATTATGTTCAAATGTTCTTTTCTATTTCGCAGAAATTTGTCGGAATTGACAATTGTTCTACGCCTACTTTCGCCTTTCTATCTGCACTCGTAAATCTTCGTCTAGTCTTTTATATAGAAAAACAGTTAAGTAATACTGATATTCAGGACTTTGTATTGAATGCAACTGATGTTACCTGAATGTCAAATCCTGCATAGACAAGAGAAGAAATTGTGGCCGACATGATCTCCTCTTGAGGTGGAAAGTGGCCGAATTCGGAGCAGAGCAGAAATCAGAATTGAGGAGGTTCGACACTAACAATGCGTCCGGGAAAGACTATGAACTGCTGATTCTTCCGACCGTGAGGATTCCAGGCTGTTGGCGATCCTCGGAACAACACAGGTGGTGGCAATACACCATGCTTAATGACGCTCGATACGACCAGATCTATGGTCGTTCAATATTCCAAAAAAAAAGTCTCGTGTATTTCAAGGGTATACACGATAGAAAGCAAGCTATATCAGCTTCTGAGAAGAACATGATTATCAAAGCTAGAAAGCAAGTACTACTGTCTGACTTGAAGACAGAGATGATGCATAGCACGGATCTGGTTCTAAGAAATTGAGTTCCTAAATAACTAGTAAGACGGGGTTTTGATGCGCACTCCAGAGCAAAAAAATCCAACCACGCTGACATGTTTTCAACATGCACTTTCGAGTCACAATCGCCGCCTCTTTGCCATAGACTTCGAGACATTATCAATGAGAAACCTTCTTTTTGTCGAAGGACTCCGCCCAAGGCGGTCCACGCCGCAGGCTCGACAATCTAATTTACCAGGGGCCCCGTGATTGGCCGTTCCAAAAACAGCATCGAGGTTTTGCTGTCGTACAAACCAATCCATAGTCTGTGGAAAGCCGCCAAGCTTGCGACGTTTATGAGGATCGCTCTGCAAGTAGACGACAATGGAGTCCGATGGATGACGAATGTAAAAGTCCACTTGCTTACAGTATCGATGACAAAGATGACACACATCCTCTTTGGGATTCAATAGACCTAGCGTTCCGAAATCTGTAACGAAACTAAGATCCGAAGAATGGATCCGTGCAAGTGCTTGTATAATGACATTGTCTTGCAATCGACACCGAATTATCCCTTGGCAGTGAAACATACAAGAGCCAAATAAGGGAATAGTGATCAACTCAAAAAAGAACGTGGAAGCCAGAAGAGCCGAGGCAATAGATTTTATGTCTTGAAACATTCGCGGTCGTAGATGAACACTTGCCCGTAGGTCGTTCATGCAATCGATATCATCAATTGCGGGTTCTTGGTCAGAAAAGGATATATTGAGCCGAAAGTAATCTCCTCGGGATCTCTCGTCCAACCTGTTCATCAGTTCTCGCCAGGTGCCCTCGCCGTCAAGAGACGACAGGAAGGATCGATACAATCGAGGAATGAATCCATCTCGTAAGACATGTCGAAAATTGGGCGCTCTCGGACTTGTGCAGTCTTTTTCAGTCCCGGTTCCGAGAGAAACCACGATATCAGGTTGAACAACTGAAGGCCATATCTGATGACTCTCCCACAACGCCAGGTTAACAGGGTTGTTGTGTTTCAGCCCTCCGTCTTGAAAGGTCCCAATACCTCGAATATGCGTCGGTTTGAATAAACTGATAAGATCGTCAGCGAAAGGTCTTGGTCGCCGACAATCGGACCTACAATGGAGCCGCGGATGTGGCTCGACCGCTGCCATAAGTCAGTATGTGCATGGCGGTAGTAGGGGTACGACCTACGCTTCCCAGATGAAAGGCTCGTGCTCTTTATCCCGTGGACGAATATGTTTGTAACCTACTCAACACGAAGTCTCAGCGTTTGAGGTGATATTCGCTTGAAGCGAGGCCTACCGCATGCCGCGGCCCGAAAGCTCGTGCCGTTATAATTGGAGAAGAGAAAGGGGGTTGCGTCGGAAATACTCGTCGCGGTCACGGCAACCTTCATTCCGGAGACCGATTCGGGCTTGTCAAACATTCGGCGGTCGTGTCCGAATTGGTCCCTCAGTGATGCTTCTAGTGCAAGCACATCGTAACAGCCATCAGAGAGCCAGCACTTGATGACGTTACGGATGTATCCCAACGAATACCGGGCGCCTCCCCGCCTTTGCTGAAAGAATTGCTTGGTAAGAGTGTCAAAGACCTCAACGCAGTGCGAAACCGTCCAACGACGAAGGCATAAGCTTAGAACAATCAAACCTCCTGCGACGAGCATTAGCAATGGTTTGAATGCACACAGAGACGTAGAAGACCGGAACTGGTGCCGATCGCTAGATCGAACAGGTCCTGAATCTGACAAGCCTCCCCCACCTCTTTTTGAAGCAGATCAAGGAATTCCAGAGGGACTACGCCGCGTACACCTCCTCCATCTATACTCAGTATCCGAACACCGGCCGTTGGTGGCTTAATCTTCGCTATCAGACGACCTGCTCCACAATGAATACAGGTAGGCAGTTCGTAACAATACTCTTGACTCAAGACAGCGTTTCCATATATTTCGACACATACATCGCAGAGCGCGTGGCCACAGGTATAGACGTGTTCCGGCTTCCGACGTAAGCAGCAAAGGCAAGTCTCGTTAGACTTGAGGCGGGCCCAGTGCTCCATCTGATGCCCCGTGTTACTGCGATGTAATTCGGCCGAGGTCTCGGACTTCTGACGGATGGTAGGAAACATGGCAAGTATGTTGTCCTTGATGCATCGACCATGACGGTCAGCTAGTGATAGGGAATCCCGCGATGCTCGAAGCGCTTTGAGGCAAGGTGCTCTATATAGGGCGTTGAACACAGATGCCGGATCGAATTCTGCTTAACCGTTAGCTTGGAAAGCAAAGACCATTCATAAGAGACTCACTATGCATATTTGGAGGATAGGCATCCATAAGAATGCTTGAAGCAACGAACGAAATGAGCGAGCTGTAAGGTACTTCGCAGCGCGCCCCGAGCTTGAAGAAAGTCAATAGATGATTACTGTAATCTTCGGTGATCTCGTTTCCCTCTCTGCTTGCTCTTATAAAGCTGAAAGGCTGATTGACCGAGTCTACTATGTGTTGAAGTGCTCGAGAAAAGAGTCTGCTCATGTGGACGGCAGAAAATAGGTAGTGTTTACTTATACGAAGCCATCGTATTTCATCCGCTTGTCTAAGGAGGGTGTCTTTTAATCGGCGATATCGAGCAAGTGGTGAGAGATGGTCTCCGGGAAGATAGAGTAGCTCTATAGAGGAGAAGGAGTTTCGCGTATTAACGGTACTCCAGGATTGTTTATTTCGACGTAGTTTCTCCATTTGATCGGAGGCGACGATGACAACTCGTGGGCGGATTTCTCTGGGGAGATCTACAGCGGACCCAATTGTAGCCCAAGTGTTCAAGCGGTCTGTCACACTTCCGTGGTCCTTGAAATCATCTGCAAAGATGCAGATGACATCTGTAAAAAGAAAAAACAGTCGTGCATGAAGAATGTCGTAAAGGCTATGATTCGACGCGACGGCCCAGGGAACTGAATACGAAGCTGTTCTATGGCACGAGGCAGCCTCGTGATTTCGATAGATGACGGAAAGAGGGTCACTGTCGGCGAATAGTATTGGTCGATTACAGCTAATGGATGAGGCATCGAGACGAAGATTGGCGACACAATTGCGGTCTTGGTGACCTCTTCGGACATTGTTGTGGGGGAAAAGCTCAGGAAGTGCCAGGTCTTTAGCTTTTCGTCCGATGAAAAACTGTAGCGAAGGGTATTGGGCGGATGGATTAGTCATCGGTTGCATGGCTCTGTCGAGTCGATCATCGTCAAGCAAACACACTTCTTTACCTTCTGCTATTCGTAGCAACGATATATGATTACAACGGGACATGATGAATACTATGGTCAATGAAACATTTGCTGAGTTTCTACCGCGCTTTATAAAGGAGATGAGCATAGGTCCAAGACGCCGGACGGCACCCCCTGGGGGCTTCAGTCCGTAGGCCCTGGTGACCTGTATCCGAATCCAGGGAGAAGGGCCTGGCATTCGCGTTCGATGCACACCTTCAAATTGGGTATGTTCAATTGAAAACTTTGGGAAGAGGCTTATTTCGACAGCGTTCTACCACATTGCCGACACAACAACATGACCGATGGTCCTGAACTGGAACAACAGGCCTCTAGTGAAAGGAGCAGAGCGTACTTGGGGAGAGCAAAGATTCTCATTCACAAGCTTGTGTTCGAGGCCGATAAGTCCTGTGAGGCTCGCCCGCTAGACGGGAAGAACGTTTCTAGGTTACACAATATTTTCGAGTTGGAAGGCTGCTCTCGGCTGGATCCAGATAATTATGTTCCAACACTCATAAATCGAAAGGTGTTGACTGACGCATTGGGGAAAGGCGGGAGCCTGGATGTTTTTTTGGGCGGCTGTGGAGAGCTCAGTCTTCTGGAGGTGGAAGAACCGTTAATCTGCTTGCATGGGCGCCATCGCCTTGCAGCGGCGACGCGGTACTTCTTTCAGCCGGAACAAAAGTGGTGGATTGTGGACTTATACTTGGACGGTATGAGGGCTGATTTATCCTCTCGGGATTTAGTGAGCTTGCTAATTTCGTCTCAAGATTTGAACCCATCAGTGGTCACTGCTTTGAAAGAAGCGTACTCGAACTCCCGGAACTTCTGCGATGGGGATATCTTTCGCAACTTGCGCTATTGTCAACTGAGGAATGACGAGGCTGGGGCAGGGAAGTGGATGGCCCGGTTATCAGAAAGCAAGCAAACAGACGTCGCGCAGTTACAGAACATGGCCAAGAAAACCCCTGAGATGGCCGCATTGCAAGACGCCTTGGATGCGTTACTTCCCTTTGTGGGCTTGTGGTCACCAGTGTCGATCGGTGTTTTCCATCGTCTGCTAACCTTGCGCTGTCCAGAGGTGACGACAGCTCATATCATGCCAACGCTTCTTACATTTTGCTAAAGTATGAGCAGGAGCTATCTAACTGTCTAGCATTAGTCAAGACAACGTGGGAACAAATCCTCGAGCCCACTGGCGCGTCATACTTCCATCTTGACGCCAACACCGTGCACATAATTCAGGGCCGATCTTTACTGACTTCCTCTGAGGATTACCACTTCATAGAAAATTGCATGCAGGACGGAATCCTCTTCCCGGCCGTCACGGACAGGCAACAGAGACTAGGTATCTTTCGTCGCCTTTCTGTCATTCCTTATCTCATTCCCTCTCTCTACACCTTCATCGAAGACACAAAGCATGTCGAACCTTCCGCCAAGATCATGAAAAGACTTTTACCTCCACGATTTAAAGGATCCGTCCGTCAGGCTTTTGGAAGGCTGCACACGGGTCAGACACAAATCATGGAGCAACGAAGCGAAACGGTGTTTAGGCCCTTTTCTCACAGCGCTAAAGAATGTTTTCAAGTCGCCTATCAACAGCTGTGGCTTTTCGCCATGCGCCGTTTCCCCGAAATGACTTGCATACAACCGAGGAAGGACGCTGGGAGACCAATGAAAGCCATCACGGGTGGGGCAGAGGAGTGGTGGCATCGATTTGGCGAGCTCGCATCGAAGGGTGGGTTTGACTCCGCGCAAATTCATCACCTTTGTACTCAGAATCCGGAGGAAAAGATGATCCGCGACTTCCTTCATCAGGCTCGACCATCAGATGTCTATCAGTTCGACGAGACTGTTTTGAACTCTGAGGTTCAACGAATCTCCCGGAGTCTCTCGGATGTACAGCCCAGAGATATCCATCGCCCAGCAGCAGAATTCTCTTCCGACGCTCAACGCAGCCTCAAACTTTCGGAGCGTTGCGGTAGGCCATTTTATCAATCATTTTTGCTGGACCGCAAAGTCCTTTTTCGAGAGGTGATCTATAACGACGACTCGGAACCCGTCGAGGTTGCTGGACAACGCCGAAGAAACATTACCTCTCTAGCGGTCAAGCGGGATACCTTCCGCGCCTTTTTCGGCAACCTAGCACCTGTGTCTCGTATAGGGACTGTGATGTCATCTGCCAATGACGGAGGTGACGCATTCACCGTCCCTGTTTCTCACCCTCCCAGAAACGAAAACTCAGCGAGCCTGCCGCACAAATATCGTTCGGAAGAGTCTCTGCCAGATTCCATGTTGCCAAGTAACCTTTTTCAAAACTTCATCCAAACGAATCTTCAGGATCAGTCTAGGCACATCATGCTATACGACCTCGATTTGACCCGGTTTCACTGCATAGAATCCACTGAGATTACCTTCAAACGCTTTTTACTACGACATGAAGGATGCGTGTACTACTGCATTGATCAGACCGGAAGGCTCGGTACTGTCGGCCTGAGGGAATTATACAACACTACATTGAAGTCGAAGAACATCGTGTTCTTTGAGAATCCCGCGCAGACTCGTACAGGCTCGAGAGATAGAACAATAACGGATTTGGACGCACTTAAACTCGAGATGACGGTTTGCGAAACAGTGGATAATAGAACACCATTTCTTGAAGAGCTACCATCTAGCTAACCCAACACCGATGGGAGTCCGAACATAACTGGTGTACACGTTCGGCCATTCCACTCTCCATTTCCGCAGGCTGTATGCGGTAGAATGAACCAAGTCTGCATCGGGCCAGCAGCAGCAATAATTTTACACCGAAGACCCCAGAGAGTACTATCCACTCAACTTTCTAGCCTAACAAAGGTTCTGGAATATGAAAAACGGACGCGATATCCTATTTGTAGCATCCTTCATACAAACTTCGTTGATTGTCCTATCTGAATTTCGATCATCAACCAACGTTCTCTCCCCTCAGATTATATCACTGGCCATTGATAATAGTTGGGGCGAGAGCAGCGTGAAGGAAAGCGTGGCGGTTTTCCTGTCCTCAAGAGTGGTCAAAACATGGCGTTGCGCTTCGATCTATATGAACTCACCTCCGGAATTTGATCTAACTCTTCGTACCCTACCCCAACCAAAGCTTGAAGGTTCTCGATGCCTAGAGCAACAAGCCACTCGTCAACTGCAGCGATGTTCCACCCTTCTGCCTCATTCCACAAGCTGTCGATTTTGCGAATGTCGTCAAGTTTATTCCGGATACTCAAAGTCGTCCGAGATTCCTCAAAATGTCCCGCGGTTTTTAGGTTGAGGATCTTGCGGCATCCTTCGTGGCCTGCATTCCTGGATGCAAAATAGACTACGATAGCAATCTCAGGATTCGTCCACCGTCTGTAAGGCATCGTTTTTTAAGTCACGAAGAGATGAAGATCGAGGAACAGACAAGGAGATCGCGATGTGATTGTTTATAAATGCTTGACTTATTTTAACAAGGCAATTCACAGGGACTTCAACTTCAGCCGTTGATACTACTACGCACTGCCTAACATGCCACACCAAATCAAGGAAAGCCACCAAGAATACGTCGAGCCCCCTTCTTAGTGTCTATGGGGAAAGTCCGTGCGGCTGCTCGGAGAAGCGTGATCCTTGCGGGTTAGCTCGTAAAGAAGATTGTTGACTTCTAAGCTCCAGCGTTCCAGCTTGTCGATGTAGTCGCTCACTCGTTGAAGTTGTCTAGGCTAGTCAAAAGAACTCAACACCTGAGGGAAGCATAATTCCGCACCTTGTTTGCTTCTCCACCCTTTCAGCAGTTAGCTCTTTCATTGGGCAGTTGTAGAGAATATGACACTTACTCGCGTTGCAACTGTCGCACTAATGCATTAAGATCATCCGCAGAAGTTTCGCGGAACTGAGTCTCCGCCTCTAGCCGCGGGACAGGTTCAGTAGCTGATTTTATCTCTAGGCTAGCAAGTGTCGTGTAGCTGGGAGGGGATAGAGGATTAACTTGAGCGTTGTTAACATCCGAACTACCCATATCATCTGGCATCTGTTGCTGATCAATCCATTGACCAGCTTCTGTGCCCGTCCACTGAAAATCAAAGTCCCATTGATTTTCACGCGTAACATTGCTGTCTGGGTCGTCGGCCTTTAGCCCGTCCAAGAATGTTTTCCAGGCCTCATCGTCGAGATTCAGTGCGTCTGTCATATTCACTCGTTGTCTTTTTTTCAGCTCGTAGATTCTAGTGACCTCAAGTTCACGGTTGATGTGGGAACCTTTTATAGTAATCAATACAAGGGTTCTGACCCATCCTTCCAGCTATTTTCGTTATTCGGGCGCTCGTTCGCCTATTCTCGCAGTCTAGATCAGCAGTCGGTCAGTTTGCTGCACGATCATCAAGGTCGAAGGCTGCCTTAATTTTCCGAATCGAACTCCAAGAATATCTCGGTTGTTCATTGTTGCAGCCCTGTGACCTTTCACATGTCGATCGTCTAACCAAATATGACATGGGCAAAGTCAGGTGACTCACTAGCCCTGCGAACAATCCATGTAAGGCATTACTTAGCTCACCCAGCGTCCGCAAGGCGTTTTAGCTCACCCAGCGTCTGCTCTTAAGGTACTTCCTGCCGCTGCGGCTACGTTCCGCTCACCCAGCGTGTGACAGCAACGTATCACTCACTAACCTTTGGTCCACACTTGCGATGGCAACGCTTTTACTGGTTAAAACAGGATCAGCTCATTCTCCAGTATCAATCCTAGATTTAAGGACCGCTTTAAATGATCTCAAAAGGCGAGATGCATATTAGGTGGCTATCAGGTACGCCTTTGCTCTCGTTTTCATCTTTGAAACCTCTGCCCAGCCCTTGATATCATGCCACTCACATCAGAACGCGAATCCAACACTGCCCGAACGATCCCTAAGCGTGAACGTCGCTGCGTTCCTTGGGTGTCTAAGACTTACGACGATGAAAAGGTTCTTGAGGATATTCACCGATCTCATCCAGAAAAGAGCTGGAATGTCCTTTGTGACAAGCACAATGAGATGGTCCCATCCTATCGACAACGATCTGTTGATGCAGTTTACTCGAAGTGGAAGATCCTTCGATCCCGCAACACCCCAACATCAACATCATTGACCTCAAAAGAAAGCTTCGCTCAAGCTGGTGCATCTCAGGAACTGGTACAACAAGTGATGAGTGATGTAAGCTCGTCCGTGTTTCTTTGCGAAGTCTTTTCTGCTAATACATACATCTAAGGAAACATCAACGGGCTACGAGATACAATACGAGGACGATTTGAACAACTTCGAACTCACAGTCGGGGGTTGGGACTGTGGCATTGACGTGGAAGGATATGCCTTGCAGGTTACAGAGCTCATGGAAGCACAAAGGGAGATGGCGAGGATGGCCACAGAAGCTGCTTGCGGATTCCGCTGTCAATGAGTTATCTAGATGTAAATCAATCGAATGTATGAGTTGTAACATCTTGCATTATCTCAATAAATTCTTCACCGAAGATTTAGAAGCGCCGAAGTGAATCGGTCCCGTTCAACCTTCAGGTGGTATTCCGGAAAGAATTCCCCCTTTTAGAGATGACTGCTGGAGAGAGTATGGCGGGTAACCTTCCAATCGATCTTCAAACGAAGTCTCTCGGTGAAAACGTCTTGGCAAAAACTATGTTTGAAGTGAAAAGAATGCGTTCTAGGTGAGCAATTCTGCCTAGAATAGAATATTCGACGCGCGCGCGAAAGCTACTCATTCGTGTAAAGCTGAGACAATCCTCTATAAGTAGTAGGCCCTTGAGTCTCATACTCAGCAGAAACGACAAGTTGCCTACATTGTCTAGCACATTCAAGTCTTTGAACACAGCTTCTTTGATTCATAATGTCTGACGGACTTCCCTCACGAACAATGGTGGGTTTCCAGCATCATTCACATGAGGATATGACTAAAAACCTGGATAGGAAAACACACCGATTGAGCCTTGTCGAGCATGCGCCAGACGATCGGACTGGGAGTTTCTCAAGGAATTCTATCATCGAGAAGAACATTCCCGACAGCAGGTTCTTGAGCTCAACCATCACGTCACTCAGCTTAGTGGAGCGCTGCACCATGCCGGGCTTACTTCACAGAACGATCGGATAGCCCTGAACAAGGCCCACGCCCATCTCAAGGAGCTGCAAGCAGGTTACAGCCAGTCCGAAGCTTCACGAGCTAGATTCGAGAATGACCTTCACGAAGAAAGGCAGGAGCATCGGATGTGCCAGGAAGCTTTCAATCATGAACGCATTCGTCATAGCGAGACGGAAAAGAACCTCAACTGCGTCTGGAACGCACATACAAGATTAGGGGAGATCATTTCCAAGGCCCCGTATCAGGTGACCGCATCGGGAGAAGAGAAGACGGATGACTCCATCGACATCACTGAACTGGTGCTCGAGCTTGAAGCCAAAGCTTCCAAGATTCAGGGCCTAGAAGACGCTCTGATACATCAGCAAGAACAAAGCCACAGCGATCTTCTTCTGATTGAGGGAAGACTTCACGAAAGATCAGTACAGCATCAAGAGGAAGTCACAGCAAAGACCGAGATCATCAACGAATTGGAATCTCAGTTACGCCGTGGGAAACTCGAGGTCGACGCCGAGAATACAGGAACGGAGGCCAAAGTTTCTAAAAGAGCGGGAAGAAAGTGGAAGCGTACCCGTGGCAAGGGTCGAGCTTGCAAAGGTGTCAGCACGGAGGAAGCAGTCGGCAAACAAAGCTTGAGTGATTCGTTGGAATCAAGTGGTGAGACACTTGTAGAAACTTTCAAGGAAGAGGTAGTTTAGGCCGCCCTTTCGTTGCGTGATATGGAGTATGGCGTTCGTAATTCATGAGATCTGATTGGATTAATCTAATGATGAGTACTTGCCGCACAAAGTAGAATATATCAATGAGAGAGGAAAGTCTCAATCGCCGTACCCAAGACTTTCTTGAATGCCTGGCCCCGATCCTGTCCTGTTACCCTGTTGAAATTTCGCAACTAAATCGAAACGGGTTTGACGGACGACAAAGAAATCAAAAACCCTTGGATAATGCTTGGTACGGGGCAACGAACTCGGTAGAGGAAATGACTACAATGCCACACATCCTGAGACTCGCACTTGTGTCAGTGACTCATGAAAGTCAAAAATATTGGTCTAGGCCAATCAACTTTTCGGCTGTCTACGAATCTGGGTGACCAGGGTTTCATGCCCGCTTTGCTCGATGTGTGACACTTAATCGGCTCACACCTTCGGAATATTGGTTTGTTTCTTCCGATAGACACTCACCATGCAAAAGAGTGTTGTGTTGACAGATTTGCATCGTCAAAGTCATCACGGTACTCTCAATGTGCAATAAAGATAGTCAGATAATGATGTCAGAGAGACGTTGAAATTGTCAAATTAACCTTCTGAAAGACTAAGGTATTCATCGCGACAATATTCGTAAGCGACTCCCGCATGGCAAGGCAAGATTTGCCATACTAGATTGCTGCTTTAATTTTAGCCTCGCAGTAGTCAATTGTCAATCACACGATGGGTGAAGGCGAAAGTAATAGCGTAAGTAAGGTATGCTCTTTTCCTTCTCAGCATTCATCTGGGTTCTTTCTTTAGCTGATCTTTTGCCGATCAAATATAAAGCATGAACAAGTTCTACGTGTTACAATTAAACAAAAATAATCTATGTGGCATAACACAATTCTGTTATGCTCTATCATGAATACTGAATCTCAACCATCTTCTTCTTCAAATATTGCAAAGGAACATGTCATAAAGTCAACTCTCAGCTCAATTTCTGCCACGCCTCCCTCCACTGTTGAACGTCCGCATGTCATCAATCTTCCGCCTCTTCAGATTTCGGGCTTATCAGTCACCACATCACAGCATATTCCGTTGCTTCCGATGATCTGTCCACCCATCATTCAACAAATCGAGATTTTATCAACAATTCTACGGGCTCGCCCGCTCGAACCAATGAGAGGTAAGGTCATTGCTGTGGATGGTGTGGATAAGGACGCCGTTCTTTTCATGATCAAATACCTTCATCACCATATCACCAAACACTCGGGGCTCGATGTTCGAATTTTCCACGAAACTCCTGTTCAACCGCAAACCCCTGAGAGCACAGATCTCTTTCATTACACTCAAGTTATTCGGGATTGGAATATGCTTTGGAACGCTTATATTGAGCTTCCGGTTCCCACCATCCCTGAATCTGCTTCGCAGCATGGATCGACCACTGTTTCTCCTGTCGCCATGCCTTCCAAATCTCAAATCGCATGTGTTAACATCATTCCATTTTCGCCATTGATGTCTACAGAAAGAGCTGCGTCTCAGATGCCTATTACAGACGCATACAGCAACGAGAATCACTGGCGTTGGCTTGCAGGATATTGGCGTGGCTGTCCGCGGCCCGACATCACAATTAACATCTCGGACTCCGAGGGGACACTCAAGGATCGTGAGGTGTTACGGATTTGGGGTCATAACATGAACACTCTTGTGGTCACGAAGGCAAATTCCGGCCATGTTGTCTTTACAGCGAAGCAGTTCAGACGGGTTGGATTTGAGGTAGAAGAATGGTTACGAGATGAATAGTAGTTAAGAAGGAGAATGTATGAGCCTTTGACCCACGTTGCTTTCACCCGCTTGTGGTTTCCCTAGCCATCACCGCCATCTACTACCCTTACTCTTCTCCCACCCTCCCCCTTATTCATCTCCACCCCACCCCAAAACTCCCGCTGCAAATCCTCACAGCCCATACCTCGCCACCCCACCACTTCGCCCTTAACCCCGTGATCTGAGCTTCTAGATCCCGCAGTGCGGATGCGACGCTTTGCAGAATCGGGGTTAGGGTCAGTGGTGACTTGAGGGGGGGGTTGCTTCTTGAATAGATGAGGTTATCATCAAAGGGAGACGACTGGGTGCGCAGATGGCGGGTTCGAAAGGAAAGTGAGGGGAATGTTTCTGTTGAATATACATCTCGAACAGAGTTTTGTATCTTGTGTGACGATGAGGAATTCTGAAATTTGTCTCAGTTTATAGGTCGCAATAGGAACAACGATCACAGATCACTTACGGCTTCCAATCTCCATGATCTCGCGTCATTGAGGTACCTCAGTACGTCTATTGTAGCCTGTCCACAGGATACCCACGGATGTCATGCGTCAGGCTGAGATGCGCCCCGGTAGCCTTAATTCGGACATGTGTTGCGAGTTTGGTCCTAGCTTAATGCAGGCAAAACCAGCGCTGAGTAATACCACGAGCGTAGGATGCATATTGGGGGATTTATTGGTACTGTACGGAGGTACCAGTGAGATGTTCGGATACTTGCAGGCAATAATCCTGCAGGGTGTGTTCATGTCACACCCGAAGAAAGCAGATAACCCACTGAAAATCTTACCTAACACGCGTATCTTCGAACCTTGGTTCTTCTCTTGATCGCTCTATACCCTCATCTGAAAGATCGAGGGCGTTGGGAAAGAAAGGAACCATGAGCCTAACTATTGTGCAAGAGTTGCACCCTAGCAGACAGCTATATCTGTGTTCAAGCCCGGCAGGTTTATGGAAAGCTAGGATTTAAAGAGGGTACAAGAGTTAGCAATAATTTAGGTGTGGTTGATCCGAACCTCATCAGGATTGAGAAGCAGATCATAGCAGGCGACTGGCAAGGTGACGTTGTCGGCATGGGTAGCAGGCTCTTGGGTGTTGAGCTCTACTGGGTAGTATGAGTGTACCATCTCTGGTATCTCTCCTTCCACAAGGTGGACTAGCCGCTGATTTATACGCACTGGAGCATTTTTCGGGCGGGCGGGCGGGCGGGCATAAGTGGGCGTTCATGCGGTGCTTGGCAAAGGCCTCAATCAAAAGCCCACTGGGCTGGCTTCTCACTTGCGTGAGTAAGCACCCATGATGGAGTTAGCCAGAGCAAAAAGCGAAGTCCCACTTGAGTAGCTTCTCAATTGCGTGAGTGAGAGTCGATGTGAAGTTCAGCAAGGGGCACAAATCGAGATCCCACACGTAGGGCGTCTCAAATCGCGAGCGGCATTTTGCACAAGCCACCTGTCAGATTCGTGGAGGGCTAGGAGATTGTGGTCTGAATTGGAGTCTCCTATTTTTGTTTGATTTCGAAATGTGGAGCGCTCGACTTGCGAAGTCCAAGAAGCAGAGTCAGAGGACTTATGGCCTAAATCTTGGTCTGTAAGCTCAAGCTCTCATTGATTCTCGAGGTGCAAAAGTGTAGATCATTAGGGAAAGAAATCGATGCCATAGATTATCGGACGGAAAGCACTTAACACCGCTTGAGAAAAGGACAAATTTTCAACAATTATTCTCAAGTACCGCAGCGAATCTTCCGATCATCTCGATAAAGGAGTCAGCTATAACCAGAATAGAGAGGCTTACTAAAAAGAATTCGATCATAAACCACTGCGAATTTTCCTTTTCCAAATATTCAAAGCTTCAAAGTCATACGCGTTAACGATTCAGATCTTTTGGGAATCTCTCCCGAGGCTTTTCCTTTAAGAGCTCCCTTGTATTGCAATCTCGTTTCCAAACAAGACATTGCATCCATGGTTCTTTCCAAAGCGGTCGTCCCCTGCTCGATAGAGGATTTCAAAGCAACTTTCCAGTTGACGCCGAAGCCACAATCTGATACTGCCAATTTGAAGACAGTAGAAAGCGGATATTGGAAAGCTATGCCGTGGCCAGGAAACCATGGAAGTAAATGTGTTCCCGAACAGGTAAATGGCATTGCAAGCGTAGATCATTAGGAGAGTATTACAGATTTCATGTAGTAATACACTAAGTATAGACCGGGAACGCTCCACCGCAGCTGAAGTAGTTGAGCCGTCTGAAGGAGTTGGATCGATCGTAACAAATACGCGGTGTATTTTGTTGTGCTTATCACAAAGATAAGGGGCTTCTGTACAGCCCAGAAGTTAGTTTCCGCTTTATTAGATACGGGTCCAGCAATGCTACACCTAGTAGTGCTTGTGTTTATTTGAAGGGTGCCAAAGAAGAAGAGCTTGTCATGTAGTCGAGCATATCGGATAATCTCATTCAAGGAGAGTGTTAAGGTTACCCAGCAGCCGCCGTTGCTTTGGGACTTGACAATTTCAGGTTGGTAAGTCCATACTCCAAGAATTGTTTCCAGGCTGGTTCTCGCCAACGATTTTAGATGATGTTGGGAGTCCATTGAATTGGGCGTGCATCCGCAGGTCAACTTGCCACCATGTCTCTTGTATGCTTCGTTCGAATGGCCTCCTGGACGACAATTCTCCATGTGTTCTACTGAGCTCTTGGCCTTGACCCTTTGGCTATACCTAATTGTAAACAATTCTGAAGGACCAAGGTATAGCAATTGAGATGGAATTTAATTGCTGGACTTTGAAGATTTCGGCAGCAAACCACAATGAAAGATGATCTGAGAAGAGATCAGGAATATAATTAGAAATACGAAGGCGAATGTTAACCTACCAATTATGGAAATTCGCGGGCTCTTTCACACCACTGATAGAAGTAGCCTGCCGATGGTTAAGCCAAGATCTAGAGATTGAGACATTGTATCCCTTTGAATCAGGACCTGTGGTTGAGCAGGTCTCGTCCATTGTGAGAGACGAAAGTCATCCAACAATGTTGTACATGCATCAGACGTAGCAGCTCAATGAACATTCCAAATGCACGACAGAATTTGAAGTCAGCAGGATTCATGTAAGACCTTTGTTTGACAAAATGGAAAGATGGAAGATAGAGTAGGTACCTTAGCAGACGGACTACATACATATTAGCGTCACTAGGTAGACAATGGCCAGCCCTACCAGCTAGTCATCAGTAGCAGCGCTTTCCCAAGTATCCTTACGGCCTGCAGCTCCATTTACAAGTGCCAGCACATTCTCCGATTCCCAGATCCAGAAGAATCTGCAGCTCAGTATGCGCGTACTACCCACGGATATAGAGTATTACATCAAAAGACAATTGGTCACTGTGGCTTAGACCTCATTCTGCACGCTTTACTGGGAAACACAGTGGGCGAAATGTACAATATTGGGTCCTGGACGCCGAGGTCATGCGCCACAGAAGACAGATCGATATGGCTCAAGTCCTCCAATCCGTACGTACCTTCTTTCACCTTTGCATCCATTTGCAACCGAAGCTTTAAGTCTGCAAGAGATTTCAACCGGGAAATCTCAGGACTACCAAGTCTTTGAATGCCATTACAGTTCAGCCTTCATGTTCTTGTAAACATGGTCCTTCGAGGGACAGGACAGAATATGAATCTCTAATATGAACAACGGATCCTGCTAAATCATCCAACCAATGGACTCCAACATCCATTCCACCAATCATGAAATATCATGTCGGTCTCTTGTCATTTACGCCTACTAGACAACTGCGGATGAACTACTCTTCCCGGCGTATTGCTCACTGGCCTATTTTGACCACACTTAAACCCCTTGGTTGTTGTGAGGAACAACCCAGCCCATCCACCAAGGGTTACATTCTCGTCTGCTCAGTACCACTACTCCGACAGAAGCAAAACGGCTACTTAAAGACTAATTCCTTTCCTTTCCTTTCCTACCTCTTGTTTTCCTACTCACCATTCATTATATCTGGAAAGCTCGTTCACTTTTGTCATTTGCCTTGCAGATATTATATTCCACCAACTATTGTTGAGATCGTTCTGCATAAGCCTACAGGGAGAGCGAGAGAAACAGTTTGCTGTTGATGTTTGATTTTCTGACAAAGGTATGTAATTGCCGGAAAGTAAAACAAGGCTCGAATCCTTCACTTCTTCTCTTTTGCATGATCAAAAGCCGAGAAGCCTATCTCATAATGCTGTAAGGCTATAAGATCTCGAAGCTGAGCCAGTAAATCCACGATAACCTTGCTTCATCTCCTTTTCTTCGATGACAATGCGGATTCGTTTCAATACCAAATGTTTCTGGTCAATGGAGCGAATTTGCCGCCTCTTGATCCCGAAACCAGCGATCTAACCATTGACCAAGATCTTGCCTTGTTTCGTGAACTACAACGCAGGGGATGTTTCAAGGTTGAAGGGATGCGGCGCATGTATTGGGAACGTAGAAGTTGGGGTGATTTCAGAACATATGAGCATTTGGCGATACGAGGAACACTCTGGTGTGTAGAGCACCAAAGGTGGTTCCGAATAGGGCCATGGGATCCCCATCGGCATATTACTTTCGAAGAAGTATATTGATTGGCGGACACAACCACAACCACGTACGAGTAGGAAGTTTCTTAGAACACTACGAATGAGTTAGCATGCAGCACCTCTCTTTCATTCGGCACTCCTTAAGCGTAACCAATCAGAAAGTGGCATAACGAAATAGATCTCTAACTCAGGATAAGTTTTTTTCAATTTTCAAAATAAGATGTATGCAAAAAATATTAATGAGGTTTCCTTTTTCTTGAGCGCACTAACCATCTTGTACCCAGAAGGCTTCAAACTAAATCTACTCAGCAGACTATCAAGCGAGAATCCTGTCCATCAGATCATCAAATAACACAAACGTGAACACATGCAGAAACCATTGCAACGAAAGCAAAACTTCTGCAAGGAAAGAAAAGTATTACAATGAAGTTGACCCTGCTAGGCTTTAGTTTTTTCGTGCCGCAGTCCTTCGAGTTATAGACTCTGACTCGGGATCAAAGGAGAGAGAATAATTCAATGGCTGCAAAGGAGAGTGCAGGTGCCACGATTGAACAGTAAAGTCATCATTTCCACAAAACGCTCATGCACACAATAACCCACCTCGAACTTTTCGAACCATCGATCCTTCAACGTAAACCTCTTTCCACCCGCTCACCGCACCCTTCCCCTTTCCAAATGTGCACCTCTTTCCTCCACATCCATCAAACATTTATCCTCACACGTCTATTACACCTTCCCACCTCTCATATCTCAACCTTCACCAATGCATAATCGAAGCACGGAGTTTCAGTCCAATATCACAGAACCCCCTATATCTTCTATAACCTCACACCCCCAAACCTCTCATCATACATTTTAGTATCGCACTACAACCATAGCACAATAGATAAAAGAAGTGAAAAGTCATCAGTACTATTTATATTATCCCAAAACTCCTCAGCCCAATTCTGTAAACTTGCTCTGATGCATTTTAGTATCACTTCCCCATTCCCATTCCCATTCCCATCCCGACCACCCCAACCGACCACCCAACCATCACAACAATCACACCCCCTATCTCCTCACCCAACCCATGCCCCAACCAATCCACCGCATCTGCTATCCAACGCCTCCCACCCTTCCTGCAATCCTTCGCTCCAGGAGACGCATGTGGCTTTTCAACGAAAAGTAAAGCCTAGAAAAAAAATATTAGATGAAAGGCTGCGCTGGTATAGTTGGATAGAAGAGAACAATTGTGTCGGGATACAGTAGATTGCGTTTAGCGAAACCCGAGTACGAAGTCCTCTCGATTAAATTGGGCGCTGAGAGCATCAGAGAGATAAGAGAGAGCTTTAGTAACTGTAACACTGAGATCATGACACCTTCCTCTTTAACTAGTATACCTAAAGAAAGAGAAAGTGTCGCCATGGTTTATTGCAAGGGTTTGCTGCAAGATTCGCCAGAGCCCTGACAATTTCCATGGCCGGACCACTATCCCACCCGTCTCTCTGTGACGGCGTAGTTTCTGGACGAAAGATGGGGGGGGTTGGTGGATGTAAAGAAAAGGGAGGTTGTAACAAAAACCATAATTCCCCAAGGATCGCTTGAATTGCCCAATGGGGATTCAAAACCCCCCAACAACGAACGCTGCCAAACAATGTCAGAAAGAAGAAAAAAATTCAATGACGGGGGGAGATAAAAGAGACATAGCAGATAGCGGATTTCAGACTGGGGTCGAATGGAAATGTATACTAGGATGATTTGATCCCGCTCCCGTTTGGTTCCGAGCTTGATGGGTGTTTGTTATCTTATTGTGGACATTGAGTGTTTCTGAGAATGAGAGGTTCCTGAGGTACACGATACCGAGCTGGACGCCGACGACACGGGGCTGAGATACAAAAGCGGACTAATAGTAAATTGACATGATCGTAGACGGTTCCGAGCACTTGAGCGGCCCCAGACAGTAGAGATCAAACGTCAGGATTGCATTTATACATCAATCGCACAACGGATGATTAAGAGGGACTCTGAACTATGTACCTGCTGAAACAAAACGCGGCCAACTCCTCTTTAATGCTTCACAAGTATTATTGCTCAAGCGTAATGCGAGTCGCTATAGAGTAACAAGAACCATAAAACTCTCCAGTCGAGCTTACACTGCCGCATGACCAAACCGCCGACGCACATGCAAACAAATTGCCAACGCAGCATCTAAGCTGCGCCAACATCACCCTAGAAGCAATCTCGAAGATGATCTTGTCCCTACTCCATCAACCTATAGGAACATGCCCATGGCAGCCAACAAGCCCATAGCAGCACCTCCAATTGCATGTTCAGCACCCAATTTCGGCGCTGCAGCCTTCGTACTAGAGGCAGGAGCTGCCGCAGAAGAAGATGCGCTGGCGGTGGCAGACGAAGAACTTGCAGCACTAGAAGAAGATGCCGCAGCAGCGTCTATCTTGGGTGCGTCGGTGGGGGACAGTTTACCGCAATCTGCGCAAGCTGTTGAGCCAGGAGTCTGGATGCGGCACTGCTGGAATTGATATTGGCAGATGTGGTTTGGGACGGTATCAGTGTAGTTGGCAATCATGGCGGGTGCGGTGCCGTTATTGCAGATGCATTGGTAGTTTAGAATGTCGGCCTAGATTGAGGTTAGTTCCTTTCCCAAGACGGCCAAGGGATGGGGGTGAACAAGGAAATGAATTCGAATGATAGATTAGGAAGTCATAAGAAGTAAGCTCTTACCCCATTGCAGGTGTTGTTACCGGGCTTGAGGTTTGCTGGTCCACCGCAGAGAAGCGGGCAGTTATTGCGCTGTCCTTGACACCATTGGTCTGCGAGTAAATCAGTACTGCTCAGAAGGCATCGACTTAGGGCCACAGCGCTTGACTCATCACGTACTCTTCGTGGTGAGATCCACTCCTGCGAGGTTGACGTTGCTGGAGTTCTGCGCGACGGCAAATCCTACGACCAAGGAGGTAAACAGTAGCGTGAGAGAATGCATGTTGATGCTGAGTTTTGGATATGTAGCGGAGTAGGATAGGTGCTTAAAGCTGTAAATCTGTCACCCGGTTACTCTTGGTATGATACTTGTCAATGCTATGGAAAGGTTGGATAGTTGAGGAAGTAAACGGAGGAAAATGCTTGCGCAATGGTGGTGAAGATGGAAGAAATTAAATTGCTTGGCAACGTTACACGCTACTGAGTAACTTAGTAAGCAAATTGTTGCTTCTGAATTCAGTTAGCGGCAATGCGAGTCTAACCGAATTCGATACAGGCTCTTTATACCCACTGTCGTATGGATAGTATTCGTGGTAATCAAGGATCTCTTGAATTTTACGGTATATGCACATGTTCGCCTTTCCAATCGAGCTTGTGAAGCCCCATAGCCTCAAGAGACTCAACCATTGGCAGCCACGACGCCGTGAATGTCCACTATTCTAAATTGCTGGGAAACTTCCCTCCCATACTCCGGAAAATGATTGCACGCATCGCCCGTCGCAGATTGTTGTTCCAAAGTATTCCGCGAGTCCCCGCTATCTCCATCTAACTCACTCCATGATCCCCACCGTGACCGAAACATCCGTACAGTGACTTTCTTCACAGCTCCTCATCCTCGTCAGGCTCCGTCTTGATGGCTTTTCCCTGCTCAATTGGCGGTAGTGTATCTTGTGTGACCCCTGACAATCCCAGCCCCAACCTCTGTCTCATGGCCTCATCATCTAGTCCTGACAGACTGGCTCTCTGCTTTTTCATTGGGCTACCTATTATAGAATCTAGAGAAAGGGTAGGACTAGGATCATATGAAGCGTTAGTGAGTAACGTGGGTGGGGTTGAAAGGATCGAAGCGTTTGGAGGTGTGGTTCCAGCTGTGGGCGTATTGGAAGCTGGAGACTTCCGTGTGGCTGGAGACCCTGCGTTCAGAGGTTCGGAAGAGTGCTGTCGTTTTAGCTAGGTAGCTTGTCAATCACTGATCAGAACGAAAAGGGATGGAAACCTTACCCTGATTTTCTGGACTCCTTCGGCTAACTCCCCTTGACGCTTCGCATCCTCAGGCGAGAGCAAACCATTCAAAGCATCTTGCGACTCGATTTCTCCTGACTTGACAATGACCGTATCGTCATCTTCCTCATCGCTATCCATATCACTGAATTCTTTCTTTATAGCTTTGCCTTTAGCATTAGATGACGTCGACCATGTATCCGTGTCACGGAAGTTGGAAAATCCTAGTGCTCCGCCAGGCTTCAGCGGCTTCAGATTAGCAAAATCCGTCTTCACCGATCTTCGTTTCGCCGTCGCTGCTGTAGGTTTGTCTTGGGACTTCGGAGTTGACAGTATGCCCATTTTTTGGAGCTGCTTCTCACCTCGGTAAAGGAACGTAAAGACAGCGAATGGTTTATCTGGCCCGTCTATACCTGTAACAGTTTGGGTACTGATGGACTTGGGATCCAACGTTTTTGGCTTAGCAAAACTCGTTGTATGATCAACTTCGGCTGCTTCTGTACTGTCTCCGTTGCTCTTTGCTCCGTTTCCCGAGTTCTTGACTGACTCCTCGTCGTCATCGTGGGCGTCAAATTGCGGTGAGTACTCCCCTCGCTTGATTTCTCCTGATGCGAGCACCCTGAACAGCGCTACTTTGATCTGCCCTGTCGACTCTGGTATTGGATCGTCGTCCGAATCTGAAGCTGACGAGAACAGCTCATCGTCATCATCCGACATCTGCTCCAGGGGCGATCGCTCGTCTGCACCATACCGGAGAACGTTTCTCTTTGACCGATCTTTGCTTCCCAACAAGGAAGACTCGGCCTCGTCGTCACTTCCTCGACGCTGTTTCCTCCTTCGTCGCTTCTTCTCCATCTTTTGTCTCCTCCTCTCAATTCTGGCCGCAGTGTCCTTTCCTTCCAGGTCCAGCCCATTGAGCCATCTTTCCAAGCCTACTTCTCGAAAAAGGAACTCTCGCTCCGCAAGACCTCCACCTTCTAACTCAGGTATACCGACCCATCGCGAATTTACCCAAGTCTCCTCCCCACGCCGTAACAGTGTAGCTACCTCCTCTTTGGCCCGACCATCGAAATATATGTACGCAGCAATCGTCTCATTTGGCGATGTAGTCAAGGGTATATACGGGCCAATAGCGCCCGAATACCTTCCCCGCTCTCCCGATAGCTGTGATAGACCGCTCACTATTCGCGCTCGTGGGTATGGGTCTTCTGGTGTCGGTTTTGGTTGCGAATAAGGGACGTTGAGGCCTGGAGTTAGGAGGGTGATGGAGATAGCAAAAGTTGACTGCTGAGGTTCGTTGGTTAGAGAATCTGCGGGTATCTTCGCTGGTGGTACTGGTATATAGGAGCTGATCCGCGAGAATCTAGACTGCTTCTGTATAGAATATTCGGGTAGTGGGCCTTCTGGTGTGTGAATGCTGACCGCCAGTCCCTTGAAACAAGGCATTTTCTTATTCTCAGAGACCGGACGGGTTTGTGCCGTTCCCACGAGGCTACTGCAGAGTTGGGACCTCAGCAGCAGATAGGCTGAGAAACAGCCAAATGAACGGAACGTAAGAGAAGGCCAATGCAGTAGCGATGCCTTGAAGCACGAGTGCAGTAGCTGAATATACTATTCTCATAAACCTGTTCGCAGAACTCGCCTGCTGAAGGCTTACTACGCTAGCAAAGCCCAGGCGTCGACTCAGGTCCAAAGCCTGAAGCTTTGATAATTCCGTTGTCGAGCTCTTTTCGGGAGCAGTCTGATAGCACTAGGAGATAAAGTTTAGAGTCTCCAAAAGTTATCCAGTCTGCAGCTGTTCAAGTGTTATGTCGTGTGATGTGTCGTCGGAGGTGTTGACCTGTGACGTTGATGGAGAGGTACGGTAGGCTTGATCACGTGAGGTACAAGTCCGGATGATTCTCTCTGACCAACCATGAAAGGTCCCTCGAGCTAATATGGAAAGTAGATGTAGCGGCACTAATGAGGCTACATTTGTGAAATGTTGACTGCGGCTACGCCCATCACTTGCTACATCAGGTTCATAATGATTCCCACAATTGTGCTTCTAGTGAAAAAGCAAGGCTTATTGCTAATCGCCATCAGTGTTGCTACTGCATCAGAAAGCATGAAAAATCCCAAGATCATCAAACGCCCAAGTGACCCGCAAGCCCATATAGAGAGACCGATCAATAGTCATTGCTTCCCACTCGCTTGCGTTGCGCCCCAAAGTCCTATATCAGTTTTCCCTACATTTCCCTTGTGATGCAAAAAGATAAAAGCTTTGTTCTTAGACCCATATAGCACATCCCATCATCACGAGCTCAGCCATTGACACCCACATTGGCTTTCCGCCGTGTCCCTTCTCTTGACAGCCTCGTCTCTCTTAAGATGCCAGCTTCTCCGCCTGCCTGGCGGGCCCTGCATCAATGATTCTTGTAGCAGCGATTCATTCTCCGTCAGATTGACCCTGATGAGCTGACTCGTCGAATCTCGAAGATTGCCTGGCATATTCGTGTATAATATTTGCATTTGCTGGCAATATGGCTGAACCGGGTTTTGTACGTTACGGCGCTCCTCGATCTTAACAACCTTGGGGAAAGAAGCTAGATTTGTGGGTAGAGACATAGCGCGCTTTGACCAAGAGCCTGGTGTTGACGATGCTCCTAGAGGGCCGGCACTCGTCAAAGAAGGGATAGGGTTGCTGCCGAATGGAGGTTGATCAGATGCAGGCGAAGACGCGGATGTCGAGGCGTTGATGGAGCTTGAATCTAGGGTGATGAAGATAAATCCTTCCAACATCGTGCCATTCCAGAAGCAGAACCAAGGCCTGCTAGGCGGCGTAGCGATGGAATCTGGGGACCCATATGGCGTAATATCGCGATCCTCAAGGGCTGCGAATTCATCATATTCTCCGGTTTCGCTGAAAGAGCGTTTCTTGCTTGTGGCAGAGAAGTCCGATTCCCTCACCACAACAACTTTGTCAAATGCTTGCTGGAAGAAGAAAGCCGGACCTTTGTTCCACCCAGCTCTGTCGTTCATAAGCTGCATACTCGTAGGACCCAGAAGTTGTGGTGGCTGAGCCCCATATCGTATTGGCGCGTTCGGATCTGGACCAAGAAGGTTGAATTGACATCCTGGCAGGATCTCAAAGTTGAGGTCTGTCCCATTTGTACATTGCCAAGCGCTGCCTTGAGTTTTGTTGCTCAAACAGGAATTTTTTGTGATTGAGGGGGAACCAAGCTTAAGAGCAAACGAGCCAGTGGGTAAAGGGGGCAGATCTGAAGGTGTTGCGGTAATCGGCACCGCATCCACCAGGGAAGTCGTGGTAACAAATACAGTGGACGCCCTGACTTTGTATTAGCCATAGCTTCGTAAAATCTATCGTTTACACTTACACTGCCGCCTGTGGTGGCGCTACCAGAGAATGTATAGATTCCGTCGCTTTCTCCTGACCAGCTTTGTGTCCTAGTATGCCACCAATCACAGAGCCGATAAGAATACCAACCACCAGTAAGAGTAATACGACGGCCCATATCGGTAGTCTATCCCAGCACACCCTCCTTTTGCTCTTCTCAGTTATGCTTTCTTTGAAATTTCCACTCTCATCTGGCTGGGCAGGCGCATTGGCAGGTATCTGGTTTAGCTCTGTGGAGCTATCATCGACCGTAGGACTTCTGGTCTCGGAAATGTTCGATTGCGCTGCTACTAGGGTATCTTGTGCTGTCAGGGTATCTTGCGAAGCTTCTGGATGGTTTCCTTGGGCTGCGACAGGAGATACGGGAGACACGGCAGACAAAGCAGTAGGTGGGACTGCGGGAATAGCGTCTTTGGGGGGAAGATCATTAGGATAGCGTGTATATGGCGGAAGCTGTTCTGTGTGGCCGTCAGGTCCCACAAGATCAGCAACCTCCTCACCATCTGGCCCAAAACGTCTTCGGTAATCTTGAGATAAGCCAGGAAACCCAACTGGTGCAGGGGTGATGCCGTCAACAGGGCTAACTTCATCCTCAGGTACAGTGTTCTGAGGATACATGCTATAAGGTTGAGTAGGCCCAACTGGTCCCGTGTATATCCTCTCTGGCATCCTGACTGTTGAAGTCGTAGCGGTACTTGGTGTTCTCGAAATGCCGATATCTTGAGGATATAATCCATAAGGCTGACTAGGCCCCGTCGCACCTTGGTAAGGGCTTTGCGTCCTTGGCATGGTGAAAGTTGAAGTGCTGCTAATTGACCTGTGGGGTGTGGACGCGCCATTTGGGATGTCTGTGGAGTGAAGTGGAAGTGGGGAGGTTGTGTCTTGACGGGATGAGAAAGAGTTGCGTCCGCCAAATGGTTGTGACCCAGTGCTCCTCCGTGAGAGACCGCGAATAGATCCCGGAAGATGCTGCTGGGTTATTGATCTTTCTGTGTTGTCGTGCGGTCGGGTCGGTGAAGCGACACTTGCGAAACCGTCGCCTTCTCGTAAAGGCGATCCAAAGTCATTTGAGATCTCGAATGGGTCCAATGCAAACTCATCACTGAAGATATCGGGGTTAGAGGAACGAAAGGAGGTACGAGAATGTCGTGATGGGCGTGATGATGTCGACGATTGGCGTTCTGCCATTCTGGCTCGTCTTCGCTAGGGCGACAGCCAGTTCAGGCTTCGAGTCGTATTGTTTGAGCTGAATGAGTCTACTCGAGAATTAGTTGCGTGGGATGTCCTATGATCATCGCGGGCTTTAACGATAGACTTGACGTTTAGTGTCGTTGAATTGTTTTGTGAGGCTGAAGGAGTAGAGAAAGTCCTGTCACGAAGGAACGGTTCGTTTCGGCAAGGCTTGCAACCGCCAAAGAAATCCGAAACCTCCCTGCCCCTCGTGCTCTCAATAGCCTTGCGATGCTACCTGCCTCTCCTATGACCCATGTTTTCCTTCCACAGCCATAGCTAGTCGAACAATGGAGACCACAGTAATGAGTATTCTTTACGGTATAGAAGTCTCTTATCCCGTATCAACTATCAATACATTCGGCGCATGAATGCCGAGCCAATGAATTGGAATAGACACCGAGGGCACTGTTCTATCCTAGAGCCGAGGGGGCCTCATGAAGTTTCTGAAGAGAAGACCACTTAAAAGCTTCAGGGAACAATTCATTCAGTATTGCGAAACGACAACTGCGTTGTTGTACCCGGCATAAATTCATATCTAATAAATGGGGCAGCCTTTGTGCTATGCCATCTCTATCGCTCTGTAAAAGCCACTCAACCTATCTACAAAGTCGTAGCGACGACCAAATAAGGATAGTACCAGACGGTGATTGCTGGTCGCCAGCTTTTTCGCGTCCTCCATTTTGTTAGACGTATCCCACGCGATATTACGCCTTGATATCATAATGTCGTTGGAACATGCCATCAACTTTCGTGAGATAGTAAGTGCCTGTGGTGATTGTCTCCGGTTTGCCCTTAGGCGTGTAGTCCTTCTGCAAGTGTGCTTTCTCCCTCAGTACGCACATCTAGCACCACTGGTTAGCTTCACCGAATAAAAGGTCTAGTCAAAAAGCTACAAACCTCGTCATAAACCTCTGGTGCTACTGTCCGTCGGGCATCTAGCCTGTTTTGCAGATCCAGTTGTTTGGCCATTCTGCTCGTATCACCAACGACTTTGAAACTGAAGAATGAACTTGCTAGCCCGCTTCCGTAGCTGAAAACGCCCACTCTCTTCCCCTTGAGCTGCTCACTGGTAACATTGCTTAATAGACTAACTAGCGCACTGTAGACGCTGGCGCAGTACATATTACCGCACATTGTTGGCGCTTGGATAGCTGGTTGAACCCTTGTTTGGAATGTCTTCTTGGTCAGACCCATGAAGGTTTTTTCGACCGTCTTATCAGTAATCGAACTCTTGTAATCTAAATCCTTTATTTCTGACGGTACGGACTCGAATGCAGGATTCGAAGGGTTCTCCGTGTAGTCATTATAGAGCAGACGAGCATATGACTTAGCGACAAGCTTGCATGTTGGGGAGTGGAACAGTACGTGATCAAACCGATCTAGTGGTGTAGCAGGAGTCTCGTCGTGAGCGCCGTTGGAAAGACCATTCTTTCGGAGTGAAGCTTCGCGAGCGTTGTACGCCTTGTAGCAATTATCCACCGCCTCTGTGTAGCATCGTACAGAGTACGCACCGTCGATCACAGGATATTCGGAAGTCAAGTCAGGCTTATAAAAATCGTACGCATGCTGCATATACGTGCCTCGCTTGCCCGGCTCAAATGCGATTGGAGCATCGGGACCTATCAGCATGGCGACACACCCTGCACCGCCTGTTGGGCGGGCATTGCTCTTTTTGTAAAGAGCAATGTCTCCAGCGACCACAATCGCATCGCGGCCATCCCACGCTGACGATTCGACCCAATTGATAGCGTTAAAAAGCGCGTTGGTGCCACCGTAACATGCGTTGACCGTATCAACCCCTTCAAGATTGGTATTGCCCGATGGCTCGAAAAGTTGCATGAGAACTGACTTGACGGATTTGGACTTGTCGAGAAGCGTTTCTGTTCCAACTTCAAGGCGGCCGATTGATTTGGGGTCTATCGAGTATTTGTGGAGAAGAGAGGAGACGGTCGTAAGGGCAAAGGAATAGATATCTAATTTCATCTTAGGTCAGACTTGGTCAATGAATATGGGCTATAGCATCCGGCCCAAACCTTCTCGATCATCGCAGAAGCTCATCTTGGTTTGGCCAAGACCAATCGTGTATTTCCCAGTAGCGACTCCATCGAATTTCTCGAGCTCATCCTGAGCAACGCACTATAGTACCGTGAGCAAACACTATTACGTGACCAGCGTCGGAGTTTTTAGTAAAAGCTCTGGAGCTTTGAAAACTTACCTGGCTTGGAAAATATATCTCAATAGCCTTGATACCAACATTTTGTGGTCGAGATGCCATATTGGAATGATTGAAGCGGTTATGTTTGGGGATTTTTTCTTTTCGCTTTAGGTTTGCAAGAGTGAGAGCTTCTGGAGGTGTGGTGCAAAGTAACAGTCGAAGAAACCTGGGGGCCTGGGGTAATAAGTGCAACGGTGAAGCTAGAGCGCTGCTATCGCAAAATAAGATTGGAGCCTGCCTGGAGGACGCGAATCTAGGGGAAATGTGTAGTTTATTCCGTAGGCGTCAGAACTGCTTCAATCCTTCTTAGCACACAATCGGAGCTCTTCAGTTATGACTTGACTGTTCAGTGATGTTCTGGCAGCAATGCAGACCACGGATTGTGATTCTCTACGGAGTACGGAATACAGTACACAGTGACAGCTTCAAGTCGCTGCACCGGAGTTTAACCAATAAGGCTTAGCGAATTGGTGTTGCTCTTTTCGGTTCACCGCCTTTCAGGGTTTTAGCCGCCGTTGTCGACCATTTCGGAGCAATAAGGCATGTAAGGCTGACATTAGTGACACTCATCAGCTGCGCTAGGAGTAATCACGACCCTTCACCACTTTGCATCCCTGAGCTTACTTGGCGTGCCCCGGTGGAGCTCAAAGCATCACGGCTGGAGGCGTAATATCAAAGACTCCAGCTACCTCGCAAACAAACATTCGTGATGACCGCCAAAAAACGTGCCATAGTGCTGACTGTTGATGCATTTGGTACACTGTTCACACCCCGAGAGCCTATAGCCAAGCAATATGGTTATGTAGCCAGGAAGCATGGGCTATCGGGATTCACTGACGAGGAGGTGGGAACGACTTTTCGCATTGGTAATCCTGAACACTTGAGGGTGGCCCTTTTGCAATTTTTGAGAGCTGATTCGTGCATTAGCGTTCAAGAAAGAATCGGGTGAACACCCCAACTATGGAAGAGCGGTGGGAATGGAGGCACCTGAGTGGTGGTCCAATGTAAGCATTTCAAGGGTCCAAGGTGCATTGTTTGATAAGCATCTTCATCCTTCAGACTGATGACCTTACGCATCTCATGTACTACTGTTGGTAACGCTGAGTGCCGCGTCGGCTTGCTCTGAAGGCCTATAATCTCTCTTTTTATGGCTGAAGCGTTCTGCCTAATACAGAATCTCGTAATCTTCTAACCACCAGCAGGTTATCCAATCCACTTTCTCCCCTTTAATCCCAGCCTCTTCCTCCTTACCTAAAAAGCTTGTACCCGATCTTCTCTCCCGCTTCAGCTCTGCAGAGGGCTACACCCTCTTCCCCGACGTTCATCCTTTCTTTGAAAGTCTGCGGGAAGCAAGAGAGAGATCTTGGCATAACCCAAATCTACCCAAAGTTGTTCTTGGCATCATCACAAATTCCGATGACCGCGTCCTTCCTATTCTCTCTAGCCTTCATACGCGTGTTACCCCTCGACGTTATCAATGTGATGCGGAAGCATACTTCCCAGCGCGGCAAGCAAAGGACGACAGTGATATCCAATTTGTGATCCTGAGTTACGACGTAGGTTTCGAAAAGCCTAATCGAAGGATATATGACGCAGCAAAAGAGCTAGTGCATGTAGAAGAAGATGTAGAGTGTGGATATATTCATGTCGGCGACGATCTGGAAAAGGATGCTCGAGGAGCCGAAGCCTCAGGATGGACTGGTGTGGTGCTGGATCGAGATGATCAATATGAGAGTGAAGGACTTCCGCGTGTAAGAAGTCTAGCAGAATTAGGAGACATAGTATCGGAGAGAACAAAGGGAGAAAAACTGTCAGACCCTTGGCATTAACCTAGTCCATTACCGCTATTGCAAAGCCTACAACAAGACCGTACGGGATAGTAAAAAGCCCTCTTTAACTCAGTGTATGAGGACAGGCATACAGCAAGAATAACAATAAGAGGAAAGTGAGTTTTGCAGGGTAACGCAGATACGTAGCTGGAAGCTACTACAACAACAGAAGCAGTAGTGTATCCGAATGACTTGAGAGATAAGCTCAGCGCCCAGGACAATAGACCGCCGGACGATTGAATATGGTGTTATTGATCGTAAACAGGCCTCCGAAAGCTCATTCACCATCCGAATCGGCAAACATATCTTCAGCTTTGGGTCGCTTCCCTCGGCCCCCTGGTAAGATATGCTTAGAAGTTCCACTAGCAAGTTCTTTGCCTATCTTAAATCCAACAGAATCTCCTCTGTAAACCTCTTTAGGCTTTCCTTCGATCGCACTTCCTCTGCGGCCGTTGTCATGTGCGGCCGCAGCAGTTAATCCGAGACGGGGCGCTTTGTCGCCATTCAACTCATTATCGTCTGAATACTCCATCGGCTCACCATCAACTTCTTCATCATCATCCATTGGCTCACCGTCAAGATCTTCGTCGTCAACCATAGACTCACCATCCACATCAACATCCATAGGATCTCCAGCGTCAGACGGCGCTAGCTGATCGGCACTAGACTTAAGAGCCTCTCTTTCCTGTGCCTTTTCATCAACGGTCTTCCACCGCGACTTAGTAGCAAAAGCCGCTGCCAAAGCCTTTTCTGCCGCTGCATTGGCTGCATCTTCGGCCGCTGTAAGCGGAGGATTGGCAAAAATCGTGGCGAAATGCTCCTGTGATGCCTGCGGGAAAACACACCAACCCTCCCAAAGTCCAAGGACACTACATACGCTTCGTTTCCATTTTTCGGCGCGCAGACGGCCCCAAGACATTGTTTTCTCCAGCCGCCCAAGACCTTCGAATACTTTATTTTGCTTGAGTGCATTTTCGAATAATTGTCTATAGCGCCATGCGTGTCGAACTCCGCTAGTGGAAGATGAGGATAAGAGGTCCGATATGATGTAAAGCCCTATCAATTTGGAGGATGATGTGTCTTCTTTCTCGGCGGTCTTTTTGTCATCCTCGTTCGCATCCTCTTCATCCTTTGAAGCTGGATCGTCTCCTAAGGCCTTCTTGTTGGAATTGGCGCTGGAGAACGCAAAGGGCCTCAAAACATTAGACGTAATTATCTGTACTACTTCTTCAGCTCCTTCACCTGCATGTTGAATTGCAAATGCGGTGATGCGGGCAACATCCCCTCTTCTGAGCTTTGCATTTGTTGTAGGCAGTCTAGCCAGCAAATGTGTCAATTTAGCTTTTTCAAGGGGAGTAAGATAAGCTTGATCGTCACCGTCTAAATTAGCAGCATCCGGAGGTGGAGCACCTCCATGGTGGTGGGAGTAGCGACGTCGTCCTTCATCGCCTGAGTCTTCATCGTCCGAGGAATTATAATCCGAGTCTGAAACAATTTCTTCAATCCGGGTTGTATACTCGAAGGGTAAGCCTTTTTCAGGTGCCGCCCAAGGCGCTCCTCCTTCAAAAAGACGTTGCGAAGACGAAGATTTCCTACTCCGAATCCTAGTTTGCGCTCCTGTGAGAACATCCCAAATTCGCCAACGATACCATACACCCCCAACGCTGCGAGCATCCCATAACCAAGCCCACTTTCCATCCATTTGCACATCTTTTCGGCTCATTAGAAGAGCCTCAAATTCTGGCCCGTTAGCGATCAGAGCTTCTACGGTCTTGTGGATAAGTTTGAGCTGTTTGAGATCAGAAGGGGGCGTGACGTTAACCGTAACTGGCGGAGCACCTCTCCCATACTGTGTTGAGCTGGGTGCGTAGGACTGCGGTGGAGCGTAACCACCACGATGAGTATTTGATGGCTGTGCTCGGCCAAAGTTTGTACCAGGACCAATCTGTATAGGACGAGCGCCAAATGGTAGCGAAGACGTAGCAGATGAAGTTCCAAGAGACGGCATTTCTGTGCCTACAGCAGCCAAGGATAGGTGACGTGACAACGAAAGGTAGAAGCCACGACCCATATATCGATTCTGTAGGACGCTAACAGCGGTATCAATGTCAACCGCAGGCGTATCTTCCGCTAGGGTGACGATTGCTGAGAGCGATCGGCGATCTGAGGTACCTGGTCCAGAAGGAGGTAAGATCCGGACTCCTTCAGCTTTAAGATTTGACGGTAGTACCGACTTGATTACCGCAGGAGATGTCCCTGGTGGTAGCGAAGACAATCGAAGTGTAGGTCTCGGAGCAGCTCTTTCGGCCGCCCTTGGATGAGTTGTAATATCTTCATCATCGGAAGTCTGAAAGGCAGTCTTGGCATCCGCTGGATATGTAGAAGAATCTTCAAAAGCAAACAGCCCTTGATTTGTCTCTTTCCGTGCAGGTTGGGATCCATCGTATGCTCTTTTACGTGATATTGACGGCGGCGGAGGCCCTAAGCTACCTGGCCCACTGCTCCCTCGGCCTCTGGTAGCGGGTCCAGAAAAATGCCGTTTTGATTGACCCGCAAATGCAGCACCTCTTCCACCCCCAGATCCTGATCCCCCCCTAACCGAGGAGTTATTTGATGGACGAGAATCGTCTTCATCATCGAATGATTTGATGAAGTCTTCGTACACTGCTGCTGTCTCTTCTTGCTCACGCTGGCGCTTTGCTTCGGCTTCAGCTTTTTGGCGTTCGAACAGCGACTTCTTAGTCGGTGCAGTGAGCTTCGACCCAATATCTGGAAACTCCTTTATCTTGGAGTCTTCAGCCATAGTGGCGACACCCAATGTTAGACGAAGAATAGTGGAAGTACGGGTGACCTTGGAGTTGGCCATTTAGACATCGCTAGCGCAGCCCATACGGACTGTTGAAGCTTGAGCGGAACATTCCGCTGTCAAGCTTCACCTCGGCGCTTTCACAACATAAGGTAGGCATCGATCCCGAAAGTAGGTCATAGTCGGAATGGCGACCGCGGGAGACGTTCAGGCGCTGCTGCGTTTTCTGTCTCAGGATGCAAAGATACCTCTTCCTATCGCGATGGGCAAGATCAAAGACCTACAGAAGGCTGCCTTGACCTCGTATGAAACACCGAGAGGAAATCAAGTTCTCTGGCGCTGCTAATACTCTACAGTCCAAGTACTCTGGCGAAGTCTAGTCTACCGGTGGTTCAGGCCATCTTTGCTGACGAGAAACGGTCAAAACAAATCATCAGCGCAGCCAAACGGGTCACTAAGAAGAGGTCTTCAAGTGCCACTCAATCAGAGTCGCCAGCTAAACGCAAGAAGACAGTTCTTCTAGGGGAACAAGATACACCAGCAGCTATCGAGGAATCTCTCACTCTCCCTGAAGTCACCTGCAATGAAGAGGAACTAGAAGCATCAGCCATTTACACCAATCGGGCACCTCTAGTTCTTGCATTCGCCGTCACTCTTCTCAAATATACCATGCCTGAACAGCCGCTCTCTTCTCGACTAAGCCTAGCCAAAGCTGTGGTTAGCGCAAATAGCAAGACCAAGGCCAAAAGTCTAGGAATAGAGAAAGGAAATACTGCAGAAGACGAAGGATGGGGTCAAGGGCAGCCGAAGGTCCGTATCATGGGACGAGAAATTAGTGTGATGAAGCGCTGGGGTTACGATCCAACGGAGGGAAGTAAGGTGAGTGACTTGGCGATCGTTCAGGAAGAGGATGGCCACAGTCAGGCTGCAGAATCGCAATCAATGATAAAAGGTGATGAAAATCAAGGTCAAGCAAGAGATCAGAAGCAAAGACCCCATCCTGGTCCACCGTTATGGGGGCTTGACCTTGACGCCCTCCGGTCTTCCAGTAATCCGCTCCCACCCGGCGTCTCAAAATCCCACACATCGGCCCTCCCAATTCACGAGCCCAAATCTGCAAAAGACTACCTCCTCAAATCATTCAGCTCTCCTCCCTCGCCATCGCCCAAAAAACAACCCACAAAAGTGATAGAAGCAGAGAAAACAAGAAATCTAGCTCGGTTGCTTCAAGCACTTGATCTACTGTATAGCTCCTGGGCGCATGTTCTAAGCCAGCAAGAACTTGATCGCAGAGCATGGGCTTGGTATGTGGGTGTACGGCCGGAGGTACAGGATGGAGCTGCGGGCTGGGGTGGTAAAGGCGACGTCAAGCTTTCGCAGATCCTGGAGTTGCGGAGAAGAGGATGAAGATGAAAACGGGTGCTATAATATATAGAAAACACTCGGCCGGAATTCCAACAAAAGTTAAGTCTGCAGGCTCCGAAGAACAGTAGCCGCGACAAGAATGATGCCTTGCATTGCAGCTGCAACACCAGCAAGAGTGATCTCTCTTCAGAATCGAAAGTCCGCTAGAGGCGAAACTTCACGGATATAAAGCTTCATAAGGTGATTCTAGATCGCCACGTAATTCAGTTTGGCCAGATTGATTTTGTGTTGGGCACTAGCCTGGCTGCAATAGCCATTCGAAGCTGATTAAGAGAGTAGAATCTGTTCTTTTCGCCTCCTACTGCGAAGAAGATAAAGATAGAAACTGCATTACTCACCGCAGTTCGGCGTCGTGGATTTGGAGAATGTCTCTGACGGTTGCTTTCAATCATACAGCTTTATCCACCGTACTCGAATACCGGCAAGAGAACAGGAGTCGTATGCAAGCAACACCGGAGGCAGTGAATCACGAGTGGTTACGATATAAGTTTGAGATCCGTGTTGAACATCACACCTTCGGCTTTCGAATATACTGTCGATCCAATGCTGTTAAAGAAAGGCATACGCAATACGAAGAAACCTCACTGAGAAGGAACGTAAAGCATGTCGAATATCCAGACGCCATCTTCAAGCAACTGCAGTGACCACTTGTAACGACCGCGTCTACCCGTCAATCGAGTTCAACCCGTCAATGAAAACATCCTCAGCGAAAGTGTATCACGCACTGATTTCTGGGCTGTAGACCGGCAACATTACAGCTATGAGTACGTGTACTGCATGCGCCTAAAAGACGTGGTCGTCATAGATGGCCGCAATAGCCCTCCAGCACCCAACGAGACATAACGACAAAGTCTGCCTCCGCGACGTTTATCTTATTAGCAGACACCACACCTATCGAACTCAGCAAAGAACTGCCACCGCCAGACGAATTGCAGGACCCGCGACATGCAAACCGACCGCAAGGTCAAATCCCAGATCTTCAAGACTGAGAACAAATCGATGAGCTTAGCCTTGCTTTCTCTCTTAAGCCTAAAAAAATTCCATTAAGAAAATCCAGGTTTCCCGATGCTTGCACACTTTCCAACAGGGCTAAATTCGCCGAAACATATCGTGTCGGAATAAATCGCGCCATCTGAAACGCAAATCGGCATGACGAGAATCTCAACCCCAGCGAAGGAAACCGTGCGTGGACTTGGATAGATTAAAGGGCCTGAAAAGCAAAACACAACCGGAAGCCTTTCTCAAACATCACCCGAGGGGGGAGGTGAAATGGCATTGAGTGGCAGGTTCGAGATACGGTCCGTTGTTTGACGATTAACCACAACCTTTTGATTTTCTTTGCTCGTATATTGGCAACAGAGTCTTTGGCCTGTGACCTGGTTGAGCGGGATGGTTGGAAGTGGAGGGGGGTTGGAGGAGGGGATGGAGAGGGTAGGATAGGCGGCGCCTCGAGGGGTATACGTACCGTATGTAGGATCTGAGAGGTGCCAGCGGGGAAGGGATTCCTATGGTTCCGGAAGAACGTCGGATGGCGTAGTTAGGGTTGAGGATAATTCTCGTTATTCCGGTTTCTCAATCTTGTATTTCGATCTATTTCATATGTACATTCTTCAACTCCTTTCCAAAATATCCACTGCGAAAATATATATACATCTGAAAAACTCATTCTACCCTTGCACTACCCCTCATATCCCACATCCATCCTCAAGTCATGAAATACTTCGGCCCCTCCCCACCTTGTGGGGTCTGCCAGGTGATATCCTGTTTCGGGATCTTGATATCGCAGGTTTTGCAGTGGATGCAGCTATTCCCCCACCAGTCAGCCATCACAGCCTTAACCCACACGTTGAAGGAGGGCGTTAAAAACACGAGGTCAAAAAGATAAAGGACAACACCTACTTCTGCGCATTAATCTGAAACCGCACCCCCACATCCTTACTGTCATCATCCACATATTCATACACCCCCGCCGGACAAAACCGGTTCTCAATGCCCTTGTATTTCGGGTACTGGTCCCGCGCATGCTCCTCCCAGTCTTTAACCTGCAAGTGCACCGGCTGGTCCTCCTCGTGGTTTGTTCCTGTGCGGCTGACGCTGGTCAGGATGTCGAAGGAGATCTTGCCGTCTGGTTTCGGGTATTCGATCTTTTTGCACTGGTCGGCGGTTTTAGTGGCGCCGTGGTCGGTCCCGGCGTGTTTGAGGGTCCACGGCGTTTTGCCGCGGAAGAGGTAGGCTTCGAGGCCGGAGTAGAGGATCCCGCCATAAAGACCAAGGGGGTTGTGGAAGGATGGCCGCATGTTGCGGACTTCTTTCAATTCTTTCCAGATAGTACTTTCGCGTAGGGCGTCCTCGTAATCGTACAGGAAGACGGTGCCGGCGTCTGGGTTTGTGGTTAAGGCCGAGTATGCGGCTTGGGCGGCGAGCATGCCGCTGCGCATAGCGGTATGGGTTCCCTTGATCTTGGGGACGTTGAGGAAGCCCGCGGTGTCGCCAATAAGTGCGCCTCCTGGGAAGGCACATTTCGGGATGGATTGAAAGCCGCCTTCGTTGAGGGCCCGGGCACCATAGGATATGCATTTCCCTCCCTCAATAACGGACTGATAAAGTGGGTGGTGCTTTAGTTTTTGAAACTCGCCGTATGGGGAAAGCCAGGGATTGGGGTAATCGAGACCCACGACCAGGCCGAGTGAGACAAGATTATCGCCGAAATGGTACATCCAACCGCCGCCATAGGTAGAGGAGGGTAAAGGGTAGCCCATGGAATGAACGACTTCACCTTTGCGGAAGTTTTCGGGCTTCACCTCCCAAACTTCTTTGAGACCGAGGCCGTAGGTTTGAGGTTGAGAGTCTCGACGTAGGTCAAATTTTTTGATTACCTGTTTCGTGAGACTGCCGTGACAACCTTCGGCGAAGAGGGTGACTCGAGCATGGAACTCCATTCCTCGCTCAAAGGAATCCTTTGGCTTACCGTTGCGTGCTACCCCGAGATCGTTTGTAGCCACGCCTTTCACTGATCCATCCTGCCTGTAAACGACCTCGCTCGCCGCGAACCCTGGATACACTTCAACACCAATCTCTTCTGCTCTTTCCCCCAGCCATTTGCAGAATTGATTGAGACTGACAATGTAATTCCCATGATTGTTCATCTGCGGTGGTGCGGGAAGCGGTAATGAGCTGTTCTTCGTCAAGAAACGCATTTTATCATGGGTTGCTGGTGTAGCATTTTCGAAACGTGAAGGGTTGTCGGGCGAAATCCAGTCGGGGAAAAGTTCGCTGACAGCTGAGGGCTCAATCACATTGCCAGAGAGTATGTGAGCACCTATTTCTCCGGCTTTCTCTAGTAGTAGGACGCGGAAATCTTCGTTTCCAGCTTCTGTGGCAAGTTGCTTCAAGCGAATGGCGGCACTCAGTCCGGCGGGGCCTGGACAGAGGTCAACATTTGGAATGGAGAATTAAGTGTCAGAAAGCAGTACCCCCGCCAACAATGCAAACGTCAACTTCATCACTCTCGCGATCCTGCTGCCGTGGATCGAAAGCATCGTCAACAGCAGCGAAAGGTCGCCAGAGTGATGTTGAGAAAGCTTTTGTGCACGGAGTGAGGGGTTTGGACCTGGATTGAAAAAGGCGGCGTCGACGAGCCGGTGGGAAATGTGAGAATGCTCTTGGAGCTATGGGGACTGGGAGATGCAAACTGCAGAGGCCTCTCCTCGCCACTGGCAGTAGAGAGGCCTTGAAAGTCATTGTTGCAATAGAGACGATGTTAGGATTAATGTGGGGAATCTAGATATTCGATTTTACGTGGGGCCCTACGTAGGATCGCCGCCCACCCAGACCTCGGCATACCAAAATCCATAGCCTTATAGTACTTTCTATCAGCCATTGAGCGTGGCTCCAATGACCTCTGTCACTCTCACAACAAACGTACTCTAGAAAAAGATAAGAGTCAATCCGCGTTTGAGAGATAGCCTGGCTAGGTCTCCATACGGAGGAAAAGACAAATAGAAGAAAAAGCTCTCATGATGCCATAATACTAAATATTTAAACCGCTACGATTCTACTGTAGGAGTATATTTGAACTTGCTCAAACACTTTCCGCCAACGCTTTTTGAAGTTACGCGTGCTCATGGCTCCTCTCCGTGCGTATCAGCCAACTTGTCCGCTGCCCCGTTCTCCGGCTTTGCACCTACGCCATCTGCATTCTCGCCAGCTAGGCTAGCTACTTTAGCGGTGGATGAGGTGGTGGCCGTTGCTGGTGCTGATTGGGGGTTGTCAGGCTCATTGCTGATCAAACCCTCTGTCGTGGGTTTGCGCGTAGGAGCACTGGGCAGGTCTGTTTCCGTTGCCGCCGGCGGTTGTACTTGTACAGTAGACGCACTAGCTTCTAACGGCTCTTCCGCTCTGGCCTCGATTTCTTTCTGCCCTTGCACCACCGAGTCTTCCACTGTTTCTGGCTCTGGGATTGACGTTGAGACGTGCAATGCTTCTGGGGATCCCTCGTGGTATTTAATTTCTGTAGTCGGTGGAGTCGAAGCAGCGTCCATAACATTCAAAACGCCACCGTCGTTGATTTCCCATACAGTCCACGGTTCTTGAATACCCCATCTACCTTTCTCTGCCTTATCTTCCTGCTCTTCCGCTACAGCATTAGGTACAGAAGCTGCTGCTGGCTTCCTTCTCGTAGGTCCTCTGGCGCGCCCCTTACGCGCATCAGCTAGAGGGGCTTTCTCTTTCTCAGCATCGTCTTCTGTCGTAGCCTTTTCCTGGGCCTTAGGCGGAGCTTGCGGTCCGAGTTGAAGTCGCTTGTCAAGATCGGAGAGGAATCCTGCTTTCAGTGCAGCGATTTTACTGCCTGCGGGCCGGGACGGTACAGCAGGTTTGGATTTCGGGGCGGGCGGTGGAGACGTAATACCTCGAGGGTCGTCCCTAAGTTCGCCACTAGCAGTTGAAGAAGTGGACGTTACTTTGGAGAGTGGAGTAGATTCAGAAGAGTCGCGAGATATAGGTTTCGCAGGGCGCGCCGGCACTTGAGGTTTCGGTCGCTCAGGTAAGACAGGAGCTTTACGCGACTCTGAAGAAGCAGCTTGATTTGCTTCTATCGGAGATGACTCTGCTGACGCTTTCGAAGGCGGAGGAGGGATTTCCGCAGATGGAACTTGATGAAGCCTCTTTGGTGGTCGTGCTGGTATTGAGGGTGGAGCTTGAACGCCAGACTTCGAGGAATCTGATGGGGGGTTGATTTTGGCCGGTCGTTGTGGAATGCTAGGCTTTTCTAGAGCTGCTGCACCAGCCGTGGGGCCCTCTCGGGGTTGATCTCCAAGAACCTTGTCTTCAACTGGGCGTCCAGACGTCCGCACCACAGCCCCAGCTATGAGGCCCTCATCTATTGGACTCTTGACATCATCACCTTGAGGTCTTTCCACAGTAGTTTCTAGGCGAGCACTGTCTGGTGAGTCTTCCCAAATATCTTGACTAGGAAATCTCTGTTTCAAATCCGGTTTCTGCGTCTCTTCTAAGATATGAGGCTTGAAATCAGACTTCGCTAAACGTTCCTCTCTTGGCATCAACTTGGCTTTCTCATCTTCGCTGACCTCACCCTTGCGTGCGCCTTCAGCTTCTGGGCTTTCGAATACCGCAGAAGGTGCTTTTGCCACTGGGGACTGCTCTTCTTTGGGCTCTGGCGTGGTCACAGTGGCTTGTAATTGCAAACTATTGGGCGTGTCTTCCCATATATCTTGGCTGGGAAACCTCCTCTTCATAAGCATCTCACGACGCTTGAAGTGTTCTGTGGCCGGAATAGGTCGTCCCTCTTTATCCTCTTCTTCGGGAAAGAGAGGTTCGTATTCTTCAACATCTTCCAGAGGGGTGTGCATATCCTCACGCTCATCATGAGAAGTGAATCTTGATAGTCCAGGAAGTGAACCATATATACCTCCTGGCCTGCTTCCGGGTCTACTGTTTGAAGCACTTCCCGATCGACTGCCGTTCTTGAATCCACTTCGATACGAGGGGGGGGCATCTGAGTCTATTCCGGAGTAATACGTGCTGCCTCTCCGTTCCTGTACAGGAGACACAGCAGGTTGCAGATATTCAGATGCTGGTTCTTTCGCGACTTCGTCCGAGGCAAGAATTGGAACACCATATCCAGTTTCGTCAATCCAGCCTCCCTCGGCTTCGGAATTACCACCATGGGGGCCGAGATCCTCGGTGGGAGGATTATACCCGTTCCCGCCAATTTTGTCGCGACGAACCGTTGGTGGAGGTATATGAATCTCGTCATCCTCTGTCTCACTCTCCAATGCATGCTCGGATGAAGGACGAGCGTATGAATGGCGTTGATTCGATTTGTCAAACCCTTCTTTCCCCTCGACGTCGACCGGAAAGCTTGTTTTACGTAAGGGCGAATCTACGTGAGTTTGCGAGTGGTTTGAATGCGCCTTGCTCTGGTAGGTCACAGACTGGGGGGAGTTGATGCGTGATACATATTCTTCTGACGCCATATAGCCAATTTGCTCATTGGGCAGTCCAGCAACGTTTGCAGATGTTCCTGCATAAACCATGTCAGTCATTTAAACACACCATCTACTAGGTCAGTCAGACTTACCAAAACCTGCACCCCTGCTTGCGGTCTGTCTGACTATCTTGTTGAGGTCGTCACTACTGAGGGCCCATTCGCCCCTGGAACCACCAATGCCTGGACCGTAGAGGCCATTCTCTTCCCGCACCAGCGCATCAGGATGCTTGTCATACCAGGCCTTCTCGAAGCTATCAGTGTGCGGTACACCGTGTCCATGCAGTCCGTAACTTCCCGGAGGTCCATGGAAAACCTCCTTGCCACTACGAGTGCGGTCATGATGTTTACCGGGCTTTTGCCGACCATCATTGTGAAAGCCGATCCCAGATGGGAAAGTCTGTGGGTATGGCGAAGGTGACGGGGCTTGGACGTCTCCGGCATCAGGGTGCATTGGTACCCTTTGACCGATTTCAGGAATTCCATGGTCGCTGTCACCAGCTTGGGAACCCGGGCGTTCAGTAGACGCTGAAGACTCGGTCCTATTGAAACTTGTACTCGATTTTAGAGGACGAGATTGAGGGTTTTTGTCGTCATTGGATAGCGGGGTGGAAGCCTTTCCGAAGCCAATTGCAGCTGCTTGGTTCGAATCTGTGCGGGTCACAGCCGAAACCCTCGCCTTTGCGTTTGAGCTGGAGAACGAGGGCCTTGGCGCATGTAAAGGCAAATCGCTACCAACGTTTCTTGTTTGTTCCGGCTGTTTCTCGCCATTTCCTTGGTCAGGGGTCGAGTCTTCTGCTTCATAGAAGTCAATGTCCGCGTACTCGCTTCCCTCTTGCCCAATTGACGGTAAAGACACGCTGGGCGGGCGCCGGGGTAGATCGAGGGTCGAGCCAGACTCATTGTTGTTAGCGTACAAGCTCCCGCTCTTGTTGCCCAAATTCATACTGAGAGGTACGTCATTGAGAGGCGATCTCGGGAAGCTGTCTCGGTTTGGAGACCTGGACTGATCTGCAGCTCGACGTCCGGGCCTTGGAGGAATCTTTGGGACGTCCATACCGGTTGGTGCGGTAGGCTGCTGCTGCTGCGAGCGAGAGGGGCGAGGAGGAATTTGAGGTGTCGACATGTTGTTGGTTGAGCTCGCCTGGTATTTGGCACTATTGTAGGCTGTGACTGAAATGTGTCAGTTTTAGGGATATTGAACGTGGAGGATCCAATGTGAAGCGCCTGTGGGCGAAGGACATGGATCTTGTGCTATTGGGGCTTGTCATGATTGCTCAAGAGAACATGTAGGAAGACGAAGCCATTCAATGTTTGCAAAATGTGTCCAAAGCACATGATGATTGATACGGCCATAACAGTGAAGCTCTCTCGTTGGATTCCCAGCATCACATCCCGCATGCATCAACAAGAAAGTAAGCTCCACTTACTATTCAAGTACTCAGAAAGCAATCAATTGAGAATGTATAAACTTCGAAACTGCGTAGAGTGTTGTCGAACTTCCATTTACTCAGTTGTGTTGTGTACGAGCGGTGGGGGATCTCGAGGGACTTAAAGATCAAGTTACAGGTACTGTGACGACCAAACCTTGAGGCGCTAATGACTAGGCCCAAGCTTCCAGCTACAGTAACGCTAAAGGGTATAAGTCATTGAGAGTCTCCAAGAACCTTTAGACCGCCCCATCTTTTCCAGGTTACTACAGTATGATATTCCGTACTGTACGGATGTATACTGACTTGCCATACTCTAAGGGGTCACTACCGCCTTCGTTGAACACCAAAACTTGGTTTATGTTCCTATGTACAGGTAGTTCCCCACATTCTGTCCGCCGATCCGTGGCGTGATCGTTGTGGCGTATGCACGAGGTGCCTTTTCTCCTCACGTGGAGGATCACGCTTGGACGAGGTAAGGCAGTCGGCGAACGATCAATAATGGTCATCACCACTGAATCAGCTCTTTTGAAAACCGATTTGAATGCTCTTACACACTATTGCTGGATCTCCTCCGTGAACAAGCGCAGGGCGAATCCCAACTCCGTGATCCCAATTCATAGCTGAAATAGAGAAAGAACCCCTATAGTTACAGATGCCCTGCTGCAACCCTGGTATTCGTCATCAAACACGCAAAATGACTTCTCCCCAACAGAACAGTGTGCTGAGCAGCCGCGCAGTAACAATGTAGTTTGTGGCCAACGCCTTTCCCTCGTTCTTCAATCTCAAGAGGAACTTTAAACAATCATCTGCGCAACACCCTGTCCACCCAGTGTTTTGCTACCCACAAACCCCTGTCCCTTGAATCCAGCGATTGCGTAGCACAGCGCCGTCAACATCAGTACGACGGCGGCGGCGACTAAGCTTGTCGAGTAAATGATGAGGCTAAGCCATTGAACAAGGCTCATGACACCGTAGATGCCAGCACGCATGTAATTTGTCGTAAATCGCCGGATGAACTCGTCGAATGTGCTGGACGTAGGGCAGATACGGAGGAGAAGTGGTACTTCAACGAAGATGAGAATGAGACCGGAAACGCTGCGAAGAAATTAGCAACTGCAATTACAACGCTGCTTAGAGTGGCAAAGCAGTCCTCACAGGCAAATGATGCTGAAGATGATAATAAGGGAGACGTGGAGCAGGTTCGAGATCCCAAGAGCAATGCATAGTAATATGCACAATACACCCATCCTGTGGATCCGCCAGAGTCAGCCAATACCCATAGACGGTGTCTTCGCAGCTTTTCCGACTCAAATGTCTCTAACACGTCAAGAAGGCCATTTTCCTGAGCCACTTCGGTCTTCATGTTAAATCATCGCCCAGCAGCTGCTCGGGCTCAAAATAGCTCCCTCAGCCCCCAGCCTACCCTTCACCCTACCTATTCCTTAGAGCTTCTCCCTAGGCTCCTTGAATCCCTTGCAGAGTCTAACGCTGAAGGAGCTATGCTGGCAGTTGAAGTGTGTACTAACCATTGCCCATATATGCCTAAGACGCGCGCCTGTTAGTTTTATTCTCTGTGTCTGTACTCCAGAATTGACTCACTGAAGTTGCGCGACTTAAACTCCTCAGCCAGCGTCATCGTAACACTTCGTGCCGATGTGGTTCCAGTCAACAGGTCCTAGAGCTTGTGGTCCGAGTGTCTGCTTTTGGCTGGAGCTTGTTTTGTTGTTCCTTGGGTCTGAGAGGAGGGCTGTTGATGAGAGGCTGGGCTAAGTATGACAGAGCTCGTAGTATGTGATGAGGTTTGGTTCAGCTCGAGCTGCGGATTGTAGATATTTTGTTTGTCTTTGATGTTGCCTGAATCTTTGTCGTGGCTTCTCGACCAAAAATCAGAGATGTCGCTAGCGCAGGGTTCGCAGCTGCGCCTGTCTGAGTTTTGGTCGTCTCACAGTCACAGCACCTATCAAGCGCAATATCTGACTAGGGGTTTCTGTTTCTATTGCTAAACTAGATCCACGGTATTGAACAGATACTGATCGCTGTAGCCTACAGATGTTTAGCAAATCAGGATATCTTCCTCGCCCCTTTTCTCTTCAGCCTCACGCCACGTCATTCCAGGGTGGTAGAACACGCAAGTCAGGAGGCAGGTTTATCAAAGAAGCGTGTCATTGATACCACACTCCAGGCTCCGCTCTGTGAAGACGGGGAGGTATCTCCTTAAATATATGACCACTACAGCGTGCGTTGAAACCCATACGCAGTCGCTCAATCTCAAATGCTTATGCTTGAAAACTGGTGAAGCATTAACAAATGACAAGACACCGGCGCATGGTGTACAGAGTATGGTAAAAGGCAGTCGCTTAATACAGCATTTTCCCGTAACATCAATCGTGTAGACACTGTAACTCATTTGAGTGGCTTTAGTTGATATGCACCTTGATCATGTTCGCAAAGTCCCTGTGGTTGATCGTACTGACACCATGAGCACATCTATACCAAACATCCCCGCAGCCATCTGGAATGTTATTATGACATTACTTCAGACGCTCATGATCCGTAAATCAATCGAAAGACATCGTTGAAGACAAAGTAGCTGCCCGCACCATCAGGCATAAGTTGGAAGACCTGGGTATAATTCATTGGCCGCTGCTCCTCGTCGACCTAGAATTCCAAAGCAATCAGCCTTTCTACAATCATGACCATTGGGTCGAGAGTAGCATCTGTGGCTTGATCCTACCAGTAGTGCTCCTGTGACCATGACTAGAATTCCACCACTCTCATTCGAAGGCTGTGCGTCAAGTGTGGAGACCCGATGTACGACCTTTTCAAAATGAAGGGACTAGGTATAGGTAAACAAAAGTATTCGCAAAGTTTACCCCGAAATGTGGCATACTGTAAGTTTCTCAATGATACCCGATACGCCCTGCACCGCAGAGGTCTCAAAGGTGAGCATTGACTGATCGCGCTGGCTCACCATGACAGTCAGCTGGGACACACGATCTAATATCTTTTCTACTCACGTATAGAGCGGCTAGTTTTGTCCGATCGTCATCGAAGGTGTTGTAGTAGAATTGGGTAAACTGTTCTGTTCATTGCTCAGCTCGTGCGCTTGCTTAGGAGCTCGAGCTCGTCTTCAAGGTATGAAACTGTCTGGTATGCTCACGGGCAATAGTCGTGAAGTCTACTTTCCCATGTCAGCGTCTTTTAGTGATCTTTGAAAGGAACCCAGGCTGCCTAGACGCATGGAAGGCCGTAGCATGTGAGGAGTGTACATACCTCCCATCGTTGCAGTGGTCGCAACCCTGGCTTTTAAATATGTACGAGCTCGCTAAGAGGCCTGGGGGACGTTTCCTAAGGTATTGATGCTGTGAGGCTGTTCAGGAACTTTGAGGCTTTGGTGGGGTGTGCAGTATGTACTGTAAGTATGCCAAGGCGTAAGGTAGGTAGGGTACCCGTACCGCGGGGAGGTTTTACAGTACCTTACGGTCGGGTGGGATAGCTACATAAGGTACGGCGAACTTTAGAACTCGAAAATGATGATATGCATACAATCCAGCACTGCAACATCTTTTGAATGCTCATCATAGCATGAAGTTATCGAGAAGAACGACTGTACAGATCGCAATGTTTCTGTGAGCAATAAGCATTTCCCTCTACCTCTACTGAAACTTCTTATCGCCTCTTCTTGATGATGACCTCTCCTTCAAACGATAACTTCTGATTTCTGTGAAGTAATATACAAACACAAGCTCAGCAGTCTGAAATACATCGTTACTTCCTTGCCAATAAATCCTAGACTTCTTCTTCAGCTGAGCAAGGCTAATCATGTAAATAGATTAATAGGGCCAGTATGAGAAATATGTGCTCAGCATGACCCTCGCAGACTTGATCGAGAGTTCTCTCTTCGTTTAGGGTCTCAGGCTCTACTATAGAAGCAGCTCATCGCTCAGCTACTGCGTTGTTCGCCTTTGAATCTATTCTGTTAATGTTGAATGACCGAACAGACGTGACCGGATAGCCTGAGGACTAGCACACCTATCCTGATGCTCGTTCTAATTTGTGAAACGTGTTGAAAACGAGAAATTCCGAGCGGGCCACTTGCAACTAATGAATAACCAAGTAAGGTACCAGCTACCCAGTATACCACTTAGGAGCTCGAAGTCAATGATATTCCTAGCCTTTCAAGATACTAACCCTAACAACAACAGAAGTTCGGTGGATCTAATTGTCAAGGTGATGAGGCAGCCGTTAGGTCGATGAAGCTCTTCGATCAATGCGGCTATGTTCCCAAGTCCGGGAAGCTCGGGTAATCTCCTAGTCCTCATTCAATTAACCCACTGTCTCCAGGAAAATAGTTGCTCGCTGTTTTCGTCTAGGGGACCCGTCACAAGATTTTGGACAACAAGCTATCAACATGTTAGCAGATCTTCTTTTGTCACTAAATTTCTGCGAGACTCACTGCTGCATTTGATTTGACGATCCAATCGTTGCCATTCAACTGTTCGGAGGAGGAAACATTATGGCTGCACAAAAAAGCGTTGAATTTGCTTTGCCATTGATCAAGCTTGTCTGTCTTCCCTAGAATCCGAAGGGCTTCCGTTAAGGACTTCGCACAGCCTCTCAGCAGCATACACCCGGCGACGAAGTCACCAACACTCAGTTTGCCTTCCCGCAGCTCAATAGCACCATCGATGAGCGATTCTGCCTCGTAACCGTTTGGGAAGTTGACCCGCACAATTCCTAGTGCAAAGCAACGTGCTTGGATTGCCGCCAGAACGATGAGCCTATGTCTTTCTGCTTTCCACTCATATGTCCTACCGAGCACGTCGGAAAGTTTATCTCTCACATCCTTGTCTTCGAATTCAATATTCGATGGATCACTTGGATCTCTTGTCTCTATGGTAACAGGCCTGTCCGTTTCCCGGAAGAAGTTTGTTTCGTCAACAAGCCACCAGCTAAGCTGTTCCTCCCCTGCGACTGGGCCGACGCCGTATTCACCTTCTATTGAGCTCGGGAATTTATCCACGGCAGTAGCGTACACGCGTACGAGGAAATCAATCGAGTTCGGGCGAGCGGATGCGAACTCGTGGAGTGCGAGAAGCGTGCTCAAAATATACTGTCCCGGATCCTTCGACTTCGTCGTCGATTCACATAGAGCTGCAGAGGCGGCGTTGATATTGGGCCGCCCATCCTGAGTCCAGTACTCCGAGAAGATTGCAAGTACCTCGCCAACACCGGACGCGGACGTATCCATTCGAGATGACAGCTAGAATATCTTGAGAGGCTAAGAAACTAGCTCTGATATTGCTGTCTTCGGTTTGCAACAGAGCTAGAGCGTTAGAGTGTGAGGTTTGGCTCCCTGTGTTCACAGTATTAAATGCAGGGTTCTAACGGCACACTTTAACTGTTGAAGCTAAACGAGGTCGGAGCCAGCCCCGGGGAGCCCCGCTTCGAAACGCACAAAAACAGCAAAAACAGCTTGGACAAGTGAAACGTATCCCGACGAATCATATGCGACATGCATGCAATTCACGAGTGCGTGATAATCTTCGATCGAGTGATTCCCATACCAGAGAAAGATCTCCTGTCCTTGTAACAGTCGCGTTTACAGTTCTCGTTCGCGTCATTGGCTTGGCTACCGGAATACGCACAACCTTCCATACTCGTGCAAGCCCAGTCCGACTTGCCGTTCTAGGTTTACGCCAACTTTCCCAGGACTCGCCGCTTACTACCAAGGGCGCGAGCGGATAGTCCGAGCCTTTCCAACACGCAGCAACGGCTATGATGACCAAGACTGTGTTTCGCCCAGCCGGGCCACCTAATCAAAACCTTGCGTTCATTCCAATTTCCATTTGTTTCCTGGAGGTGAGGTGGATCTGGATATGAATCCATCCAAAGCAAGCATCGAGCTTAGGATCCGCCTAGGCTTCTGTTTGTCGTTTGCAGTATGATTTGCATGTTCTTTCAATGTTTGCGTTCGAAAATAGTGACTCGTCTGCTTTGTGAAGATGGATTCATAATTGAAATCTGGACACGAGGCCTGATCTTAACCTAGGACGTGCCAAGATCGAGTCGAGATATCCGTTTGCTTACCGTTCGTTGGACCTTCAATATGACCCAATCCGGACTGCGACGGATGCTTCGCCGATATGTCCTTCAGCATTAACACTTATCGAAAGAGCCGCGTCGCTGTCCGAGTATAGAACCATCCGGAGCATGTATTATTCCAAAATGCTCAAGATTGTGTCATTGATAGGATCTACAGTATCTGCCCGTATTTATCACGCCATATGGTGCGGTATGTTCAATTTCGACTGATACTGGGTTGCTGTCTTGGTGTCGTGGTCCTGTCAACGAACCTGCCGCTAATAACGGTGAGAAATTGTAGAGCAGGAACCATTGCAAGGATAAGCAGTCGCCCGAGATTCAGCGCGCTTTGCTGTTACTCCACATTAGGCCTGCTAGCTATCTGTATGCTTCCCTCATCGACGTACAAAAGCCGAGGTGTCCTTGGTCGGGTGGCACAGCGTCGATCGCGTCGTGGTCGCGTCGTACTCATATCAGCGCTTGATCTGAACGATCTACCGTTTCCCTCGGCTATCCTGTATACTGACCTCTCATCACATTTCATGGTGTTCAGCAGAAATCCATGGCATTTGCAGACGACAAGCCGAACTTGAACCGACAAATCGTACAAGTTTTGTCATCATAGGACCCCGTAATGAGTGCAGGGATTTTACGAGGTCTGGCTCCCATTCAGCTGAGGTTGTCTTTCGAGCCTGTCAGGCCATCACGTGAAGGTCACACTAAAAGCGGATCAGCTGTTGTGTAACCCTAATCGAAAATTGACAAGATCTCCTGACTGAATACGATTCAAACCTTGCAAGGTCGCTGTGAAGCTACCGCTTTCATATCCTCAGCGCCGCTGTCATATCTAATTATCCGTCTTGCTCTATTCACGCATATTGTTGTGTGTAGTGAAGTAAGGAAACTTTCTGTGGTGGCATTAAGGTTCTCGTATGTAAGAACTTAATGTAAACCCGTGGGGAATGTAGATTCTCTTGATTGGAAGGTGGCAAGCTGACGTTATAAACACGCCATGCAATCGGACCAGGCAAAGCATGCGCAGAACGCCTTGCTTACGGTCACAGCCTCAGGAGTGCCGTAATCATTGTCAGCTCTAAGATCCTTCGGCCATGTTGAAGTATAAAGGCGTGCCATTTCTACTTAACATCTTCTACAACATTTCTTAAGTACCCAATCATTAAGTCATCTACACTTTGCAAACAGCAAACATGAAGCCTACAGCCGTTTGGATGGCTGCCATCACTCTTGCGGCAAAGGTGTAAGTGTCTGGACAGTCTCGTTTGGACGTTTCAATTATGTTTTGAGAACTAATCTTCGATCCACAGCATTGCCCAGGGTTCCATCAGCTCATGTACGACAACTCTGACAAAGGTTGCTCAATTTAACCTAGATCCAACGACAACGGTCTATCTCAGCACTGAGACAGAGACATCGAGCGTCGACTGTGGAGGGTGTGTCCTTGCAGTTACTACCAGAGACTTTGGCCCTGGTCCCGTATGTCTTGCTTTCCGAGGTTGAATCTTTTGGATCCCGTACCTCCTCGCATTTGTGTTCTCGAAACCTTCAGCTATAATTCAATGCTGTCGTCTGCCATGATATAGTGTGCCCAATACTGACCTGATCTATCTCAGGTTCGAAAGATCACTGCTACCGCCACAGATCCAGTTACCACCACAACTGAAACAGCTTGCTCAGCGACTGGGTATTAGAAGATTAGATCAGGAAAGAGAGATTTTTATGGGCGAGAATGAATGCTGGTCTTCTGTTAGTTGACAACAAGCTGGCGAGTTACAACAGCGACTATCCAAAGTTTCCATGACTCTTTTCGAGTGAAAGGGCCCTGAACACCAAATTGATCAGTAAAATGCCAACCCCAGTGCTCGCAGAGTCTGTGGTATTGGTGTTCGTTCAGCTATAAAGATGTAGAGAAATTAGGGCATTATATGTCTTTTGAGATAATACGGTACTGCTCTAGGCTCGTTTTCTGTATATAAATTTCCGTAGAAGGCCAATCCCAGAGTGACAACACCTATCTACATAATGTAGGTACCCGTGCACGTGCCGTGATACCTTAAGACATCGTGACTGGTCGTTGGCCCAGCCCTACAGTCTAAGCGAGCCATCCCACGAATGAAAACCTAAGAATTCCTCAGCGCCATGAAATCTATGCAAACATTTTGAACTGCTCTGAAACCAGCTTGACAAGATGAAGGCAAATCCACTGTTATCTTGTCATGTACCTGGACGGAAACATCGGCAAGAGAAACTGCCACCTTTGCTGTAGCCCGGTATCCAAACCCCTCCTTCAGAGCTTGAATAATCGCAGCACATCACAGAATCGGATTTGGACCGCAGAACATGCTAGCTATGACACGCCTTCGTATCCTCGATACCATTTACCTCCGAGGTTTCCAACTCTCCGCCGTCATCGGCCCCGATGCATGGAATCGCCCAGGCAAACCCCAGCCCATTACGCTGTTCATCCAGCTACAACTAGATACATCCAGCGCTAGTACCTCGGACGACATCACACATACCTTTAGCTACGGCCACATATGCAAAGATGTCACTGCAAAGCTGGATGGGAAGGTCTTCCCTGGGTTGAATGACTTGGTAGTTGGCATTGCAGATCTCGCAAAGAATTGGCCTGGGGAGATCTTGAAGGTACAGGCAGTGGCACCGAAGGGACTGTTGAGGGTTGATGAGGGCTACGCGATAGAGGTTCTGTTACGGAGAGTCGAGGTTATAGACAAAGGCTTTGGGCATCTACAATGGCGTGTGGATACCCTCGGGTGGTTCATCAAAGGCTTGAAGCTCGCCTGCATCATAGGCGTTAATCCTCATGAGCGTCTTGAGAAACAGAATGTCTGCATTGATCTTAAGCTACCAGGAGAGACTGAGCGCCCAGACGTTGGTTTTTACAAAGGTGGTTTCGACAACTGGCGGAATCTTGTGAAGCGGGTTTGTGAGGTAAGTCATTCGGAGTATGTTACGCAAACGTGACTTTGTACTCATTAAAACTTAGGTCGTTGAAGCTTCTTCTTTCGAAACCTTGGAGGCATTGGCAGGACTAATCTCCTATACATGCCTCAACGAATTTGCAATCCACCAAATTACTGTTTCTGTCGAGAAACCTAGTGCTCTCACTTTCGTCGCCGGAGCTGGAGTGGAAATTACTCGGGGTAAAGAATCCGTCGCTACCCCAACGGCATTTGATGTTGCACCCCTTATGGGTGGAAAAAAGCCTGAGAAAAGAAAGGCTCCTGGAATTCATACCGAGGAATGGATGTTGAACCGCTGACTCCGCCGATATGGACACTGTTACTTCGTCTCAACCGCCCAACAATCAACCCTGCGCTAATATCTGTTCACATGGGTGCCTATAATCGAACGCATTCAATCAATTATCAATCCCCACTACACCAAGGACGATGATATAGTTGACACGCCGCCAATGACATCTCCGGCCAGCCAGATCTTGTGGTAACCGGACCCTGAAAACCGCATCACATGCGGCAGCTGCTTCTCATGTCTTAAGAACTGGACAGTGGCAGACGGCAGATGGCAGACGCATATCATGAACAGGACCCTATTAGAGTTGCGCTTGCTGTGCCTGCATCGAGTTGCTGGGGAAACAAGAAACAGAAGAGTATCGAGACGATAGACTACGCCTGTCATGACGGCAAGACAAAATACTTTTTGAACGGAAAAAGAGCTGGAAGACTGTTTTGCATATCTACGAAACTTCCGTACTTGCTACAGATGTGAAATCCCCGAGTGGCAATTTTAAACGATATAAACATGCGGTTTGTGAGATTTTATGATTATAGAAATACAGAGCCGCGGTGGTTTCTGGAGAAAATGGGTTAGAGATCAGGCGTTTTCCGATAACCTAGGTCACATTTCATTGGCATGCCCAGGACATCTTTTCAAAATTACTATACCACATATGCCACTCCATCAATTCCCAAAAATTTCTCACACAGCCGTACGATTTACATGAGTCGCCATTGGCAGGACAAAACATCAAGAATCCTCTATCTATATATATCTAGACCACAACAAGCCCAACCAAATTCATTACCACCGTGAAGCAATATCTGCTCTCAGGCCAGTAGGGCCATATCGCCGATATGACAGAGGACCGTGATGGTGGTTCTCCTGCCGGGAAAGCTAGGGTGGTGGTGGTGGTGGTGGTGAGGGTGGTGCGAGGTGTTTCTTTGTTATGTGCCTGACGAAGTTGGTTAGTGTTCTACACCGGAAGACTATTGTGCCCAAATCGCGCTCATACACAAGATTTGGAATGGTGGAGCGTGACTGGATTGGATCCAAGCCGGTTGGTTAGGCAGTGTAGGACTCTCGCACTTTGATTTCTTTGCCGTTCGTTTCTGCGAGGTATGTATGTTTGCAGTAACGAACCATGATACCTGTCTGCGTTCATTCCTTCAGTTTTCGAATTGGGGTTAACCTTGCAAACTTTACGCGAGAGCCTGAGATTGTTTTCATGATGATTGTTTGTCGTTGGACGCATACAAATGTAACTCTTTACTTTCTTTAAACACTCATCCTGATCCACCCTCACCCCTTCTTCCTTCGACCCCCTTTCCCTTTCCCCATCATAATTCCTCCAACAAACCCATCCCACCATCAACATCAAACATCAAACATCAAACATCAAACATCAAACATCAAACATCAAGCAACAACGCTCGAAAACCCCAAGACCACAAGACCACCATCCTCGACAAAGAAGATCGGTATACTTTCAGTGTTTTCTTTATGAGCGCGCAACAACGTCGTCAATAAAAGAAATATATCATGAGAATGAGAATGGGATAACACTTTCTTTGTTAAAATCAACAAAAATCCCAAGATCTCTCATACGAATCGACTGCGAAGATTGGTTGAAAATGAGACGATTGCTTTACTGAAAAATAAAAATCTCGATGTGGAATGCGTTGAATGCGTTGAATGCGTTGGATTGATGGGGGAGGGAGGTTAGCAGATGTGCAGATAGGGCTTTGCCGCCTTCTTCCACCCCTCCTCCAGGTCATGTCCATCACCCTTTCATGCCCTCACTCCATTTCTATCCGCAACCCCCCCCTGTCCACCCCTCACAACTCATACCAGTATACACTCCCAAAAACTTTTCGATACTGCGAGACTGATTCCACAGAATGTCGGCCGAGAGATCCATTGCATTGTTGCAGTAGGGATATTCTGTGACAGCGCATTGGTTCGTTGTTGGGGTTTGATGGTTTTTTGGATGGACGAGAGGTGGTTGAAGAGGGAGAGGGGTGTGGTTGAGGAGGAGAAGGCGGTGCTTTATTGGGGACATCGATGTTGAGGTTACTTGGGTCTGTCTTATGGGGAGGGGGGTATGGTAGGGTGGAGTTGAGGTGGGTTGAGTCGGTGTTGGAGAATTCTTGAAGACGGGGGTTTTGGATTGTATGGCGAGGTTGCGATCGTAAGTCCGTCTTTCATTTGGTTAGCGTTATGAGAGTACTGTAGCTGCGTCGAATCAAAACACGGAATTGGATACTTCGTTGACAAGTTTTCCCTTGCCTGCTTTTTCCCTTGACTTGCCTTGATAGGGCCTGATGGAGCTGGAGGTTTGCGAAACGGGAATTTGGGCCATGGTGACTGTGTCGTTTGTTTGAAAGGTTTATGTTGTTCTAGTAAAGAAAATGTCGAAGGAGATGGAGGTCTGGGAGCATTCTCGTTGGTCGCTATCACATGCAGAGACGACTCCAGTCGAGACTCCGAAAGGAGCGCTTCACTGAATTGTTGGGTTTGGGTTTGGCCTTGTTGACCAGAGTGAAAGCAGGTGCTCCGCTTTGTTTTTGAAAAAATATCAATTGGCATAAAAGTACGTGCATGTTGCTCAGTGTGATATTCAATCTTGAGTCCATTACTGATTTGGAGCCAAGATAGCACTGGAGACTTCGGAGGATGACAACCGGATTATCCATGATGAACCGACCCTGTCATGTCAGCGTTAGAAGGAAGTATTGGGAAAGCGTCAACTGAGTCAAGGCAATATTACCGGAAGTGATATTTGGGCGCAGGGTCGGTATGCTTGAGTCGTCAGCATTGTCAGCATTGGGTGGGTTCGGAACATTTTCCTTTGGTTGGGATGACCCACCAACTGCTCGCTCGCGTCGAGCTAGCATCAAGAAACTCGTTACAGAGATATCGCTGGCATTTTCATTCACAGTAGCCCTGGGTCTTCGGTTATCTAGACAAGAAAAGCGAGATTTCAGTAATGCTTATCGTGAAAGCAAAATTTTGGAGGTGCGGAAGATAACTGAGTCCGCTCAAGTTATGATACAGATTGCTTCGATTAATCGTATAAGTAGAACGCGAGCAGCAAGAGCTTAGCCTAGCCGCGATCATAGTGACACTAGATTAATCTCCACTATCTGGGACATGAAGTCTTTAGAATGTTGGAGAAAAGAACCGAGGACACCGTGCTCATTCGCCATGCTCCGGTCATTTCCAAGGTTCAGTCGAGAAGTCGAAAGCGACATTATTGATCTCGAAAAGGAGGAAGAATGTGTTGCAATGGTTGGAGCCGAGTTGCGCGGGTTCAAAACTCTGTCAAAGAAATGACTTAGAGGCGTTGATACACCAGCATAGCATCATAGTCCTAGAAAGGACCAAAAAATAAGAGGATAGGTTTCTACGTGGTTAAAACATCTGGACATTCGAGCAGCGGCGTTCTCAATGTCTCTCAGAGACACCCAGTGAAACGACGATGTTGTATCAATGTGTTCTTAAGAATGACATCTAACTTTGCGACAATTCGAGATTCTTGGTTTCTTCTTTGATGACGCAGCGACAGTAGAGATCCCATCACTCGAACGCGTGTGCCAGTAGTCGTAAGTTCCGTACTTCAACCGTGGTGATAATTGCCGACCAAAGCCTTCAGTGACCGCCCCCAAATGCTTAATCGCACCACACCTCAGGCCAACAATCAGCCTACTCAGGGCACGTGAAACAGCTAGAAACCCCACCACATATTCCGTACCTATGATCAACCTCTTGATCGTTTCGTCTTGGACACTCGCAGGCAGAGTGAGAAGCCTGGTGCACATGCGGAATTTGTAATGCAGATTTTGTGTCATCTCGGTGAGGATTGCTTAGAATGCTGAAACTAACCATGTGAGCCTCAATGGTACCTGCAGGCTGCAGCAGGACGTCGTGATCGGACATTGCCTTAATCTGCAGGGAATGCTCCACCGTTTTCTCGCTGGGGAGTTTCAACAACCCTGGGTGTTTTCTGATGTTGCTGATAAGACTTGCCCTACCACCCTGCTCTGGGTGCGAAAGGTTGATTGTTTCCATAATGAATTGCGACTCAGATTGTTCACGTTTGGGTCGAGTTTCCTCAGCCGCAACAGAATTGCACATATTTGCACTCGGTGAATATCACCTCAAAGATAATAAAATCGAATCGTCAAGACGTTAAACGATGGCATACCCGCAATGGCTAGATTTCTGGAAACTGCGTCTTAGTGACTGCGTTTGATCGTCCCCGAGTCTTCAGCTGGCCTCATAGCCCAAACATCCCGACGGAGGCACAGGAATAAGCAGACCCACATGCAGGGTCTATGGCCAACCACGACTGACATCACAATCAGCGAGCAGAACTGAAATCTCAGCTTGATTCGGTTCGAGTAACGTCCACGCGTCCAATCAGGCAAGATGCGTAACCATTTTGTTTCCTCAGCATGTCTCCGGTGTACATATGTACAGCTCTATTAAATAGAGCCTCTACCCTTTCATCACTTGATACCCTTCACTTGTCAATTCACTAAATTTCCAACCATATTCTTTCCTCCAAACTGTATTTTTGATCCCCTCGGCCGCATTTGATATCCAGCCATTTTTTCATCATGAAGTTCCAGAGCCTCTTCGCTCTCGCTGCCCTCGGGTCTGGTACCCTCGCCTTCCCAGCCTGGCCTCACTACTTTTCGAAAGGGGACAACGGCTCTATGCTGCCACCCTACCCTAAGTCGACCCAAAGCTGGATTCCGACTGGGGTCGTTCCATCCGGCGTCTTCCCCACAGGCGTCTTCCCAACAGGCATCTTCCCTACAGGCGCCTTCCCCCCTGGTGGCTTCTCAACATCCCCAAAATACACAGGTCCCCACGGGACAGGTCACCATAAATCGGTATACCCAACAGACAAACCCATCCTCCCTCGCCACAAGTCGCATTCATTCACCGGCGGTTTTCCCATGCCGACAGGATCCCTCCCACCAATGCCGTCCGATGACCCTATCCTAAGCTCTCTCAAGATAGAGCACGAATCATACAAGGGGCCGCACCCGACAGGAGGGCCATTTATCGCCAAACGTGGCGCATCTGCTCCTTTCCCGTCCGAACCGAACTCGGGAGAGAAAACAGATGATTGCTCCTCTGAGAAACACGCACACAAGACTGGACACAAGACCGGGGCACACCCTCGCCCCACGGGTGTCAAGCCCAGTGGCGCCGTAGGGTATCCCAAGAACACGAAACAATACTGATCTTTTTGATGCATTTGGTTGAACTCTGCTGGTTCTGATGGAGACTGTATTTAGCGGATAAATTTGGTGTGTAGGCTCCGGCTGGATGGCTGCTTTCTGTCACATTACGATTAGACTAGACGGGCTTCCTTGAGCAATAAACCCGATCGTCCCTGGCTTTCCAACTTCTGAAGACTATGTGGAAAGTGTTACGTTGTGTGCTATCAGGGTGTTTCCTTTGAGCGTAGCGTAGTGACAAGGTTGCCCGATCTCTGAATACATAGCCTCGAATTCCATAGGTGAAACTATTCGGATCCATTAATGGGCGTTTTAGAGTGGTTACCCCTGTCGCCGACTTGTCGATATCTTTATTCCACGAGAAGGTCGAGGTTATAATCCGACCAATGATACGCTAGGTATTGATGCTACTTTGATCCAGCCTGACTCATCTTCACAAGCACTCACAAAAGACAGATTAGATATTACTTCGTCTTTGTTACTGCGCCCTTGCCAAAGAAGTCGCTCATCTTTTTCATACCGGTAACGTTAACCTTCTTGAGATCTCTCAAACCCCTTGATTCTCCAGCTTTCTTCCTCTTTTCCTCCTCCTCTTTCCTCCTTTTTTTCTCTGCTCGTGTTTCTGCTGCTTCATCGTCGTTCATGCTTCTTTTGCGGCTGAAATCTGATAGAGATCGGGAGGCTAGCACTTCGGTACGCATCTTAGCGATATGTGCAAGGTGTTCCTCCAGAGTTTTGAAGTTAATGGGACTTGACACCGAGCAAAGTTGGTCATTCAAAATGGACCCAAGGGAGGAGGGGATATATGCAGATATTATATAGGATAAAGCGGTACGTATTCGTAGAAGATGCTTGATGTCGTTAGACACTGTCGTGACACTATCCTCATTCGGGACTGTAATTTCTGTCTGTGCCGAGGAGTTCGATGCTGTCGATTGAGAGGTAGTAGTACTCAATTGCGACTTTGTAGCTTCCGATGGTATAGGAGTGAGTACAGCCGCCTCGTCCTGAGATGCGCCTACAGCATCAGACGACGAGCTCTGTTCCCGTCTAAGTCCCATGACTGGCGTCTCCAGAGCCTTGCGTATGTATCTTTCTTCCATGCTCTTCGGTAAACCCAGGGCCACCATCGCCTTAGCCTTAATGAGGAGCTCCTTCAACAACTTCTCAGTGTTGAGGCGATACATGCTCTCATCTCCGGTTTCAACCATATCACACACTTTATCCAGCCTTTCTTCTAGTAAACCCCTTGTACGTTCGTGGTTGGACATGTGCCTAAAATGTTTGGAGGTGTCGCAAACATCATCAAATATGTCATCAATCGAAAGAAATAGCCTTTTCGACTGTAGTGAAGGAAGTAGTACGAACAACGGATCGATGGGAGTTGCGACGAGTAATTCTGGAGTTTTGACAACATAGCCTTCAGACACCGGTGTAAATTCTCGAACTCCACCATCGGCTGCAGACACTATCTCATTGCCTTCTTCTTTGAGCGCAGAGGAACATTCGTAGGGTTCTATGGCTTTTCCACCAGCTAAAGCCTTTGTAGAGATGCCTGATCGACTGTGTCGTCCAATGAGCCAGCTGTGACAGGCAGACTTGGGTGTTGCAACTCTAGTGAACTCGGAAATACCCTTATCAGGGCATAAGTAGTATCGACTTGGTTTTTCTGTTCGAGGATGTGCCAATGTACATATTCGAGCGTTAGAAGAAGTGCCTTTCGGTAGTATTAGCAATTTCAAGGGCTCGTAAGCCTGTAATCCGCTAGCCATTGTAGGTCCGTCTTCTTTCAAGGAAGTTATGTTTGATCGAGTTCTCATGTCTGTATAGAATCTAGAGGCAGACTAGCATCCAAAGAACGAATGTATGGTTTGGGATATGCAGCGACTTGAGTGACGCGACCTGGGCGACGTGGCAGCCGCCGGGGCTACCGCTTTGGCGAGCGGCTACCCCAGAAGGCCATCCAAAGTTGCGGGGCATTTCTCGGCCATTCTCCTGTCAAGCACAATGTCTATTCACGATTTCCGAGATTACCAACGCCGCTCTCGAAGCCCAAGAGACCACTTTAATTCACCGGGTTCAAGAAATCGCCAACGGTCGGGCTCTCCCCAATCCCATCACCATCACAGCTCCTTCCACAAGCACAAACGCCCTAAGCAGTCCTATCCTGTGGTCCTCCCACTCAACGCTTCGCCACTCAGCAAGTATGACTTCGAAACGTACAAGCCGATGTTTGGGCTGTATCTTGATATACAGAAGCAGCTTGTTCTGGAAGAGCTACCAGCCGATGCGGTGAGAGGCAGGTGGAAGAGCTTTGTTGGTAAATGGTATGTTAGAGTCACTGATTTCACTTACCACACCGTAATTTCGCGCCATTATGATCGAGTCTATAAAACGCAATCAACTAATATTGTAAGGAATCGTGGAGAACTAGCTGAAGGATGGTACGATCCAACAACACTACAAAAAGCGCAAGCATCTGCTGCATCAACCTCGAATACCGACAGCGTAAAGGGTATGCGAAGACCATCGCCAGAGTATAATAAAGAAAATGAAAGCAGTGGTGACGATGGCCCTGGCCCAGCGCTTCCTAACCGCGACAAGACAAACCATAAGGGGAACAAGAGGTCCGGGCCTGCTATACCTAATCATCAAGACTTAGAGCTTCAGCGAGGTAAGAGCCAGAAGCCCTCATAATTGCTTTCAGTCATGTGTGGCAAACTGGCGTAGTCACTACCCAACGTTCGAATTGCTGATGTTTATGCGTAGAGCTTGAAGCTGAAGACTCACTCGACCACCGCGAACAACTCCGCCAATACCGTCTCCTTGACCGCAAGCATCAGAAAGAGCAGCTTGACGAAATTGCTCCACGCGCCGAAGCTGGCTCCAAAGACCGCATGCTCGAGAAGAAGCGCGAAAAAGCCGACAACAATCGAATGTTTGCGTCTGCAAAGACCGAGGCTGGGGGCGTTGCAGATGTACCTGATGCAGATTTGCTCGGAGATGAGGATGGAGGGGTTGAAGGGTTCAAGAAGAAGAAACAAGAGATGGAGCGCAAGAAGAATGATCGGGAGATTAGGAGGGAGGAAATCCTGAGGGCAAGACAGGAAGAGAGGGAGGAGAGGATCCGGGAATATAAGGCTAAGGAGGACAAGACAATGGCCGGGTTGGTTGCATTGGCGAAGGCAAGATTCGGGTGATTTTCGGAAGGCAATCCATCGAGGCGCGTTACACTGGGTTGGTTAGATCGTACATCCTGTAACCCATTGGTCATGCAACCCAAATCGATATTCTTCTTCGACCTTGCAGTGAACAGCCCCATGAATTTCAATTGATCTAGTGAGAACGATGCATGAGATGAGAGCCTTGGCTAGGGCGTACGACACCGTCAACAGCAAATGCGTCAACATCGCTGCTTCACAGCCTCTTGCAACAGGATATCTTTATAACGCGCCGGGGCCTGTAGAGAGCTGATTCATCTTTGGATCTCGATTCACAGAAACACGGTAGAGAGAGTCACCCTACTGCTCCAGCCCGGGGCCTCTTTAGGGCATCAAGCTGCTTTAGGTCTGAGCTACATTAGTCTCGAGAAAGAAGGCTTCTGCTTTGGTGATTGATGGTTTCGTTGAAGTTGAGTATAGATGAATGGAATTTTCCACAATACAGTAAGGTAAGGCAAGAACCAGCGCCCTTGTGAAGGAGAAATGAAGTCCAGATGTTTGCGACAATTAGCCAGACCGAGAAAGAAGAGATAAAGCGGCATGTTTTGCTTCTAGCGTCAAACTCAGCGTGTGCTCTATGCCTGCAAGCGGTGGACTGTGAGTGGTTAACCTTGCCCCTTTTCAAAGAACGACAAGGGGCGAAGCGCAGAGTCGGGCTCGGCATCGCAGGGCGTAGTGGCGCTAGATGCGCGGTTTTGAGTCGCTAGCCCTGATTCATCGTAGCCCGGCGGTGAATGTTAAACCAGCGGGTTACAGCCTTGAATGCGGGCGTGAGTATATAAAGACCGCGATTCCCACGCCGGATTTTCGAATATTTGCTCGCTTAGAAAGTTGTGTTGTTTGACGTCTGCCTCCCACCGTCATCCACCTCCTCTTCAACCCTACCACAGTAACCCACAGTTCAGATAGAATTTGTGTCGTCTGTACAACCTGTTACCTTTTCTAATTTAATACAATTGAAAGGCACATTACTCGGTGTACTTTCCACTCTCTTACGGGTTTAGTGCTGTCCACCTTCCGATTTGATTTAGCGGCTCACCTCACCGGCTCACGTTTCTGAACTAACAACATAACCCAACACAACCTCAACCACAACATACACATTGAGGCGCGTCAACACAGCTTCTCGGGTTTGTGTCGCTTATGATATAAATCACTGGAAAGTTCTGGAAAGTGTCGGGCAGCGGCTGTAGGGGAGACATTTGCTTGTTCATCTCCCACATACGGTACGAACCCACCTCGGTCGATTTCCATCGTCGAACCTTGCATCCTCCTCACCTTTGCGATCATCAAGCCTCGATCTCGTTATCGAACTTGGATCCATACCAAGATCAAGGAGCCCATTCGCAGTTCTAACCTTTGCCACTGCAGACTGCCGGCTTTCACAATACACTCTATCTTATCTTATTCGTGACACTCGGATCAAGATGGATAGTCTTACAACTCACCCGTCCACTGCACAACAGGCTTCGGCCTTCACCTCGCCTGCCTCCCTGTCATTCCCTGGTGGAGCTGGTGACTTGACGCCACCTTCTGAAAAAGATGGTAACACCCAGGCGAACGGTATTTCTGGTCCGACAAATGGCGCGAGCGCGTACACCAACGGGCAGCAGCAACAACAAGGAGGGAATGCCGCAACCGTGGGCAACGGGGTGACTCCCACAACTCCTGCTGCGACCCCCGGTGCTGGACAGGGTGTGAGTGGGATTGTACCAACCTTGCAGTGAGTATAGCCTCTGTGCCTCTTTGAGTTCAACGAGGCTTAATGGCGTTCTTCTAAAGAAACATCGTCGCAACGGTCAACCTTGACTGCCGTCTGGACCTCAAGACGATTGCGCTACATGCTAGAAACGCTGAATACAATCCCAAGGTACTGCTGACTACAATGCTATAGCTTCAACATCGTGTGCTAAACAATTCTAGCGTTTCGCGGCCGTCATCATGCGTATTCGCGAACCAAAGACTACAGCACTGATATTTGCCTCAGGCAAGATGGTTGTTACTGGTGCCAAGTCGGAGGATGATTCAAAGCTTGCCTCGCGCAAATACGCTCGTATCATCCAGAAGCTTGGATTCAATGCAAAGTTCACGGACTTTAAGATCCAGAACATTGTTGGGTCTTGCGATATCAAGTTCCCAATTCGCCTCGAAGGTCTTGCTAGCCGTCATCACCACTTTAGCTCCTACGAGCCGGAGTTGTTCCCTGGTCTGATATACCGCATGATCAAGCCTAAGATTGTGCTCTTAATTTTCGTGAGCGGCAAGATTGTCTTGACCGGTGCCAAGGTCCGAGAAGAGATCTATCAAGCATTCGAGATGATCTACCCTGTGCTTTCCGGTACGTGTCTGTAGCTATGCGCTGGTGCTTTGTACTAATTGTCACAGATTTCCGCAAAGTCTGAACCATCCTTCGCCAAGGATTTCTTCAATAGAGTCGATCCCGATTTGCTGTACTACCACCCTACATTCCGCCTGTATTATTACACCTACCTATCTCACGTCGTTATGACCACCTTCGAGACCCGACAAGCAAGCAAACATGGCATAAAATTGACACCATTGTCGCGCGAGAAAGCACGCTTTGGCTGCCCCTTGCTCTGCACCATTCAACATCTTAAGGATACTTGCATCAGTAAGGAGTTTTTTATTTTCAGTCTTTCAACCAGCATGGCGTTTGGCAAACATACAATATTAGAGAATGCACACTGCCACAGATATCAGGCGGGTTTCTTGCGCTGGTCGATGGATACCGCACTGGTATCGTTATGGTATTTTCGACGGCTGCAATGGTTGCTGGTGTCGCTAGTGATGATGCTACTGTGGAGGAGACAGATTGAACTGAGGCTGGAAGAAAGTGTGCGATAGGTCTGCAAGGTGGAGATGGACGATTTAATAGCATGCATTGGTAGGCTTCCTGCGGTGGTCGGGCTCAATGCCTCGAAGTTCTAGGTCACCGATGCCTCCATTGGTTGTGCTCGCACAAGATATGGTAGCATAGAATTCAATCCTTCCTACCAACAGCTGTGCAACCTCCAAGGCCTGATGTGGCATCACAAAGCCTGCATGCTCCACTTATCGAAACAATATCCATATCTTGTGTCTGCATGCTCCACATCATTCTGCTTTCCCCGTTCTCCCCAGCCATGCTCTTCCCGAACCCATCCTCTCCCCCGGGATCATAACCCCACCACCCTGCCTTGCTTTCCTTTAAGTGACTAAGCTTGTATTCCCCCTTCGTCGCCTTTCGATCAGTCTCATCTCACACTTTTGTCTTACAAGGAATGTCTACCCTATCCTCCCCTTTCCCGCGACCACCCGCTTCAATCCTCATCGTCGGCGCTGGCGTCTTCGGTCGTACGTTCCCCCAACTTCACCTACCGTCTTTCTAATGTCCACCAAACCGTATTTTCCACCCCAAATTCTTCTGCCCCTTCTAATGAAGTATGAACAAAACAGTAACACCCCTATAGTTTCAGCAACCCTCGCCCTCCTCGACTCGCCGAAGTATGCTCAGACCAAAATCACGCTCCTCGACCCGGCCCTCCCTTCAGCAGGCCAAGAAAACATCCATCCACCACCATACGCCGCATCAACAGATAGCAGCAGGATCATAAGACCCGATTACGCTTCCCCCGCCTATTCCGCACTAGCGGCCGAAGCCCAAGAAATCTGGCGTCGAGACTATACAGCAAATGGCATATATCATGAAACGGGCCTCGCTGTCGTCGCGGATGGTATCAATGAAGAGGGAGCGGGTTATGTGAGGAAGTCGAGGGAGAACGTATCCACTAGCTCTGAAATTACTAGAGGAGCGAGGATCGAAGGATTGGATAGTAGAGAGGAAATTACTAGGATTTTAAAGGGGGCAGGTGGAGGGAGTGGGGAGAGCGGGTACGTAAATTGGGGCAGTGGTTGGGCTGATGCAGCGAGTGCCATGAGGGTTGCTATGGATAAACTCCTGGCTTATGGGAAGAGGGTGCATATGGTGAGAGGGAAAGCGGAAAGGTTGGTTTTCGAAGAAAACACGGGGGAGAAGAGGAAGGTTGTGGGCGTAGGACTAGAAGGAGGCAGGGAGGTGAGCGCGAAGGTAACGATCCTAGCCGCAGGAGCCTGGAGTGGCAGCCTGGTGGATCTGAGAGGCATTGCAGAAGCCCGAGGCCAAGTCGTCGCCTACGTCCGCCTTTCAACTTCGGAGCGCCGCCGTCTTGCGAGCATGCCAATCCTTCTCAACCTCGGGACGGGCATGTTCGTCATTCCCCCTCCGCTCTCCCTTCCAGCCTCCGATGAGCAAGGCGGTATCCTCAAAGTCGCTCGCCACGGCTTCGGTTACCGCAATCCTGTTTGCGCGCCTGCGCTGGGAGGAGTACAAGTCTCCCTCCCGTCCCCGAATTCCAGCGTTCTCCCTACCGAAGGCAGGCAGGCTTGCCGCACTTTCCTCTCTCAAGTCCTCCCCTGGCTCTCCACCCGCCCGTTCTGCGAGGAAAGGATATGCTGGTACACGGACACGCCTACGGGCGACTTTCTGATCGATTGGCACCCCGGCTTTGCGGGACTATTTCTCACGACGGGAGGGAGTGGGCATGGGTTTAAATTCTTGCCTGTGCTGGGAGAGTGTGTGATTGCTATACTGGAAGGGGATGAAGCACGGACTGGGCAGATGAGGGAGTTGGGAAAGTTGTGGGGGTGGAGGGAGAGGCTAGGGGTTGGAAAGGTAGAGACGCAGGATGGGTCTAGGAGTGGGAAGAGGGGGATGGTGCTGGCAGAGGAGATGGCGAGGGGAGCGAGTAGGCTTTGAGTGGGGAGGCAAGACACAATCGGCCAGAAATAATGAGAGGCGCGTTTTCGAGGCACAGGAGCAGTGTACACGAAGCTGCAGCATCGCCAACTGTACCCCTCCACGCATATGCTTCAAGCACCGCAAACAGCAACCACGCAACCCCACCACCCAAGTCCAGGGCTTCAGAAAGAACCAAAAGATGCCGCTAGCAGCCAAAAAAGCCAGAGAACGAGCTTCAAAAAAACCGACGCGATGAGTGCAAGTCTCATACTCCGCTTTCACCCCATCGCCATCGCCATCGCCATCGCCGACGAATCGGCACACGACAGACGTAGCAAAACCCGAGAAGCCTGCGAGCGGGACAGATCGTACGATCTTTGTCTTAGGGACAACACGAACAGCGGCACCTTCAAAGAGAGAGGGAAGTGCTTTGAGAGTTGACGCAGGCCAGCTACATTGCATAAAACACAAATAAGAAGGAACCCATAAGCATCCTTCAACCCCCTCCCCACCTCACACCTCAACCCCCCCCCCCCCCCCCCCTTCGCGTTAACCCCATGTCATATCATATGACCCACCCTACCCCTACCCTCCCCTACCCCCCCCTCCCCTCCACACAGCCCAGCCCAGCCCAGCCCCGCCTGGAAAAAGCCACCGTGCGAGGAAAAAATCCACTGCAGATGAAGATTTCCAAGAAGTAACCATGACCCACCCACCCACCTAACCAATTTCCACTTCCATCTCCACTTCTCCTCTCATCTATTAACCAAAAACCCAAAGTATTTGAGATTTCGAGAATGTTGCTTGGGGGATGTGAGAATAGGGGAGGGAGGGATAGATTGTCTTCTTGGGGAGGATACATGAAAATCTTGGGCTGGATACGCGTGCTCGCCATTCCAGGCGTTCCGGTTTCGCTTTTTTTGGATTTGGAAGTTGGGGGTGGGGCGGGTTGGCGGTGTTAGTTAAGGGGGGGGTGGGGCTTTGCGATGGGAATTTGGATTCGGGGAGTTTTTGGGATGGGGGTTGTGTGGGTTTGGGTGAGGGGGGTATTGGGCGGGTTTTGGGGGGGGGGGAAGTTGGGTGTGGGTATGGGGGTGGAGGGAAGAGGAAATCTTCGAGGTTGATTGAGTGTGAGTTGGGTTCATGGAGTGGCGTTATGGGGCTCCTTCCTTCTCCGCTCCCTCCAGATCCTTCCCGCTCTTCTCTTGCTTTTCCTTCTCCCCCCTCCCCGGCGCCCTCAGCTCCCACACCCACAGCGTCCCCGCATGCCTCCTTCTCTTCCCCACAACCACCAACCCGCTCTCCCCCACCACCCTCTCCAGATCCCGATTCCACCAACATCCATGCCTCTCCGCATGCCGCCCCGCCGTCCGATCCAACACCCAATTCACCCACCTGTAGTAGCCTCGCCCATGCTCCAAGAGCAGAACCCTGCCCTCGTCTTTGTCCAGCAGGGTTCCTAAATGGCGCAGGAGAGCGGCGGGTTGCGGGGTCGAGCAGAGGCCAAAGGTCTGCAGGATCGTGGTATAGCCCTTCCCCGGCGGCGGGTGCGGGAGGGCGAGGAGCGCGGATTGCGTGTGGAAACTCACAGCCGCGTAGTCCGGATGCAGCAGTTTCCATTTCTGGCGACAGAACTCCATCATCTCCGGGCTCAGATCCACGAGCGTAACGCTCGCGCATTTCTTCAAGTCGTAAAACTTGCTGTTCCGCCCCGTCCCCGCGCTCACCTCCAGCACATGCCCTCTTGCCTTTTTCGTCATCTTGCCCCGCTCCCGCAGGATCCCCGTGCTGCTTTCGCTGAAGCCGACATCACAGTCGAAGCTCTGCGCGGTGGTGCTGTAGACGGGGGAGACGTCGGTGTCTTGAGGCAAGGGGGAGGGCTCGGCGGAAAGGGTTTGGTAGAGGTAGAAGGTGTAGGCTGAGAAGAGGTAGACGGCGCTGGCGCCGACAACGTAGGGGAGGGCGCGGCGGCGTCGTGTGGAAGGGAGGGTAGGTGGTGGTGGGAGCTTGGTGGGGTGGGGTCTGTGGGGTGTTAGGGGGTGGGTTGGGGGAGGGGAGGGGGTGATACTTGTATGGGAGAGCGCGTGTGGCAGCTGCTGCGGCGCGGGACTTGCTCATGTAGAGTTTACGTCTATTGTGGTGGTTATGACATTTTTGTATATCACAGTAGATTGGCGTGAAGACAGCATAAGGGTCTGACTCATTAGGATTGATTTAGCCGAGAGAAGATCATGATGCAGGCACCACCTTTCCAATCCATTCGGACCATTCTCACAAGCCAAAGAGCCCCTTCAGATCTTCTTCGCTGAATCTATCGTACTTCTGAAGCACAAGTATGAGACTAGCCCAGGTATCGTATCTAGAACTAAAATACATGAACAGGATAACCAGGCATCCGCTAAAAGCATCGTTCCATGAGATCGTAAAGTTCAGTCAGATCATTCATCCTTGAATGAAATAATTTTGAAAACCCTCCAGAAGGGCGAATGCTGTGCAAAGCAGATGCCCACCGGCTAATGTAGTACAAACAGACACCCCATATCAACGCATTGGTCATGTTGTATTTCAGCTGGCTCATCCGTTAAGAAGCGAAGTTATCTGCATTGAGTTTTGTTTCTCTTGTCCCGGAAACTCCGCTGGTTTATCCTGCGGTGGACGCTCTTCGTACAACTTCTGCCATTCGTCCATGAAATCCTGAGCAAGCCCTGGATCTAGGTTCGGGAGCAGTTGATTTATCGGCTGTTGATATGTAGGTCTCGTGCATGCGTTCAGCAGCTCGTCAGGCCCATACTTTGAAGAAGGCCTACACAGCCGTTCAAGTTCGTCGGGTATTGATACGTTGTAGTTATCAAGGGCTACACGGAACATCCTCTGAAGAGGTCCTGCAAGTGGGTAGCCGACCTTGGCCACTTCAAGACTCTCTAAACAGAAGCGCACAATTTCGATGTTGGATGGACCTTGACTGTCGGATCCGTTGTCGTATCCCACCAATGCGTCACAAACATGAACAATGCAGAAGAGCAGTATTGGGGATTGGTAACGGAAGGTGTATGCGTTTCGATATTGTGTCAATAGAGCTAGGCTAACCCTTGCATGCTTGACGACGAGTCCTTGCAAATAGTCATGGGATGCTTTGTAGTATTGGTCAAGATGTAGAAGAGGTTGGAAAAGCTGGAGGAGTGCCACATGATATTGAATGCTTGATTGGTCAGCTCGGACGTTGAGTATCAACTCTTTGAAACCTACTGTAAGAATAGTGCATGAGGCAGTGCTTCACCGTCTTCGTCTACACCTGCTAAGGGGGCCGGTAGACGCTCTTTCCACTCCAAGAATCGCTCGTATATCAGCAGCATATGATGAGCCGAGACTCTACCTTGACTGCCACAGAACACAAGGATAGTCTCATGAATGATTCGGTATAATCTTGCATGTTCGTTTGCTGTAGATATCAAATAGCTCGGGCGCCGCGATTCCGAAGTATCGCCTGGCTCTTTGTAGAAACGCCAAGGACCGTCGTCCTTTTCGGTATCGATGTCTTTAAAAACAGTTGCGTGCGTCGAGATGGGCGCAGTCGGTTTTTGGAAAATCAGCCCGGACCATGCACTACCAACTGTCAGCTTAGACATTGACATCGAAGGACATCTGCAGCATACGTGTGGAGAGTCAAAAGACCCCACGTCGCAACCTCGGATGACTCTGAAGATTGCTCGGGTTTGTTCTTGGCCACCGCTGACTCGGTCGCTAGTCGGAGGTATGAGGATGCCACTAGACCATGCCCGGAGCCTAGCTCAACAAGGAACATTATAGCATAGGTCTGTATCACTGTCATCTTGGTGTATTCCGGTACAACCAGCAGCGCCTTGGCTTCGTCCAGAAATTGTCTGCCAAGAGACTCCATGCCTATCTGTGAGTCGGGCTCGTTCTCCCAAATGCCATGAAGTAGATGACAAGACATGGCACATATAGCATTGACCAGCGTCGACGAACAATATGTGTCCGAACATTCTTGGAAGCTCTCCATGAAATGAGTCTCGTCAAAAAGCATGTGGGCGGGGTGAATCCAAGTGAGGTATAACGCCACCAAATGTTCGATCAATGATGCGTCGTTGGTCACATTGGTCCAGTAGCGAGGATCTTGGTTATCGACCAAGTCTCTGTGATATCATTCGATAGCTCTGCTCAGTTTCAACTCTGATCCTGACGACAACGCCTGAGTGTTTGGTGTCAATGGCCGGCCAAGCCATTCTGCGATGGCTTGATGGGTCTCGCCACGTTTCAATCGACGAATTATCTCGGGGCCCTGCGAGTCGCGTTTGAGGCTCGTTATGATCGCCTCGATCCATTCGTTCTTTACTCCAAGTGTGTCATTTTCCTCCTCCAAGTATTCGTTCTTTCTCTGAAGGCGTTGGATTTCGCGGATCATCTGCTCCTTGGCTGTTTTGGCGTGCACGTCGTAATGGCATTCATCTTGGACATGCCGTTGGGTACATCGCTTACAGGCAGGCTTGAACCCATCGCACTACCAGCAATACAGTTAAGCATCCCTGACGTATGGAAGTATGGATGGAGACCATGTACCTTCGCCCTCGCCCTTTTGCAGTTTGTGCAAGCATTCGGCGTTACTGAATCAGGGACCTTGCGCTTCCTGCCGGTAATGCTGCCTCCACTGCCCGACAGCCCTGTATGCTGCTTGGAAGCGGATGATGTTGCGGATTCGGAGCCAGTGTTTCCTGTAGACGTATTGCCGGTGGATGAGTCGGGCTGATCAACATCCATGGTTCAATTCTGGAGCGATAGCGGTGAGGTTTGACCGCTGCTCGATGATGTCAGCGAGGTGCAAGCCTTCCAAGTCGGAGCCTCTGTACGGCCGCAGAGTGAAGCATAGAAGGATGGATTCGTGATAGTGCAACGGGGGTCTTGAGGTTTGGTTTCTTTGGCAAAAGGTTTGGAAAACGCGGTTGCGACAGTTTGCTAGCTAGTTTACTTGGAGGGGAAGTCATCCGCTTGAAGTTGTGTGGACTGTAAGATAATTATTATTGTTGCAAGTGTCTTTGATTCGTTTGGCCACCACCCACCCAATTGGCGAAGTGTAGGGCTAACGGTGCCCAGTCCGAAGCCACGGAGCCAAATTGATTGGTCGTCTTAGGGAACTCTACCACTCACGCCAGTCTACTTACCTCACCGTCGTAGCATGCCCTGAGTACCATAGTGTACGGAGACACGACAGAGCTGAGGTAGTATCTAAGCTCTGTCGGTTTCCACTCCTCCGAGTGGGTCACGAATGAGAATAGAGAAAGGGAAGAGCAATTCGTATTGCGTCACAATGGCATTCTACAAAATCCCATGTTGGTCCTGCGAATCGGCACTTCGGCTCCGGAAGCTGACAACGTCAGAAACAAGGATCTAATATGTTTTACAAAGCACTACGTATGTACTGCCCTGACTGACTAAGCTATCATCTTTCGACAAGCCGGGCTTCTTTCAACCAAGTACTATAAAACAAACAAGCTGAAAAGTCTTAACAGTTAATTGGAACAATTCTCAAATATTTTGGAATTGGATTTTGGATTTTGGATTTTGGGAATTTGGAATTTGTTAAACGTATGAATGCTTAGTAAGTAAATTCCGACGACAAACACCGTATGCGTGCGTAGTAAGCATCGGCTAACCCCGCTAGGGGTTAGTGACACGTCTGAACATGGTTGTTGTTTTTTCCTTTTATGATAAAGCTATTAATATACTTTACATTGAAGAACGTTTTACAAAACATCTTGAATTAAAAAAAACATATGTATACAAGACACGTTACTCTCTACTTGATAAAGGTTTAAAATCAAACAACAAACAGAGGGTGTAGTTGCGTTGCTGTTGACACATGCTGATCTTTGGACTTAGACCCTTGTATACGGCCAAATGTTAATCCGAAACTGCGAAGCTCCTTTCAACTACGTCAGTAGACGCCTCTTTTAAGATACTCTACGAGTACAGATCGAAAAGACCAAAGAGAAAACGTCGTATAGCAAGCTAATAACACTATTGTTGTTGTGTGTTAATGGATAAGTAAAAACAAGGGCAAGGAAATACCGGCCAAGACATTAGTGTTATTTGCTCATTCACTTGGATTGAATGAATGCTTCCAAGGGTACAAAGTACCTCCTCTTGGTAGTTCTATCCTTCCTTGCATTTCTAACTTGCTCAATCCGTCTTGCGTCATCTATCCCAGACCCTGTGCCTTGTCGTGCCTGTCTCATGTGTGGTTGTTTATGCGAGTGGGAGGGATACTCTGTGCTTTAGCAGAGCCTAAAGATGCGAGCCATGATTTCGAGCCACACCAGCTGAGGTAACGTAACCAAAGAAACGATGGAAAGCGTATATAGCATATCGCAAAGGACTTGCGCCGACTGTTGTTTCTTTCCTTTCTGTTGCTGTCGGTGCTCTTACATCAAGGTTTCCTACCACAACAAAGCGCATGACTATTACTGAATACTAGGATAAGCTGCCTTTGGAATCATGACACCCAAACGTACTGTTAGAGCCCCGCACAATTACCGTTCAATGTTGGCTTAAACGATATCTAGATATGCCAGAGGCACCCCGATCCAAGGCCAAGCAGCCACCAGACGAACTTTCTCCCCAATATTCTCCCAGTCTTGGCGATATTCGAAGGAGAGTAGTAAAAGCTTGCCAGAGGTGCAGGCTGAAAAAGTGCAAAGTGAGTCGGCCACTGAATGGCTCTAGCCGACGTGGGCTGAAAGTCTCAGTGCGACGGTCTGAGTCCCTGCACACGATGTAAAGCAGATGACGAAATCTGCTACTACGGGAAACAGAGGCAATCGGATAAGAGAACCTTCGAGACGGGGTAAGAATACTGCCGGATAGCACCGTCTGATCAATAATAACGTCAGTACCTAGCTTTGTTCAAGGCTTAGAGCAACAAAACTCGCAACTCAGACTGGGCATTACAGAAATGTATAGAATTATGCAAAGGGGCCACTGTATGGAGCCTCCGGTGGAAACCAATGACGCCGGTCAGCCTCTCATACACAAACTTCTCGAGAGACTCGGAGTGCTGGATCCAGAGGATACTTCCAGTGGCATGGTTTTCGAAACACCTTGGCGTAACCCCTATCAATCAGCTGTCAATTCCGCATTCAGATCATTGCCAGAGTCGCCCCCAATCACCCCATCAATTCAGGGCACCTCATTTACTGGCTTTGGCCAGTTTCCAGATGTCAGATTCAAATCCGAACAACATCTTCAGATTACGCACGTTCCAGCAGAACCGCCAATAATGAGCGACGTGGTTCAATTCGGTCAGACAGGTCAAACGTCCTCGGGATTGATGCTATCTATGCCATCACCATCCTCCTCGCGTAGTGCTCTGTGTGGAGGGGATAGTACACACTTTAACCTTCCATTCAATCCTATGCAATGGCCGGGTCATATTCCGCAAGAGGAATTCTACGACTTTCCTGGAGGATCGGAACTTTCTTGACCGCGGACATACAAGACGAAAGAGACGGCGTTTAGGAAAGGCGATCTCAGGTGTGCACGTGGATAACGATAGTAAGACGTCCATTTTGGGCCAACCATTTATGCCATCGTTCCACCGAGTCATCAGTTGCCGACTCATTGACAATCCGGTTTTTCCATTTGATCTACTCGACGGCTTCGTCATTTTGAGATGCCGCAGATCGAAAATATGCTGGGGAGACTTGCGAAGCAGGTGCGCGCAGCAACTAAACAGATTTGCGGAGCTGCCAAGGAGAACCGTCAGGCCATCTCGAAGCTCAACCAGAGATTAAAGTCATATAGGCCAGTGGTATCATTGTGGTGTGAAATAGCCTAGCGTGAAGATTGGTGTACAGACGGGGGAGGAAACACTGCATACCGATATTCATCAATGAGAAACGGGCCAGACATGAGCTAGGATTAGACAAGGCGTACTTCCAACCATGGGCAAATGCGTCGCATGTGACTGGTCTCTAATGGCCCACAGAGAGTGATTTAGAGTTATTTCTGTTCGCCATTCCTGGAACGCTTGATTACAGAAGAGGCTCAATCTATACATTGGAAATTAATTTGATCCTACCCCATAGTATGACCAACCTTCATGCTCGCACAAGGAATTCATGTGTATGCAGACTGAACACCATGCAGCGATGCTTGGGGAGAATGCCAGCTATCGGGTAAACGGACGGTGAGTGGTAGCTATGCTGAGCACCAGGAGACCTCAGCACGCTTACTTAGGTAGGCTTAGTGAAACTACTGAGCACGTGCCGAGATAAATTGGCCATAGCAACATCGAACAATCTCAGTAACGATCCTCAACTCTCCCGAGTACTCTGAACGAGCGACTTTGATCGTACGAAATAGCGGACCTTTTTGTCGTCTGGCACCACGATAGAGCATCACCGCCTAGAAGCTATTGTCCAATCCGCCTAAGAGTGTCGCTGCGATGATATGATATGGCTCACAAAAGCGACATTCAATCCCAAACCACCTGCAACCTTCACAGGGGTGCTAGTGCATCTTCCTGCCCGAGCTGCTTGAGCCCTACAATCAGTCCAGAAGTAGCTGGCATAGGTACAGCGTTGTTGTCCAACATTGCCACTAATGAAACTTCAGTCTGTTGGGACGTCGTCAAAAGATCTGGCTCAGATTCGACCAACTGCATTGTGCATCGTGCAGATCCCGCCTTTCACCAGTCGCAAACTTTCTATCCCAACGGTTGATGCCGGTATACAAATAAGAGTCTCCATATGACCTTTAATGATAAATACGAAACGAAAACAAAGAGTTGTGATCTCTGTGCGCTTTTATTGTTATATGTTGCCTAGCGAATCGAGACAACCATAGAATGATTTCCAAGTGATGGGAAAAAGAAACAGCCATATCGCAACGACCACCTTTTTCCTAGGGGCAAGCTGAGAAGCCCGTTCTGCAAAGGACCATCGTCCAACATCGCACATCCCACAGCGCCGCTTCAATCATGGCCGACCTAGATCTTACTCTGTCTTGGTTGGATATGTCCCAATACTTTGAGCGTTTTGTCCGAGCTGGCTTCGATTCATGGGTAACTATAATGGACATTACCGAGCAAGATTTGGAAAGTCTCAACGTAGAATTGGGCCATCGAAGAAAGTTACAAAGGGAAATAGCTAATTCGCGGCGACTGTCTCGAGACCCTGCATTCGTAACGCCACTGTATGACGTTCCATCTGATGAGAAGAAGTCAGAGTCTTTGAGCGGATCAGTGTCCATCGACGATGATACTCCTGGTGCAGTATCTACGAAACGGAGGTACAGGCATCATCCAAAGTCAGACAAGAATGTACCGGAGCGCCCATACTCCGCATACGTCCTATTCTCTAACAAGATGCGTGAAGAGCTCAAAGACCAATTGTTATCATTCACCGAAATCTCGCGAAGAGTAGGAGAGAGGTGGCAGCTAATGCCGCCTGAGGAAAAGGAACTCTGGAAACAGCGAGCTGCAGTGCCCTGGGAGAAGTATAAATCAGACCTAGCCGAATACCAGAGAACGGACTCTTATAAGGAATATAATGAGTATCTTACCGAGTTCAAAGCCTCTCAAACACCAAAGAAAAAGACTGATGCACAACGGCAGCTTTCGTCAAGCCAACCCTCCGGTGTCTTCCAGGGCTTTTCGCATAAGAAATCAGGCTCTTCGTCTAAGCAATCATCCATACATAAACCGATGCAGGCTCTCTCTACGGTCAGTTCAATGGCCCCTCCTTCGTCTCCACTTAAAGACCGCAAAAGAGAAGAATCAACGTTGCAGATCGACCGGGTGAGAAAGGAGATTGATCCTAACAGCTCCGGCCCAGACCATCTGCGCGTTGCTCAAGCCTGTGAGCCCTGTAGGCAAAGAAAGACGAAATGTTATGGAGAAAAACCGGCTTGTAGGCACTGCCAGGAACTGAGAGTGGAATGTTATTATGGGGAAGTGAAGAGAGATAAAGACCGAAAGTAGGATCATCTTAGTCAAGTCTTACCGAACGAAGTGCTGACGAGTTTCCAGGCTGTTGCTGGATCTTTGGAGGAAAGCGAACGCGTACGAAGAGTTGCTTCTTCGGCTTGTGCATCAAGTTGATAGCGTCGATCAGTTGACAATTCAACAGTGCCTGCTTATGGTATACTTCTTGGGTGTGCTTAAGATTCCGAAGCTTATCGGTGCAGACGCCGCGGCTGGACGACTTTAAGAGCTCAGTGCTAGCCACTCCTCGAAGCGCTAGCGTTAGCAACCGCAGTAGTGAGTTCGGTGGTGCCAAATCGAGAGCATCGGGTGTCGGATCCATGGGATCTACAGACCACGCGAATGAAGAGGACTTCACCCAGGCGGAGAGCGAGAGAAAATCGAAGGCTTTTGTAGGCCAGGCTTCAGAGATTAGATGGATGCAACGATTAGAAAGAGAACTAGCCAAAGAGCCTGCTCGAGACTGTAATCGAGAGGATCCGCCACATCCCGGTGTGTCTGCTTCGTCAAAAGGTAAAGAACGACTCAGCAGAAGCACTGATAACCAAAACCCAAACCCATATCCTGATGATATGGATACTTCAATCATCGGTGACCAGATAGATCCGTTCGAAATGCCTATAAGGTCTACCGCGGATCGTCTGGTTGATTCATATTTCAAGACAGTCCATCCGTCGTTCCCTGTCGTTGACAAGGCATCTTTCATAGAACAATATGGGCAATACTTCGCCGTTCGAGACTCGGAAAATTTCCGAGACAAAAACTTCATTGCGACTCTGCAACTTGTGCTTGCCATCGGAGCCGTTCACGCCCACCTAGTTGGAGCAGAATGGGCTGGAGACGAAAGAGATCATCTGCTGTATTTTGCAAAAGCACGGATGCTGGGCATTGACACGGGCATCTTGAATGACATGGCATACCTAGGTCAGGTGCAATTATTCGGTTTAGCCGGCATGTACCTGATAGTCACTGATCAAATTAATCGGTGGGTTTGTTCTCAGGCTTGTCTATCCCAGCTAATTAATTGGGTAGAGCCTGGAACACCATGGGTGTCGCGATACGATGCGCGCAGTCTTTAGGAATGCACCTCATTAATACTACGCCTACCTTGACACAACACCAAAAGGACCACCGTGCAATGGTTTGGTTCTCTGTACTGGCACTGGAACGGAACATTACAGTCATAACAGGTCGTCCGTCCATGATTCGCGATCGAGATTGTAGCATAACTATGCCGCAGCTAGTAGCAGGGGAGGATTCTTCGCAGAAGGCTGTTTATCCTCCCTCAGCGACATCGGTGTCTTCTTTTGATTTCGGAATTCGAGCATCTGCGTCTCTCTCATCCCCACCTTTACAAGGAGCGTTCGGCACCGGACAATCTCAATTACCACAAGCCAACAACACGGGCGCTTACTTCTTCCACTATGTCCAGCTAACGGCTTTAGCCCAAGATGCCGTAGCTCAAATCTACTGCCCGGACATTCGCCATGTCAAATGGTCCGAAATCCAACGCCGAATCGACGAGCTCGATGGTAAACTCGTTCAATGGAACGCCGCCCTGCCCAAACCATTCAACATCGAATACCCTTACACGAACCCTGAATCAGAATCTTACCGCATCGCCCTGGCAATCATCTCGCATAGCACCCGTACCATCATCAACCGTCCCTGCCTTTGCCGCCTCGACCGCCGTATCCCAGACCAATCCCTCCACTCCAACCACCTTAATCACGTTGCTGCAAACAAATGCGTCTCCTCCGCCCGCGCCGTCCTCCAACTCATATCGGACAAACCCCACAACGCAGTTCTCTACCAAGGTACGCTATGGTGGATGATCGTCCACCATCTCAAACGCGCCGCCACCGTCGTACTTCTCGAACTCGCCCTTAGGGCGGAACACATGCCAGCCGAGGCCGAGAATATCCTGGCGGACGCAAAGAAAGCAGTCAATTGGCTCCGTGGCGTGGCTGTCTCCGACACTGCCGCCCGCCGTTCCTGGGCAACGCTTAGTCGCCTGCTCCACCTTGCTGCACAAAGAGTCGGTGGCGACGCATCCGAGGTTGTCGCGGCGCCCTTTTCTCAGCTCGGCGAAACTCAACCCATTGGTATGACGGTGCAACAGCAGCCTTCCGCGACATCCGATCAATTCGATCCAAACGTTTGGCAGCCAATGGATAACTATTACGCCAGCCACTTTCCCGGAGAACAAGGATCGTCGGAATACGACCAGTATGGGTTTCACCCACCCCGCGGCGACGCGCACAGCTTGTTTCCGCCTTCGGGCGAGCAAGGGCACGAAGACGAAGATCAGAATATGTGGTTTGGTAGGCCCGATCCATCGCTGGGGGATTGGTATGGTCAGTTTGGGGGATCTTGAGGCAGGAATTCTTAATAAGAGAATCTTTCTGTTCCTTTTTCATTTCCTCCTTTTTTTCCCTTCCCTTGTTCATATTGGTACTTTCGGTGACGCGCGAAGCGCCTGCTCTTCTTCCCTTCTACCAACATACAATCATGTGGCTTCGTGGCTTTGGTGTTGCTTGAATGGTTGAGCGCGCAGTTAAGGTAGTACACGTATACCCCACGGTGAATGTCCGTACAGCTTGAAGGACTCGAAGAGACTGAAGGCCTCAGAGGGCTTAGAGAGGTTAAGGTTGCCTAAAATGCTCAGAATGCCTTCAAATAGCTGTTTTCTTTCTTTCGCTGTATTAACCGCGGCAATCAGCCAAACCTGACCAGTCAACTCAACCCAAAGCACCAAATACACCAGCTGTTTCCCGCGCTGATGCGGCATATGAATTGATGATCTTTTTTGACCTTCCGACTCTGCAGTGCTTTCACATCAAGCGCCAAGTCGAGATGGAAGATTTATCTTCAACATGGTGAGTGTGTGTTTAGCTTTTCATTGCTTTTGGCCTTTTCTGTATTAGATTACAGAAGCGGTTGTTCAAAATCGGATGCTATAGTTATTTGTTTATTTCGGGGTTAGAGACATTCACTGATAACAATAACAGTCAAAAGAGTTGTTTTTTTTCTTCTTCTCAACATTCGCATTACGAAGACTCTCAACCCCCCTTTTTCCTCTTTCCACCCCCCCCCCCCCCAACTCCCAACTCCCAACTCCCAACCTCACACCCCCGACTGCTCAACCCCAACCACAAACTCCAAACATTTACTCTACATATCCCATCCCATATCCCACACACCCCACCCCACCCCACCGTGCACCCGCATGTTCGATTATTCCCCTTTCCAACCCTTCACATGCACATCTCCAATCTCTTCGCCGTTATCAATACAAGCAAACCAATACAAAACCCCCAACAACCGCGCCCCACCGCTCTCAAAGCATCAACTCCCAAATCCGCTCTTTCTCCCATTCCTGGCTCCGACGCAATGGAAACAGCTTTCGTTCTAATGTCTGAGCAAGTTGGGTGGAGGTGGTTAAAGAGAGTAAGGGGGGGGTTGGTGATTATGTCAAGGGGATGGGTGTGTTTGGGGGGAAGGTTGGTAAGAAAGAAAGAAAGAAAGAAAGATAGAAAGAACCATGACATAAACGCGTGTCTTCAACACGAGGACTCGAAACAACGGCACGCTCTAGGTTTAGATCAAGAAGGCGGAATGAGATGGCCCCCCAAATTCGGCCTTTTCGCAATTCGATTACCCTATTGACGCGGATGCGATGGACGAAGGAGAGGACGACTAACTAGAAGAGGGGACGAAGGTGGTTAAGTTAGACCCAAGCAGAAAGGGTCGCTTACCTACCTTGGGTATCTGTCTCCCAAGTATCTTCATATACTTGATATAGCCCATGAAACCATTTTGATCTACTGTTTTGGCTTGAGTTTTCTTTTCGGGGTGGTTTTGTGACGAGAGTTTGATGATGTGGTTGAGGACGGGCGTATTGAGGCGATGGGATCGGCTGATTAGCTGGTTTGGGAGGGGGAGGTGGGGTGGGGGAGAGAGAGGAAGCGATGGGGGGAGAAGAGGGGGGAGGGGGATAAGAGAGAGGAAGCGGTGGGGGGAGAAGAGGGGGAGGGGGAGTTGTGCAGGTTGTTTATCATCGTCTATAAGAGCAATCAATTGAAATTAAATTTCCGGAAAAAGCTTTGGAATCATTTCTCTCGGATAAATGCATTCGTTCACGACGGCGATTCCCCAAAGAAACCTGGTGCTCACATTTAAAGAACCTCTCAGATGGAGATTGACAGTACGGCGGCTGGGCACTAGGTAGTGTACAGTAGCTGATGAGGGGGAAGGGTGCGGTGGGGGAGGAGGTTAGGTAGACGGTCGAGGAGGGGAGATGTGTGGAGAGAGCTGGATGAATGGTAAAAGGAGGTCAATGAAGCCGGAGATATGCAATGGCTCACGTATCTCCGCTTCTTCGTCCAACGGCCTCGCACACCGTACTTTCATGTTCTGAGGTACCCTACCTAAGGTAGTACCGTCGCTGTCAAGAAAGCCTGTGTGCATCGCCGTTAGTAGCGAAACACGGCTAAGGTGGTGGGTAGTTGTTGGGAATGGGAAGAGAACAGTTTCGGTATCATATGTTTTCTTTGCTTGATCCTTTCTTCGCTTGTAGAATAGGGTTTGTGGTGTTGCAAGCTTGAGCACACCCCCCCTTTTTTACATTTGAGCCTCAGGCGCCCCCCAACCCCCTTACATCGGCAAACACTCCATCTTCCCTCAATCGGGTACTGGTACGACATGCCAAACCAAGAGCTACGTACTTGTACTAGGTACAGTACGACGGACTAGGAAGCCGGCAATCTCGACAAGGTTTTGTTTTGGCGCAAATTGATGTGATTGGGCGGCAAGGGATATGTTGTCCGTGTTCCGGGGGATCTCGTTCCGGTTAGACTGGGTGTGACGGTGGGGGGGAAAGTGAATGCGATCATGGATGGGATTTGTGAATATGTAGACAGTAGGGTAATGTGTGATGAGACGTATTTGGGAAGGAAGGCAGTCTCGATTCATTAGTATGTAGTGCGGGTTACGAAGTGTGAGAATGTTGTTACTAACCACAGTATTCCGTAGTACTCGTACTGCCTGGTTGTGTTCCATCATCTGTGGTGGGTGAGATGCGTTTGAAGATCTGGACGAGGGATGGACTTGTACCTCCGTATTCCGTATATGGTCAACGATGAAGGGGATAACCGTGACGGCATCACTTTCTCACATCCCAAACGGGGCGTCGCGAGATCTCGTGTTGTTTCGGTTTAGGGCCAGAGGCATCCCTGCTAGGCTGTTGGTCGGCTGGTGGCAGTGATGGTTTGGTAGGCGCTTGTCCCGAAGTGGGATGGAGGGGTCGAGGCTAGGGGAGCCACTGTTCATTCCCTGGGACGAAGCGCTTCAAGCCTTCACTTCAAGCGGAATCAAGCCTTCAAGCGTTGCCGTGCAGTGGATCTCCTTTCTTTGCCGTTTGGAAAAGTGAATCGTTGAAACGTTGCTTCTCCTTTTCTAGTTCTAGTGTTTCGTCTCTCCCTCCTTTTTCCAGGTCAACAACAGGAGGACGGAGTACCTACCTTACTCACTCACTGATATTCGTGCAACCGTTTCCTGACATCTGACCTCTTCTTCTTCTTCATCTCCTTTGGCCACTGCTGCCTTTTCCCAAATCTGGTGTAACAGACTGCTTACTGACTGGTTACTGTCAAGCACACCAGTCACGACAAAGACTAGAATACCGTCAAAGCACTCAGCCCAATCACCGGTGCCGAACCGGGATCTCGCCCCCCCTTGGCAAGTTGGAAAGCTTCTGCAGCCTGCATTCCAACGCACCTACTCCTTACCGTCAAATCGTCCAATAGCCGGCCGAGCACCCTTTTACCTCGCATTCTTCCCACTGAACCCTCCAAACAACAATCGTCTCCCATACATCACCGTCGCAACAGCCTGACCCGGCACCGTGTTTGCGACAACTAATCCACCAACTCAACATCACTCAGCAGTGGTAACCGTCATATCGTGATGCCGTACAATACTCGCCGGAAATCCTTGTCACTTCCATCTCTGGGCATTCAGTTGCCTAACGCCTCACGCGCTCACCGCCCTTCCATCAAAACTGCCGTCGCTACAGAGACGGAACAACCACCGACGAAAAAGGTCAAACGATCGCACCCATCACATGCGACCACACCGACTTCACCGTCTCGACCACGGTCATCAACTGCATCGTCAGCTACCAAAGCCGTCTCCTTTGCCGAACGCCCGAGGAGCAGCGGCAGAAATGCGTACGAGCACACGCCACCACCTTCACCAGGCGCCCGAAACCACAACAAGATAGACACGGATGGAATCAACGATGATATCGTTACCGGTGTGATCGAGCAACTTGAAAAGACTGGCAACAGACCACACCTGATCAAGGAGCTGGCTACCGTTCTGTCGACCATTAGCGATGCTGTCGCAAGGTAAGCATCCTCCGGCCGATAGCTACATCTCGTGTCGTCTCAAAGAAAACACTGACACCTCTGCCGCAGCTCCGCAAACCCATCCGCCCTGTTGTCATCACGCTTAGCAGCCTACATTCGTCGGCCCGGCTGGACAGCCTTATCCCCGTGCCCACTGGGCAAAGAGCTTATTCCGATTCATCCGCGCAAGGTCTTCTACTTTCTGACCACGACGTCGCGGCAAGAGATACCGGCCGATTCGTCTGACATCTTCACTTCACCCCTCCTCTCGACCTTGAGCTCTGGAAACAAGGGTGGAAAGCGAATCATATCTCCCAGCCTCAGTAATGCCAGCATCGACGAAGATGCCGAGAATGCCGACGAGCGAAAACGTGAAGCGCTGAGTCCAAGTCCCGAGGTCGATCTCTCGGCTCCTGAACTCGATTCTATCGTCTCATGTGCGGACGATGACTTCACCACGCCACCAACACCTGCAGGGTCGTCCTTCTCTGGCAGATCGAGTTTGGCAAGAGATGGGACCAGTGGTGCCTCGGAAGGACTGAGTCTGGTACATAATCATCGTGCGGCCAGTCCACCACTGGAAGGAGACGAAAAGGAATTCACTCAGACGGCCAGCAGCATGCGGATGCGAGGGATGAGCCTTGACGAACCAATACGACCGTCGACGGAAACGTTGGATTCTGCAGTAGATGCAATGCAAGTGGAGGAAAGCGAGGAAGAGAAAGCAAACAGGAATCGGGAGGCTGCAGCGGCTTTGTTTGGTGGACATCACCTGAGCACCCAAGAAGTTGGGCTCGGGATCATGAGCAGCCCGCTGGTGAAAAGTGAGCACTTGGTGGTTAAACAAGAGGTCAAAAAAGAAGACATGGATGTGGATATGGAGGCAGAAGAGTCCATCTCGATACTCGGCGACCGAGGATTCGGTACCAGCTGGGATATTAGAGAACCAGAAAACATCGAGCTGGAGGAATTGGACGATTTGTTTGGAGGATTTTGAGCGTCGACATTTTCCCCTCATCCCTTACCCTTCGCACTTGCAAACACCACGAGCACAATGTTACGTTATACCCATCTTCTCATTGTTGTCACATATAAGAAAGACAGGCCGGGTGCTTTCTGGGGGTGTATGATAGCTTTGAGAGATAGCAGCAGCTAGATGTGCACCACATGGCTTCGACACGTCTTACCTAACACATGGCTTGCACTGATATGAGTGAGCCCAACCTGTCTGAGAATGTCTTGGGTTGGATGGTATGTCCCCGTTCTGGTTGGTGATGCCTCAATCGGCCTTGGCTTTTGGCCTCGTTGGATCTGGAAGCTAGGTTCGGCAGGAGTACAGCATAGAGAGTCTCTACATCTGGCCAGACTAATCAGATCTGATTGTAAACGTTCTTGCATAGAAGGTGTTGACTACCTTACCTATCGTATGTGAAAATAGGGCTTTGCCCAATTGGAGTGAATACGGTGAGCTGCAGCGTTGGACCGGCAAAAGCAAAAGCTCGGTGACCACCAACGCCCCGATTGCCAACACTTCAATCCTCGTCAACAATCAGGGCAATACCACCACCAGCCACGCAGGTCCAACGACATTTGTGGGTTGCATCCATCGAGTGGATATCTCTTCTGTTGGCTCAATTCTGGAAAAGAAGGATCTTTCGACACCCTTTGTGCCACCACCTCCCCACGTCTCGCTCTCACCCGCTCAACCGCGATCCTATCAAGGCCCACCATGTCTGCCGAAGTGTCTTCAACCCGCCTTTACCTGGGCAATCTTCCCCGCGATGGTACGCAAATCTGAACTCCAAGCTCCTTTGTTCTCTGGTAGGATGCCTTGTGCCTGAGGTCATGGTGTCCGCGTGAAATCTCTGCTGCTGTTGGCTCTGCCGCTGGTTTGGTGGCACTTCTGGGCACGCGACTCTGGCTTCAAGGGACCTGAGAGGAATTCCATGTTGCCCATTTTTGGCCATCAAGGTCCATTCACCGGACACTGCTGACAATTAACCCGCGCTGCAGTGACCAAGGAAGACATCCAGAGCCATTTCAAGGATGGCACTGGTAACATTACCGAGGTCAAGCTCATGAACGGCTTTGGCTTTATCGAGTATGATGATCCTATGGATGCTAGAGATGTGGTCCCTGGTAAGCTTTGTTTATGCCTTGACGGAGAACGTACAACGTCTGCTAATGTTTGAATCAGCCTTCCGTACGTCCCAGCCCTCTATGCGGCAGCTACAGGCCTGCCTCCTAACAAAGTACAACACCTCAGATGGATCTGATCTCAACGGGTCTCGCTTGACCGTCCAATTCGCACGTGGCTCCCGCCAGCGAGATACTTTTGCCCAACCTGACCGTACCCATCCACGTCCTAGGCGTACCGCGTACCGTATGCAGATCACTGGGCTTCCGGGAGAGACGAGCTGGCAGGTTAGCTAAACTCTTCACTACCTTCATTCTTGGTTCTTGGTTCTTGGTTCTTGGTTCTAGGATCCAAGGGTATCTTCTACTTGGCTTCTTCTTCCATGACTGTCTGAGTGCAGTGGTCCCGTTCCAGACCTGTCCTGCCCAGCTACATGCGTGCGCCAAATCACATTCTCTGGAGTATACCGTACTATAATTTCCAATCACACTGGGTCTATCTTAGTCTATTTGCCGGTCTGACGAGTCCGCACATTACACTGCCTGACCGCAATTGCCCACATGCACGTCATCGTTTCTTCACGTTCATATATGTATATATCTTGCCAGTGTTCAAGGAGCCCCTTCTTTAGAGCTGTCTACGTTATGTGAACTGGTCATTTTCTGGCACTGGAACGCGGACTGCCAACAGTTCCCGGAGTATTGACCGGGCTGCAAATCTACACATCGGGACTGGACTCGGACTTACATAGGACCATAGGACTTGAAAGATTTCGCACGTCGCCCCGGCCTCGATGTTGTCTACTCGGAGGTTGGCCGCGACCGTGATGGCAAAGGGTAAGCTTGGCGGGTTATTCAATCGAACAACGACTAATATATTGCCAGGTTTGTCGAGTTTGAGACCGCCGCCGATCTCAAAGTCGCGGTCGACAAGCTCGACAATCAAGACTTCAAGGGCTCCAGCGTCCGCTGTGTGGCTGATGTAGGCTCCTCCTCCGTTTCTAACGTACTACTACTGACCAACTTAGCAACAAGACGAAATCCCTCGCAACGATCGCTACCGCTCTCGCTCACCGCCTCCCGGCCGTCGCGGCTATCCTCCTGCTGATGGCTACTACTCTCGTCGTGACGGGCCCCCACCCCGTGGCTATAGTCCTCGTCACGACTACCGCCGCCGCTCCCCTCCACCCCGCCATGACGACTACTATCCCCGCGAACGGAGCTACCGCTCCCCGCCACGTGGTGCCGCTCGCGGTCCCCCTATTGACGAGCCATACCCTCCTCGCGGTGGCGATTATCGCGATGATCCTTATGCTGCTCCTCCTCCTCGTCGTGGATATGAGGGTCCGTATGCGGCGAACGGGTATCACGATCGGCCGAGAGCGAGGTCCCCGCCTAGGAGCTACGGGGGGTACGAAGAGCGTCCACGTTATTGGTGATTCTTCCTCTATTCCCACTGGTGAAGGAGCAGAGAGGGCTTCAGAGGCTTATCGTGTTAGAACTTCCATCGATTCCGCCCTTTCATCTACCGACTTGAAATATTCATAAGGTAGCGAGTGGGTCCTTGATGGTTCTGTTCACGACGAGATTGACAGCGGGTACCATACAGCTTTCGGAGAGTTTCGGGAAGGCATGCACGAGCGACTACATTTTGCTTGCAGATTGGGGTATGTGATGGGAGACTTGGCTGTTTGTCTGGTCGAACGAGGTGGTATCAAAAGCGCAATTTGTAACATTCTCGAAGCGTGTTCGCTAGCATGTTGAGTTTCGCCTACTTAGATACATACGAAAATGCTTGTACCTTGACCCCCACAACCCAACAATGCCGTGTAATCAAGTGAGAAAAAATGACGAGAATGAGTCGATTGAAAATATAAAACAAAGTAAAAGTAATATTTCAAGAAACCGCAACATTTCCCTCTACAGTACTACACCGTTCCTACATACATCCCGTTTTTTCACCCACCTATAATCTATATCTACGTACATATCTCATACATAGTATTTTGAACCCCGAGGAAAATCCCTAACCACCATGCCCCCCCGAAAAAACCTTTGATCTTCTGAAATAACCTCCACACACCTCTCCCATTTCCCATTTCCCATTTCACACCTCCCATTTCCCATTTCCCATTTCACACCTCCCCAGCCCACACCCTCCCCCCCGGCCCGGCCCACACACTCTCCTTCTTCCACCCCACCCCTCCCATTTCCCATCTCCCTCTCCCATCTCCCTCCCTGCCTGCCCACACCCCCCCCCCCCCCCCGGCCCGGCCCGGCCACATCCTCGTCCCTAACCCTTCCCCCCCAAAAAAAGAAAACAGCACACCTACCTTTCCTACCTACCTACCTACCTACCTACCTACCTACCTACCTACCTATCTTACCTATCTTACCTACCTTACCTACCTACCTACCTTACCTATCTACCTTACCTACCTATCATCTATCAATCTTACCTATCTTACCTTATCTATCTTACCTACCTACCACCTACCTATCTTACCTACCTACCTACCTACCTACCTACCTACCTACCTACCTAACCTACCTCACCTACCTTACCTACCTTACCTATCTACCTTACCTACCTTACCTACCTTACCTACCTTATCTATCTTACCTATCTATCTATCGTCATTCAATAGTCTTGCAAACTCTCTTGAATCGACAAATTTTGCAATGCTGATATGTAATTAGTTAGTTGAGAAGAAAGAAGAAAGGAAGGGAGAGAGAATGAGGCATGAAGCATGAGGCATGAATGGGTTGCTATGCTACTATGTATGTATGTATGTATGTAGGTAGGTATGTATGATACGATACAACAAAGTTCTTTTTATCTTAGAATATCGGCTACGGATGCTTACGGTAAGGTAGCTATGTATATATATAGGACTATGTACCTTAGTTATTATCATCATCACTAACTAACTAACTAACTAACTACTAAGGTACCTACCTACCTACCTACCTACCTCCATCATCATCACCTCCGGCCCAGATCTATATCCAACACCTTTACCATGCCATTTTCCGCCTTTCCCTCCTCCTCTCTCTCCCTCTCTTCCCCTACCCCCTCTTCCCCCACCCCCTCTTCCCCCACCCCCTCTTCCCCTACCCCCTCTTCCCTTCCACCCACCCCACCCACCCCACCGCCCAACCCCCCCAAAAACCCCTCCCCTCCCACCAACACCCCCACCACCCCCTCCCAAAACCTCCCCACCACCCCCCGGCCCTTGTCCCCACTAGCCCCGAAATCAGGAAACGCATTCGCCTCCAACAGCCACACCTTGCGGTCCTCGTCGACCAGCCAGTCGACGCCGAAGACTTCGAACGCGTTGGGCAACGGTTGGAAATGCAGGGATTGGGTTGCGGTGGCGGCGCGGAAGAGGAGGGAGGTGAGGTGGCTGATTTGCGCCAGGGTGTCGTCGAAGGGGAGGGCGGGCGGCAAATCCCGGGACGGGATGACACTTGTCTCCGCGTCGTCTTGCAAACACGTGTTGGTGAGGTGCGCCCCCAAGTCCGGCTCCGCGTCGTTGTCGTTGCCGGGCGCGCGGTACGGCTTGGCGGCGAACAGGGCCAGCATCTCGCGGAACACGTAGACGCGCAGGGCGCCGACGGCGAGGACGTAGCTGCGGAGGTGGAATTTGCGGTTGCCGAGGGTGGGGAAGAGGAGGGGGCGGGCGATGTAGCGCTGGGCGATGAAGTGGCGGAGGTGCGATGTTATGATGCCGGTGGGTTGGTTGGTGGGTTTGGTTTGGGGGCTCCAAGGGGTGAGGTTGGGGTCGTTGTCGTTGTTTCCACTCCCATTTTCATCGTCGTCGTCGTCTTCTTCCTCTTCTTCATCCTCCTCTTCTTCATCGCCCTCCCACCCCTCAAAAATCCCCCTCAACCCTTCCTCGCTCCAGAACAACCTCACCCCATCCCCCTTATCGCTCATCCCCGGCTTCAACACCCACCACTCCCTCTCCCTCTCCTCCCCTTCACCACCCCCAACATTCCCCTCCAAACTCCCCCTCAACTCCCACGCCTCCACCAACGCCTCCTCCAAAAACTCCGCATAATCAACCTCAAACCCCACCGTCTCCGGCACGTGCCGCCTCAGCTCTCCCCCGAGCACGGGGTCCTTGACCGCGAAGTGCCGCACCGTCTCCCAGAGGTAGTGCTTGCGGATCAGCGCTTTGCGGATGATGTAGGAGTGCGCAAATGAGGTGCGCGGGTGCGCGAGCAGGTGCGCGAAGTCGAGGGATTCGTAGGGGAGGAGTTGAAGGATGGGGGTGTGGGGCGTGGGGAGGAGGGGGGCCAGGGAGAGGGGGTCGGTGGTGGGTAAGGGGGGGAAGGGGGTGGAGGTGGTTAGGCGCGGGAGGGGAAGGAGGGTGTAAGAAAAGGGGGGGAGGTGGGTGTGGAGGGCAGAGAGGATGAGGGGGTGGAGGTAGGGGGTTGTGGAGAGGGCGATGTGGAGGTGGGGGGGAGGTGGGGGGGAGGGCGACGTTTGGGAACTGGGAAGAAGAGTTAGAGAGGGTGCTTTGGTTTGTGGGGAATGAGGGACTGGGTGTTGGGGGGCTTGGGGCGTGGTGTGGTGGGAGGCGGAACAAGAAACGAGATGACGGTTCCGGCCTGGCGGTAAAGGGACTTATTGATGATCAATGAGGAAAGGGGTGTAGAAGAAGAAGCAGACCCTCGTCCCCAGACTTGTGCAAGGCTACTTGGGCTGGGACCGACTATTTCTACAGCTTGACTGTTTTGTCACCATCGATGATCTGTCGACTTGCTTGAAGCCTATATAGCTAGAATGATCATTTCTCGAATCTTGCGGTGGCAACAGCCTGAAAGACTATGGGTCCCAGCCAGGCGAATACATAATAGTACAATCGATATTCTAGAAATGTATACATGCTTCTGTTTTTGAAACGCACTTACTTACAGCTTCAATTCGCCCATCTGAACGCCTGACGCATGCATGAAATTTGCCTTTAGCGGAGTCACGCTGGAAGGGACAGTCAGTTCCCGCGTCGAGAGGCTAGTTGGAGATGTGAGAGTGCTTACCTGGTATAACCCTCCTTTAACGCCCACCCGTCATTGCCCGGCTCGCTCTCCTCCACACTCTGGAGAATATCCCCAAACTGCGGCGTCCACTTGAAATGCCTATGCTGGTGTCTCGTCGCTGGCTTCTGGGGTGCGCTCCCGGCCTCTCCACTCTGCCGTATTTCTTGTTCCCTCTCGTTGGGATTTGCTTCTTCTTCCTCCGTTGCTTCGACTTCCGTGAAAGAACTACCGGACTTCCAATAGTTTTGTAGTGCGTGCGTGCACATAACCTTGTGGCTTTCTACACCGTCGATCAACGGGACGTTGATGGAGTAGAGATCCACATCTTGGCCCCAGTTTTTGTAGAGGTGCTCGATGAGTTTGACCGAGAGTCTCGAAGCCTGCGCGATCAGATTCGGATCATGGTCCCTTGAGTAAAAAGCGTAAGATAGCGCAATAGCTTTCTTCCGACATATCGCCGCTTCCATCGCCCCCCCAATTGTCCCACTGGATAAACTGAATAGTGAAGTGCAGTTCCTGCCATAATTAGGACCGGACAGAACAATGTCTACTGGGCCTTTGTCCTGGAAGAAGTGGTGGAGGCCCAGTTGGGTGCAAGTTGCGGGTGTACCATCCACAAGAATCCATTCTTCTTGATCTGAACTGTCTGATGGGGGGAGAGGCGAGGTGTGCACGGTGCCATCGTCCTCGTGGAGGGTACCAGGGCGGAAGTAGGTGGGTTTTGTAATTTGGGAGACGAAGTGGGCTTTGCCGATCCAGGAGCGTTGTTGGTGAGGGAGGATGACGGAGACGGTATGGGAGGATTCTTGAAGGGTTTGGATAAGAGAGTGAATATAGGGGGAGGACTGTGGTTGGAGTTAGCCCTGTCTATCCCCTAATGAGGAAGGGCTGTTATCAGTGGAATTTTGGAGCGAGGGTGGAAAAGGTCAATTGGGGGAGGTGCATACTTGATTGCTAGGAGGGCCGTCGTCATTTACGACGAGGATGTGCATGCTGAATCGAAGCAGGGCTTCAGTACAAACGTCTTCTTTGGAGCATTCTGGCACAGTGTTCAAAATTCTTAAGCGAGTGTGGCTGGATTCTTCATGTGGCTACATATACCTACTTAGGAGCTTTCACCTTTTAATTTGTTTCGTCTTCGATTCCGTCAAACAAGTGTCATGATTTATATCGTCATTCTATTGGCATCATGGCAGTGTTTCTCTTGACCAAATGCCCGTGAACCAATTGCACCACGAATATCCTGACTGTAAGGCTTTTCGATCCTTCGACCAGCGAATCTCAACTGACGGATGGTCTGTCTAATTGGTTAACCCTTCATTAGATCGGCCAAGGAGAACAGACTGATTGCACGATCATCATCTGGACTAGGAGCTGGAAGAATGAAGAATTGAAGAAGACGGGACGGACACCCTGAAAGGATTGAAAGACATTTGTTGGCAATGTAATTACGCCGGTTGGTCTTCGTCGGTAACTTAAGCGCTGAAACACTGAACATCCACTTAGGGTACATGGCAATGCACTTGAGGCGCAGGCTGAAAACAGCTTGAATTCTACCTAGGTACTTTGCTAAAGTATATTTGGCCATGTTGTGTTTGTTGACCGGAAGTTCAAATTTCCATGATGGCTCTCCACTTCACGTCCCAACTCCATCAAGCTTGGATATGAGTGTGTGTTGCCTTACTAGCTTGCTCCAAGGTATCCACGTTGACACTGTCTTGGACTTTGCCTTGGACTTTGCCTTGGATTTTGCCTTGGATTCTGCCTTGGATTTCTCAAGCCAGGCGTTCGGGCGTTGGTGCTGGTGTTATGCGCTATGTTCTAGTTCTTTCAGGAGAAGGATCCAAGATGCACGCTTGTCACCCCTGCAGATACGTCGTTATCCAGCCAGAGCATCAGCGCAACCAATAAGGCGGCTTACCTTCGACTTGTCTGATTTCTAAGGGTTGCTACCCATAGCCCCGCCCTATGAACAACGAAGGCTATTAAACGATGGGCTTTTGAGGTTGACAATTCTGGTAGTCCTTTCAGCCGCCTCCAACGTTGATGCGTTCGATTACTTGTTTTTTATTTGGTGTATCATGCGGAGATTGTATCTTTCTAGACGCAGACCCAACAGACGGATAGCCAAAGTAAGCTGTTGGATTGAGGGCTACGACTACTTACGCTGTTGGGGTTGGCAACGACGGTTCAACACGCAGGCGCAGCAAGACATGGCGGTGATGCAAAGCTGCGAACGTGCCAGCAAAGAGGTATAGGAAGGCAGTTGAGTCCACCTTTCTATCCACATCAAACAAACCTTGAAGCATCTTCATCTACCATCTTCATCTACCATCTTCATCTACCATCTTCATCTGCCATCTTCATCTACCATCTTCATCTACCATCTTCATTAAGCATCCTCGCCCAGCATCTTCAACTAGCAAATCGACGTCCCCTCAATACCTTGATCGTCTCACAGGCACTTCAGCGCTCTCCTAAGTTCCAACGGTTTAAAAATATCACCATTACGACAATGAAGTTCTCAACCTCCCTCACCTCCATCGCAAGCCTCGCGTCTTTCATCTCCTCCGCCTCCGCCGCTGCTCTACCTGTCGAGTCCACCAGTCTCGCAACCCGATCCTCGGACCTTGCCCCTCGTGGCCCTGGCTGGTGTGGCGTGCACGTCAGGCTCTTCGTGAGTAGCAGCCCAGGGAAAAAATTCGATTTCAAACAACTAGACTTGAAATACGCCGTGGAAGTGACTATCAAAAACCCCGACGGAAACCAGATCGGATACTTGCCCAAAACCAACGCCGACCCTTCCGTTAGCGTGGACAGTCAGCTCCCGAACGTGTTGGTTATTACCAGCGAGGCCGGCTACATCCAGTTTGCCTATGGCAGTGAGTCGTGGCAGAGCGTCGACACCCAATGCAAGGTCGGAGCCATGGACGGTCCGAGTTTTTCCGGCACCACTGACATGGACTGTGGCTTCACCTGCAATTAAGTCCAGAAGCAGCATCATCACGGGGCCTGGAATTAGGGGTTTTGCATTGGCGGAAAGGGTAGATGCGATCTTTCGAATCCAGCAGCAGGAAGAGAATGCGAGATGTGCGAAATCAACATTTGTATAGTGTGTTCAGAGTGTCGTGTTATCTTACATGTTAGTCGCGATTTGAGAAGTCTGTGCAATAAACGACTCACTTCTAAACTACTCGCGCCATCATCAATGTTGACGCAGTACGGAGTAGGTAGCAAATTTAATACAGGGATTCATAGTTGACTTGTCGTTCGAATAGTGCCAAGACTTGGCGTCGGGTTGGAAAAGCTTCGGGGCGGGATTGGAATCATTTCGAACTCATGGTTAGCATACAGTTTGAGATTGAACAATTACTTGAGGCGGTTTCAACATAGTTCAGGGGTTACAGTTGGTGGGAGGTTGGAAAAGTTGAGCCAGGGCCGGAACTTTTTTTTTTTGGTTTCGACCCGGGCTCAACTTTCTGCATATGCTAACCATGACTATGAGTTCAAAATTGTTCCAATCCCGACTCAGCTTTCTGCATATGCAAATCATGAGCTGAAGAATTGATATAGGTAGCCACTACAGAAACACCACCTAACACTGCTGGCACACCACCCCCCTGCACTAAGCCTAATAGGTTAATTTCCAGGGTCCAGTGACCCCGTAAACAAACAACATCAACAAGATCAAAGGCCATGGGATATACATAGTTTTGCGCCTGTCTACCACCAAATTCAATGTATTTTCTCGCCGATCTCCCAATGCAAATTCAAACCTGAAACATATCTTTGCATGCTCAGAATCGACTTTTATTTCTCTAAATTACATCTGAAAACTGCTCATGTAGGAGGCCGGAACATCGCCAATTTGACCCTCTGCAATGCCCCCTCGAGCACCTCCTCGTCCACCTCGCTGCCGCCGCCCGAGGCGGCTTTGTGCACAGCCAGTGACGATGTGTATCCTCCAGCTTCAACACTCCACCGCCGGCTCTATCGTACAGTCGCTCCTGTATCTTATGCGCACATGACAGCCTTGAGGTGAACGCAAATGCAGGAGGTGAGGAGGAGAAGAAGGATGGCGACGGCGGCGGGGATGTAAACAACAAACGCGGTGAACCCTGGAAATTACCATATTAGGGTTAGTGCAAGGGGGTGGTGTGCCAGTAGTGTGGTGGGTGGTGTGCCAGCAGTGTTAGGTGGTGTTTCTGTAGTGGCTACCTTGATATAATATAGCTAAAGTAGCTAGAAGATAAACAGCAAGAGCGAAGTATTGAAGCCGTGCATATGCACAGCTTGAGCGAAGCATCGAGAAAACAGCAGGTCACGCATATATCATGAATAGCAAGACGAGCAAAGATTCTTCTACATATGCTTAGCACATGCATCAAATATGCGAATCATGAACTCAACTTGTGACATGCTCATTCACAAGCTATTGCTCACGTTATCTTCATCAGATCTTTCTTCTGCATTTTCTTTTTCATTTTCATCGTTCTGCTCGTGAAATGTGCGGGGCATATGTCATTTTTAAAGTTCAACCCGACGCCAAGAATTTTTTCCAACCCCCCGACCAGCTGCACCCCGGATACTTCAACTCCAAGCCTTGAATGGATGAGTCCTCAACCGTGTCTGGTTTGAAAAGAACAGATCCGAGTATTGCTAGGTATCCACGTTAGGATGCAAGGGCACCCTTCATGCTTCAAACCCATCAAGTTCTTATCAAAAGATGCGAGAAGTCTACCTCTTCAAAGGTTTCACTACAGCTGATGAGTAGCTAACATGCCACATTACACAAGAAACGGCTTTGCCTACATGCCCATAAGATTCGCAAGTCACTTCCTCTGTTTCCCACTTACCTCGCTCGCCATCTTCTAGGTTGCAATTTCAGGAATCCTTCCACAGATCCAAAGCGGATCCTTCTGCGTCCAATATATCATTAAGGGCCATTAGACCCATTGGCACTCTTCAACTGGCTATCGGCGTCATGAGCTTGATTTCACCGGTCCGTATCGAAGCTGCCTCAAAATATCTTCACGAACTCGATGTGAATTCTATCCTACGTGCAATAGGCTCGCATAAGAGGGACGAAATCCATCAAAACGGAAATACACTCCGTAACCAAGCTTCGCTCTCAACGCGATCTCCAGGGACGTTTCCCATACCTACGGTCTCGCCTATGCGAGTCACAATTTCGAGCCTTGTTTTGCCCAATAATAACAGGGATCCAGCTCTCAGAACCCTATGGCTTAACGCTGTATGCCAGGATTCCTCATCTCGTATCCACCGTTTCGCCGAGACACTCCAGCAGTGTTTTACCGCTGCTGGATTTCTCGCTGCCAATCAACGTCCTCTGAATCTCCAGCTTCGTATTATTGACATGCGAGTCTTGAAGACTCAGAAAACCAACAATGCTTGGTGGATCAGGAAAGCAATCGGGAAAGACGTCAAACACAGCCCATTACTGGACGCCCAAGACCTCATTGAAAGATACAAGGAGTACGAATGGGCAAAAGACATTCGGCTTGAGAAGCTTAGCATCAGTGAGACAGGTCGAAAACATGTTCTCGAAAATGGTAAGGAGGTTGACTGGACATATCGAGAAGTTGCTAGTACACCACTTCCCTGATTGAAGGAACATGTCGTACCCTAAGGATCGATCGCCGGCTACCCATCGTGATCCCAAAGAGATCTCCATTGATCTGCACGGTTCTATCGTTTGTGGAGGCGTATAGTTATAATTTTCTTATTGTCTTACGGAGCGCTGATCTTCATGGCCATGGTTAACTTTACCACATGAATCCAAAAACCGAACTGTCATAAAAATTGACGTGGTTGTTATCTTACGTTCACAAAGTCGGAAGATATGTGTTTCCTACTCGTTCTAATTCTGAGTCTGTGTATCTACAACGAAGTACCCAACAAGAATCTTACTAGGACATTGACATCAATCAAGAAGATGTTGCCAGGTCTGCGTTAAACAGCTCAAGAATAGCTAAACTATCAAAGGAGCAGTGAATAAGAACACGGAATCAACCAAAACTCACACCTCCCATTCCAGATGCCACTCCTGCAAGTGCACAACAAATATCCCAACCACAAACCTGCCAAATAAAACCATGTCCTCAAAACCCACCGACTCAACTCCCTCTCCCTCCCCTCCCTCGAACCCACAAAGTCCTCTTCCTCGAACCCACCCCCAAACCCCCACGACACATCCCACGACGTCACCGGAAAAATCCTCATAAGCATAACGTACCGTCTCCAAGCCCACCACTACCCCAACGACGATCCCTCCTTTCTCTCAAAGGAGCTATCTGAACATATCGCAGAAGCAGACATCGACAAGATTGATGAGGTGTGCAGGGGTATCAAGCCACCTGACAAGCAAGTGAATATGCAAGGCCGGCGATTGGATCAGGGGGTTGGGGCTGGCTCTGAGCTTTTGAGCTCAAAGATCGCTGTCTAAGACAACGGCAAGCCAGGTTACCTTAAACCCCCTTTTCTAACCCACTCGGCTCTGCAGTATTTCATCTAGCCCAGACATTGACCTCATCATGGCAAAATGCTCCTCAAATCTGCAATCGATACAGTAAACATCATTTCATACCAAATATACGAAGCTCCACAAATAAACCCAAGGTATCCACAAAAGCATCAAAACCCGCTCAACAACATTGCCCAAACATCCAACCATACAGCTGATCACAAACCTCGGAATATGCTAAACACCAAACTTGCGAATCTATACCATATCCTCTTCAGCACGCTCCCCAATATGTCCTCCTGGCTGACAGGATAGAATGGCCCCTCAGCACGGCTGTAGATAATTACTCGGAACCAAACCCGCCCTCCCCTTCTTCCCCGTCACCTCCGCCTCCCACCACCCATCGTCTTGCAACCTCAGCACGGCTAGAATATCTCCCTTGGCAAAACTCAGCTCCTCGGGAATGGCCGCGCGGTACATGTATAATGCCCTCGCTTTTACTCGAAAGTCAGCGCCTTTTTCACTTGATTTTTCCAAAATCAGGCAAGAAAGTTGCAAAAAATAGAACGAAACTCACCAAATTGCAAAATCGGACGACCATCTTTCGTAAACTGCCGGTCACTAGCCGCACTCTTACTCCTCGCCCTCAGATCCCCTATCCCCGCATCCATTCCCATCGGCGCCCCCTGCTGCCCATCATAATAACTCATCGGTCTCGCCGCCGTGTTCGACCTTGCTCGCGGAGCCAAATTTCGATCAGCTAGCTGCAGAGCACCACTGCTACTGCTTGGCCGTTCTTGCCTCGCATATTGCGGCTGCGGTGGTTGCGGAGATACTGCGCGTGGAATGTCGTTGGGAGAATTGTGGCGAGAGTAGCGGTTGTTGCTGTTGTTACTCTGGCTGTTGGCGTAGCTGTGTTTTGCGGGGCTGACGTGGGGGGTTTGGCGTGGCTGAGGGGCGTTGGTGTAGGGGTTTGGGCTTGCGGAGCGGGCGTAGGAACCTTGGGGGTGGGCTTGCGGTTGAGGGGCATTATAACCTGGGCGTGGGGAAACGCTCCGCATTGGGAGGGGAGAAGTTGCCCGAGGTATATCGGAGGCACTGCCGCGATTACCTGGACGAGAGGAACCATACATATCTTTGGTCTGACCTACGTACTTGCGAGTGGTTTGCTGCATCTGTTTTGATGTAAAGGCTGGTTGGGGAAGATCAAGACGCTTCATGGGTTGAGGATCGTGGTAAGATGGCGGTGGCGTACCACGTTGGGCGGCTGCCGCATCGTTCTGTGGGACTGGTGGGGTTGCTAGGCTAGGGGCAGGCGTGGCAATGCCATGGTAGCGGTCAGCTGAGACACGAGTGGACGATTGTTTGGTAATGCCTTTCAGATCGGCAAGGGCTTGAGCGATTGGGTCGAGGTCTTTGGTTGGTGAATTCATCGCGTTACCAGCAGGCTGACGGCGAGCATCTGGAGATGCAACGTCGAAGACATTGTTGCCAACATTGAGCTGGAAGTTCGCGCGTGGATCCACAGGCTCGGGGCTCGCCGAGTGGTCGTCTTGAAAGTTTGAAGACCGATTTCCTTGACCGTACGCCCGGGTTGGGCTTGACACATTGCTTCCGCCATGTCGATCGTTGGACGAGCCATAAGTACTACGGCCATTTGGTGGAGCAAGCACCGGGTTCTCCTTCTCATGCTTGCTCTTTCTCCGGAAAGGACTATTGCTGAAGAAACCACTTCGCTTCTTCTGAACCGACTTATTTGGGCTGCCTGCAGACACCATAGAGCCACCGCCGTATTTCATGGGGGATTGTTGCCCACTACCAGGATCTTGACTGGAGAAAGACGTGGGGTTGGAGTATTCGCTCTGAGAGTCTCTACTTCCTGGCCTAACCGGGCTTGCAGCAGAGCTACGTTCAGAAGGCGGAGCGGTCCGGCAGAACATTGTCATACCATCCGTAGGATACTCATTATGCGGTACCGTTGGCAAGTCATCTATCTTATGTTGGCGTAATTGATCAACTTTATGCTGGTACGGTGCCTGTGTCTGAGGATCTCTCCGGTAGTCTATCACTGGAGGGGGTTGCTGCATTGCCTTCTGTGGCGTCATGGTCGTTTCGCGGCTGGGCGGCGTATTCGCTTCCAAGTGGCCCATTTGCTTCGCCAGATTCGATCGAGGGTCATGATGAGATTCCAGAACAGATGGTTGGGGAGATGAGCTTCGGAACGCAGGATTGATTGTTCGTTGAAACTGGGCCACCGAGTAGTTCTCATCCTCCGACGCTTCTGATGCAGTATCATTGATGTCTCCGCGACAAAAGTTGATGTACTTTGGTGGATCAGGAATTTCTTGGCCGGTTCCCCTCTCCTGGATGAAGCTGGCAATATCCTTCTCAACCTCGCAGCTCTCGAGGGCCAAACGAATCTTTTCACACGACGCATCATCGCTGACACATACTGTCGAAGCAACATTCGCAAAGGTCCATAAGCTGCTCTTTGTAAAGTCAAGTCTTTCTTCTTCAAGATCTTGGAATTTCTTTCCCCCGTTAGCCGAATGCCTCAAACGGGAGAGGATTGTCTTACATCACAAGCAGCCTTCCAATCTCGATTCCAACGGCCAGTCGTCTCTTCTAGCGCCTTCACTACTGCTTCGTACTCGTTACTGGTTGTGGCTAGCTGAATTTGTGTCTTCTCCATCTTCGCTTTATTCTTGCGCTCTTCCTGACCCATGACCATGTGCCCTTGCGCAAGATAACCTTTGATCTTTAAGCAGTCTTGTTCGTACCTATCTCGAGCCTGTAATTATAATAGAGTCAGCGGGTAATATATATTGTCCCATAGTACCAAAGTACCTTGTTAACTGCGTTTGTCTGCTGTTGCTTGACTTTGAATAACTTTTCCACGCCGCTTTGTACAATCTTCCTTCGCTCTTTCATACCCCCAGCAAATGCCGCCAATGGTTCTTCCAATTCGCTCTTCATTTGTCCTGCAATTGTTTGATGCGATTTTCCCATTGCTTCGACTTCTCCCCTCATAACATCAAGCGAAGCCCGTAAACTGCCTGCTTCTGATGATCCCAAGGGTTTGCGACATAGCGCCGTCAACTTTCGAGCGTATTCGTCTTCTATCGAAGCACGAGCTGTCGGAAGTGAGCATACTAGTCCAAGATACGTGTATGAAATGCGGATTCTGACTGTTATAGAAGCTCTTTAATTCGTCGCATGTCACCTTCGCATTCTGCATGCGCTCAAGCAGTGGCTGTACACCAGCGTCATCTTTGCCCCAGAAGTTGTTCGCAACTACCTAAGTCAGCCAAATACTCATTATTCGAGTAGTTACTACGTACAGGACATAGTAACCGTCGGGCCTTCCGCAACGGTTCCAGGCATCGTGGCGGAAGCCGGGCGTTGAAGCCTTGAGCTTGTTACTCTCTTCAGTATGAGATATCAAATTTTGAATGACTGAGAATAGCGACTTAGATACAAATCGGTGGCAATGGCAGTATATTAGAGTGCGGCAATATGTTGGGTATTAGGTGGTTTACGGAGCTGAGAGTTGAGATTTGGAGTTGGTGGTGTAATGCGAGTTTACTAAAGTAATTGTAAACATTGCAGCGTTGCGGGGCAACGGATAAGCGCTGCTTCGTTTTTCGGCTTTAGTGGCCCTCCGTAGTTTGCGCAAGTCGCCCACCAATCTGATTGCGGCAAGGTACCGGGATGTTCCACCAGAGCCTCAACCTACCAGTATCCAGGGCTTCACATCAATCTTGCAATTTGTACATGTCACACAACCAAACTCCGCCCTGCATTCCGCCTCACACTTTCACATCACAATTTAGATACTCTCCGGAGTCCCATACATCCTAAATCCTCCTGTTCCTCTCCGGGCGTTACGAATGGTCGCGTATCCTAGATGACCTTCCCTCCCCCTCACCCTGCAGCTCAGAACTCCATTGCTTCTAATACAAACAAGAACTCCAGTGCGCGACCAGCGAGAGTACAGCCTTCAGCCTGGGGGCTGCCCGCTCCAGCTACAGGCGCTCGGCGTGGTCTAACTCCTCTTGCTACAGATCTTGGCTCATCATCACTCGAGCCCACTGGGCGACCTACATCCACCGCCCCGCCTTTCACTTCTACCTTCTCATCTGTTCTTAATTCTTCCAGCCGGAATACAAATAGCCGTGTCACCTACTCTACACCCTCCACAGCCTCATCCTTTTCCCCGTCACAAACTGGATCCCAGCAAACCCCTCAGCTGCTCTTGTCTCCAAGGTCAAGAGCCATTACGCCCTCATCAAATTCATACTTGGCGTCCTCCGCCGCGGCTTCGACCACCGCGTCTCAAGGAGGAGGTGGGAGCGGTAGCGGTGGAGGAACCCAAAGGAACCAGACCTTCTCGCCCTCATCGCAACTTCAGACTTTGAATTCGCCCACAAACAACACGTTTGATCGGTCGGCCTTCGGTGGGTCTGCTCCTTCATCTGGAATATCTGGCCAATCATCAGTGTCGAAAATTGTGGTCACGCAAGTGTTCTTGCTCTTGGGATCTATAACTGAAAAAGAGGGCAAAGCCAAGTGGGACTCCCAGGCAGAGGCCATACACAAGGTAATTCGATTAACATTTAGAGATCATCTAGCTTGTACTGGCTAACTATTTCTCAGCTGGTGGAATCAAACGGCATGGATGTCTTCGCAAAGTACTTCCGTCGCCTACTTGTCGGCAACTCTCCCCAAATCTTTCCCGGCGTTAACCGTAATGTCGAGAACCCCGGCAACTATCAGCTTCTGGTGCAGGAGATGGAGAAGATCACACAAGATCCGGAACAAGCTCCACGAATTGCAGAGATAATAGACACCTCTGAGGGTGACATATTTCGTGATTTCGAGCTTGCGACATTCATGGATCACTTCAAGTTGAATGCCTTGGCTAAGACATTGCTGGCATCAGCCTTTACGCACGTCTCAAAACAGGACCTTAAGATAAAAGGTAGGCTTCACTATATTGTATTGTGCTTCATTCACTAATCACAGGCAGCCGGTGTTGTCCTTTCCAATAACTCTCCTGCTTTACTTCAAAGCCTTGCCAACGCCCGCAATGACGACTTTGACGTTGAACCATCCCTTCTCGCCACAAGTGCCTACAAATTCCTTCAAGATTTACCCCAGGACCTCAGAAAAGATGCCGAGAAGAACAAGGTATTCCATGCTTTGAACCTCCGTTATTCAAAGCTAGACATGCAACCACCTGCTGCAATACGATCAGCAATGGCTTTGATTGAATTGCTAGACAGTGGTCAGGATCTCATAAATGAGGTTCAACGTCGAGGACCCCGAGCGACTGCGAGCCTCGAATCTGCAAAGGAAGTTCTAACAGGATATCCTGGTGATCTCAACGAGGGGCAAATCGCGGGCGCTCTCTTGTTCATGATTCTGGCTCCAGAATGGCAACAGTACCGTCCTTCTCTATTTGTGTCTGCAGTCCGAGAATGCTTGGAGTCTTGTGATTGGCAGAGAGTCGTCCGCGAATTCGATTGCAGCGACTATGCTGTGTCCAGTGATCAGTTCTTGGCACTTCTGAATGCTTTGCTTCCAGTCGCTCACAACGATGCTCAATTCGACATTCAAGCACTGTGGGGCGGAAGATGGCAACATTGTGGGACCCAGCTTCACTTCGCTATGGGTTTTGCATCTCTCCCATCTTCCATATTAGATGCGCGAACAATACCTGGTCTTCGCAAATCGTACAATCCTATGGACTACATTGATGGTCCCCAGGAGGTATTGCAATACATTGAAGAGGCACAAAGGGATACTATGATATCGGTGGATGCAGTCGCGGCAATCATCAATCTTGCCTTCACATCTCCTCGGATACCGGAAGACGCCGAGGCCGCGAAAGAACTTGTCCTTGGACCAAAACAGAGCTTCTTTCTTTGCTCCGCCGCTGGAGTCCCGAAGCCCTGGAGTCCAGTCCAGCAGTCTGTGATGGGAAGGCTACTGATTTCTTACCTAGACAAGCAGTTTCCTGAGTATGCTTATGTTCTTTATTCTCTGTGGCGGCAAGATAAACAGTGGCTCGCCTCTACGTTAGCTCATATCCATAGCGAGGATCCCCTCAAGATGCCTTTGATACTTGAGCATGCCCATGAGCTTGGATGGCTTCCAGAACTTGCTGAGTTGATTTCCGGTTTTGGAGTTGACCTAGTGGCTTTAGCTCATCGTCGAGGATATATCGACCTCGAGCAATGGGCACAGGACATGCTTACAAGAAGTCCCAATGAACTAACATCAACGTTTGTAAAGTTTTTGAAGCTCAAAGCCGAAGACGAGATGCGGACCGCTCGTAATGAGCAGCCTGGTCCACGAACGGTGAGTCTAATAATCAAGACCGTTAGTATCCTCTTAGATGCTCTGGAGCAAGCAACAAGAGATGGAGCAGAAATTGTTGGCCTCGAGAGACAGTGCATACAAGCTTTCCCAAGACTCATCAACTATGGAGAGGGCGTGGACGACGTGATTGACCAAAATGGGGCAGAAAGTAATCTAATGTCCGAGACTACCGATGACCAGATGCAGGATCTATACAAACGTATGTATAACAGCAGCCTGGAAGTCCGGGATATTCTCACTCTTTTGCGAGACTACAAGTCTTCGAGGGACCCTGCCAAGCAAGATCTATTTGCTTGTATGATCCATGGACTCTTTGACGAGTTTGTGTGTTTTAACGAGTACCCGCTGCCGCCACTCGCGATGACGGCCGTTCTTTTCGGCGGTATCATCAATTACGGTCTGATCTCAGGCCTCGCCCTTCGTGTTGGCCTCGGTATGATTCTTGAAGCTGTCCGTGATAACCTCACCCAAACATCCATGTACAAATTTGGGCTCCAGGCACTTTTGCATCTGATGGATAAATTACCGGAATGGCCTGGATATTGCTCTGTGCTCGTACAGATTCCGGGACTCCAGGGCACCGAAGCTTTTGCAAAAGCCGCAGAAGTACTTGGTCAGAGCGATATCCAATCAGGTTTTGACGCGGAGTCAAATGGTATCAATGGTGTACCAGAGGGTATGGGACTATCAAACGGGGAAATTGATGATTTCTTAGCTCCGAACATCCACTTCAAGTCAATTCATGCAGAGCCTGCCATGAACTCTGACATTTATGAAGACCCTGACTCTGAAACACAAGAGAAGGTTGTATTCTTCTTTAACAACGTCTCGGACCAGAATCTCCCCATGAAGCTCAAAGATGTGCAGAAGGCTCTGAAAGAAAAGCACCACCAATGGTTCGCCTCGATGCTTGTGGAAGAGCGCGCGAAACTTGAGCCGAACTTGCAGCAGTTATATCTCGACATGCTGAAGCTACTTGGCAACAAAACGCTTTGGGCTGAGGTCCTCCGGGAGACTTATATTAGTGTGCAAAGAATGTTGAATGCCGAGTCGACTATGAACTCACAAGCAGAGCGAAAAAATCTAAAGAGTTTGGCTAATTGGCTAGGATCGTTGACGATCGCAAGGGACAAACCTATAAAGCACAAGAACGTCTCGTTTAAAGATCTTCTGGTCGAGGGGTACGAGACAGACAGGCTACTGATCGTCATTCCGTTCACCTGCAACGTCCTGATCCAGGCGTCAAAGTCTACGGTGTTCAAACCTCCCAATCCTTGGACGATTGAGATACTTCGAGTCTTACTTGAACTTTACAAGCACGTTGAGCTCAAATTGAACCAGAAGTTCGAGATCGAAGTACTTTGCAAGGAACTTGGGGTAGATAGAAATGCCCTTGAGCCTTCTACAGATATAAGGACTAAACCCCACCAAGAGGAGGACTTATCTGCGTCTATGATACCTGACGGAATTGACGGTTTCGATGATTTGGCTTTGAGTATAAGCAGACCGCGAAACGCGAGGTTCTCTCCAAACACGATTGCCGCATCATTGCCAGATCTCGAAACTATGTTGGTGTTCCCTCCCTCTACTGGCAGTATTACCAATCAACAACGACTACGCCAGATTGTACAGAACGCTGTCCAACGTGCTATTTTAGAGATTATTGCACCTGTAGTGGAGCGTTCTGTTACTATTGCCACGATTGCAACGACCAACCTAATTCATAAAGATTTTGCACGAGAGTCTGATGAGGATCGGGTCCGAAAGTGTGCACAGCAGATGGTCCGGCAACTCTCTGGGAGTCTTGCTTTGGTTACTTGCAAAGAGCCACTACGGATGAGCATGACGAATTACATACGCATGGCGCAAGCCGAATTCCCTGATCAGTCTTTTCCCGAGGGTGCGATCCTGATGTGCGTGAACGATAACCTCGATACAGCTTGCAACGTTGTAGAGCAGCAAGCAGAAGACCGTTCAATGCCGGAGATTGAGGCTCACATCGAGGCCGAGATAGCTCAGCGACGCCAACATAGAATGGAGCATCCCAATGAACCATATACGGATCCTGATTATAGCCGTTGGGCTGGATTCATTCCTGAACCTTACAAACAGGGTCCGGGTGGTTTAAACCAAGAGCAAATGACGATCTATCTCGACTTTGCTCGTCAATCTCGGGGACCAGCTAGTCACGCTCAGAACGCTTCGTTAGACAGTGGTCGACAACTTCCAGATGTACTCCAAGAGGCTTTCTCTATACCTCACAATCCCAATTCCATAGAGCCACCTGCGACTCCACATCAACTCCCTCATCCGCAACAAGGGCGAATGCTTCCACCCCCAGTACCTACTGCAATTCAACAACCTTCAAACGGGTTCATGGACGCTAGGGCTGTCTCGGAGCGCATTGAAGATTTAGTTGCCGACATTACCCATCTAGCCAAGGATAGACCCGATAGAACACTGAAAGTGGTCGAGTTGGATCAAAAGGGCCCGATGATCGATATCGTGAACGAGATAGAACAGCTGATCAACTCGTTACCAGTCAATCGTGACACCGTGGCCTATCAAGCCGCAAATACCGTCTGTATGGCTTTGTATGGGCAAACAACGAACCCTTTACAAGTCGAATTCCTAGTAAGGCTACTGGTCAAGCTATGTAAAATCTCTCCGAGCACTTCAAAGGAGGTTACTATGTCGTTTGCAAATCAGGAGGACGAGAAAATTCTCAATGTTCCAGTGACCATTGCACTTCTCGAGGCCGGCTTTATGGAGCTGAGGCAGGTAGATATGACATTGACAAAGGCCATTCGGGATCGGCGGCTGGTCTCTATTGGTTTTCTATCGGATATCATGAACGCACTGCTACTCAACAGCCACCCATTTGGTCTCAGAGCAGACTTTGCAAGCAGCCTCGGAGCGATGGGGCAGTGGCTGATTGAGGAACCTGGTCTGTCAATGGGTACAGAACTCATGCAACGATTAAGGGATTGGGGAGTCCATGATTACGTCGAAAGCAGGCCTGACGAGCGATCTCTAATCAGACAACATCAGTTGCAATATATCTTTACAGAGTGGGTTACCATGTGCGGTCATCCAAATCCTACCGAAAAGATGTTCGGGGCATTTATCTCTCAACTGCATCAAAGGCAATTGTTGAATTCACAAGACGAAATGGCACTTTTTCTTCGGCTTTGTATCGACACATCCGTGGAAGCTTATGAACGCGAGGATCCGAACTCGATTGCGAACGAAGGCTACTTCAACGTCGATTGCCTGGCCAAACTCATTGTTCTTCTGGTAAAGAATCAAGGTGAAACAGACGGCGCTGTTAGAGGCAGCAAGGCTGCGTACATGAATTCGATACTGTCCCTTGTTGCTCTGATATTTAACAACCATCACGTCATTCGGGGCGAGCTTTTCAATCAACGGGTCTTTTTCCGGTTATATTCGAGTATCCTTTGCGATTGGCATGACTTTGCCAGAGAAGATTACACCCAGGACCGAGACATGATACTGGTCTTTGCTGATAACTTTTTGATACTGGAGCCGCGATACTTCCCTAGCTTCACCTATAGCTGGCTAATTCTGATTTCTCACCGGATGTTCATGCCTGCCTTGCTAAAGCTTCGCGATAACGAAGTGAGTTTGTTGGATTCGCAGAGCCAGACTGTGCTAATGTGACTAGGGTTGGAATGTTTACGCTAAAATTATGGACGGCTCTTTGACTTACGTAGGTGAATTGCTCATGCCAGCCATGGTCTCACCTTTAGCCAAGGATCTTTATCGAGGCGTATTGCGTATCCTTCTGATCCTACACCACGATTTCCCAGAGTTCCTGGCAGAGAACCACTACCGCCTCTGCAACATCATCCCAGCACATTGTATGCAACTTCGAAACCTCGTTCTTAGCGCATACCCTTCGTCATTCCCAGAGTTACCAGATCCATTCACAGCAGGCCTCAAGGTCGATCGTCTAGAAGAGATCAGAAACCCGCCTCGGATAGCTGGAGATATCATCCAGCCTCTCCTGTGTATCAAAGACGTCGTGGACAGCTCATTGAGAAGCACTGACATTTCAGATGAGAACATCAACACGGTAGCAAATGCCGCTCACAATTCAAGCTCGGACTACGGGAATTCCAACGTCAACACTCCTCTCCTTCATGCCCTAGCTCTCTACTTGGGAGAAAGCGCCCTCTCCGCGGCTGGCCAAAAAGGCGGCCCTTCTTTCTCCAATGACTCTCCCCAAGCCACCTTTATGACCAAATTAGCCAAAGAGCTCCATCCCGAAGCCCGCTATCACTTTCTCAGCGCAGTCGCCAACCAGCTCCGCTACCCAAACAGCCACACTCATTACTTTAGCTACGCGCTTCTCCACCTTTTTGGTAATGATCTGGCCGACCAACAAGAGTCGGACGTGCGTCAGCAAATTACCAGGGTGTTGTTGGAACGATTGATTGTGCATCGACCGCATCCGTGGGGGTTGATAATCACGCTGCTGGAGCTGCTGAAGAACCCGAGTTATATGTTTTGGGATCTGCCGTTCATCAAGGCGGCGCCCGAGGTATGCAATTTATTCCGCACATTTGTCATTGGATTCAATAATTACTGCTTGCAATCTAATACCGATATGAATTATGGATTATTGTACTGACTTGAAGGGTGTAATGCAGATTGAGAGACTGTTTGGGGCGCTCTTCCAGCATATCAACCAGAGTCCCAGGTCTTTGGCTTGAGCTAGCGATTGACAATGGGCATCATGGAGTGTTGAAGGATGCGGAGCGATCTGACTCTGCCATGAGCATAGCGGCATTAGCAAGGAAATGGATGGACTTTGCAGTCTGCAGTACGATAGAAGGAGTTTGTATGACATTGCTTTTCAGGGGCTGGCAACTTTTCTCGACTTACGTCTGCGCAATACCATCTGTTGCGCAATATCCAACCACGGCTGTTGAATGAAAGGGGGCAACGGCATGGAAGGTTTTAACGCTGTTACAAATGTATAATAGGAAGATGGCAGAAGGGGAAGTGTATGTAGGATAATACCTCTATTTGCTAGTCACTATTTGCTGTTTGCTATGAGAGAGCTAGAGGGTTATTTTGAGAGGATCTGAGTGAGACTGTGGTGTGATGTATTGTGTTATGTTTACCTACTGTAGAGGACTTACGGCTGATGATGTGATTGCTACGCTAAGACTTTGGAAGATTCTCAACGGGCTATTGTCAACTGCAACATCAACCGAAACGCAGGCACTTGATCTAGATACCTTACGTAGGATGAAGGGATTTGGCTATTGTGGCCTTGTGAAGCATGTTTCATATCTCCATTCGAATATCTTGCGCTGGTGATGTGCACAATAAGAGGTACTGACACTAGTAATTGGAGAATAGGAGCAGAGTTGTTGAACATGATCTTGACAATAGAAAACCCTCGCGCTAGCAACATGATGATAGCAACACATAAAAAGCCTATTGTCGACTGCTAGCGCCTGAGCTGGCGAAGGGCGGGTAGAATATATATTTTGGTTTGTTTCCTGCTTGCAATTTGTTTCTGCAACGTACATCCTTTTTGAAAGCTACTTTCTTCAGGGATATCTTTCTTCAGATAACATACTTCTTACATCGCACACATCTTTCTTCAGACAGCATATCTTTCTTCATAAACAGCTTCCTGCAACAGTACACCTTTTCTTCAGCTGCAAACCTCTCTTCAACACACATCTTCACGGATATCTCCGCTGTCAAAGTTTAGCTTTTTGCAACTACATACACATCTCCCCGCCATCGCACTGCTGGTCAGTGTTCCCTTCTTCTCACCTCGCGTCGTGTCGTCGTCTTATCCACCAAAGTTAGTAAGTTAATCTTTGATTCTGGGCAATCGTATGGTTGGCTGACTGGGTTGGCTAGGAGTCTTGCTCCAGCGAATCCTTTCTCTTCACAAGCACACTGCCGGTCAGTGTCTCGTTCCTTTCGTCTTCATTTATCTAAATTAGTAAGTTTAACTTGGGTTTGCTGTGGTTACATAACCGTCTGACCAGTTTTGTAGCTTCGACAATCCGCTCCAGAAAATACCATGTCGGCCCAGAACCGTTATGCTCTTCGCTCCCATGGGCCAGTCCCCGCTCCTCCTGCTCTTCCCGGCCGCATGGGTCGCGACGGCCTTCCGCGTCGTTCTCCGCCTACCGGCCGGCTTTGGTTGAAGCGGCGGGCGCGACCAGTCCGTCGGGTCGCAGACCGCTTACGAGACGTCAATCTTGTAAAGATCAAAAAATTGGAGGAGGAGATGGAAAAGATGAAACACCACTGGACATTGGAGATGGAGGCGCGGCTGGGGGCGTGGACGCATGAAGTGACTCCGGATATATTGGGGGAATGGCGGGAGAATAGGGAGTGGGCGATCGCGGATCGTTGGAGGTTGATGGCGGTGCTCAACGGCAGAGCGATGGTGCTTGGAGAGCTTTATGATAAGAAGGTGGAGGAGTTGAAAGAGGCGAGGGAGGACGCAAAGAAGGACAGAAAGGAGTTGAAGGAGATGATAAAGTTGTCGGAAATATGGCGTAAATGGCGGAAGTGATTGCCGAGAGCAGGGAGATGGAGCTACGCGAGCAGGTGAAGGATTCGCAGTCGGAGGTGACGCAGTTGAACAGAGGGAGTATCTAGAGCAAGAGTGCGAAGACCTGGCGTCGTTGACGTTGTAGCAATCATTGACTTCTGCCTCACAATATCATCTCCGGCCGAATGGTCGCTTTAAATTGCTGATGTTTACTTGGAGTATTCTGTTAGATCCGGTAATTTATATCAATCCGGCAAGCTCCCGCACAAAGGCCATTACTTGGTTTCAATTGTAACAAGTAGCCAGCATAGCAACATGTATTTTACCGCAGTACGTCCTGGTTCAAAGCTTCGTGATCCGTCCAAGCCAAAGTGGATTGAGGGTGCTGTCAAACCCTGGTTGAGATCTCCGCTTCTCAGTCTCGTCATTCCACTTCTTTAGCATATCCAGTACCCAATCCGCTACAGCCTCTGCCGCTCCCTTAGGTTTCTCTAAAGGCAATGGATGATGGGCTCCATCCACGAATGTCTCTTTGACCTGGCCTTTTGCGACACCGCCACCGCCCATGTGACCTGTTCCAGTCTGTTTCACTACGCCTTCGGCATAATCGGAGTCGTGCAATTGTGATAGAGTTCCCCAGACGTATAGAACTGGTGGATGAACGTTGGCCAGACTTTCAAAAGCCTGCCTTGATTCATCTTGGTAGAATCCAGCGATTACAGTAGTATTCTTTCCGCGCTTTTGATAATCTGGTGCTTCCGGGTAGCCGGGGAAAGGAGGGTCAGGGCGCATCATGGTGTACACTTCCATTGATTTCGGAGTTGTCAAAGTCACGGGTTTGGCTGACCCGTTCTCCGAGGGTATGTCTCGCAAATCGTATTTCACGACGCGCTCAAAGACTCGAGGATCAAACGCAGCGTAGTAAGGATTGGCAGCGAACTGTTTCCGGGCTTGTTCGCGAGACGGCCATACATCTTTACGATTGGCCATGAGCGTCGCAACATGGAACCGGTCTGGGCGCACATCCTTATCTCCTTTCCGTTTCTTGTACTTATATCCGGTCGCGAAAACTGGTTCCATCGAGATGATTCCTGTGAACAAGCGTGGATGGAAGATTGACATCATGGTAAGTGTGACACAGCCCCAAGACTGACCTACTCCGACGATGGGATGCGGCATCTCTGCCTGGAAGTAATTGACCATCTGTAGCAAGTCTCGAGAACTATCAAACCAATGCGGCTCGTCGCCAATGATATCTTCATTGAGAATGTAGGAAGCGCTATGGTGAGCAACATCAGCTGCCCAGATTCCACGTATTGGAACGCGGCAGTGGAGGAGCTCATCAAAGAAAGGCTCGTATGATTCCTTCGACGATCCAACGCCATGGGCCATAATAAGTGTGACATTCCCAGGCTTCACGTCCCGGTTCCGTGGGACATAGTGCTTAACAGCTAGCTTTAGATGTGCGGTACTCTCATCTCTGACTCCTCTGCTAAATCCTCGAATATGAGATGCGGGAATGACATGGGCTTGTACGTCCCAGAATTCTTCAGACATGCTGTCTAGTTGGAGGAGGGAAAGATATTTACATCAAATGTTTAGGAGATGAAGCGAATCACCATGTCACTTTCTCGTTCATGCTGTCAACACAGTAATGCGTGGTCATGGGTCGCGGCATTGATGGTGGATGAATTGAAAGTGAATGCTAGTCCTTCAAAGCTGGCTTTATAAACTCAGTCTGGCACTGACATAACTCTTCTATCCCAAGTCCCTGTTTGATGAGATAGTCTCAGGGGAGTCGTTGCCTCCTGAATCATGTCGCGACGAATCTATGAGATGGAATGTCGTCGAGAAGAACAAGCCCGCCAAGCTCGCCAAGCTAGGGTTTTCGCTGACAAAGCAGCGACTTCCGCCCGACATGTGATCGCCGACGACGTGCCTCAACCTATTCAGAATGCCTTGATGGGGAGCTCAGAAAGGGAGCAAACGGCGTTTGGGAAAGCTGTGGTACGTTGGCTCCAAACCTTCTTCGAATGCGCATAGCTGAACTATCTAGGACACAGCTCTCGTTCCCTTTCATGCCGCCATCTCCAAACCTGCCCAGAAGGCTTATCTGGGGACATTCTTGCTTGTGGCGACGAGCTTGCTGCTCCTAGGTGTTTCAACTGTTGCTTACACGTTGTTCTACTACAATTTTGTTCCTCAAATTGGCGTTGAGCGGGTCATACACCTGCAATTTGGGTGCGTTCCCACCTCGAATGCTGGGAATGGATTGCTAAAGTCTGGAATGGCGTAGGGATGGCCATCCCTACGGTATCGCTTCTTTGTCTTCTTCCTTGACATCTTTGCAGGCCTACGATATCACCCTCTATCTTCATCTACCACGAACCCCCAATAACATTGAAGTCGGAAACTTTATGCTGGACTTGTCTCTCCTCTCTCCCCCACTGGCTTCAGCTTCGGATACTCGATTGCCCTCTCTAACACCTCTAAATAATCACACTCAAGTCCTTGCTCATTCCAGACGATCTGCAATCCTAACCTATGCGTCGCCCATAATAGATACGGCGAATACGCTGAGTGGACTGCCGTGGTATCTGATAGGCTGGAAGACGGAAAGTGACGTCTTGGAAGTGAAGATGTTTGAGGGTGTAGAGTTTGCGAAAGGCTGGAGTAACATACCTCAGGAGGTGAAGGTAGTGGTAGAGGCAGATAAGAAGATGCAGTTCTATGAAGTGGGAGTCAAGATTGTTGCGCGGTTTAAGGGGTTACGGTGAGTCTTAATTTCCAAGCGGTTCACACTCAGTATGTCTTTTTGATCTTGAGGGCTCATTCTATGTATTGAAGCTGGGTTCTCTACCATCACCGCATCCTCTCCTATCTGTTCTTCACCACGGCCTTTTGGACCAGTTCAATGACAACCGCCCTCGTCGCCTGGCTTATCCTCTCGTTCTTCGTGTCCTCTAGCTCAACTGCTCCCAAATCTGAACCTAAGAGAAACGGGTCCATCATCAAGACTGAACCTTCAGACTCTGACCATTTTGATCCCTTTTCAACCGAGGATCTTTCTGATACATCTCGGACATTCCCAACCCTTAGGCGGCAGCCGCCGTTGCATTTTACAGGACGCAATGAGCCTACGAAGAAAGAAGAAGCGCGGGTGAAGGAGGAAGAAGAGGTTCTTGGATCGGCTGCCATTGACCCATTACACAATGAAGCAGATGATGAAGAGGATGATGAGGAGCGAGATACGACAGGATGGAGAGACTCTGGGATTGGGACAAGTCTCGAGGAAGGGGATAGGAGGGAGTCAGTGCAGAGGAGGAGAAGGGCGTTATTTAGCGGCACAAATGAGTAAGATCGATTATTCTAAAACACTCAAGCTATAAGAACAAGCCATCAGAAATACTACGCTGCCCTGAGTGATTCTTGACTTGTAACCACGTTTTTAGGTGTAAGTTTCCAAGTGGAGCATTGAAAGACCCCTCAATGATTGTACAGATAATACGCTGTAAAGAAGTAGCCTCTCCAAATCTAAGAATTATAATCAAGTACTTAAGAATATAACCGGTGAACTTTTGTACAGCTACTCAAATACCTCTCTACCAGGCGTCTCCTCCCTGTGGACGCAGAGCTGTTAAGATGGAGAAGACGTTTGAAATCTGCCTTTACAACTGGAACCTAGAGGATTGGAAGGATGGGTAATCAATTTTATAGTTAGTGAAGAACAATGGAAGGGGTTCCCACATCTGAAAGCTTGAAAACATGAGGGGCGGATAGAGGTTTACAGACTCAGACTCAGGTAAATAGATGATTTAGGCTCTATGAGTATGGGTAGAGCACAGCTTGATGTCGAAATGAGTAGTAGTGAACAAGAATATCAGCTTTTTGACATGGCCGTGTGACTGAAAGGTGAGTAGATGTGTTCGGGCTAAGACATAGACTAATGGATGTTGGATGAGATGAGCGCAGGAAATGGGATAGATTGAAGTCGATACGGGCAGTAGTAAACAGAAGCTTAAGTTGCGTAATGAGATTACATCTACAAAGGCATCAAGATGACATGTCTATATGGCGAAGTTGTCACGTCGATGAAAAGGTGAATATTAGTCTGCAAGCACCAAAGCGTTTTGATGTAGCAAGCAAGAGAGCAAGAGCCAGTCAATCTCCAGGAAAAAGCAAAGCACCCAAAGCAAGAAGTCCACGTTCTATCCAGCACACCAGCGAAGCAAAGACCCAGCCAACACCACCTGCAAGTGACGTTAGTCGATGCACCTAGATGGAGAAAAGGAAACCAAGCTTACCCACAAACGACCCCTAGCGGTCGAGGCCCCCCATCGCCCCCGGCCGATCCACCCAGAAGCTCTCCCTCCGCCCCTCTGGGGCCTGCTTCGTCAGCCGACGAGGCGACTTGGCGAGGGGGCGGACCGGCCCAGTCCACTGGGAGGGGAGCTCAACCCCCTCCACGTCGGATGGCCCATTGGCGAAGGGCACTTTCTTCGCCCTGTGGCAGGGGCGGCAGGCGAGACAGGAGGCGATGGAGGAGAAGAGGGGGGAGGCGAACAAGCAGACGGGAGACATTGTTGGTGGAGAGGGGAAAGACAAGTTGGTTGGTGGTTGTGAGGGACGAGTTAGTCAAGTTGGCTTCTAGATCATTAGGGGTTGGCACTGTGATGCTGAAGGATGTTTGGTTTCGACTTACCTGTTTGGATGAATCGAAGTTTGGTTTTAGTGAATGATTGTTCGTGGCAGAATTTAACTGCACTTACCTTGTATGAAATTTAGCTTAAGCGAGCCCTATTCAATACCGTGAGAAAGGCGACTAAGCGGCCCTTCTTACCTTATGGAACGACGCTCAACGCTTCAGTCTTCTTTCTTTGAGCGCCTCGGTGTGTCAAAGACGTGGATGCACGTCTTCACGTGTATTTTGCTGGAACAAGAGCCAGCAGAGCAGCGCCGGAGCGAGCACTTAGTACCGCTATTGGAAAGGCACTGTTCACCGGAAACGCTCCGAGTTGCACGACTCCTTCATGAGTGTCCGGACGTGTAAGAGAGCAGAACAAGCACCCTGCTGACTTTGAATCTGGTTTTAGAAGAACCGCACGTCCACGGTAAGGCCTGTTGCAAGTCCGTGCCTTGATCTCCTGACATCACGTCCTCATAGGGGCCTGGTCCTTGTGTCACGCACCTGGAACAACTTCGGAGCATTGTTGCTCGAGCGAATGGCCTTGAAGGACGACTGCACAGCTCTCCAGTCTTAGTCTTTGGCTGAACCCACTGAGAGGCTTCTTGGTGTCCACAAGTGCTAGAGATGCTTGGACGGCTTCAACCCATCACGGAGAACACTCATTGGGGAGCGGCAATATAACCTTGCCCTGGTAAATGGTACGGCGTGTCGGTGCAAGCAAGCTTTTGGCAGTATGTAGATACCCAACTGCCGGTCCTGATTACTGTGTGCTATTAGGAGACAAAGAAAATATCAATGAATGAAAATCTCGCTACGTGGGTATCTAGGTCAAGCAAAGGAAGACTCTTAGACAGGCGCCTCACTCCGAGTCTACAAAGGAACTTGCTAATCTGCCGAAGATAGGAACCTCGAAGCGATCCAGAGTATTTGCTGAGACGGTATCAGTACCGTACACATTTAGGGAAGGAGAACCCCACCATCTTGATAAGCTCGAAATGCCAGAAAACCTATAAGCCCAAGATCTAAAACAAACAGCATCCACGAGATAATCTTCGTCCAGGAGAATATGAGGTGCACAACCTGGAGCTCTGTCAGTCATCGTGTCTGTAACATCGTCGAACGTCACTGACAAATATAGCCGTGAAGAGTAGACTCGATTGCCATGCATGGAACCTGCACCGTTACTTGTCAGCCTTATCCACCCTTTTCTGAAGTGAAATCAAGTCATCTACGCAAATGGAACGCATTCACCGAGACCGGTGAGACACGCCATTGTGCCACAGAGATGCCTAGGATCTACAGAAAGATGAATGCCGGATTTGGGAGAAAGAGATGATCTGAGGTCTTTTACAAACGATATTTCAAGACAGTCAAACGCTTCAGAAATACTGCTTATCCTTATGACAAGTCCTGGGATGGTAAGATACATATACCTACAAGGGCATGGCCAGAAGGCCTCAAAGTAAGAATGCATACGCAGTCTTGAAGAAGAGTGATAAGACACAATGATGAATGAAAAGAAGGAAGCAGGAGCTAATAAGGAGACACGAAAGCGAGAGGCATGATGCCAAAAGACCTCTCTGCCCTTTCCCAGCCAGGACACTTCTTCCATCTTTAAGTCCAATACGTACCGAACATAGTCACTCTTGTGCTCTGCTACCAGCAAGAGTACCCCTCCGGCAGGCGGCAGGAGCAAGTATGCCAGCATCGCCTCGTAATCCAACCGTATTGGCAGACTTGTCTCGAACAGGCTTACATCCAGGCGCCCAGTCTCAATGCTGCCACCGCCAAACCCTCCTCCATTGCCATGTGGTTCATTGCTGAAATGGCTGGGGGCTGGAAGAGATGACGCGGCGAAAGGCTCTGTGGATGGTCGGCCTGCAGGCGGTGACCGAGGGTTTGGAGATCGAGTGGAAGAACGCTGAGGGGATGGGGAGAGTGCTCTGATGGTTTCCGGAGCAGTGTCTTGATAGGGAGCAAAGTCCATGGCTGAAAGAGCGGTCACAGCGGTCGTAGTAGTGATGGAGCTTGAGGGGTTGTGAGAGCTGAACTTTCGGGGTAATGGCGGCCGATAGTGGCAAAGCTGGCGGCTGTAACGCGATAAGGACGCGGTCGCACTGAAGGCTCTTTCCGTCCATCACAGCTTCAACCTTATTACGACTTCACCAGTGGATTACTACAGGTTTAGGTACTTCGAATGGCTCTTGAAGTCACTTCATAGGAGTATGGCTACTGGAATGGTCGGCCGTGTCTCAGAAACGTGATGCGACAACAACAACAACAACAACAACAACAACAAGGACAACAAGAACGACTATTGCAAAAGGCAGAGCCTGGCAACGGATGAGAGGACAAAATCACACCGCTGCGCCACTTAGGCTGTAGGCAGCCTGAGCCGGGGGATTGTCACTTTTTGCTTGCACCAATGTTGTCAGCTTTGCATTAAAACGATCAGGCGACAAGCTGGAATACCTCGAGTCCTGCTTTTTACTATGCACCGTTATCATTGGGAATAACAGGCTCTATACTTTTCGTTCTTGTTATGGATTACATGCTACTTTGGTGGTAGATGCTAGGTGAGTCTTACTCTTAACCGGGAGGAAAGTCGTAAGCAAAAACATCGAGATCGTCGCAGGCGAGGACAAAGCTTCTACATTCAAATTGTTTCAAGATCTAATTATCGGCTGCGCAGTGCTTTGATCTTTCTTCTATGACTGTCTCTTGGATCAAGGATATCTTTAAGCCGACCCCTCTTCCGTGTGTTTCCTGTTCATGTTCATGGTGGAACGCTTGACGGAGGAAAGCACATTGAACCAAAATCCTCACAGTAACAACGAAACCATATTGCTTTCATTTATATTCTTTAATAGAGGCCTATTTAGTCAAAATTGCTTGGTCCTCAGCTTGGCGCCCATGACAATTTTCTAGGCAGAAGCTCATATTTATTAGCTTTTCAGCCGCAGTGGGCCTTAAAGGTATATATGACAACCTTATACTTGACTCACGCTTCCCCGACACTTACTCGAGACGCCCAGCGTTCACTTCTTATGATGATCAACCTCGAAAATCCTTACTTTGACTCATTTGGTTCCACCTGTCGGATACTGATTTCAATATCACAAGCTTTGGCTTACAACGCTATCGGAACCCAAGCCGCTTCACGACAGATTCTCCATTGGATTAAGGTTGCCTGAACCAGCACACTGAGGCTTCATGTAGTCACTACCTCACAATACTGCGACCGCAAGTATGGATTCAATTCAGCAGATGCAGTATGTAATCCAGGTCCTACACTACACTGGTTCATCGGTCGTCTTACTCTACTACCTTGTCGCTGCAACCGTCAGTGTTTGCACTTTACAATCTCTCAAGAAGCCTAATCAGAGGAAACCACAAACGCTTGCCATTTACTTTATGCTCTTTACCATGATGACTTACATTGGTGAAGCCTCGATGCTTGTCTTCGACACTTTCAACAGCCAACCGCGCAGATCTACTACTGACAGCAATGTCTGTATTCCAGCCGGCAGTTGCTCTAACAGTCTATCCATTGGGCTTGAACGCTGACAACTCCCAGATCTATACCATCTCTTTCTTTCCAGTCTGGTCAACCCTCATCTTCTGTTTGCTGGACTCAAAACACCCTGTGTGGTACCCTTACCATGGGTCATGGTTACTGGCTCTTCTTCTCGAGATTGGGCTTTTCAGTCTGTCCTTGACCATCCGCCGGCTTTCAAGTCCCTTTGACTATACTCTGCTTATCATTCAGATATCGCGGCTACTAGCTTTAAGCCTACTTGTAGCTTGCATCTTCGAAACCTTCTCTAAAGTAGCCCTCCATACCTCAGGCGACGAGAGCGCTCCGCTTCTTTCGCAGATGGATCGGCCTTCTGGGCATGTTGATCTTTCTAACACGGCATATGGATCAGCAGCCACCGAAACCCTCTCTGACGGTGCTGACCTGGAAGGAGGAAGAGCAAAAACGAGATATCGAAAATCGCCTAAAGGCAAACGGAAATTGGGTTACCTACGTTCGCGAGTTCTTCATTTTTATTCCATACGTCTGGCCTTCTAACTCGAAATATCGCAAACTTCGGTGGAATGTTCTAGGTGTTGTTATTTGCTTGGCCTGTATCCGAGCATCAAATGTGCTCATACCGCATCAGTTAGGGGTTGTCATTAACGCTCTGGGGACCTCTCGAGATCATGTTCCGCTCATGGCGATTGGTTTATATATCCTCTATTCCTTGGCACCGTCTTCCGCTGGTATTCAGTCCATAAAAAGCTTGTAAGTATCCCCCCAAGGAATTGTAAGATATCTTCTGGACTAAATAGTTGTGAAAACACGTACCATGGGGGGCAACGCTAAATGCAAACTCTTTATAGGCTATGGCTTCCCGTGGAACAATACGCCCACAAAGCTATCAAGACAGCTGCCTACAGCCACATCATGGGTTTGTCATGCGACTTTCATGACAACAAGCAATCTGGGGAACTATACAAATCAATCGAACAGGGTGATTCGATTAACAGTCTTCTGGAAATAGTATTATTTAAAGCTCTCCCAATGCTGATTGACTTGGTCGTGGCTTACGTATATCTCTACTACCTCTTTGGTCCTTACATGGCTTTGACGGTCGCTGCTACAACGATTATGTACCTATGGGCCGCTACATGCTACAGTGCCAAGCAACGGGAATTACACCGCAGATATGTAGGCATTTGGCGAAAAGAGTACCAGGTCATGTACGATACGCTTGGAAGCTGGTCTACAGTAACATATTTCAATCGCCAGGTATACGAGTGGAGCAAAATATGCAGTCCCAGTTGAAGACGTCCCTTATCTTCTATATTTCGTTGGTAGTACAAAGTTGGGTTCTTAAGATTGGCTTCTTCGGCGCATGTATAATTGCAGCTTATCAAGTCACCAATGGCGAGAAATCAGTTGGAGATTTTGCGACATTGATCACTTACTGGGCTCAACTTACTGGTAAGTTTTCGGTATTTTATTAGATTCAAGGACATTGGCTTGAGTATGCCCTATGTCTATGTATCGGGTTATTCTGACTTAGGTCGTTGCACCTCGTCGCGTTTGCAACATTGGCGGCCAGATCTGTCACGACTTTCCTCGGCAACATGAATCAACAACTTCTTGCATCTCTTTGCTAACTTTACAACGTTGCTGCTCGTTTCTCTTGAATTAATTGCTGATGTGGTCCATTCTAGGCCCACTTGTATTCTTCAGTCAGGCAAACCGGGATTTACAAGGCAATCTTATCGATGCGGAGCAATTACTCCAACTGTTTCAGCAAACACCTAGCATTAAAGATGGTCAGGCGATCTTTGCACCCAAGGAATCCTCTGTCACCTTCCAGAACATTAGGTTCTCTTACGATGGAAAAAAAGAAGTCATAAATGGCATTAGCTTTGACGCTAAACCTGGTCGGAAGGTTGCACTCGTGGGGGAGACAGGCGGCGGAAAGTCGACCGTTCTCAAATTACTATTTCGACTTTACGATGTTACGCATGGTTCTATCTCAATTGACGGGCAAGACATTCGAACATTCCCTTTAGCAAGCCTTCGAGAATCTATCGGAGTAGTCCCTCAAGACCCAGACTTATTTAACGATACGATCATGAAGAACGTTCGATACTCTCATCTCGAAGCAACAGATGAGGAAGTGATAGCGGCCTGCAAAGCTGCAGCTGTCCATGATAAAATTATGACCTTCACCGATGGTTATGCAACAAAAGTTGGAGAGAATGGCATCAAGTTGTCCGGTGGGGAGCTCCAAAGGGTTGCGATTGCCCGCGCCATCTTAAAGAACCCCAAGATCATGCTTCTCGACGAAGCAACTAGCAGCGTCGATACTGAGACCGAGTTACAGATCCAGCAAGCTTTGGAAAAGCTTACCGAGGGAAGAACTACCTTTATCGTTGCACATAGGCTCTCCACGGTGATGAACGCAGATCTGATGTTGGTAATCAAAGACGGCGCAATTATAGAACAAGGCTCACCCAAGGAGTTGCTGGAAGCCAAGGGAAAGTACTACAATCTTTGGTCAAAACAAAACGGTATTGTGTCAACATCCGTGAAGTCTGGAGATTGAGCATCTCGATTCTTTTAATCCTTCGAGTGGGAACAGACACTTGACGAACACTAAAGCCTGTGGAGGATATTGGGGTCTCTTGCTGGTGTTTCATAGGCTGCTGTTTGTCTGCTGCGGTATCTTGTTAGATGTGCACTATACTTTGTCTAAGTAAGAACAGAAAGGATCCCCTTGGATATCCGGCTCCGAGCAGCAGCCGTGAGCGCCATTGCTAGCTCGATACCTTGTTTGCCATGTCGAAAAGTGGATACTGAGGACTTTCGAGTGGAGGAGGCCTCTTCTGATTGGTCAGGAATCCTTTAGTCAAGCCGGGAAGACATATATCACTGATTCATTCCCGCCTAATCCCAGCTAATGGCATAGAACAGACACAAAGCACAATTTCAGATGCGCTCAACCACCTGGTCCTGGACTGGCACGAAAGATTCGCCCGAAGTAATCGTCAATTTTGTGGGATGCAGGGTCACTGAATCTGGGGACGTTGTTGACAACTCCGGCGTCAGTGTCGCCAAAGCAGAGCGATGTGGGCCGGAGTATGCGATGGACCCTCTACCGGAGCAAGATTTCACAGATGGGCAAGAGAGAGTATAATTATCTGTCCTTCCTATTGGTGCCTCGGAGGCTTGGCAAGCATCGAACCTACCAACGAATTGCCCTGGTGACTGCTGAAAATCATCTTCAGGTATACTCGGACTATCGGACCTAAAGAGGGGTTCATTGCTTTGGGAATCCTCTCATCACGTCTCCGCAGGGAGCAGAGAGATTTGTTAGTGCAGCGACAATCGGGATACGTTGAAGAGGGAGAGAATGACGCCTAATGTTAAAGCACTCAATTCCTTTCGAATCAGCTATGACACAATTTGGCAATTCTTGTTTACCATATCAAAAAGATCCAGTATTGATGAGAATTGGGAGCAATACTCTCTCTTCATTGTATGTGATGGTCTGAAACGACGTGTGAGGCTTGGTAAAGCCTATGGTATTGTGTAAGAAAATCGAGCGCCAGAGCCGGAAATCTATGTTTACGATACGCCGTAATACTCCCTAGGCAGGTCACGATTCGCCAGACCTATCCGAGCAACGAGACAACAGTTCTCTTGGAAACCAGCCGGTATCGCCATCCAATGAGGCCCAGGATCGTAGATTCGTCCTGGCTGGTTCCGCTGAATTGACACCGGGTGGCAGAAGCAACAAGACGCAGATCTATATGGAGGAAGTCGTACCAGAAGATCCCGCCAGACGTGAAGTCTTACATTCAGCAGATTATATCATACAAGTCATTAATAAATACACGAGTCATTAACAACTATAGAAGTCTTACGTGCTAGCTTCAACAGCACTCCCATCCCCACCCGTCCCGTCCCCTTTCTTACTGCTCCCCCCAGAAGCCGCCATCTGCCACGCCGGTATCGCCGCTCTCCCACCGCTCTGGAATACGCTCGGTGTCTCTCGTCTTGGGACAGTCACTCCGGGTGCAGGCGCGGATGGAATTGAGCTCGTGGCCATCTTATCCTCTGATTGTGCGGTACCACTACTCGCGATGCCGTTTGGTGCACTGTTTATGCCTGTCGGTGTGCTGGTTCCGCTGGGTCGATCTGTTGGGGCGTTGGAATGTCTCGGCAGTGATTGTTGTGTGCTAGGTCCACTACTACCACCAACTCTGTTGTTAAGCAGCTTTTTGAGGCTGCGCATTTCAGCGCCTAGCTCTTCCAATCTCTTGTCCCCGGACTCCTTCCAGCCTTCTAAGGCCTTGGGGACTAGATCTTTTAGTCCCTGGACCTGATCAGCGATATTTCTTGATTCATTCTCTTGCCGTGTTTTTGCAGTCTTGAGATCCTCTATTACGGCATCGACATCTCGTAAAGTCGAGTCTAGTTTCTCTGTGCGTTCGACTTCTGAGGCTTTCAAGGTTGCGGTGTCTGCGGCAAGTTGGTCGATGAGGGTGAAGGCGCGGGTGAAGGATTCGTCGATGGAGGCTTTGTCTTGTTCGATTTGAGGTGGTGTTGGAGGAGCTATTAAGGGCATGATGTAGCGCTAGAGAAAATTAGACGAAGCTATGGCGACAGGGGGAAGAAGAACGTACCTTTGCAACTACGTAAAGGCCGTAGCTCACGCCGCTGGTGACGGTAGCCATTATGAACCAATCACGCCAATCGCGAGAAGGAGGCCTTGAAACCGTCAGTCATGTTGTTCTAATGATTCACATTGCCTAGCTACTGACTCTGGAGGTGACTGCCCCCATGGCGCTCCTTGATAAGGCCCGTACCCATAGCCAACAGGCTGTCTCATCATCTGCTGGTTGGAGTTTCCATAGCTGAGTTGGGTTTTAGAAGGCGGCGCTGGTGCACTTTGCTGCGCTGATCCATCCTCAGCTCTTGCCAGTGATATATCAATCTCTTCTTGAGTAAGGTTCTTGGATTGGAGGAAGGCTATTCGTTTATCGACGGATGAGGCTGCGACGGAGGGGTCTTGGAGGACTGTGAAAGCTGTTAGGATTCTCAGATTCAAACCGTTCATCACAGCTCTTGGAAAACTCACAGGTAATCTGAAGCTTTGATTAGCGAATATCCTGGTCTAGCACCGGAGAGGGAACTTACAGCGGACGCGATCAGATCTTCTCGGACCATTCTGGCACAATTATCTACGTGTTAAATGAAGGAGGCCTACATGAACATAATCATAGAAGAAGAACTCTGGCGCTCAAGGAGAGTTCTGAGACAATTAGGCATCTGAACCCGGAAGTCGTCGGCGACTTGAACCTCGGCCCGACCTGCCTGTCGCGCTTGCGGAGGCTTGCCTTGTGAGGCTTAGCGCCTTTTACCCGGCTAACAACCACCTTTGTTTACTCACAAACATCGCGCAAATCCTTACCTTCGAATTGTCGCTGTCGCATTGCTTCATAGTTAACTGCTCTTCAACTGTACTACCAGAAAACTGTCGCATTGCGTGTTTGCGCGTTCTGATAGCTTCGCATCCCCGCAATCCGACCTGTCACAACTCCAAGATGTCCCAAGACACGGGGCTCTTCAGTGTGCGCCGGCCACGAGAGGTATGTATACATGAGCTCTACGTCGCTGCAGCCTGGCTTCCCTGCTGTATCGCTCTGCTAATTGCTCTCCAGACTCTTGGTGGCCTCAATTACAATTCCGCGATCCCACAGCCAGCATCCGCGGTGAAGAGATCAAACTCAATTTCCAGTATGAAAGATACCCAAATGACCGCCCCTCATACTACACACCATGCGCGATCTGTTTCCTCATCGCGCATGTCCCTGGCTCCAAATAGGCCTCAGCAGCCTACTTTCCAACGCTCATCCTCCGGTACGAATCTCGCAGATCTTGGGCGCCCTTCTACTGTACAGCGGAGCTCTTCGAACATATTTGGAAATACCGCGTCCGTGTCGAGGATGAGCTATGCTCCCGGAAGTGCGATGACACCTCACATGCAGCCACCTATGAGCACGTCGAAAAGCCTACAGCGAAGGAGTAGCGTATACTCGCGACCATCATCCACTGGCCCAATGGGCCACCAATCGTTCTTCGTGCAAGCGCCAATTCCAGCTGGGGTACCTAGGGATCCAAGACCATTGAAAGACCGAAGCTATCAAGCGAAGGTTGGACAAGAGTTGTTGGATTACCTAACGCATAACAACTTTGAGCTAGAGATGAAGCATTCCCTTAGCCAGAATATGCTAAAGTCGCCGACCCAAAAAGACTTCAATTTCGTCTTTCAATGGCTATATCATCGTATTGATCCGTCGTATCGCTTCCAGAAGAACATTGACGCAGAGGTGCCTCCTATTCTAAAGCAGTTACGATACCCTTTTGAGAAAAGCATCACGAAGAGTCAAATAGCGGCAGTAGGAGGACAGAATTGGTCGAGTTTCCTTGGTATGCTGCACTGGATGATGCAACTCGCCCAAATGCTGGACCGCTACGATATAGGGGACTATGACGATGCGTGCGCAGAAGCTGGTGTAGATGTGAGTGGGGATCGCATCATCTTCCGATTTTTGAGCGGTGCCTACAGAGATTGGTTACAAGTTGAAGATGGAGACGATGAAGAGGATGCCGACAAGCTGCTTGTGCCGCACGTTGAATCAATGGCCGCGGAATTCCAGCGAGGAAACCAGAGATATGCCGAAGAAATGACGATTCTCGAAGCAGAAAACGAGGCTTTGAAGTTGAAGATCGAGGAGGCCGAAAAAGGCGCACCGGATATTGCAAAGCTGGAGAAGCACTTCAAGATTTTGGAAGATGATAAGCGGAAGTTTGAGGAATGGAACAGTACCGTGAGCGATAAGGCCCAGAAGTATGAAGCGAGAAACAAGTTTCTGCTCGAGGAGATTGACCGAACGGAGAGGGAACTGCGAGAAGCAGAGCAGGAGAAGGCGAATCTTCAAGAATCAGTTGATAGGCAGGGTATCACGATCGAAGATATCGACCGAATGAACGCCGAGCGTGAGCGGCTGCAGAAGAATGTCGAGGCAACAGCAGTGAGATTGGAAGAGGTTAAGAAGAAGGCTGCAGAGAGGGACGTCGAGGCGAACCGCAATCTCGAGGAGCTAGAGCGTGTCGTGGACAAGTACAATTCTCTATGCTACCAAATCGCTCTGATCCCCTCTACCGCCGCAAATGCCAAAGGCGAAGACTACGAGCTCAAGCTCTCCACCAACTCCGCTCCCCAATTCTCCTCCTCCCAGCTAGGCGTTTCGGAAAATGGCACAAGCGACCGCCTCCTCGTAGATCCATCAACAGGCTACCACCCCGCCCACCTCCTCAACCTCGACCTCAGAGGCACTGTCAAAAGCCAGCTCATCGGCCTCCGCAAAGAAATCAACGAGCGCCGAACCATAGCCATCGATGCCGACATGAGAAACCACGAGCTCCTCGATACCGTCAAGGAAGCCATTGATGACAAGAAAAGCGAGGTCGAGGCTCTAGAGCACCGGGTCCGAGCCGCGGAGGAGGAGTTTGAGAAGACCAAAGAGGTGACCTCGACGCAGAAGCTGGCTTCGGACGCGCAGATTGAGAAAATGGAGAAGGAGCTTGCCAAGATGCGGGCCGGGTTGACGGAGAGCGTGCAGCTGATGGAGCAGAGGGAGATGAATACGAATATCGAGTAAGGCCTCCCTTTAACCCTTCTTTCTCAAGTCCCGGCGTTGGCCTAACCCAGCGTTTTTTTTATTACAGATATGAGCAGTTGACTCTCCGAGCGAACACTCTGCGCGAGGAACTGCATACGGAGATTGAGCGTATGTTGAATGATATTATCAAGTTCAAGGTGCATGTGCAGAAGAGTCTGGAGGACTATGAGGGGTTTGTGGTTGAGGAGGTGGAGCAGGAGTTGGGTGGGGAGGGGGAGGAGACGGGGGATGTTGTATAGGAGGGTGGGGATGAGTTATGCTAGGCGTCGTGGAGGGTTGGAGGGTTGGGTGTGGAGTGGGGTTTGGAAGGGGGATGGCGTTAGTGATATTGAAGTAGATATGGTTACTTTGGGGTTGTTTATATGTGATACCTTGCTGGATATGGAAGTCTAGGTATTTTGAACCCAGCGGTGGTCTACGTTTCTGGTTGATCCCAATATGAATTCGAGGGTGCTTGCTCGCCTGTTACAGAGCTCGGGTCTTGACGTCCTCTCGTGATCATTCATATACACAGCTTTTTCTAAGAACATCTCTTCTATGTGTTTATTGCTGATAATTCGAGCAAGGGATGGCTTAATCTCGTTGATATCTTCTTCCAGATGTCCATTAGCACATATAGAGCACGCGTTTGTAAATCTGACGTGTTCAGGAACAATTTCTTTTCGCTGGCTAAGGCCCGTGTGTCTCCTTTCTGCCTGAGATGGTAAAGCAACCTGAAAGGGAAATGTGTGCCCGAATTGAGGACTTGAGGTTTTGAGAGCTTGAACGGTGTTGTGAGAATGATAGCACCGATGAGTGGATTCATAGCTCCAGGGCTAAAAACCCTTGCTTTTTCGGTGTCTGGCCTTTAAGCTTTGTAACGCGCGCTTCAATTGCTGACTCCATAAGTGCCAGATGCCGATTGCTCTGAGATGGGGCCCCGTTACTTTTTGCATATTGCATCGTGTAGGCCTGATGCTCAGAACGGGGTGCCTGATGGACGTACGGTAGGGATCTTGGCTTTGGCCTTTTTCGATTTAGTCTCTTGGTGTGTCTTGAGGTGGTGTCGTCTCCCGAGTTAGGTGGTTCGTGCTGATCTACTGTAAGATGTGATGGATGGATAGACTCTATGAAACCCTCCAGCGAATCAGTTCCTTCTTGACGAGAATTTGACGAGCCAGGCGTAAAGGCCTTAGTCGGCATGGCAAAAGATGGTGAAGCTGATCGGGTAGCCCAATGACGGCGTCTCGCTGTGGATAGTGTCTGGGTCAGTAGCATATCGCGATACGTCGAGTGATATAAATCTCCTATACTAGATATTTGTGCATGTAGCATTTCATTGAACAAACCACCATGGCAATGTTCATTCTCTTCGACACTAGACACGTTGTAAACCGATTTCTCGCTGTCCACATCCGTGTTCCGTTGCAAATCGTGACTAAACAGCCCGCGGGCTGAAGTCCCTGATACCAGCTCTATTGTGGCCTTTGGCAAGATCTCGCCCTCTTCTACGGGATAGGGCAAAGTTGGAGGTAAATGCTCTAGAACCTGCGTATGAGAGACATGGCCTTTGGGTATGACAGGGTCATTCCTTTTGTGATGAGTAGGCATATTCGAGCGATTGGGCGCTTTCGCCATGACGGGACTCCTTACGACGGGCAATTCAAGTGGAACCTGCGGGTATGTATGACAAGGCTCGTGTAACGATGTTGCCGATCTGACATTCGTTGGCACATGTGTCGGCGACTGACTCCTTTCCGCGTTAATACTCTGATTTTCTGAATTTGAGATCAACGGAAAGCTGTTTCCGTGGGGCTGCTCGTCTATCGGAGCTCTGGGCGTTGGTGGAAGCCGAGGAGCGGGCGTATAGCATCTGATGTCTGGTGGTATTGCTGCATGGATGATTAAGACAGACGTTCGATATCGGCTGTACAGATAGCTAGACTTACAGTTTTGGACATGCCGGACTTCAAGATGCTCGAGTTCTTTCTTCCTTCGAGCATAGCGTGCCAATTTGCTACCTTCCACACGCCGACCTCTTACGTAGAATACACTGTCCTTGTCCTTTTTGATCTTCCTGTTCCTCTGCATCCAGAGCATGGCTCTCATCTCTTCATCTTTGATGTTCTTGTCGAAATGCCATTCTGTAATCTTTCGTTTATACTGGCGTTCCCTTTGAATTATATATTAGAAGAAATTACGTGCCAACCTGTTATGATATAACGTAAAATTTGGGTCCAAAAATCGAATTGAACAGAGAGACATTTTGAACCTTAGAAGAAGGAATAACCTGGTGGGTTTGCGAAAGGTGATGACATACGTTGCTTGAAACCCATAAATCTTGTACATTGCATCCGCCACATTTCCAAGCGGCTTGTCCTCTGTCACGTAGAGTCGCTTGAAATTTTGTCGCTGGCTTTCCCACTCTTCAGCTGTGTGAGGACAACGCGACATCGTTGAACTGTTGGTCATTCGTCGTGTGTGAGAGCAAAAACAAGTAAAAACAGATCATAGGATCGTTGAACGAGATAGTCAGTACCGCGTACTATTAAGAAAACATGACGATGTATTGAGGAGAATGTCCGGAACTTCAGAGTCCCGGAGTCCTAGATAGATGCTACTGTAAGACTCACAATTTTGGGCAGCACAAGCCCATCTGCTGGCCTCGTCTTCCGTCTTATTTGATATATCTGGCACAGCCACTGCGCCACGACAAAAGTACCGTCAAAGCCTTAAAGGCAGGTAGTACCGGATGGCAGGATGTAGCGATGCTAGCCCAAACAGGTAAAGTAGTTCCCAAGTCCTCGCTAGGTGCCTTACCCTCGGTCCGCGGAAAGAATTGACTCGGATCGAACAGCTAGGGGGGAAGGTCCACGCGTATTCGTAAGTACTAGTACGGCCTGCGACCAAGAGGGAGTCCGATCAAAAGTACCAACTAGCGTGGTGTGCATCTGCGCACATCAGCTTACCATATGCAGCTGCGTCTCCGACACGTCGGTATGACTGGCGCCTCTTCGAGCAAAAGTACCATCGAGCCCTCAAAACCCCCTATCAGTCGGAGTGGCAGAAGTACCCATAGAAACAAGCGCATCGATTGTCCTGATAGAGCTTGGGCCATGTAGAGAGCTGACAGCCGCGGATGGTTGTCCATCCGCTGCCCTACCGAATAACACTGACAAAAGTACCAGACCTTAACACCACGATGGATATGATGCAAATTAGAGCCGAATACTGCAAGGACAAACTTGCGCCGCCATGGACAGGCTGTCGTGGGCCAAGCTATAAGAATGGCAATAGAACCCTCTGCTGTTTTCGTGGTCTCAAACTATCTCATATATACAATTCCTCCGCTAGGTCCGTAGGACTGAAGCCCACTGTTGTCCACATACACTCTTCTTTCTCTGATTGACTTTGCTTTTGGCTTATCCAAAGCTCAATATTCTATTCCGACCTTGTACCTACTGCTTTATATGGTGGTTCTAGCTTTTGTACCTTGAGTCGACAATGTCATCCCCATCACCTACTTCCACATCTGCATCTGGGCAGACCACTCATAGCTCTGTTTCCCCTGAGGTTATCACCAGCATTGCGTTTGGAGTAGTTATGACGATCCTTGGGGTACTTACGTTATGGCAGAGTGCTCGACAAGGTCGTTGGCTATGTAAGCAACGAGTACCCGATTGATACCGGCATGACTGATATATGCTCTTTCCAGCCGTCGACGAGGAGCATGTGGCGCCTGAATTACCTTCCAGCAATTTCGAATACTCACCTGCTCTCGAACCCATGCTAAATTCTGCCGCGCGAACAATCCACCTAGACATCTCGAATGCCACCATCGATTCATGTGGACTGTTATGTCACGGTCCAATCGTCGCACCCAGAAGCATCGACACAAAACATTCACCAAGCTTTCCGTCCCTACCCAACCCTGTGTTCATCGCACCGCGACCTCTTAGATCACGTTCACTTGACACCTGCTATCGACCTGACAACGATCCTTTTGAGTGGCACATGTTTAGAGCTGGACCGAATAAGTCAAGGTTGAAACGAAGGCATTCGGCAGCTTGATACTATAGCTTTCTGTTGTTAATCTTTTGTATTTGAGCGCATGATCACACTATTTGTCCTTGGTGATATACGTCGAAGAGCCGTCGGATACCCAAGCGCTTGAAGCAGATTCCTGTAACGTTACTTTTGTATGAAGCGAACTCGCTCAGAGTACAGAGACCAGTATGCACTAGATATCATGAACTCGCAGCGGACTCTGCACTGTGTGATGGTGTTTCGAAGGTAGGGATAACGAAAGTAGAACGTGGGGATACTTTGGAGACGTGGGTACAACTATATCACTACAAATCGCAATGTTGAATTGGATATTTGCTTTTCGTGACTTGGATACAGGTTGCTTTCGTTCGATCGTGTTCTCCACTCGATGATTCGTTAAAGAGAAAGAGCCATGGCCCAAGGGTACCTTGATAGGGCTGATGACGTTGACGTAAGCCGGCTTATCTAAGTGATGTCACGTGCTCTGAGGCAATTTTGCCTCAGTTCTCAGACGTGCCAACGTCGCTAAGCCCCTTCGGGTTAGCGCCCTGCTGACTTCGCAGCATACGGGCGGCACGTCTGAGTGCAACCCGCAGTAATATTGGTTGATTGGCATTAACTTTGGAATAATACCGAACTTTGCCGGTCGCCTTATCTGATGCGATAAAGTATGAGCGTATTATTGAATTAATTACATTTTGTTCGCTCTGTTTATCTATTCTACGATTTCTATCGACTCGTCTATCTATTCTACTCATCACTCTACATGCTCATTGTCACGATCCTAGCCTTGCCAGGCTCAGCCTTCTAGCCTTACCAGGCCTATCCTCGCTCCGTCACCTTGACTAGTCCCTATTGGGCCTAGCGTCGGCTGAGGAACACACATATGTAGCCAGCT
>JAABUI010000072.1_pt1 | contig 160145 bp, 179 predicted proteins | sample 5559111 | NCBI WGS metagenome assembly JAABUI01 (sample SAMN10711870, study PRJNA513365) | rock metagenome | isolation source: Antarctica rocks | place: Antarctica: Victoria Land, Buttleship Promontory | reverse complement strand
TGCGCTATCCCCCACACCCCCAATTAGCCTCAGTTCTCCCCCCAAAACAAAAACAAAACCTCCCCACGCAAAAACTCACCCAACCTCCTCCCAACCCTGACTACCCCCCCCTCAACCACCACCTCCTCCCCCGCCCCCACCCTCTCCAGAAGCACCACATCCAACGTCCGACTCACCCCCGTCCACTCCCACCACCCCTTCCGCCTCACCAGCGCCAGCGCCAGCGACGTGCTGAGGTCGAGAATCGTCGCTGTGGCGCCGCCGTGGAGGTTACCTGCGCCGTTGCAGAGGGTCGGGGGAATGGTGAGCGTGAGCGTAATTGTGGGGCTGGGCGTGAGGGTGGCGGAGGTGAGGTGTAGGAGGGGGAGGATGGGGGTGTCGTAGGTGTGGGAGCAGAGGGATTGGAGCTGGGTAAGGAAAGTTTGGACGGTGGTTTTGGGGTCGGAGGGGACGGCCATCCTCGTGGGGAATGGGCTGGGGCGATGGTTGTTTTGGAGAAGAGAGGAATTTGAAGACTTGAAAGAAGGGGGTTTTGGAGATTGAGGGTAAAAATACCGCTGGAGGTCAGGAAGTTAGGTAGAAAACGCTCAAAAGTATCTTTTACGGCAACAAGGAAAGCCAAACCACTATGAACAGCAGCTTTAGGGTATCAGGTAGCCCGACAGGATACAATTGCAGGTATGGCGCACAATTACCTATGCGAGAACAGAAAATTGGAAGATTTATGGAAGTTGATCTGAGCCGAGGTTGTTGCGGAGAAGCTTACGCAGCCGGTTGTTTCCCTTAAACTCCCCTACCTCATGCCAAAGCGATAAAACCTCCGTATGTCAGCAAGGAGTACATGTTACAATGGAAATACCATAACCATCCCTGAGTAAACTTCCCTGGCCAGATGAGCTCCTCGATGCTCCCACGTCCATCCTAATACCAAACGCCGCCGTCCTATCCAACAAACCAAAATGTCCTATCTGAGATCGGCCGGTGTCAAAGCCTGCACCACACTCGTGCCCTCACTAAACCTCGTCCTAAAAATCCGATTCGCGTTCTGAAACATACCATCCTTCAGACTGACAACGATAAACTGACTCCCCTTAAACCTTGTCTTTATCAAACGTCCGATATTCTGCGTATGCGATAGATCAAGCGCGGCGTCGACTTCATCCAGGATGTACATGGGAGCGGGTTTGAACTGGAGCAGGGCCATGATGAGGGAGAGGGCGATGAGCGATCTGGTTGTTTGGGGTTAGTGAAGGCTGTGAGGGAGGAAGTGGGAGTGAAATTACCGTTGACCACCAGACAGCTCGTTGAGAGACTGCTTCCAGATCTTCCCTAGGCTGACCTTGACTTCTAAGCCATCCGAGATCTGCTTGCCCTCGGGTGGGTCGAGCTTTGCAAAACTACCGGGTAGAAGCTCCGCAAATATTTGGCCAAAATCGCCGTTGACCTTTGACCAGGTCTTATGTAAAGCTTCCTTCTTGTATTCATCGAGAGTGACGATGGTCTCCTCGATTTTCCGTTTGTCTCTAATTACCGTCTTCATCATATTCTTCAGCGCCGCCTCCTTCTTCTCCACACTATCAATCATATTCATGACCTTAGGATTGATCTTCTTCTTCATGCCTTGGAAGCGCTCTGTAAGGTTTCGCAGTGACGACTTGCATTCTGCGATATTCTGGCCTTTGAAGTCGTAAGCGGTATTGGCGCGGCCGAAGCTCTCCTTTTCGTCGGCAATCCATTCGTGTTCTTTTTCCATTTGAGCCAGCATCTGTCCGGCGCCTTGTTGCTCCTTGTGAAATCTCTCAATTTGGTGAGCGAGCTTTTGCATCTCGAGGCTCTCTTCGGTAGTGCGAGATGCTTTGGATCTGGAAGCATCTTCTAATGATCGAAGCTCTTCATCGAAACCTGTAAGCTTTGCTCGCTCGTCGTCGAGACGCGCTTGGGCTATGTCGGAAGCATCCTACATCCTTGTTAGCAAGTTGTTGAAATCGGGATGTCTTCTGAAAAGACCTTGGCTTGTTTTTGCTCCTGCTGCAGAGCCTGGATTTCTGCTTCTTGCGCTTTCAATGTAGAATCAACTTCGACCAGTTGTTCTTGAGCCGCACCAATATCTGCACCCGCCTGCTCAGCCTCCAGCCTTGCACTCTGCAGCTCCTTCTGTAGATTCTTCACAGATATCGAGTTCCTCGACTGGCTCTTCTTGAGCTTTTCCACCGACGACTGGAGTTCGGCTAATTTGTCATCTTTGTTGTCACTGAAGTCACTAATATCCTTCTCGATCCTTTTGATATCTTTCGAAGCTTCGCTATGTCGTGCCTTGGCGTCTGCAATGTCATTTTTGAGTTGCTCGATATTGGCCTTCATCTCCTCCACAGCTTGTATGATCTAGCCAGATGTTAAAAACCAAAGTAAAGAGATTGGGTAAACACTAACCGATGATGATGAGTTGCCACCTATTTGCTCCTCAGTCAGCTTAATTTCATGCGACTTAAGGTCAAGCTCTTGTTTGGTCTTGCGGGCGGCGTCTAGCTTCTTCTTCTCCTTGGCCATTGAAGCCTGCAACTCGTTCAGTTCAGTTTCCCGCAGAGTCATCTCCTTCGAGATCTCATTGAGCTTCTGCAATGTTACAAGGACGCCGCTAGAATTTGGCGAGCTTCCACCAGATAATGACCCGGACGGGTCATACACATCGCCTTCGAGGGTTACACTCTTCATTCGCACCGCAGGGTCAAAGGTTACACACTTTGCTGTCTCTGCATCTTCACAGATAAGAGTAGAGCCGAATACGTATTCCATCGCTGCAGACACCTCATCATCGTAACCAATCAAGGATAAAGCAAGGTCGACCTTTCCAGGAGCAAGCTTCTGTGCCGCGCCTATCTTCTCCGCAGAAGCTCGGAAGGCTGAAATTTTGTTTAATGGGATAATGGTTACTCTCTTCCTCAGCTTGCCGCTTTGAAGCAGTTGTGTGCCAATCTCTGCCGAGTCTACGACCACGTTATACAGCCGACCCCCTGCACAGATTTCAAGCGCGGTGCCAGCTTGACTTTTCTCTTTATCCAGGGCAAAAAGCTGTGCTACAAGGCCTTTCACCTTGGACCGATCGAAGTCTGGTGATGGATCACTGTAGCTGAAATCAATATTGGCAACTTTCCGCTTCATGGTATCAGCTTTCTCTCGAAGATTCCTTATTTGCTTCTGGATCGATGACTCTTGCTGGTACATTGAGTCTTCCTTCCCCGGGTCGAAGCCAAGCTTGCCCAACTCCGATTCCAGTTTCTTGGCCTGAGCTCGGAGACCTTCCAGATCCTTAAGCAGACTGGAGTTCTGCTCTTTCGCTTTCTTCGCTCGAGGCTCGTCCTCCTTAATTCTCTTCTCCATGTGGGAAATCTTGAGCTTGGCCTGTTCTTGTTCAGTAGCTGCGGCGCTGGCTCGGTTGCGCGCGTCTTGCAGTTGCCCTTGATACCCATTCTCCTGGCCTTCTCTTGACGCAACTCCTGTCTGTAATGTCTGCAACAACTCCTCCTTCTGTTCAACCTCGGCCGTCTGCTTATCCATGTCAGCCTTGGCCGTGTCATACTGCGCCTGTAGCTTCTCGTAGATCTTGCTCTTTTGTTGGACCTGAGCTTCGAGCTCGTTCACAGACTTCTGGACACCCTTTCTCCGTTCTACCTCCTCCGTCATGCTGGCGTTCTTGAGGTCAAGAACTGTTTCGAGGCGGACAAGCTCCTCCGAATGAGCTTTAACCTCTTCTTCCAAGGCTTGGAATTTCCCTCCCTTCCGTAACTCCTTTTCCCTCGCAGCCTTTACCTTCTTCACATCGTCCTCCAAATGCGCAATTTCACTCTTCAGTCTTTTCGCCGAATCTTCCAAGTCCACCGCTTTCCTCTTCTTCGAATCCAAATCGCTAGCTGATTGCTTGAGTTTCTCCTTATTCTTCAAATAGTCATGCGCAACCACCAGCCTCGTTAGCCTCTCCAAATCACTCTGCGTCTGCTGGAAATCTAAAAACGCCCTCTTCTCCGTTCTCAGTTTTTCCAGCTTCGGTTCAATTTCATCTTTCAGCAATTCGGTTATCTCCTGCACCTTCATCTCTTTCTTTGCCATTGTCTTAAACGCTCTATCCCTCCTATCCTCAAACATACGCGTTCCAGCCGCTTCTTCAATCATAGCTAGTATTTCCACTGGTTTCATGTTCAACACCTTCGTGATGCGGCCTTGCATAATGAGAAAGTTCGGGTTGTTGATATTCAGCTGTACGGACTGAAAGAGGTTCTGCACCGTTTGCTGTTGCGCACGGTGGCCATTGATGAGGTATTTGCTCGTACCGCCTAGCACGATCTGTCTTGTAACGGAGATCTGACCGTATTCCTCGAACCCAATGGGCGACTTCTTCTTGTCGCGGTTGTCAAACACAATGGTTACACTGGCTTTGGTCACGCCGGCTTGACCACGCTTGTAAATCAAATCCTACAGAGCAAGATACACTTAGCATACTGTCAGACTACAGCTTGATGATCGGACTCGCATACCTGTATATTCTGCGCCCGCACAGTACTCATACTCGTAATACCCAAACAGAAACATATCGCATCGAGGATGTTCGACTTTCCACTCCCGTTAAGGCCTGTAATCGAATTGAAGCTCTCATCCCAGCCGCTGATAACGGTACGGACAGCATAGGACTTGAAGCCGTCGATTACGATCTCTACGACCCTCATGTTGGCGGCGGTTGTCGAGATTCAGGTGTACAAATGACGCGCTCTGTTTGTTGACACCTGAATGCTGAACGGAAGTATTCCGCGGGTGTTAAGGCGCTACCGCTCAGCCCTACTACGGCGGTATCTCCGCCTAGCAAGGTTTGCTCTTCTCAACCAAATCTTTTGATAGGAAAATGCAAGTATCCTATCAAATTTGTGCCATGAAGGCTGCACGCATGATTGTGTGTATCCCCCAAACGGAAACATGTAATTCATAGACTCATGAACGAAACGCCCTTTACTCCTCACCAACCAAATTAGTACCTTCCCGCAGCCCCTCTACAACGAGCTCTTCGCCCTTTGCGCGCCGGTAAATATCTCTCACATCGTCTGCAAGATACATTAGTTAAAAAGCCAAGCGCTTCACGAGGAAGAAATGTACCTGTGGTTGTCTCAAAGTGGCTCGTTGCGTCGTAACTCTTCGAGATGAAGATGTTGTCATTCATACCACTCTCCAGTGGTTCATAGAGTGGTATTGGAGCGCCCATGAATTTCTCCTCAATCTTGCCGAGCCTTTCGAAGCCGGGCTGGAGTTCGAGATGGTGGTTACTCGAGTTTTCGGCTATTGTGGAAACGATAGCGATGTAGTACCCTTTCGGACAGACGTTGTGCGCGGAAGATACGATTGCGATATAGATGTCTATGATAATCAGCTAGAGAAGGAGCGCCGAAAAAATGAAGACATACCGTTCTTTCGACCGACTTGCGATTGAGGGATGATCAGTTGAGCAGAGTCACTGTTATCGGTATTTGCAACCGGATGTGTCAAGATACAGATAGCCTTCAACAAGTGGGCAACGACCTGGACTTTCCCAGGGAAGTATGAAGGATCCGCAAGTATCTTTTTGGTTTTCGTCGTGAACTTCATGCCCTCGCTCTCATCCCCTCTTTCCCGCATCGTCGCTCTAATACCCGACACTTTGTTTCCATCATAGAGGATCTCATCAATGTTGGTATTGAGCATGTAAGTACCACCATAGATCGCCGACAGACGGGCAAAGCCTTGTGGCAGCTCACCAAGACCATACAGCGGGTAGATGTAGGGGGATTTTCCATACCGTGCCATTGAGTTGACGTACAGCCTTATTCTTATGACAGTCTCTTTTGCGGCTCCTTTTTGATTCATGTACTCGTCCGTTTGGTATAAGGCCATTGAGTGACCGATAAAATCGCGGGTAGAAGGTTCAAGCCCATACTTATCATATACCTCTTTCATTGTGCATTGGTTGAGATTAAGTCCTTACCTAAGAGTCAGCCAGGAGTGATATTTCAGCACAACACCCACAACATACCTCCGTAACTTGCAGGGTCGTCCTCTTTGAATGCTCCGACCCACTCCAAGAACCTCTTCGCCCTCCTCTTTTCAAATAGACCCATCAAGGGAGACCGCAATGCCTCGCCCGCATCTGACGGGACCTTCGCAACCGTAGCCTTGACGCCACTTCCTTGCTGTACGTAGCTACCCGCTATTTGTTTGAACTCCAGGTACCTTGTAACATCCGTCGAGACCAGAATGTTCGTCAACTCGCCATTGGACATCAACAGCTTAGGTACAAGGTCAATATTCCAGTCGTTGGCTCGCCCGTACTTCTTCCATGGCTCTTCCCCTTTTGTGTAGTTGCCATATTTCTTGAAGAGCTACTGCTTGTCAGTGGGCTCGTCTTCTTATTCTTTGATGATGCGTACAGATTCAATATTAACCGACGCAGCTTCACTAGAAACCGTTAGCCATGGGTGTCTAAAAACACGCTGACTGAAATACAAACCCTCCGTAGTGGTCGTTACGGTCGATGTGGAGTACCTTCTTGCCCTTGACGCTCATGACACTGACCACATATACATCAGTGCCAGCTCAGAGGGCTCTTGATTGTACAGATGCCTTACCCGGACAAGACGCATTCTGTCAAGCCTACACAGCTGTCAGCTGAAGTCGTACGGTAGTGGGGGCAATGTCTACCAGTTCCCAGAACCACAACGTCATATTCAGGCGCGATCTCATCCATGGTGATAAAAAAGATCACTAGGCCACGAGACGATTAGGACGCGCTCGACAAACGCAAAAGTTTGCAGGAGATTTGGGGTTCTATAGTAGTGGATTGAAATGTCGAGAGCGTACATCGATACCGGTATGACGATTATTTGGGCGATCCCATTCTGGTCAAGGCTCGCGTAAGGCTCGCGTAAGATTTTGGATGTTAGTGTTCGAGTACAATGCTACGACGATCTAACTACGTCTATCTATAGTTCAAAATTGAAAAGACGGCTTCGGCGTCATCGTTCCTTGACTGGACTTCACATACGCCAACCTTCAACTCTATGGCCTACTATTGTGAAAAGGTAGTAGAATTCCATATTTGTGAAGTGCAACCATAATATTCTACATGGTCAAGTGTAGTTATATACAAGAATCTCATATTCGCAGACTCCGGAATAGCAAATCTGTAAAAGCTATTCCAAAGAATTAGCAGCGCAGAGCCACGAATGCTGGTGAGGCTGGAACTGCCGTGCAATCTATTTCTTCGGACTGTTTTGAGCAGCATTATGAAAGTTTTCTTGTTGAAACAGGAAGCAACCGGTTTCGTTGGAAGAATGGATCATCAAGCTGTGGCTGTCACTAACTTGGGCTGCGGTTCTCGTGCCTCTGCTTCGCTTTCCGTCAATTCTTCCTACATATCATTAGCATTTACCATCCACAGAGATTTCGGCACCATCATACTTCTAGGACCTGGGGTAAATATGCCGGAACATCCCTTTCCGCTGCATCCAGGTTTACTTCCGGGTCGTTTCTGGCCACCTTGCGAGCCTCTTCCCATGCGTACCATCTCTCCGTAAGGGTATGCTTAATTGACCGCATCGTCCGTCGAATCTGGGATAAGTAGATTAGGGATCATTTCATACACGGTTCGATAGCCGGAAAAGCGGCCTAGAAGTGGATGACGAAGAGAATACTGACTGTCTTATCTCTGGATTTGATCTCTGAGTCGCTGCCTGCTTCTACCCTATTCAACTCGTGTTTTTCTGTTGCCAGCCGGTTGCGTTCTTTACAGCAGACCCACCACAAGGAATGTAGATCTTCCCATGATTTGTTCCTTAGCTCCTCAACAGACCATTGCCGCCCTTGGAAACAACACCGTCAGCTGTGCGCATACAACTTTTGGATTGGTGCTTCCGTACCATATTTGCTATACTCTCTCGAAGTACCATAAGGCTTCCTGTCTTTATTAAAGAAATCCCAGAGCCCATGGTTTTCATCAACAGCAATCTTTGACCGCTTCTTCGGATCCAGTACTGGCTCCGGCAATGGCTCCTTTGACATACTAACAGGATATCTGAGACCAGTTCTGCGTAGCGCCGATACACCTCGATTGGGATTTCCATCTCGTCTCCGCCGTTGCCATACCGGGGGGGACGAGGAAAAGTGTGACCTTTGCTTAGGACTAGCTTCTAGTAGTGGAGCAAGGAATATCGGAGGCAAACAAGTCCCTCTACTAGCTGTTGAGAGTAAAGCCCGGTTTGAGCCTATCTTCAAGCATTGCGACATGTTGCCCACAACGCGGGTTTATGACAATAGAGGCAAAAAATTACCTAGGGGAACGTCGAAGATGCAGAGGGCTCAATGCACGGACCACCATCCTTAGCCGCTCCCGTTCTTAGTCGCTAACCTCACATGCATCCTTGACTTGGTACGTATTTGTTTCCAGCTCACCTTCTCATTACACAGAAAGAACGATCCATTAAACGTTAGAAATTGAAAGGCGACCATGAATCGCACAGGTAAGTCTAAATTCCCTCGAAGGCCATCCTTCAGTGTCCCGGAATCCGCAACTTGGCCATTCAGCGCTCCACATGGGCTCTGCACGAGAGTTGCTACAGAACTCTGTGGATAGCTTGAAAAAACAATCAGCCCATAGGACACAGATCTCCAGAATAGTCCAGCCCTTCGTCTCCGTTTTTGGTGGCCCTATAAGACTCTCGACTTCGCCCGAGGAGCTCAGACCAGAGGAATCCCTTGTGACCGTAGCGCCTCTTTTGAAGCAGGTGGCAGGGAAATTTACCAGACCACTAGCACGTCCTGATGTCTCAATTAATCAAGGGGCTTCAACACTCAGGCTCATACCTATAGGGCCTTCTGCTACCTATGCTGGAGTGGTTGCGGGACCAAGAACCGGTACAGAGGCTGATCCGTCATTACGTCAATTAGGCCCTGCTCCGCAGCCATTACGGGCTTTTCCTGGCTTCCCAGGTCAGCGAGCGCCTCAAAACCAGAATGCACCGCTGGGTACAGGAAGACTACAAACTACCAAACTTGGTGCGAGTTTCGCAATGCTTGCTAGAGTGAGGCTGTATGAGACTGACAGGAAATCAAGGCAATGGAACGAGTTGGGGTTTTGGCCTAACAACGAACGGTGCGCCAGGGCTTCCGAATGCTCAGTCAAGACAAAGTGGTGCGCCCACTAGCAGTTTTGCGCAAACTATTGGTGGTTCTCAACCTTCTACACCTCTTGACCTATCGTAAGTCTATGCTAGGAATTTCCAGGAAGATTCATATAGCAGACCACATAACGATATGCTAAATCCGAAGTTGCTAATCAATCACGTAGTGAGTTCCCTTCTTTGTCTGGTGCATCTCAACCGCAGTATCAAAATCCTGGGCAAGCCGTCTGGGCAAACGCAAACCAACGCGCCGTACAGCATACGCCTGTACAGAGGCCTCAGCAACAGCATAATGTTAACCAGCCAGCCTCTGCTCAAATACAACAGCAAAGTCAGCCAACGCAAGACTCCTTGCAGCAGAATTCCGATGATCTGTTCTCAACCGCCTCTCATTTTCCTAGCAGTATAGACGATTATCGCCACGGCGGACAAGGTGGAGTGGGTCAACTTTCTGGTTCCAGCCAGCCTCAGACAGGCAACATTGAAGAATTCCCACCGCTTGGAAGAAATGGTAACGAGGAGAGTGAGCAAGATCGACGAGGTAGTCTGATGCAAAATGCCGCTTTTGGAGGATTTTCGAATGCAGACGCTTTCACGCTGCCACAAACATCTACGCAGACACGTCAGGGACTGCCGAACGCTCCAAATAACCAAGGGGACAACCATCGACCGTCTGTCTTAGTTGATAGAATTCTCTCCCCTAGTACTTTGGGTTTCGGAGGCAAGTCCTGCAACATTCACTCAATAACCTAAACAAGCTAACAAGCTTCTTTCAGCTGCATCGTCTACTCGGTCACCAGCTGATTCTGCCAGGCAGGGCCCGACAGCGAATATAGAGTTCGATAAAGCGGTAAATGCGTTTGCCAGCAGCTGTTCTGGATGATGTACTGAAACTCATGCCAGGCTCAACCTGCAAGCAGACTAAACCAAAATTCTAACAACAACATCGGATCCTTGCTCGCTAATTTCCACGAAACACAGCCCACACCCCAACAGCTGATCTCTCAGCCCCAACAACAACCTATGCGCTTACAACAGGATTACAATGCCAGACTTGCGGACTCGCCTGGCGCGACACACGCAGCAGAACAAACACCTTTAAATCAAATGAGCGCACTTGAACGATTTGGTCTTCCCGGTCTACTCGCAACAGTCAGGAGTGAGAACCCAGATGTTGCAAGTCTTGCTATTGGCCAAGATCTAACTCAACTGGGACTAAACCTCAATTCACCCGAGTGAGTGAGACTGCTTTCAAGTGTATCATCACTGACAATTCAAAAAAGACCTATATGGCCTACTTTTTCCGGGCCCTTCGCAGAATCGGGTTCGAGACCGATGCAGCCCGATTTTCATCTACCTGATTGCTACACCGTAGATAACGTCCACAGAGTGAGGGAAAAGATCCCCGGTTTCTCTGATGAGACACTGTTTTGGATATTCTACACCCAACCAAGGGATATTATGCAAGAACTTGCTGCTACAGAGCTGTAAGTTTCTATCATGGCATCTAAGAGAACTTGTACTGACGCAAATAGAACGAATCGCAATTGGAGATACCATAAGGAACTCATGATGTGGCTGACGAAGGACAACAACTTTGCAGAACCCATACCGATAAGCCCCGAAGCAGAAAAGGGCAGCTATGTCTTCTTTAACCATCAAACGTGGCAGAGGGCAAGGGTGAGCTCGGCACTATTAAACATTCTTCACGAGTCCTGACACCAAGAGCAGTCAGATTTTGTCTTACATTACGATAGCCTGGATAGCCATATTCCTATTGTGCGCACTAATGCGCAAGGCATGTCCTAGTGCAGGCTTGCCAGCACAATGTGAACGATGTTTCCATCTTCTCTAAAACCACAAGTGAGTCTTAGCAAGGAGCTACGGCGCTTATGGCGGAACTATGGCAAGCGTTGCTTGGCCACGCAATCTATTTTAGGTGTGTCATGCTTCAATGGTAATGCTATTGTAGCACTTGTGGATGTCTACAATTCTTTCATATGCCTTTCTCACCGAGGTGTGGCTCGCCGATCAAAACACAATACATCACAGAAATGGTGCACGCTTGATGTACGACTGACTATTGTCCCAAACGGACTTCCTATAATACATAAATTCAATGGACATCACAGGCTAAATCATATTCTGGCATGACTCGCGCAATGCCTGTGGCTAATACCTAATTACCGGCTTCTCCGATCCCCTTCTGGTTCGTGATCTAGTCGATTGAGCAGTCAACCAGAGCGAGAGTTTGGGGACCTGCTCCCACTGTTGCTCCTATTGCTCCTATGCTTCAACACTTATATCATTGGTCTGAAGATGCGCAGTGTGGCTGTACTATTTTTAATTTTTGGAGGCCCTTTTTGCCGGTTGGTAGCCAAAGGATTGGCGTAGGGTAATGGACTGCAATAGGTTTATGCAGGTAGATAGCACTGCCTGTTGTGCTCCCGAAGCAGAGTCGACCTTTAAAAACACCTCGATGATTTGTGTTCTGTTTTTTTCCTCTGCAATTTAGATGACTCATTTGTTTCTACTCAAAGTTGTTCGCAATGCGACGGCAGGCTTCCTCCTGCTCTTATCTTCCTCTACAATTACTCGGCACTCGTGTTATAGGTAACGCTAAGTTAGACTATGGCCTTGTTATAACCACTAATCCTTCTCTTGTAGGGTCCTTGTCTACTATCACTCGGAGGACATGCGGTGACTGCGAATTCAATGTCCACTCCGCTACTACAACAGTCACTACAAGTTCTGAAGTCGCTGAGCTAGTGTCGGTTCAAGTTGGAGTGGCTGCAACCGAACTGGGCCCTACTTCCTTGTTCGCACTGTACTCGGCCGTGGTCATCATTTGAATACTAATCCTACAAAGATTTTACGAAACTACGAGCTTTTTGGTCTACGATGCATATTCCATTACCTCTAACATCCTGGAAATTAGCACATGTATAATTGACGAGGGGCAGCCGGTTGCATTGCCAACTCCCTACTCGTACACCATTCCTCCCAAAAAGAACGCATCTCAGGCGGCAATCACAGGACTATCCTCCTTCGAGAATTCTCTAGGCTTTGCAGGTTGCGCTGCTGCATAGGCTCCCTTTGCAGGTACGCTTACTCCAATAAACGTTACAGATCTGCCAACCCCCTCCCTACTCTCTTCAACGTCATCGGCAAATTCGTCCTGGAGCCTGGGCTCTGGAACCACTTCCGCAACAGCCACTCCCACAATAAATATAAGGTCAACGCATTTAACGTTGGCCGCCGAGACGGCTATAGGCACTATAATTCCAGTCAGCTTTTTAGCGCTCTCGGCGTTCACACTCTATCTCTAGAGTCGGGCTCGAAAGCGCTCTGTAGTCAAAGCATCTGACCAAGACAAACAGCGAAAAGGAGAGTCGCCGCACTTTCTCCGGCCGAAACCTGAATTGCAAGGCGATGACAGCAGAAATGAGATGGTGGCGGAAGAGAGGATGTATGAACTTCCTGCGGAGTGCAGGAGACATGAGCTTAATGCGAGATATAGAGTGCAGGAGCTATTTACTGGAGGTCTAACCAACAGAAAAAGGTGAAGACACATGAACAAGAGCTAAGAGGTGAAGAGGTTGCCCGGGAACTTGGAGGGCATGGATAGTAATCAGCGCCACTTGGAACAATGATGAACAAGTGTTCAACGAGTCGTGCCAGAACAAGCACAACTTCTTCATGGCATCAAAGGAAATATACGCTAATGGATGAAGTTGTCCTCGAAATGGCCGTCGTGGGTTCAAGGTACATGTTGGTTTTGGAAGATTGCGTCCGGCGTGAAAGTTTGCAAGGAGTGCTTTCAAAGAATAAAAGGCATTAAGAAGCCTCAGATTCCCTACATATTATCAGTCTCTAATCACTCGCAATCACGGCTTATTTCTACCTTTCACTCGCTAGCAGTCTTTACGTTAGAAGCTTTTACAAATTTATTAGTGACTTTGAACGTTTAAGACAGTTCTACCGTCCTTCGCTTCTTGCTATAGAACCTTTTACGTTGATGATGATAGATGCTTTAGCCATAATACATTGGCAGGTCAACCTTCTACCACGTTGGATTCTTGACAGTGATCAGAATCCACGAGATGAAGAGTGATGCAAAGAATGCAGGAGATTCTAATCAAGAGAGACAGCATGAGGCTGAGAAGTGGTGGTACATGGGGATTAGAGAGGTCGTTGTCAAGAACGATCGACTGTTCAGATGAACGGCTTTCTAAGCAGTAGTACGCGGGTTTGCTAGAAGACTATTGCAAGCAAGAAGAAGATAGTGAGTTTCTAGATGATGAAAAGATTAGCGCAAGCGAGCTGAACGAAGAGAATATACTGGGCATTCTGACAGTCAAAACATGTGGGTGAGGGGTTAAAGTGGGAAAGAGAAGGAAACCCGAAACAACAACAACTGTACGCAGTTGATCGGCTTTAGGACCACGGCTCTGGTCAGAGGAAGTTTCTGATGTATATGAACCACGTGCAAAAGGTGGGGTTGCGCGGAAAAGCTGGGGATGTGTACCTTGAAACGGGTAGCAGCATATTGTTAGCCATGGTGAATTTCTTAGCAAATCAAATCCAGACCCAGTAATCACCATTTCTTCCGCTTCATCAAACCCACTAGACTTTAAGTAATCCGTAACGAAAAAAAAACTTCTCTACTTCCCATCCCTGACCTTGAACCGATAGGTATCCTTCCGATCCAAATAAACCACCTTGTCGCTCAACCCAGCCTCCTCAACCGCCTTTTTGAAATCCGAGAGCGGGGAGAGGAAGACGTCGTAGTCACTGCAGCAGGCCAAATCAGCATTTTTCCAACCTGCCTATCCCTCTCAAGTTTCCGTTCCCCTCCTAAGAAGAGATTGAAGTAAAAACGGGTAGGAGGCTACGTACTCATAATGCACCGGAATCACCACATCAGCGCCAATCAGCCGCACGAGCTTAACCCCTTGCTCCGCGTCCATGGTGACCATCAGTAGCGGCACACTCGGAGATGGGATCGTGGTGCCGCCGAGGTGGATGAGCATGAGGTCGATGTTTTGGCCGGCGTAGCGTTTGGGGATTTCGTTGAGTTCGGGGACCAGGAGGGTGTCGCCGGAGATGTAGATGCTGGTGGTGGGGGGTGGGTGGTTAGGGGGTTTTGGGTGGAGGGGAGGGGAGGAAAAGGGACTGTGGAAGGGGTAGGTACCGGTAGCCAGATTCAAATTTGTCGTTGGAATCCTTATACCCCAACTCAATCGTCCACCCATTCGTCGGGGGCACCTACCACCCCCTTCAGCCCTCATAAAACCTTATCGCCCAATCTCCTAAAGAAGACCAACTCACCGCATTCACAAGATCATTCAACGAACTCAACACCCCCGGCGGCACATGCTTCCCCGGCATCCCCGTGACCTTAATCGCAGGCTTCTTCTCACCACCGCGTTTGATGTCAACCATCATATCGTCAAAGAAATCCAAATCATGCACCGCAGTGAAAGAGTCATGGTCGCCTTTGCCGGTGAGATGCTGTTTCGCGTGCGGGGTGGTGATGATGGGGATGTCGCGGCGGAGGGAGGCTTCGACGGATTGATCGAAGTGGTCGCTGTTAGAGTGGGGGGGTTAATTGTGGGTAGAGGGTTTCAGAATGAGATAGGATGGAGAGGTGAAGAGAGAGATACGCGTGGTAGTGGGAGAGACAGATTAGGTCGATGCGAGGGAGGTCGTGCAGGTCCACTGATGGGTTGGTTTGTCTGGTGCCGGTGACCTGGAAATTTGCTTATGTCAAGGAATTGACTTGGCTAAAAAGAACAAACGTGGCTTGCTATACCTACCCCAGGGCCAAGATGAACATGATCACCCGCGTGTAAAAAGTTCTATGAATATATATTAGCCCTCGAGTGTCCTATTTGTCATTGGGGCTAGACTTACCGGATCCGTCATAAGTCGGATGCCCTCCCATTCTCTATGCACGCTGTCAGAACGACTATTGTTGAAGCTGGATTAGGGCACATACAAGATGGTGGTAGCAGTGCCAACGAATAGCAGAGTAGCATTCTCTCCCCCAGCATTGCGTGGATGTACTTTGGTTTCTTTCGCGTCAGGCAGGGATGCGGCGACTTCTTTCCCAGAAGGCAAATCTCTGGTTGGTGCCTGAGGGTTGCTCGGGTCGATGGTTAGGTTCTTCATGGTAATTACTTGCTTTTGAACCAGAGACTTATCAACTCCCGATCTCAATGTACGAAGGACATTGTCTTGCGGTTTTTCTCATTATCATTTTCGGCATCATAATGACGACATGGTGGGGAATACTTTGGTGAGCCTCAAACTTCCCCATTTCAGCGCTGATATCGTTCTACTCGCCTTGGATGCTTATAATCATATCTGGATTAACTCTAATTGCCTTGAATATTACCTCAATATATGTTATACAATAAACTCGACAAAGGAGCCCGTTGCGGTGGAAAATAAAGGGAAAGAAATAAGTAATGTAGATATTGCCAATATCAAACAGGGAAATCATCGGATGCGTTCGATATGTTGGAAATATATGTCGAAAACAATACTTTGCTGATAGAATACACCTCCTTCGCCCATGAGGTAAATGCAATTCGATCGCGAGACCAGCACCCTGTTTTGTGCAAAACCGCCTTCTGATCCAAGAATCAAACGCCTAGCAACGCCTAGAGTGCAAGATTCATGTTCTCATAAGCCGTGTCTCCGTGTCTGTCGTGATCTTCAAGCCTCATCTCGTCTGCTATCCCACGAGGAGTACTGTTACCTCTATCCTCACTCTCAGGATCCATCGTTAGCGCCTCTTGCCCTCCAACGCCTACTAAATCCATATCGGCAAGCCCCGAGTCTATGTGATGAAATTCGCGCCCCGGGCCCCCTGATACTCCCCTACTACAAGTTCTCTTGAATTCTGCAAGGTCTATTGAATCCCGCTGTATCAGATACGGGTTACCGTCCATCTCGATTTCTTCCCATCTGTGCTCGCCTGTTGGCGATACAGGTACAATATTTGGCTCACCATAATCGCTATGGTCAGCCGACACGCCCCTGGATCGGTCAGAAAGAGAGAGATGAGAGGTATTCATTGCTGGTTGTCTGCCTCTTCGGCTGACAATGTAAGAGCCTGGGCCATCGAAAGGGATGTCAATTGAGCCTGGTCGACCGGAAAGTGAACGGTCTCTACTGCGATACCGAAGGTCTTGGACGCCATCTCGGTCATATTCATAATCTTCCATGTTCGGAACATGATCTCGGTTTCGTGACCGCTCCGGGAAGACGTCCGGCGCTATCGAAAGCGGCCTTAATTTCTCATGGCTATACTGAGGAAATAGAGGCAGCATGTCTTTGGCAGCTAATCTCTGCCTCGGCCTATCACTCAGGCACAATTCCACCAGGTCGCGAAAGTACTGCGGTATGTTATTCCGCGTACGTTTCAGAGACAGCGGCCGCGGCTGACGCTCCGGTTCGTCTTCTTCCTCGGCAAGGGCCCAGAGTACCATTCCCAGCTGGAAGAGATCGGACTTGACTCCAATGTACATTGAGATCCTTTGACTGCTCTCGACAAGTTTCGATATTTCCGGCGGTTCCCAACCCACTGGACAACCTCGTCGGTTGATGTCGATGATCTTGGCTTCATCATGTTCATCTATAACGATGTTCGATAGTGTAAAGTCCCCCTGGACGAAGCCGGCTTCGTGTATCTCGGAAAGACCCTGCACAATCTGCTTTGCCCATTGTTCCCTTCGCAACCATGATAATTGACCTTTGTTATCATAGAGTATATCAACAAGTGCGCCTTCTTCAGCGAAAGCGATTAGAAGCCCTTTGACCAGCTGACCATCCTCGCTAACAACGAGGCCTTGGAATTGTATGACACTCTTGGAGCCAACTAAGTCTGTCAACGCGTTAATTTCGTAGAGGAATTCGTCTACGCTATCAGGCCCCGGAATCTCTTTCTTGATCCATACATGGCCGTCGACATTGACCTTGTAGACAAATCCTGACATATGGGCGTCAAAGGTCAATTCGCTTTCTTTGTAATGCCTACAATCAAGGTGTCTGACGGCACTGGTAGAGGGGTATGGTATAATTTCGTTAGTGTCCTCTGTGACATGGACGTGCAATCTGTCATCTCTGGTCTCGAGCTTTAGATTAGTGACTGTATCATAGAATTGGATATCTTGCAACGACATGCGGATGGCCTCATAGATTCGAGCACTCTTATCTCGCTGGAACTGTAAGCTTTGTAGATCGCGTTCGAGCGACTCTGGCGGAGCGTCTCGATAGTCGCAAGATATTGTGACTCGCCGCCATCGATGAGGTGTTTCTGCGTAGGTGAGGAAGAATTTTTCACGTGGACTGTGATCTCGAAAGTGCATGCTCAGATTAAGGATCCACTTCTTCTCCAACTCTTCCTTGATCTCCTCATCCATCTCGTTGTCCTCAAGTGATGCTTCTGATGGCGTGGGCTCATCTGTAGAAATTTGAGGGTTTGGAGGCGGTGGAGGCGGTGGTAGTGGCGGGTCCGTATGTGATTGCTCCTCTGTAATGGGCAGTGAAGCATTAGGGCACGGGTCACGTCTTTCGATTGAAGAGTGTCCAATTCCATGTTCCAGTAGCTCTGGAGCTGAAAGCTTAGGTATAGCTATAGGTGGTGGTGATGCGGGTCGAGCACTCAGAGCCCTCTTCCGATCAACTGATACTGCTCTGCGTTCGCCAGCCGAGGGTTGCACAGGCGATAGTTTCTCCCGACGCTCGGAATTTTGTCTTCTAAACGTAGCTGGACGGGGCAAGCCAGGCACGACCTTTCTTGACAATCGTCGCCCGAATCCAGGCGCACTAGGTGCGCAAGGTGATGTTGGGTCAGACTTTTGGTCTGGACATGGTGATTGCTCATCACGTCCTATCCATCTGCTGATGCTGAATCTATGCCACATCCTAGGCTTTTGCTGACTCTTTTCTGGTTCGACAGGTAGCGGTTGCGAAGGGACGGTAGCCATTGGTACCGCCGGTGAAGTAAAGGGTTAATGGGAGAGGTTACCAGCCAGTAGCTAGTCATCGGTGGGCGTGGCAAACGTCGGATCGTCATGCAGGTATCCAGAGAATGCTGTGTCAACTTCGGAAGGGTCATTGAGATATGTAGTTGAGAGCAGATATATTGTGGTGAGGCATGAGGGCTGAACGAAGGGGTTTGACTCAATTGAGGTGAGGCCCATTTGATGCCTTATTGTAAAGTGTCGCAATGATGCAGGGAGGAATAGCCAGTGTCCTACAAGAACATGAAGGGGTCTGGGAGAAAATCCAGAGACGAGGGACAGTAAGGTAGAGCTTGGAGGATTGCGGTATGCACGGCTACCCGAGCAAGGCGCTCCAGTGAGCAATCACAGTCCACAGCTACAGCCTACAGGAAGGCCTTGTAGCTACTGTACCAAAACAAGGCGACCAGATTAACGAGACTCATTTCGATTCCAGCTTTGTCACCGACTGAATAAGACCTAGATATCTACTTTCACCAATCTCATGCGGGAAGTCACATCACCAGTTACAGCTCGTGTAATTCCTTCCACTTATTCTACTCCTTCCCCAGGCAGGACAATAATCACGAAGGTATTAGAGACTGTCAATGATCTCATAAAGCTTCCACGAACGTCTGCCTGCATTTCATTGCATTGCTCCCGCATCAATCTCTTCATTGGGAAACTGTTCTACCAGAGGTTTGGGCATTTGCGAGGCTTTCCCACGTCAGTGTTTCCGCAGCCTGCATGCATTAGTTGGTCTTGTTTACTTTTCTACCGTTCCGACCATTTACGTGGCACCGTTGGACCCGATAACTATATACTAGACGCTTCGTCTCATTCGCTCCGCAGTCTGTTGTTCTCCGGTACTTGTCCCTGTTTGGATCTTGGACTTCTCGTTGTTGACGGCTCATGTCGACAGCAGTCAACCTTGCTCCCCCATCATCCATGTGCTTCCTGACTGGCGGCCCGCCCGGTTAGTGTGCATGATTTTCTCTCAGATTCTTGGGATCTTTTAAGTGTTTCCGCCTTAGGTACTGAATACATATCGCACTGGGCACGAATGTTCGAATTACGTCTGGGAAGGGTCAAAGTGCCAGTCCGAGTTGTGGTTGGAGGCACGACATATAGCGAGATCTATAGTGATGATGCGAACTCGGGGTCGAAGTTATATACCTATGGTGTGGTACAATGTCGGGTGTTTGCATTGTCGAAGAACACAATGACTGGAGACGATGGAGATGCTGTCACCGGTGAATTCCCTCTGCTACTGTGGAGATGCTTTCTTTCTTTCTTCTATCGGCGTTCTAAGGATGGCTGACAATGCCCCAACGGTAAGCGCGGTTCTGTTGTACCTGCCAAAACAAACACGTACTCATCCTCCGCCAGCTCCCGGTAAGGCAGGGCGGTCACGGCATGGTAGCAAAGAACTGAACCATAGCATCTCTTATGCGCTATTCTATACGGATGTACAAAATGGTCATCGTACAAAGTGTCTCTATTCTCAATGCCAGCATTCCTGTACATATGGCTGGAGTGGAATTAGCTCGTATGTAACCCAACCCTAGGGCCCTGGACTCTTTCCACCGGTCCGTGCCCAATGCAAATGACCATCTATGCACCCAACGCCATGCAATGCTGAACGAACCTATCCGTTTAAAAAAAAGCAAGATCCTCCCAATGAAAACGCTGGCTGCCTTTTGGCTGATGGATCTCGTTGATCAATCATCGCTCTTGCTCTCTCCTTTCGCGATTTCCTTATCAGGCTTCGCTAATTGGGCTTTCCATATGTTGTTTGCTTGTTCGGCATCGACGTTTGGGAACACCAAATCAAAGACATCAGCGTACCAGCTTGCAGCATGACCTTCGATGCCTTCCTTGATATTCTGGAAGAACAGAATCAGCATCTAGAAGCCGTACTGGTGTGTAGAGAGGGTCTTACCTCAGGCAACTCCAACCAGTCCGACATGTTGTCCACCGGAAAGATGATGGTTTTTGCGCCCGCCCTCCGGGCGGCCACGGTCTTCTCCCGTAACCCTCCAATGCGAAGAACCTTGCCAGTAACTGTCAATTCTCCAGTCATGGCGATTGTGGGGTCCAACGGTCTATCCAAAGCTAGTGATAACAGAGCGCTAGCCATGGTGATACCAGCAGATGGACCTATAAATCTTCAGACACAGTGCCACAAGTATATAGACTTAGCGAGTCACTTACCATCCTTCTGAACAGCTCCCTCTGGGCAGTGAAGATGCACCTTGGCTTTTTCGAAGAACTTGTTTCCAGGGAACATTCTCGCCATCACGGATTTGGCGAATGAATACGCAATGACGGTGGACTCCTTCATCACGTTCTTCAGATTCCCTGTCTGCTCCAAACCTGGTTGTGATGAAGCATTGAGGGCGTTTTCTAATATTGACTCGACGTAGAGCGCTGCGCCTCCCATGCTAGTCCACGCAAGACCCATCGCCACACCTGGTGGCGTCGTTTCGTAGAGTCTATCCGAAGTGAACACAGGAGGGCCAACGTAGTCTTTGAGATTGCTGCGGTCAATGCTCACATGAACACCATCTGGAACTTTTAAGCTCTTTCTTGGCGTCTCAGTCGTCTCCTTCTCTATTGATCCTGGAGTCTCTTTGACATCGGTCTCATCCTTTTTGGATTCTTCTTGAGCTGCTTTACCCTCTTCGGTCAAGGCCTCATCTTCCGCAAAAACCTCTTCACCAAGATCTTGAATTATGTTCAAGGCTGACTTGCGGTAGACCTTTTCAATTTGCTTCTTCAAGTTCCGCACACCGCTTTCACGGCAATAAGATTTGATGAGCTCCTCAATTGCCTCCTTCTTGAGCGTAACATCCACGTCCTTTAAACCGCTTAACTCCTTCGCGGTCGGAGCTAGGAACTTTTCTGCAATCGCCATCTTCTCGTCTGCAACATAACCTGAAAGCTCTATCAACTCCATCCTGTCTAATAGCGGCCTTGGGATGGTGTCGGTCATATTGGCGGTGCAGAAAAAGAGTACTCTGGAGAGATCCACAGGGACGTCCATATAATGATCGAGGAAGGAGTTATTTTGCTCGGGGTCCAACAACTCGAGCAGAGCAGATGAAGGGTCGCCTTGATGACCTCTTCCAATCTTATCTACCTCATCAATCAAGATCAAGGGATTCTCCGTTTGACATTTCTTCAGTGCTTGAATGATTCGGCCTGGTAGTGCTCCAACATATGTTCGCCTATGTCCCTTGATCTCAGCAACGTCTGTCAAGCCTCCGACACTGAACCTGTAATATTGCCGATTAAGCGCGCGAGCAATAGACTTCCCTATGCTAGTCTTGCCAACGCCCGGAGGTCCGACAAAGCAAAGAATCTTCCCTTCAACAGTTCCTCGTAGCTTCCCAACGGCAATGAATTCCAGAATGCGGTCTTTGACATCTTTCAGCCCGTGATGATCCTCATTCAGTACCGTCATCGCATTCTTGATGCCAAAATTCTCTGCACTCTGCTGACCCCAAGGAATTTGTGTAAGCCAATCAAGATAGTTCCTTGTGACATTAAACTCCGATGCTGCAGGCTCAAGGTGAGCTAATTTATTCAACTCCTCTTCGAAGACCTTTTTTACAGCTTCTGGCATTGCAAGTTTATTGGCTTTCTCCTTGAATTTCTCCACCATCTTCTCTTTACCGTCAGACTCGATGCCCAGTTCTCGACGAATGCCCTTCATTTGCTCCAGAAGCCAGTACTCCCGTTGGCGCTTCTGAATCTTACTCTCCACATCTTTGGATATCTTAGCCTGCAATTGCGCGTTCATGAACTCCTTCTTCAATACCATCAACGCTTTGGTCAGCCGCTCCTCCACGTTCATGGTCTCCAGCACGTCTTGAAGCTCTTTGATCTCGCCTTGTGATACCGCAGCGGCAAAATCGGCCAATTTCCCAGGCTCTTCCAAAACATTTCCGGCCGACTGACTCACAGAAAACGTTGAGATCTGATCACGGAAGAGGTGGTTAATGTTCGCTATTTCCTTGAACACGTTGATGAGTTCACTTGTAACAGCCTTGAGGACAGGACTTTTTTTGTCATGCTGCTCTTCAACTAGATTATTGACATTCACGAGACTGACAGCGTAATTGCGAAGAAAGGATGTTGGCTCATACTTTGATGGCTGAGGTGTATTAGATTCTTCAAAACTCGCTACGACGTCTCCAGGCTTATCGGGCGACCGCGGCTCTTTCGATGGTTGCTCGTCTAGAGCCTTGACTTCAGCGACTGCGGGTGCAGATGGTGCTTCGGCCGCACGATCCGCTTTGGCAGGATTGGGTGGTAGAAGTTTTGACATCTTGATTCGTCGATGAGGATAGAGTACCGCAGTGAGGCCGCCCTCTTCGCTATTGACAGGGAATGAACTTGTGATCTGCGCAAAAACCCCAACATCATGCACGTCGTCAACGCTTTCTATAATATCTTTGTCCGAATTCTCGTCCTTGAAGAGGAAAGCCCCCACATACGGTTGCCCGCGTTTCATCATTTCTTGTATAGCAGCAGCCACATTTGGGTCGCGGATTGTTATGGCCTTGTAGAACCCGGGAAACAGTGGGCGCTTCGCTATTGGTATAGCCATGACTTGCGGATAAACTTCTGGGACAGATGGTTTCTGTATTGCTCGCTCCGCAGAGCTTTTGCGCCCACCTTTTCTTCCTCCATCTCCAGCTCCGGACCCAGCTTCGCTTCCACCTCCTACCGTACTACTTCCTCTTGCATTGCTCACGCTCGTAGAACTAGGACTAGCTGGGGGATCGGGTGCCCTTTTCCCCTCAATAGACTCGTCAAAGTTGCCGACCTCTTGTGAAGGTTGTTCCTTTTTCTCTGGGTTTCCCTTCTCCTTATCTACGACGGGAATCGGTTCTGGGACATCGTCCGGCTCACGGTCTTTTCGCCTTGCCGGCGACGAGCAGAAGGTATGGGAAAGTGGTATAACATGTCGTGCAGGGTTAGCTAATCGACTCGATCTTAGCGGAGGATGGAGGACTGGGGTATGCTGGGAGGCGGATGATGTATATGTTCTGGGAATCAGATGTGATCGAAAAGTGCTGCTGCGGGCATTGCGGAGTGCTGTTCTCCATGGCAAGATTTGGCTGCAAAGCATGCTCCAGAATGACTGGCAGTTGAGAAGAGATTGGGAATTTGGAAGCTTAGAACTTCTAGCTATTCTTCCAATGCCCAACAATGTATAAGGGTTGTCGTGAAGGCGTTGATTGTATGCGCAAAGTGGCGATTTGTGATTCAAGAGCCAAAATATTTAGGATTTGGCTAGGGCTCCAGATGATGATATCGCTCTCGAAATGCCTTAGTCGCCCACCCCTGCTTGTCCGCTTCGCCTCGAGAAACGCCAACAACTTTTCCTTCTGCCGAGCACATTCCGCATCTAAACCTCACGAACATAGCACAAATGGTGTAGGTGAGTTCAAGATGGTGCAGAAGCCTCGGCTTCCATTACTTATTATGTATATCCAATATAGAAGGATAATCATAGTGCTTGAAACGTGTACTAATCCTGAGCACTAACTGGAAGGCCCACAGCCCCTTGAGAGCCGCCCTGTGGAACAACGATACAACTCCTAATCATCCATCGTGATGTCGTCTCACTAGCTGCCTTCCTCTTTCCGAAAGCCTATGGATTGCATAATTTTCTGCATCATCTGCTTCAGGAGCGGCGCACCCTTCCGACCTTCTATCGTTGAGGAATTTCCGGTCTTTTCCCTTTCTTTCCAGTCCTTCATCTCCTCAGCCATAAGATTACACGTCTTTTCGTCCTCTTCGAATGCATGCTCATTCAAGCGTTTTGCTACAGGTCCACTGAACGTGCGACGTTCCGATGCTTCCTTGGAGCCCACCTTGGCTGTATTTCCCATGTGGGCCGGTCTGCGCCTAGCGGAGCTACTTGTAGGAAGGTAAAACCGGTACGATCGTTTTGGACTTCTGGTTGATGAAGTCGTTGCTTTGTTTCGAGACGAAGGATGAGCGAGAGCTGAAATCCTTGATTTTGGGGAAGCATCGAGGACGTTGTTGAGCTTATTCTTAGTAGTACGAAGGACGGTTGGTTTGACCTTCCCAAGGTAAGTAAAATCCTGGTGTTGAGTTTTCAAGCGCGCCCCTGTGAGAGAAGCATCTTCCCTACGTTGTCCAGAAAGGCCGAAAAATCTCTCGTCTCCACAATTCCGAGCGGCGTAGGAACTTCGGCCCTGGTAATGAGACGAAATTGACTCAAGTGGCAAGAGCTTGTAGAGGTCATCCGCAGGATCAAGGTCGTGGTAGGAAGAAACCGATAGAAAAGGTGAGTGTCACAATTTTGGATAACAAGAAGTGTTGCCTACCTCGGAGATGTGCGAAGGGACCGGAGAGCCGACAGTTGCTGTCTCTGACATGGTCCGGTAGCAAGGTGTTCTCCCATGTTCGAGAAAGTCTTGCAGAGTACTTCCCGAAGATATCTTTGCATACTGCTGTGAAATGCCTGCAGGAGACGTGGGAATAGGCTGCCGAGAAGAACCCGGAAAGACCATGCTGGTGGGATGCTGCTAAGATCTCTCCACCTAGAACGGCTTAAGGGTGAAACAGGATAAGCAATTGAGAAATGGGGGGAAAGTGTTATCGAGATTGGACAGATTCAGTAGAGAAATTATTGGTGAAGAGATGGCGATGCAAGGAGTTCGAAGATAAAGAAAGCATATTGGGGGGAATGGTTGTACGATTGCACATGGCTTATGATTAGGTCATGATGAACCGGTCAAACTTTGGAAATTCAGTTCCTATGGAACCAAACCGCGGAACCAGCGGACAGTGACTCCAAAAGGTAAGGCTGCCACCAAGGCCGCCACCAAGACAGCGGGGCGGAAATCCCAGTGTGATTACTAACTCATGTTAGAAGGCAAGCATCAAAGTCACAATCAGTTATCTTATATTGTATATACTGGTTAGAGCTAGAATTAAGGTAGGTCGATATGTATCTCAGCTCTCCTCTAGACAAAGATAGGAAACTAACCGTAGCATGACCGGTTTAAGAAAGCGGAAACTCACTTCACAACCTCAAGACAACCCTCGCACACTGCTCCATATTGCAAATCCCCTCTCAGACCCTCACCAATCTCTATTATCAATCTCAGCACCCCTCAGCCCCCTACCGAGCCCCCTCACCACCATCCTCTACCCCTTCCCCGCCTCCAAACTCCCGGCGCCCAATTCGCCACCAACCCATTCGAAAGCACCTTGATCTTGTTCCAAATATCAAACCTCACCGCCCCCGTCGCATTAACACTTACCCCCCTCCACCCCAACCCCAGTTCCTCCCACTTCTCCGCCATCTCCACCATGCCCACCCCCAGGTCCGCATAGCTAACCATCCGACTCGACTTTTCGGTGCTCAGCACGTGTCCCGTGGGTTTATCCTTCTCAATAGCAGGAACGAGCGCTCCCGGCTGCGCAAAGATGACGTTCAACAGCTCCGCTTCCTTCTTATCCCCGCTGCTGTCGTGGAGGGAGCGGTACAGCCCCTCCGCCCGACGCAAATCCGCATACGCCCAATTCAGCGCCATCTCCAACATCCGCTTGACCGCTCTCGGAGTCGCAGACGCAAGCTTCGGGTTCACAGACGACGAACTCAGCACCACCACCGTCGGCGCCTTGTAGCCCCCTTTCTCCTCCTTCCTTTTCAAACCCTCGCACGCCCGGATAATCGCCTTTGCCGCATCCGTCGCGACACTCATCCCGGGGATATTCGCATTTTCAGCAATGCACAAGAATATGACGTCAGCGCCTTTGAGCGCTTGCGCCAAGATCTCAGGGGTCTCGAGCGTGCCTTCGAAGATGTTGATAGTGGGCTGTTTGGGAGGGGTGGGGGAAAGAGAGGGATGCAGTCTGTAGAGTTTGGAGGCGGAGCGGACGTAGAGGTTTAGAGTCAAGGCGGGGGAAGGGTGCGTAAGGAGGTGATTAAGAACAGCAGAGCCAGTGGAGCCGGTGGCGCCGAGGAGGGCGTAGGTGGGCATTCTCTTTCTCGTGGGGGCGTTGGGGAGGGAGACGGATGCCGTGGAGTGAGGAGTATGGCGGGCTGGTTGAGCGACTGAACTGGAACTAAACAGGCAGCTAAGTCCAATGGTTTCGCTTTAACATCAAAGAAGAACAAAAGCGTCGCTGTCGGATCCTTTAACGCCAAAAATCCCGGAACCCTTCAGTCCTCAACCCCCAAATTCGAAATTCCAAAAAATCTAAGAAGCTATCCGGGTTGGAATACAACAGTGACATCGAGAGCGCGATATAAGATAGATTGTGCCCATTCCTCCATACGTCGTCATCAAATGATACATACTCGGACATAGCATATAGCCTGCGTCATCATGCAAACATGCACTCTGCATCGGCATAATTTGCAAAACCCGGACCCGGGTGCCGCAATTACGCGAGCTGTCAACCACCAATATCCCTCCAGCTCGGACATTGAGATATAGGCTGGCGACGAGATCATCCTGTACATGACCCTGGCTAGTACGCACCTTTGTATATGTTTAAGAGGAATCCAGAGACTTTATACAAATATCAATAAATTACGAAGTAACTAGGAACCAATTGAGATTTGAAATTTCATAAGTAGTCGACGAAAGAATGGGATAAGACGATGCTCGCATTGTCTCTTCAAATGTTAGGTAAAGTCTATATCCTCTCACCGTCGAGTATGCCCTTTGCCTCGTCACTCTGCCACCAGCTTCCCTCATCTCCCGGGAAGCTGAATCTGCGCATACTGGCCTCTTTCATTTCCACACTGTAGCCCGGCTCCATTGGAGTTTGATAGTAGCCATCTTTGATGACAGCTGGGTGGTAAAAGTGCTCGTGAAGATGATCAACGTACTCGAGCACTGAGAGCTTGCCGGAAACGCAGACGTAGTCGATTGTACTCAGGTGCTGCGTGTATTCGGGTAAGCCTACTCCGCCAGAGTGGGGGACTATTGGGATGCCAAATCTGGACGACGGATATTTTAGTGCTATAAGTTTTAGGAGCAAGCATCCAGACTTACTTCTTCGCCATCACCATCACCGCAAGTGCTTCGTTGACTCCTCCCAATCGGCAAGCATCGATTTGGCATACGTCGATAGCGTGTGAAGCGAGAAGCTGCTTGAAGATTACTCGGTTCTGGCACATCTCGCCTGTAGCGACTCCGATTCCCAAAGGTATCAGGGCTTCTCGGATAGCTTTGTGTCCAAGTATGTCGTCAGGAGAGGTGGGTTCCTCGATGAACCATGGTTTGAAAGGTGCCAGATGTTTCATATACTCAACGGCTTCCGGCACTGACCACACCTTTTGAGACGATGAGAAAGACTCGCATCAACGGTCGTCGAGAATCTGAACATACCTGATTAGCATCCACCATCAAGATATTGCCTTTGTCGTACCCAATGACATCCCGAGCAATGCCTAATCTTCTCTTGTCATCTTCTACGTTCGTTCCCACTTTAAGTTTGAAATATTTGTATCCCTGCTTCACCGTTTCTTCCAGCAATGCTTTCATTTTGTCCTCCCCATACCCCAGCCAACCTGCACTGGTTGTGTACGCAGGGACCGCACGACTGGCCTCAGCCTCTGCCATTCTCTTTGCTTTCCCTTCTTCCTCTTTCCTCAACATCGAAATTGCTTCAGCTGGTGTAATAGCGTCGGTAATGTATCGAAAATCTATACACCGGACGAAGTCTTCTGGGGTCATCTCTGCAACGATCCGCCAGACAGGCTTTCGCAGCGTCTTCGCCCAAAGATCCCAGATTGCATTGACGACAGCGCCAAGTGCCAGATGTATCACACCTTTCTCGGGTCCAATCCATCTCAGCTGGCTATCAGAAACCATATATCTCCATGTTTCCCCCCAATTTGAAACCAAGGACTCGAGGGTTCGGCCCTTGACTCGAGCAGCCAACTCATCGATTGCTGCGCAGACAATGTTGTTGCCCCGCCCAATCGTGAAAGTCTACGATGGAACCGTCAGCCTTAATAGCTCTTGAGCATCTGGAGTCGTGGACACACCATACCGTGCCCCGAGTATTTCGAGTCAGTCTCCAAGATGCAGTATGCAGCAGAGTAATCACCAGCAGCATTCATGGCATCCGAACCGGTTTTGTCGAGAGACGTCTGATCTTATAAGCCTAAGGAACGTCTCACGAAGACAGTGTATGCATACTGGAAATCTGACATCCCTCGACATGCAATTGGTAATTGTAACCATCGCTCTCAAGCTGAGGTTCTTAAGAATTATGGGGTCCTCCAGCAATAAACGGAAGAACGATTGAATCTGCCAAGTTGTCGGTGCCTGGACGATAGCGACATATTACCTCTTGAAGAATTGTACATGATGAACATACCTTACTTGATAGATGTATCGTTTGAATAAGAGAATAGTGGGGCAAAACTGGGTGGGGTAAAAGTCGCCTCAATTGGCCATCCGAGGGATCGCTCTTTCTTTTTCCCGACGGAAGACTCTCGATGTTTAGATACCTTAACATCACATTCAACTTCATGCAATCGATCTTGGAAGTTTTTGGGAAAGCTCTTTATGAACACTTCTGATCTAGTTCAACGTCCAGGCCAGCACCGCGCTTCGAACCATGATCAGCGCCTGATACGCATTCCAAGAAAAAAAAAAGTACAAGTTTGTACCATCGCTGTTGTACCCATTTTCTCTGCCTGGCCCGCTTGCTTTCGGGCACAAACTTGCTCTTGCATATCCTTGAGGCGTCATCTTGCAACTTGGCTCATAAGTGTGCATCATATCTCTTGAGGTTCAGTGTATCGTTGCTCCAAAATAATAGAGCTTTGCGTGAGCTTACCTCTGTACTTTGCAATATCTAACTCAAATAGGTTGTTTATGGACGTTCCTTCATCTGTCGAAAGATGTTACTGGCGATGGCAAAGTTCAGGTCTTGATATTCCAAATATGTTCAATATTTCGCGGTTGTCCATTCCGCAAGGATCTATACGAGTAGATTGCAGACAATGTGGCTTCTCGCAGCGAACTTAAGAAAAGCCGTCATTGCGAGCGTACCCCAGCGAAAGTGACCGCAGCCACCGTGGCAGGAGCCCAGGCTCATGAATTTACTTAAGCAAGCATCGGCCAGCTGAAGGAGGATTGGAAGGCCTGGAATTTCACTCTTGACGAAACCAGCAATCATGCACCATGCACCTTGCACAGGTGCTGAACTGTGCATCTTATTCCAAAGCCCCGTTCTAGTACTGCCATGATGCCACAATCCCCAAATCGAAGCAGCTCAATATCTTCCTAAAGCTTTGCAACAGAACAAATGCCTGGCATTACAGAAACTCAGTCTCCACCGCCTACTTAAGACTTGGCTCTGGCCGCTCCATACTGTGGCATCGTGGTGCAGCAGATGAAACAGATTGTTCTAGTAAAATCGGCTTGCGCAAAATTCAACTCCAAGACTTTCGCTCCAGTACTTATCCAGAACTGCTTTCAACGCTTCAAATATCTCTTAACAACTCTCGCCGAATTTTCGGCTCCACACTTCTCGGGTTTGTATGAGTCAATTGTAAGAATCGGCCAGGACGAAAGCTTAGGCTTCTGAATTTATCTGGCCCAAACTGGGAAAGTTGCCAAAAACCCAAACCAAGAATATCCCTGACACCCAGCTCTCCTCCCTAACCACCGCAAATTGGGTCTTTTTTTCTTCTCAAATCTTCTCGTTCCCAATTTAGGCAAGTCCACCTCTCCCTCTTCCTCATTATGTATATTTATTTTCCTTTGATCTTACTCTCTACCTCGTCCATCAATCAATCCTCACATCCATTGTTGCTGCATAACCGTGCCATCATAACCCAATTTCCATATATTTAAATCTCTAACAAGCTACATCCCTCTACACCTCAACCATATTACAATTTCCAAACGCACAACCAACGACATGGACAGCATCATGCAGTACAATGGCATGCCACATGCCGGATGCACAAATGGGAAACACATCTCCATCCAACCCAACAATCTCAAGCGCCATCACCAGGGACCAAACCTGTACCATCGAATGATCGAAAAAGAAAACGCGATCAGGACAAATGCGGAAGCGGAAAGTGGATGTCGGCTTTGGAAAAGCGCGATGATGGAAATGAAGAAGGTAAAAGGATGGATGAAGAAGAAAGACTTGGAAAAGGAGGAGATGAAAGGTTAGCATTATATTTCCATAACCCTTATTATCCATTCGGCATCTCCCTCACTTCCCCCCCGTCACCCACACATCCAACCTTCCACATCACCCCCTTGCCCCTCCCTCCATCCCTCCATCCCCCCAACGTCACCACCTCACTCCTTCTAGCCAACCCAACTAACCCTCCACCCCCATCTCACAGCCGCCACAACTCTCGCCCACACCTCCCTCCGCACCCGCCTCGCCCGCCTCACCGCCGGCAACTCCAGCACCGCCCACCTCCGCCCTTCCAAATCCCGCTTCCCCCTCTCCACCCCGCTTACCTCAACGAATACCTCCCGCGCCTCGTCCTTGCGGTCTTCCAACTCGGCAACCGGAGTTGTGGATACGAACAAACCCCTCCCCCCACTACCGACATATCGAGAAGGCGAAAAGGCGGTTCCGGTTGGGAGTGTTGGTTTGGGGGATGCGGAAGTTGGGAAGGATGCAGAGGATGTGGTGGTGGGATGGGGTGATAAGAGGAAGAGGGCGGAGGTTGTTTGGGGGCTTGGGGTTAACGGGGATGCGGTTGGTGGGGAGGTGGTTTGAAAGTTGGAAATGAGTTTTGGAGTTGTTGGATGAAGCAGCGAAGATATATATGCCAAACCCCGCCCAAGAGAGCAAAATCATAATGTTTACAGAAGTCGTCTACAATTTACTCGTCTTCTTCACCATGCTCTGGCCCTTTGCCAGCCACTGCACCGCGTCGCCAACCATCTCATCCACAATCTCCTTTGCGCTCTTCTTCTCGTTCACCACCGCCGCCGCCTTGCCCATCAGGAACGGGCGGGCGTTGTCCATGGTGTCATCGTCGATGTCGTCGCCTAGGGTTTCGAAGTCGTGCTCGACGGGGATCGTGCCTTTGGTGGTGAGGTCTTTGATTTCTTGCGCGCGGTTTTCTTCCCAGTTGCGGATGTAGGCGTTGTTGCGGACGCGGAGGGGGCGGCCCTGGGGGGAGGGGTTAGTTTTGGGCGGTGTTTTGATTGCCGAGTACAGGGCTGCTTGGATTGCTTACTGTGAAGATGATCGTGCGAACGTTATCGTCAAAGCCTGATGTCCTGACAGCCTCCTGATGCGCCTTGGGAGCACCGGCTTCCTCTGAGAGTACGAATCGTGTGCCAATCCATACAGCGCTGGCGCCAAGCATGAGCGCAGCAGCGACTGATTGTCCGTTGAACAAGCCTCCAGCAGCAACGATCTGTACTTGGTCGCCGGTCATAGGACTCTTCTTGCCCTTGACCATCTCCGCAACAGTGGGGATTAGGATAGTTGTTGGCACATCTCCCGTGTGTCCACCGCCTTCTCCGCCCTGGGCGCAGATCATGTCAACGCCAACATCCAGGCATTTTTGGACATGCTTGGGGTGGCCGATCATGTTCATGTAGAAGATGCCATTCTTGTGGAGACGGTCAACGACATGCTTCGGGGGAACGCCGACCGCTGAAACGAATAATTTGGCTCCGCTGTCGATTATGATAGTTATGAGGTCGTCTAGCTTGCCCTTGGTGTAATCGTAACTGCCAGAGACAATCGGTCAGCATTTGGACTAATCCATTGTCATAAAAATCCTCGGCTTACTTCGTCTTCCGGGCGTTGCCGCCCACTTGTGGAATCAGGAGATCTACACCAAACGGAGCGTTTTTTTCCTTGAGGAAGCCCTTGAGCTCGGCAATCTGTTCTCGGAGCATGTCTGGGGTGTAGCCAACGCCGCCAATGACACCCAACCCGCCGGCATTTGTAACGGCGGCAGCAAGCTTGGGTCCTGCAGCCACGTTCATACCTGCGAGCATAATCGGGTGATTAATCTTGAGGAGGTCAGTGACCGTGGTGCGGAGTTGTTCTAGAGGCAATGTTAGAGGCTTGACATGGAGATCGAGGGAAATAGTTGCCGGCACTTACGAGGCGAAGCCATGTTTGAATTGGTAGGATATGAAGTGGGAAATGTTGTCGAGATTCGAGTAGATGTGGGGAAGCATGGAAGATAATGCTGGCAAGCTTTATGGAGGAGAAGAGGGCGAGGATATACATGTGGTGGGGAGCCGAGGCATCTTTCCAGAATTCTGAACGCGGTTAAGCTCCATCTCGAAATATCCGTGTCCACAAACGGCAATCGGCAACCTCTGCAGAAAAATGAGAGACTCAGAGGGTAAGAGGCGTTGCAACGGAAAGCCTTCTGCCTTGGGCTATGACTTACCAACATAGCTCCTGGAAAGCCCCCTAACATGCTTCTTCACCATAACTCTACCTCGACTTCTGGGTACAGGCTATCTTCACTTGCCCGATGGTTGACGGGGAAGACTCTTCATTCACATACATGCTCTTCATTATTACTACACAGAGCTGCAGTATGGTCTCCCATCAGCTACGCTGGCGTGCAAAAGCAATGTAATAGCCATGGTCATAGCCATAGTTGGAGATTTGCAGAAAAAGCCAGAGCACCACAACGGCGACCAATTGGCGATTCTTGGGCGATAGCTTTAGAGGGATTTCGTCCGTATGTAGTGGGCTGCACTTAAAACTCGAGGATGTTATCTTCCTAACCAGCTTTCGAAGGAGTAAGAATGCGCGACCCGAACACGACATCCAAAACATAAATGTTATTATCAGGATAGAGACACTACAAGAGCAAGGAGATCCACCACCAGATGGTCTGGAGGCTATCAAGGCTTTGAGGGCAGAGATCTGTCCCAACCTATCTATTCTAGATATTGGGCGTAGGGTAGCCGACAGCACCTTGGCATCTTACAAGAGCGCAAAGGCGGTTCAGGTTCAATTTGCCGTCAAAGTTGATGGTAGATTTCGGGGAACTAATTTCCATGTTCTTAAAAGAAACACATCTGAAGAAGGTACTAATCGGTCTCATAATGGTTGGGAGCAATACGAGTATACATGCCTCAGAGTTGCAAAAGTAACCACTGCAATTGGTAGTAGAACACAAGAGATCATGATCTATCTACGTTCAACGGAGAAACGAGAGTTGATAGACCCTTATAGCGTGGTATTGCGTAAGGAAAACCAAAGCCAGAAAGTGTGCAAAGAATCCGAGCTCAACTCCTTAAGTTCTGGATCTCTTCCTCCGATGTTTGAGGTCCTTGCAAGAGTCGCTAAACATATAGAAAATGAGTCTTTTACAGATTCTCAGGCGCTAGAATTACGGCTTGCGAACCTAGCTTTCCAGACAGCGGATGAATCGATGGCTTGCAGGTTATCCGAAATTTCAGTCTGGACACGATCTCAACGTACAGAACGCCTTATCGGAACCGTAGATCACACGCGGAATGACTCTACGTCCCAAAGGGTTAATACCTTTGTCAGTTTACAGCGCTCGGTTTATGAAAAGACACGGCATTCTACAAAGAATGACCACCTCGCTGCTGAGATGCGTCGAGCTTACGTTGCTCTTGGAAGTAATGTTGGGGATCGGCTGGGCATGGTCGAGTCCGCGTGCCTTGAGATGAAGCGTCGCGGTATTAATGTTGCTCGAACGAGTGCGCTCTATGAGACTGAACCTATGTACCTGCAGGATCAACATCCATTCATCAATGGAGCGTGTGAGGTCGGTATAGTGCTGGCGTGGAGTGACTTTCTCCCAAGCGTGGTTCCTTAAGCTAATCTACATCTCAGATTGAGACAAACCTCGGACCTTTTGAGTTGTTAGATGAGCTCAAAGATATTGAGAATACACTTGGCAGACAAAAGACCGTGCAAAATGGCCCTCGCAGTATTGACCTCGACATCCTGTTATACGATGATGATTTTGTTGAGACAGAACGTCTCTCTATACCGCACAAGCGAATATTCGAGCGCGAATTTGTTCTAAGACCACTTTGCGAGTAAGTCTCCTACCTCTCCCGATGTTAATGAAGCATACCTGACCACTCAGTCTCATCCCTCATGCCGTCCTTCCTCCCCCTTTGGTATCACCCAGCTTCTTGGCTAGACTCGTACAACTTCCCAAACCTACAATCCCGCTTTCGCCTTTGACCTTCCTTTCACCCAGCATCCCTCCCATATCCTCTTCATTACTCTCTCGGCCCACAAAGGTAATGGGTATTCTTAACTTAACCCCCGATTCCTTTTCCGATGGCGGTCTCCATACGGCTGGCACTTCCTCTATCCAGTCAATATTAGAAAAGAATGTTTCTGCTGGTGTCTCTATTTTAGATATAGGCGGACAGTCCACCCGACCTCACGCCCCTCAAGTATCTGCAGAGGAAGAGCTATCCCGCATTCTTCCCACCATAAAGTCTATCCGCTCACAGTCCGCTTTCAACAGATTGGCGGTATCGGTAGATACCTACCGTGCCTCCGTTGCAGCCGCAGCCATAGCCGCAGGAGCAAATGTTGTCAATGATGTCTCTGCTGGACAGATGGATCCATACATGCTCACTACGATGGCAAAGCTCGGATGTACAGTTGTACTAATGCACATGCGTGGCACGCCCGACACAATGGTTTCTCTAACCTCCTACCCTGATGGTGTGATTAGCGGAGTAGCTAACGAGCTCCTCGAACGCGTATCTGCCGCAGAAAAGGCTGGTATCCGGCGCTGGCGAATCATACTTGATCCGGGCATTGGCTTCGCAAAGAACGAGTCACAAAACTTGGAAATACTGCGGCGGTTCGATAAGCTACGGAACTGGGAAGGCTTGCGAGGGTTCCCGTGGGTGGTCGGCACGAGCCGGAAAGGGTTTATAGGACGGATCACTGGTGTGAAAGAAGCCCGTGAGAGGGTTTGGGGGACCGCGGCTACTGTGACGGCAGCTGTGAAAGGAGGAGCTGATATCGTTAGGGTGCATGATGTGGAGGAGATGGCGCAGGTGGCTAAGATGGCAGATGCAATATGGAGGGTGTAGTTCGACAAGTTGGCTGAACAATGAATCTTCCGACATTAGACCAGACCAACGACAGTGGGCCCGGAAATAGCATGTATGGAATATATAGGTACTCCCAAAACCTCGGTTTTTCGGTACAGTTGCCGGCTCTACTTTCATCTGCTAATTGAAGACTCTAGCTCCAAAATAACACACAACACCCCCCTAAACCCCCTCTCTCACAGCATTTACCCAACAGCACACAACCCCCCCAAACAGGGCCCATTCTTTCCACCCCTCTATCACCCCAGAACCAGCGCGCCCACCAGGCCGAGGAATCAGACAACGACACCAACAATTTGGCCGGGGGATAAGGAGCTGTGAGTTATAGTTTCGTATCTGGCAATGAGGGCGGGGTGGACATTCTGGAGAAGTGTGAGTTGGTGAAGGGGGGAGAGATTGACGGTGTGGGATGATAATTTGAGACGCGGACGATGATTGACATGGAGGATGAAAATTAGTGCGGGGGGTTGCTTTGGTTTGATTGGCAAAGTTCTCTGAAACAGTTGTTGTTTCGAGTAATGGGGTTTGTGCAAGTGATGTGGGAAGAGAAGAGAAGAGAAGAGAAGAGAAGAGGAAAAGAGTAGTTAGGCAAAGCAGGGCTACAGATGAGGCAGGGGGATGAAATTGTACTAGCGGATGTGGGAAGGCTGAGTCGAGGGACTTTCATAATCAGGAGAGGGATTTGGGTGGGGCTGGGGTGATGAAGAGGAAGCCGTGATTGGTGAGAGGTTGTTTGTGGGAATGAAAGGGGGAAGTGGGGGGGGGAGTTTGTGAATGATGAGTGGATGAGATAGGGAATGGCAAGGAATTTTTGAAGTGAGTGAAAAGGGATATGTACGGTAGAGTCGTCCAAGCTCTTCTTCTTTAGAAAATTTGCCCTTGATTCTTCCACTACCAACCACTACCAACGACTTCTTTAACAACCAACTCTCACAAATGACCCCAAAACCCTCCTTCCCCCACTCCTCCCCCCCCCACAAATGCCACTCGCACCCACATCTAACTCCCACCCCCGCCCCCTTCCCTCCTCCCCACCGCCCTCTTCCTCACCCACTCAAAAACCGTAACCACGCCCACAAACGACAAAAACGCAATGACAATCGACGCGACGACGACGCCGGCGATGGCGCCGTGGGTGAGGGGGCTGGAGGTGCAGGTTTCGTGTCTGGAGTTGAGGAGGGTGGTTGGAGGCATGGTTTTCTGAGGTGGTGTGGGTGGTGTTGAGGGAAGGCGGTGATGAGTTTCCAGGAGAATGAGCGGTGGATGACGGTTGAATGCGGGAATTTTGGGTTGCTGGGTAAAGAGCTGGGGCTGAGGTAGAAAAGGTCGTGGTGGCGTAGGCTTGTTTGGTTTTGGGTGTTTGTTTTGCCGTTGGAGGGTGGAGGTGAGTTTGCGCCGCGGAACGGATAGGAAAATAAGGGATTTTTTTTGGCTGTTTGTTTAGATCGCATCGAGGTTGAAAAGTGGTTATCCACAAAGGAGATTTGCGATTTCAAGAGGTGACGCAGCTTGCGATGGCCTTTGTGATTTATGGGAGGAAGTTCACTGATTCGAAGTAAGAGTCATAGATAACAAGAACGTGAAATGTGATCAGTGACGGCAGTGACGACGCAAATACTGTACTGTAGGAATGATGGAACGAGTTCCCCATCAGAGGGCTTCTATGAAAAAACAAAAGAACGGAAAAATTCGATGGAGTACCCAGACACATTCTTAGACCTACAGTTTTGTCATTCCGCTCCTCTGCCAAGTCCTAAAGTACCCATTTGGAACGAACCAAATCATCGAAATATACTTCAAGGCTGAGCAATTGCACGGGAATCCCAAGAACGCCAACAGCTGGAAGAAGAAGAATACATCCTCCAAAACTGGGTAAACATGAGTGTAACAGATTGGTTCTCAGCTTATCATCTCAGCTCGCGATTGGGGAGGCGAGGTAAACGTCGTCTCAATCATGCTACACCTTCTTCAATGCAGACGGAAGCAGGCCTGTTTGCGGCATTTGGTATGGAGCAAAGACCAAAAGATGATACACGGTAAGACGCAATGTTAAGGAGAAAGACGCGAGTACAGTAACATGGAAAGATTAAGAAAGTTTTACCAGACTAGTCCATCTTCTACCAGTTTCCCGTACCCCTACCATGCGTACTGTACACACAACCTTACCAGAGACAGACATATTGCCTTTTGAGAATGAAGTCATGCCTCAAAGAGGACCCTGGCTTCAAGCTATGAATTTCTAACTCTTTAAACCTCTATTACCAAACAATAGCGCGCCTAATGCAAAATGCCCCTGAACGCTAAAGATGTTAAGAATTGCACATTGCGCAAGAAAACTCCAAGGAGTATATCCATTGCGAACCCCTTGTTGTTAATGGACGTTACCTGCTTCCTATCGTTCGTTTTCGTAATCTGTCCTGCGATACTTAGCTGTTGAGGTAGCTTCTTATGGCTCCTGCAATGTATGATTATTAGCAATCTTTCACTTGGATCAATACCTTATGGGTCGGTGGTACTGACCTTGTAATTTGCTAGCACCTTCACCAAGTACCGCGCTTAGATTCTCCAAGTCGTCACCAGCGGTAACCCCAAACTTTCTGACGAAATCTCTCGCAGCACCTTCGAGGTCCCCATAGTTACCATACTCGTCTGCTTGAGGGATATCATCTTCTGGTCGATCAAAGTAGGCATTACTGGATATCGAGGTTGCGCCTTCAAAGCCTTGTAATCGGGATTTCGCCTCTGTTTGGGCGTTCGGATCAAAGTTGTTACGACCGAAGAATTCGTCGGACGATATGCCTTTTTGAGTGCCAAACTTAGACCTGGCATATTTCTCTTCGTCATCTGATCCGGTCAATTAGTACGAACCATTCGAACTGATGGGAGTGACGAACCATCTTGAGCAGCTCTGCTTGTTCCCGTAGAACCAAAGCCCATTCTTTTCGGCGCAGGGGCGGCGGTCTTGGCCGCTCCAACCTGTCCAAATCCAAGCCTTCCCACCCCCATGCCCAGTCTTTCCATATCACTAGCGCTATGGTCGGGCCCCTTTGTAGAGCCAAAGCTAGCTCTCGTCGGACTCAAAGGGGTGGGAGCGACAATCTTTGTTTTCTCGGTCACGGCTGCTATTTTGGTCTTCGACTCTGCAGCTGCTTCTTCGGCGTCAGGATCGTAACCAAGCTTTGCTATACGTTCCGCCTCTTCCTTAGCCTTTTTCTCAGCTGCCTCGAAATCTACAACATCACCCCCGCCAATTTTCTTCGCACCAAGCTTCTGCGTCTTCTTTGCACCAAGCACGTTCGCTTTTCGAGGAGCACCCGAAGCTGTGGTTTTGCGAATTGCGGAAGAAGGGATCGCGCGCGAGGCGGCAGGGTTTGCCTGTGATGAGTCGCTCTCAGAGCCGGCAAGAGGTGATTTCGGTCTCGTCGCACCATTTCCATTAGTGCCTGGATTGAGAAAAGGCGACGCCGTCCGGCTCACTACTGGGGGAGTCTGAGTTCTCGACGGGGGATTACTTGGACGCTTAATGGAGGGTTTGTCCCATGATGAGAAGAAGTCGTCGCTTGGTTCTCCTGAAGGGGTTGATGTACCAGCGGTAGAGGAAGGAGCAGCAATATCGGTTATGACAACTTCTTCGGGGTATCTGGAACCGCTTAGCTAATAGTCTTGAAGTCGTTTGAGGCACGCACTCTCGGGCATCAGCACCAGCTCTTCTCTTGAGTTCGTCTTTATACTTGGCCGCAGCGTTTGAGGTGTACTTGATCTTAAGGTCTTTGCTCGCCAAGGCCGCTGTTCCACCGTGCGACTGGAAATACTTGGTTGCGGATTCATTCCCCCCAACCTTCATTGTTCGAAGTTGTTCCCATTGCCATTCTATAATTCGGGGTTCTTAGTTAAATATCCGTAAGTTTGCTAGGTGATTCCATACGGTCAAGGTTTGTAGATCTAACGAACGAGATGTGTACCCCAAGATTGCGGTGGTTCGAGGAGCAGTCAATGCAGAGGTAGATGCCGAACGGAACGGATGACCATGTCGGATTTTTCGTACCACAGTCGAAGCATACCTGACTTGGTTCAGCAAAAACCCCATGCACCAGTAGAACGAGTCTCACCTTGTTCGCGGGCTTTGTCTTCAGCTTTTCGAATATCTTCTGAGACTGGGCTTTGGTTGCGGAGCTCATTTTGCGGGAAAGAAGCGCAGAGCCGAGAAGTCGTCCTGAATTAAGTACGCGACAAGTCACAGTAATCCACCGGTTGCACGAGGTTCACAAATGATCCCACGAAGGCCAAGACGATGGGGATTCAGGTAAGCCACGGATTGTGGCCTTCGGACAAAATTACCGCTAGTAAACTTGGATTCCCGACCAGCTTTGCTTGAACGCACGACTTGCCCACGTTCATCCCGCCGAAGCTTCTAGGAAATCATCATGAGACTACACATTTGGCCCACCACTTTCATCAGGCTTTCATGTCTTGAATTTCGTATTCAAGGACTCGGACTCAACCATGGTTTATTATATGCCCCACTTCGGAGAGGATATGCTACGCAAAGTACTTCGCGAGGGTCGACTACCCCGTCCCGTAAACAGATAACTGTTGTCAATGACGACGGGAGGGTCCTATGGAAGGACCTTAGCAGTACGGAAAAGGCCGCTCGGACAACGCAACAAACATTCAATTTTGGATTGGTTTTGCTGGGAGCTGTCATGACAGTAAGACATAAATCCGGGATGGAAAAGTCAAGCTTATACAAATTAGGGTGGTGTCGTGTATCTCCTTTACAAGGAGGTGTTTTCTGGGGAAAGCAAGACAAGCCACTTCAACCGCGCTGTAGACGGAGTCCGGACCGATAATCGAGCGGTTGAAGTGCTTGGGCCTGGCACAAAGATCCGAGCTTTTGGAGAACCGACATCGAATAAATGGGCAAGAGCAAGACCGATAGCGTATGTTAAGCCGGGAAAACCTCATTTCGCACTATCTGCACAGCTGCTCAGGGCCTTTTAGGTCGAGAACGCATAAGGACGAGAACGGTACAGAGCATTTCCTGATGCATTTCAACGTGAGTGTCCTACGAACATCTTAAAGTACGCCTCTTGGACCGCCGCTCAGGTAATGCATAGGTCGAAGGTCCGCTGCGGTCGGGTGTCGTCAACCTTCATCTGGTCAAGAAGCCGGGGCAATCAGAGTTTGAATATAAATATCTTGCATTAGACGTAAAAGGTACGTAGCATTCATGCTTTCGCAAGTGTATACTTAGTCTCGCACAGGCCATCCAAGGATGTATCTCGAAAATGCCGACGCGAAAGCCCCCACCAACAAGACAGGACTCACCATGTTTGGTGTGAAGTGGCGGTAGTCCGCTCCAGTATAAGACGACCGTGCGACGAAGTAGTTGTTCTGTTTCCCAGCTTCCCATGGCTATAAATTAATTCACCGTATCCTTGAACGCAGGCAATCATATGGTCAGTCCACCCTGACGTCTTAACGGAAATTTCTGTGTCAACTCTACTGTGGCACAAGTGGTTCTCTTCAAGTCTCTTTTCCTTCATCTTAATTCTACCAAGCTTGATATGCTAGCTCGACAACTGTACTAACAACGAAAAAGCTTTTGGTCTTGGCTCCATTCCGCAGGGAGTATGGACCGTCCTATCCTGTTGGTGACCGACGAGCTACCCTCCGTAGGCGATGATATATCTTATTCGGATGTGCTAATGGCGTCGGAGCGTGGGAAAGCATCGGAAGGCCATTATCCACTACTCGACATTTAAATCAGCAGGATCGACATTCTGTGGGCATTTTCGTCCCGCAGCGCAATGCTGGAAGTCTCCTAAGGGGTACATGGTAGACAAGTCCTTCAAAGCGGAATTGAGTCTCCATGAGAGGTCCTTCACGTGTGTATGCAATGTAAGGCAAGGCTCCTCGTGGAAGTTGCTGCCAAGATTTGTTCCTTCCTGGAGGGCAATACTCGACACGTGCGTAAAGGCGTGCGCAATAAGAATGGGAAAGTAAATGGACTAAAAAGCAAGCGATTGTTGGGGTACAGCAATGATGGTGGATGGAACGGGAAATGGTCTCTACAACAGAGCAGTGAGCATGCAGCATAGACGATGTGAGACTCTACACGCGTGAAGACATCAATTTAGTTGGCGATGGTGATTCTCCGCCAATCATTCATTGGAAAGGGTGGAATTCGAGTTTGCCAAGACATTTACCGCCCTCCCATGGGACGTCGCTAAGAAACTAAGTCAATGTTGACCAAAGACAATAAGCACCTTGTAAGGTCTGTCACAGGGCTCTTTGAAACAGGTATGAACAGTAAGTCTGAAACGACCTTGAAGATATCAAAATACCAAGGACAGTGACTTGATGCGCCAAGGTCGTCCAACACTTCGAATGCTTTGTCGCACATTCCTACCCCATTGTCATTCACCAGCGGCAACGTAACATATTAAAGTCAACAATAAAACTGACTCAACTGCCTGAGAACAAATACTAATAAGAATTCCTTTGTCTCTCTTCCTTTTGTTTGTCTGACAACTCATTGTGCTTTCGTTGACCTTATCTACTTCTCACTCCCTCAAGCAGGTCTTGCAATATTCGATCACTCTCTTCATCCTACAGCCATCGCTTCGATTTATCACCAACTACTTCGTAATTACTCTGCTGTGCAGAGACATTCTTCGCAATGCGTCTCAATTACACCGCCATCGTTCCCCTCCTGTTCACGCTCGTCGCCTTCATCCTCACCTTGCTCTGCATCTTTGCAGGCTCGAAGCCAGGCTATGTGGCAAACGGGGACATGCTGACGCTCAATACGTCCATGCTGGGCCATACGACGCTGAATACTTCCAAAACGTCCTCTTCGCTCATCAACTCTATCGCGAGTACTATCAAGGGCGACATCAACGACGTCATAACGACTGTCACCAAAGACCTTGGCATTCATGACTTCTACAGCGCCCACGTCATGAATTACTGCGAGGGCTACTATACACCCACCGCATTTGCGAACACGACTGTTCAGCCGTCACAGAACATCACCAAATGCTCCAACCAAACGAGAATGTTCCATTTCGATCCAGCTGCAGTCATCCAGTCTGAGCTGAAGCCTGGTGTCAATTTGACAAGCCTCAAGTGGCCATCAGCAATCGAAGATGGCATACACGCAATCGAGGTTGCCAGCAAAGTCATGTTTGTCCTGTACTGCATGGCAGCCGCCACCGCAGGTGTCGCCTTTCTCGGTGCCATCGCTGGTTTCCTCACTGGCGCAAAACTGATCGCTCTGGCCAACACTTTGCTCTGTCTCATCGGATTCATGGCTTCGATGGTCGCGTCCGCCATTTCCACGGCAATCATCAATAACGTCGTCAGCACATTCAACAAACACGGCAACGACATCGGGATCTACGCGTACAAGGGCATGACTTTCATAGGGATGACCTGGGCTGCCACGATCTTGATCATACTGTCGGCTGTTGCTTGGATCTTCGAATCGCTCCTGCACAAGCGGAGAGCGGCCGCGTCTTTCCCCTGAGTTCTCTTAGCATTGATGCTGGGACCGGTCAAGGACGGCGTTGCGTTTTTCTGGCTTTTTGGATATCTAATTTGCTCGCCTCTGGATTGCCTACTACATAGATAGAACGAAATACAACCTTTTTTTCCCACAATACACCGCAATTAAAATGAAGCATCATCTGGTGAATATGTTCCGTGAATGCTAATGTCAAGTACCCTTTCCACGGGTCACGGTTGAGATATTTAGCGAGTCGTGGCATCCAAAAGAAGGAAATCTGCCCTTTCAGCTCAGTTGTGGCTCTTTCACAGAACCTGCTGGGGTGATGCGGCACCTCCTCTTTTTCGAGTGATGGATTTGCTGCGCTCATTTCTTTTATTTTCACGGAGCCGCTGGCGGTTTTTCTTGCGTGCGAGGCGTAGCTGATAGGTCGGTTGTGACACAACAGAAATGAAGGTTTAAAAGCATGTCTGGATTGATTACTCGCATCTAATACCCACTGGTCTTCAAGAAAGCTAGCGACTCAAAGATCGAATTCAAGCCTTGTTGTCGATTACTGGAAAGGACTTGATTTCAACAAGCGGGTTGTTATGCCTCTGAGCTTTGAGTTATGCGGCCACTCATCGTGTCAAATCATTCGTAAAAGATCGAACGTGATGTTTAAGATTATTTAATAGGGAATTTAGGCACAAGCTCAGGCTCGCGCGACGTGAGGTCCGGGCGGGATTTTGTCTTCTTGGCATGATACCTACCCTTAGTGGGGTATCAAAAACCCCTCCACCCCACAACATCAATTCCTCAGCATTTCCGACGTTTTCCACGCTTTGTTTTCTATTTAAATCAACTCCAACTTACACGAATCATTGCACAGTTTACTGATAGGTCATACCAAAGCCCGCTCAGTTGCACTCATCCCACCTTACTTCTCCACCGCATCCTTCACCGCCAACATGGGTAAAACCGCCATCCATTTCGGTGGTGGCAACATTGGACGTGGATTTGTTGGCGAGAAGCTGCATATAGCTGGCTATGAGGTGCCACGTCCTCCAGAATAGTCGTTTGAAGCTCGCTGACTCGCGGATGCAGGTTGTCTTCGTAGATGTTATGGACAGCATAATCGAGCAGCTGCAAAAGACGAAAGCGTACACTGTGACCGAGATCGGCGGGGAGGGTGAGAAGGTTAACAAGATTTCCAATTACCGAGCCATCAATTCCAAGACCCATGAGGCAGATGTGGTTAAAGAAATATCGAATGCGGAAATCGTAAGCCCCGCACTCTATTCTTACAACCGTACCATTTTTAAAAGAGTACCTTCAGGTTACCTGCGCTGTTGGACCTAACATCCTGAAATTCATCGCTCCCGTCATTGCCAAGGGGATTGACGGCCGTACTGCCTCCGCACCCCTTGCCGTCATCGCCTGCGAAAACGCCATTGGCGCCACCAGCACTCTTGCCGGCTTCATAAAAGACCCCAAGAATACCCCCGAAACCCGACTCTCCTCCATCGACGACCGCGCTCGATTTGCTAACTCTGCTATCGACCGCATCGTCCCCGGTCAAGACCCCAACGCAGGCCTCAATGTCAAGATTGAATCTTTCTTCGAATGGGTTGTCGAGAAAGGCCCGTTCGCACCCCACTCCCCCCCAAACATCCCAGCCATCCAATGGGTCGACGAACTAGAGCCTTACATCGAGCGAAAGCTCTTCACCGTCAATACCGGACATGCGACTGCCGCTTACTACGGCCACAACCGCAAGAAGCACACCATTGCTGACGCGTTGGAGGACAAAGATATCAATGCTATCGTGCATGAAGCACTTGCTGAGACTTCTCACCTGATTGTCACAAAGCACGGCATCACTGTTCAGGAGCAGAAGAACTACGTGGAGAAAATCATCAAGCGTATCTCGAACCCTTACCTTGAAGACGTTGTTGAGCGTGTTGGCCGTGCACCTCTACGAAAGCTGTCTCGGAAGGAGCGTTTCGTCGGGCCTGCACATCACCTTGCGCACCAGGGTGACAAGGTTAGCGCTCTTCTAGGAGCTATGGAGATGGCTTTCCGATTCCAAGATGTCGAGGGAGATGACGAGAGCTTCGAGTTGACGAAGATCTTGAAATCTAATGATGCTAAGGGCGTGGTGGAGAAGGTGTGCGGTCTAAGTTCTAACGATACCTTGTTCAATGAGGTTGTCAACGTGGTGGAGAATGTGCAGAAAGACATGAAGTAGGTCGATGGGGTACTTGCTGAAAAGGTCAGCAGATCATCGGAAACACACGGTAAGGTACTTAGAAAAAGGATGGTTGCAGCTTGAAGCTCTCCATAAACGATCATTTTCACGACGGAGTTGTCTCTTGCCTTAGCTTTGCTACGATTTGTTCCAAAAGCATTATAGCTAAATTAGAGTATGAACACAACGGGTACGATTTGTTACTTCCCATTTCTTCTTCGCTCAATCTAAGTCTCTGTGTCTTGGCTTTCCATGGATTTCGTGAATGAAGGCCTGCATCGCCCTTGCCAAACTAGGTAAAGTGAATAGATACTTGTTGGCATTCACATTGAATAAGAACTATGCTAGCTCAACACAACCGTCCAATTGTGGTTTCTACAAGCATTTCCATTTTTTCCCGTATACTAGAATACTCCTACTGAAGCGCAACCCACCCACAAACATCATCATTTGTGTAACAAGAAGAAACAACATTTGAGCGTGTACGGAGTTCGGCTGTCAACAGCTGGCTACAGTTACTTTCACCTCAAGAACCCAACCTCCTCTCAACTCAGTCTCGAGACTAATCCGCCTCCTACCCACAAGACACTAGAGCCTAATCTTTCTCAACGACAAAAACGAGTCAATGCTCCATCACGTCTTCCTCTCCATTTCGCGCTCTTATTCCCCCACTCTCGTTCGCACCTCCGACTCCCACACAGCAGCCAACCTCATCTTGTCGCAATTGGCGCTCCATATCGCGTCGTTAGCTTCCCGTCGAACCTCACCGACCCTAAGCCAGTTGTGGGCAAAGAAGTACCGAATTCAAGACATCCTTTACGCCCTCGAGAAATCGCACGAATACAAATAGAAAAGATGGATGACGAAACGCTAAAGCAGAACAGAAAAGAGCTGCTCGCAACGGTGGATCCAGGCGGGCCTGGGCTTGGACTGGGAAAGATAGCGGAAAAGTATTTCTGGGTCAGTACATGGGAGTCTAGAATTTCTGAGCCAATGGGAAAATTTCAGTATGGGAAGTTCGTTGCTGTGATGGTGCATCGGATCCGGGGCGAGGAGAGCTGCATCAAGGAGGTGCACAATTTCGCAGAGCTGCTGAGCACGGAGCGAGATGTTGAATTTATGAGGCCGGCTGTGCCGCTCATACCGGAGCTGAGATACGAGATGTAAGCTACTTCCTAATTAAGAGCCGTGAAGTATGTTGATGATCAGCAGTCCTCAAGTAAAGGGCAGATTCCAAATGTTGCTTTTGGTTAATCTCATTGGGAATGTACTTCGAAATCGAGCCCTTACATACACGATCAAGACAAAAGAAACGATATATGTTAATGGCCTTCCGAAAAAGGAGTTCGATCACATCAAAAGGCTGTTATATGGGCCTGGTGGTGGAGCCGGCGGCGGACCCCAGATGGATAGATTTGTTAGGTCTTTCATTGAGCTGGGGTATCCACGAGCTGGTAGGGAATGCATTCATTACATTCAGGCGCTATTTAGCGATGATACTAACGTATGGGATTATAGCGTTGGAAGAGTCTTTACGAACAGCCCGAGGTCGTGGCCAACCGATAGAACGCGACTCGGAAGGCTTGCCTATGAATTTACGGCTGCCACCGACAGAAGCGTCCATCTATACCTTTGCTCTCGACCCGTCTTTATCAAATGGAATTTCTACCCTGACCACCAATTGCGGTAGAGAATATGACAGTCCACCAAGGGAGTTGCTCGAGGAGGTGACGACACTACCAATGATCAGGGACACCTATAGTCAGACATCTGATTCTTCTGGTAGTAGCAGCACTATCAAGGAAGTCGCTCCTTGTGGCGGGAAACAATCAGCATTCAAGGAGGTGGTGCTTCTCTAGGTTCAGCCTACGCGGCGGGATACAGATAGCAATAGGGGAACGAAGCCATCAATTGTTCAGCGTCAAGCAATGGAGGACATACAATCTGACTCGCAATAAGGCGTGATCAGGGGCAGTGATTGGATTTTTCTATGCCAAAAGGATGGCGATCTGCTTAACGTTCAAAAGCCCTGGACTTGTTCAACAGCACTTGGGAAGTGTTGAATGAGAGATCCGAGGCGCAAGGGTTGAAGTTGTATGAGGCTGAAGAAGCATTGACATCGAGACAGGAGGTCCAAAAGCGATGTTCTTTGAGTTGGGGGAATGGAAGCGAAGGGAGTGGTTTTTGTGGTAAAAAGTGATTAGGCGCGCTGAGCGGCGCTGAGTTGCTGTATATCTAGTCAATTCATGGTTGTTCCTTTTCCAAGATGTTCTCGAGTCTCATTATGTTCAAGACGTGGTGTTTGTTTTCAAACAGAAGTTACCCAGCCATCCTCGGCAGCGGTGGTCGGTCGAGGGATAAGTCGTTGCACACCAAAATCTAACCCTCACCAAAAACGTGTATTAATTTGAGGATTAGAAAATCCAAAAATCGTTCTCAATAGCCTCAGTTACGGGGGAGCATTCAATTTACAGTATAGCTGAATCTTAAGACTCGGAATCATGAACGTGAAGTGGTGAAAAATTCAAACTCCTCTCCGGAGCAGCCACAGAGCCACACAGCGGCATAATCTTTTACCGACGACGAGGTGCAATTAATGCCGAGGTACATATCCCCCGCAAAATGTGCCCCTCGAATTGTACAGCTCTCAAGCTGTGCTCAATCATTCTCAGCTCATCCGCTCCCCAAGAAACCTCCTCGGTCCTCCCGACTCTTCCCTCCCGCTCATTCAATGCCATAAACCCCCAATCTCGCCATCCCCAACGATGAGCTCCCCCCCATTCACGCATCCCCCTCCTCCGACTTCCTTCACCAAACTCTCCTTCCCAGGTCCACACATCCTGCTCGTCACTCTCTCCCGTCCGCGCGCTCTCAACTGCATCAATTCTGCTGGCCACGCTGAGCTCGACGCTGTGTGGTCATGGCTTGATAATGAACCGGTTTTGCGCGTTGGGGTTGTGACGGGGCAAGGGAGGGCGTTTTGCGCTGGGGCGGATTTGAAAGGTGAGGCAAGCCCCCTTCTCATAACTCCTGAGCGGTTCTGATATCTCGATTCAAAAACGGCCCTGGGATCTAACATCCAACAGAATGGGATTCCGCCCAGAAACCCGACGCCCTCCCCCGCCCTCCCCTCCCCGCCTCAGGCTTCGGCGGGCTTTCGCGAAGGCGAGGGAAGAAACCCATCATCGCCGCTGTCAACGGCCTCTGCCTAGGCGGCGGCTGCGAGATGGTGGTCAACACTGACCTGATCCTCGCCTCCCCCACCGCCATCTTCGGCCTCCCCGAAGTAAAACGCGGCGTCGTCGCCATCGCCGGCGCGCTTCCCCGTCTGGCACGCACAGTCGGGAAACAGCGCGCGATGGAAATGGCGCTCACAGGCCGCAACGTCCCTGCTGCCGAGGCCGAAAAGTGGGGGCTCGTAAACGCGGTGTGCGGAAATGTGGTGCAAGAAGCGATTCGGTGGGCGGAGACGATCGCGCAGGGGAGTCCGGATAGTGTGATTGTATCGAGGGAGGGCGTGAGGTTGGGGTGGGAGTGTGGGGCTGAGGAGGCGGATGGGAGGGTGGTAGAGGGGAGGTTGTGGGGGGGGATGGAGGGGGGGGAGAATATGAGGGAGGGGGTTCGGGCGTTTGTGGAGAAGAGGGGTCCGAGGTGGGTGGGGAGTAAGTTGTAAGGGGGATGTGGTGGAAGGTGTATGTATGTACATGATGAGTTGTGTTTGGGTGGTGGAGCAGGAGCGTGGTAGGGGTTTAAGCGCTACCGGAAGATCAACCCTGCTGCCGGCTGGACTTGGGTGTCTAGCTATGAGCAAGAATTCATGTGGGAGAGATACCGATATGACTGAACATCGTCAACACTCTACCTCGTCGACCCCAGCCCCTCACAGGGCCCAAAAACATCACATCCCCTCCCCATCCACCAACCCCCTCAGCCTCTCCTTCTCCCCCTCCCCCCCAAAAACCGCCTCAATCGCCTCCCCGCACAGATTCACCACCTCCCGCCGGCTAAGCCCAAAGTGCTCCGCAGCCAGCAAATACTCGTTCGACAGCGGGCTGCAGAAAATTCCCACATCGTCCGTCTGCAAATCAAAGACTCAGTAACGAGGTTCTAGCGTATTAATATTCCTTTTGGGGAGAGAAGGGGTTGTTGTGTGTGTGGCTGCTCACGCAAAGAACAATCGGACACCCCTTATCCCTCCACTCCCCAAAATGGTGCCCCCCGAACCCGCCAGAGATTAATTTCGCATGCACGTTGCACGACAGGCACAGCTCTAGCGGTAGCTTCCTGGCGGCAATTTCCTGCTTGATGGCATCCGGGACGTGGATGACGTGGCCGATCCTGTCCGGGTTGTAGGAGAGCAGGGTACGCAGCTCAGACTCCAGTGACGGGGAGGCCACTTCGCCGAAATGCAGCGTTAGTTTCAGAGCGTGCTGTTTCGCCCGTGCGAACGCGGGGCCGTAGATGGCGACGTCGCCTTTTGCGGGATTGCCGCAGAGGTCGATGCCGACGACACCGCGCGATCGGTACCTGATGGCTAGATCGACGACTTCCATGGCTTCGGCGGCGGTGTTGTTGGCTCTGTCGACGGAGAGGATGAGATAGGTGGGCATTTCGTTGTTGGTGGAGGCGGAGAATGAGGCGATGCTGTCGAGGATGAGGGAGATGTGGTCGGCTTTGGTGATGTGGCTGGAGGGGATGGCGCGCGGGGTTGTGCGCAGTTCGAGGTAGGCGGTGTTGTCGGCGTGGAAGGAGTGGAGGACGGAGAGGGTGGAGGTGTGGAGGGAGGGGCGGGTAGTGAGGAGGTGGTGGATGGTGGTTGAGAAGAGGGGGAAGAAGCTGTGGGGGGAAGGTGGTGGTTAGGGGGGTTGTGGGGGTTCCGGATGGGGAGAAAGGGGGTGAGTAGGGGAGAGTGAGGAAGGGGTGAGGTAGGATGCGTAGGAGATTGGATCCTGGCTTAGGTGGCATATTTCTTAACAAGGAATACCGACTGTGGGGAAGTCAAAGAATGTCAAGTAAACCGAGCTTCGGCACAATTCTCGAGCTTGACGGCTTTGAAAGTATACAGCAGGGTTCTTCATGGGGGCTTGCAGTAGACAAGAGGAAAAAAAGGTACGAAATCTGCACATCGATGAAGAAAGCTAGACAATGATGGAATAAAATTAAAGACTCGCAACATCACAAACGCACGTCTTGATATCAAAATCAACCTTCCCCTCCGGTATCGCAACCAGCGGATCCTCCAAGCTCAACCCTGGTTCCGTCGCCTTTCTTTGCAGCCAAATCTCGTGAAGGCATGCTCGGCTGACGCTTCCGCTAAGGTGGGCATGCAGCTTGAAGTCTTGGTTGTTAGCTTCGCAGTCGGTGCGGTTCAATTCCTTGACGCGATGTTTGGAGAGCTTGTCTAGAGATGTTCATGGGAGACGGCCTTGTCGACTAACCTCTATCTTTGGGAGCCGCTTTGTGAAATCGAGGGTGACGGACATGTCGGACTTCCGCGGGATGAGGTGCCAGGCTTGGGGACTGGGGGCTAGGGATGATTCAGAGCATGTCTTTTCGAAGTACCTATGCTTCTTCAACGTTTGAAGCTATACTTAGTTTGTTCTCAGAGCGCGGCTGGCGCTTCTGGCGGCTATCTCAGGATCAGTTATGAGAAGAGAAAAGGAAGCTTTTAACACATTTTGTAAGTTCAGGTTAAAGCTTAATTCATTTTAGATCATTTAAAGACTTCTTGAAGACTTTTTATAAAAAGGATACTTTTTCTCTGTTGCTTTGGTTCATACCATCATCAAAAAAACGAAAAGATCGGTTACTCCTCTACCACCTGACACGTGCGCTTAGGAGCCATTTTCAAGTGTGGCGAGAAAATCTGCCTCTGCGCTTTCGGCGGACTTCGTAGTGTCAATGTCAGCTTCATCGCTGTTAGCTGGCTTCTCCGCTGGTTCCTGGTCCAAACCGGCATCCTCGTGCTTCTTCTGCTTTTGCGCAGCTGCAAGAGAGGTGGCTGACGAAGCTAGGTTCAATGCCCCTGAAACGATGTCGCCCGCGTGCTTCAGGAATGTGGGACCGTAACGCTTTATTGGGTACTTCATGATATCGAATAGGAAACCCTCTTGCTGCAGTGCCTCCGGGGGTGTCTGTAAGAGAGCGCCTAAAGCGGCTTCACCGGCGATAGCTCGTTGCGTCATGGCGTCGTAAGTATATGCTGAAGATTCTGGGTTGTTTGGGTCGCTTTCGGTGGCTGGATTGACATCCGCTTCGGCCCCATCCTGGCCTGCAAGAAGCGAAAGTCCCGACTCTGCAACACTCCCCAATATTGGGCCGGATATGCGTAGAGCTTTGCCAACGACCTCGCCAATCTTGAATTCTGTGTCCACGAAACCTTCAGCATCCTCGGTAGTGATGCTCTCAGTCAGCATCTTCACGAATGCTTCTGCGTTCGCATCGAGACGTGGACCAAAGCCAAGGGTGTTAGTGTCGGCGGGTGTGATAGTGCGTGCTGGCTCAATTGCTGCCTCGTCCATTTTCTTTGGAGGCTTTTGGGTTGGCACCGTTGTCATACGCCATGCACGCTCCATAACAAATGGCATGATCGTTGGTCCAGCACGGCTGCAAATCGGCTGAAGTTTGAGGACCCTGGGCTGCATTCGTTTGAATATGCCCAGATCTTTACACTTGGAAGGGCCAAGCCGAACGATAGCCGTAAGTGCAGCCTCTCCAAGAAGAGCTCGTTCAGATACCCCTTCAAAGGAATAAGCCTCGACGAGCGCGGCTTCTGTCTTTTTCTTTTTCGTAAGTAAACTGCCAGCCACACTCAAACCCACACTTGCAACCATTCCCATAGGTCCAGAGACTGCTAAGGCTTTTTTAAAAATATTGAAGAAGCCTTCGTCAAGTGCGCTTTCCGAGTCCGGCTGCTCTGAAGGGATAACGGCTTCAGAGTCACCTGTGGAATTGTCAAGATCCCCGGCGCCTGTTTCTGTGGGAACGTCGGTTTCGCCCCCCGAGGCAAGTTCCTTGCTTGGGACTGTAACCCACGACAACCAATCCGCTTCCTTGCCATCAACTGTAGCCATACCGCCGCTCTCGTGCGATCCTGTCGGTTTTGCTTTAAGAACAGTAACATAAGCATCAAACGCATTACCATAGGTTCCTGAGATAACTGAGGCCGAGTTCGGATTTCCCCCAAGGACATGTACCCCTATAGACGCCATATCTGACTGACGAATAACGGGGGAGCCAGAATTCCCTAGGGACGTTAGCAGGACCCATTTTAGACATATCAGCTACCAAGTACCTCCATAAGTATCGATACTATATTGAAGCATCTTGGCCTTTGTTTTTGCGAGATCAAAGGTCGTACCAAGGTACATTTCGTACATAAACTGTCACGTGTCAGACCGGAGTTTGAGTCAAGGTAAAGTAAGGAGAAAACTGACTGCACCCTTCTCCTTCGTTTTGGGATTCAAGAGGTCTCCAGGGTAGCCTACCACACCGAGGACCACCTTTGCACCAGTCATTGGAGTTGGCTGGTACTTGATGGGTTTAATCCCGGTAAATGGTGGATTGACCTGTATAAAAGATACGTCTCGTGGCTCATTGCCTCCACCAGTGAGCCAACCCTCGGTAGTAGTGATTCGCTTCCCGGTGCGAAATTGCACCGCATAATTCCGACTATCTTTGATCGACTCCTTACCACTGTAGCCAATGTACGCTTTGACATGCGTCAGCCTTCCAAGATTATGCGACCAGTCGTAGGAGCAATGGCCAGCGGTCACAATCGTGTCGTTACTGATGAGCCAACCTGTAGCCATTGCCCAAGGGTCGTTCTGGTCCTGACCAGCGAAGCGGAGAAACAGTTTCACGATAGCTAATGCCTAATTAGTGTATTTTTTTGCTAAAAGTCTTTGTCACAAAGGCTTACAGCGATATTTGCCACCAGGCATGAAATCTTTCTTGTTGACCTTTGTCCGACTGTCTTCCCCAAGAACGCTTTCACCGGGATCGCCAGAGAATAGAGATTCGGTGTTATCTGGGGCCTCAAGCTCTGCGAACTCGGTACTACGAAGGTCCCAAACACCGGCCTTGACATTTTTGGTTTGGGGAGTCGAGCTCGTAGAAGTAGCTCCATCTACAACATGGGACGTGGGTGGTTTCGTAGCAACCTTGGTGTGGTTGACGACAGCTGTTTGAACAGGCGTGGAAGTCAGAGACGGCATGGTGTCGTAAGGTAGAATGATAGCTTCTAAGCACTTTGGCACAACGAGTTACTTGAAAGTAAATGGGCTTGGGGATAACAGCAATGTAAATTCCTGGCTTCACAAGTCTGATGTCTTACAATGTAGTTGAGATTGAGGATGAGGGAAAGGAAAAAAGGGATTATAACGATGCACCCATATATATATATATGCCTTCATATGCATGGAATCGCGAAGAATTCATGAAGCTCGTATTGTAAGCACATCAAGTCTCCTGCGATATCTCGACTCTTGCACCCCTCCCTCTCTTACACGAACTGCATAATTGGTAGTGCTGACGAGGTCTTCGAGCTCGAAACATTAAGTTCATGCACAATAAGCAAATATACTCATTCGACCGCGAGGCATGCAATCTGCACTCATGCTGGACTGGCAGCATAGCCAAGACACCTCAGACGCTGACAAAGGAGGGTCGAGTGTTTTTTTCTTTTTTCTTTCTTCATTAAGTGCATGCAGCCTATGGCTATGGCACTATCTAGGCGCTGTGTGTATGCTAAGTTACATGTAATTTGGCCAAAATCGATGCTTAATATCTTCCCATTGTGGAGTCACCCCGATGAAATGAGGGTCGAGTGTTCAAGCGGTCTATGACTGCAGTATAAAGACTTGGTACAGTAGAACTTTCGCTTCCGACCGATCCTCGTTCTTGGATAACCTTCGATAGTACATGGCACAAGCCATGCTGCTGCGCGCTCACCTAATCACCCAATGAGTCTCTATACAATCTAAGATGCGGTACGATCTTTTCTCGTCGGATTATGTGCAGGAGTTGCAGGAATAACCGATTTGCGCTGGGAGCTACTAGTGGTATCAAAATATGCGGGCCTACTACTATCGTGCTGTTCGACTTGATGAGGTCGAAAAGTTCGAACAAAACCGTCGGTTAGACTCTACTTCATATCCAGTCAATCGTGCTCACCTAGGAAGACATAATTGCCTCGTTTGTTGGCGAGGAGAAATTGTGGCGCAGCTTTTATATACGCGTGAGGAAGCCCTCCAGTCACTGACAATACTTTCCTGAAGCACTCCAATGAGCCTCCGAAGCGATACTGCGAACTGCCTCCAATCTCGATCAATTATTTAAAGCTTGTGCTTTATGCGAGACCTTACAGGAATATCTCTAGAACCGCTTGTTTCGCCGGTCAATTATCCAGTGCGGTGTGTGGATTGAGTTCTATAAGTGCTCTTGCCAAGGTTCGAGAGCTGGCTGTAGGTGCGATTCAGCCCATTGGAGTGTATCTCCTCTGCTAGATTGCCAACGCGAGCGATCTAATCATGTAGCTCGTACATGCATATATCTGTCCAGACTTCGCAGCTGTCGTATAGGAGGTTGGATTAAAAACAATTAGTGCTGATTCCAGTGGTGGTGCTGACTGCAGCAACGGTGAGGTTGGGAAGGGAATGTGAATGTATGACGTGGCGATTCCAACATCATCCTTGATGCCTCTCTTCCATACGTCCATGTCCCGTTCTTGGCGCCAAGCAGCCTCCTTATCCACTGCCCTCTCTGTGTCTTGGCATATGTCTCTTACCGTATTCTGTTGGCTTTCTCCTCACCGTGTGCTTGAGCGCGCCCCTATGAAAAGTGTTCATTTTGGGGTCTTCCCTAGGTTTAACTTTTGGATAACAAAGGACAAATTGACCTATGCTTTAGTGCTCCTTAGGCTGCATGCTTGTTGTATGAGAACGTTATTTCATCGGTAGCATCCACACCGGCATAGAAGACCGAAACTTGATTCGCTTAATGTAGTAGGAAGAGTAAACGCCGAGATTCTCCACGAGCTTCGAAAGAATTGGTATGGTTGAGGTCTAAGCTACGAGTGGTTTGAAGATCTTTCGGTAGGGCTGAAGCGGCGTAGGTACAGCAGTCTATTTGAAACATACCGATAAAACTTAAAATTGAAAAAACACATCAAATACATGGATCTAAATTATAACACATTCTGTTTTGATAAAGCATGGCTTTGAAGCGAGCTATTCGGATCTACCTAACCTATGCTTATTAGCATTACTGATGAGAAACAAAGACATGACGAGATGTGAAATTATACCCAGTTTGCTTGCACAGCGTGACTGGCGCTTCCGGCGGCTGTCTCAGGGTTAAATCACATCCAATAGCTCCCCCATTGAATATCAACATAGAGATATCGTTCCCAATGGAGTTACAACCAGTTTATTACGATGTCAATTCATCTCGCCCAGAAACGTCATCCCCTAATCATTCCCTTGGGATAGGAAATCGCGTGCATCAGGTTCCGCACAAGCGCCCACGATTAGTAAAATCTTGTGCTATATGTAGGAACAAGAAGCTCAAGTGCGACCGGCTTTTGCCCTGTCATCAATGCAGCAAATCTGGGCGTGCACCACAGTGTTACTATGGCCGTGAAGATGAGAATATTCCTCAAGCTCGGGCGACCGAGGAGTCGAGTTTGGAAAGTGGTCAGAGGAGAAGGAAGATTCCAAGCCCGACAGGTTTTGCGGAAGTCCGAAGTCACGTCGGACTCCCTGCTATATTACCCCCAACTCCAGCCCTGGAGAACAATGAGAGTATAGGGGTGATCGAAAATCTCCAAAACCGGGTTGACAAGCTTGAAAAACTACTAAGCAGCCATCCAGAGCTTTCAGCTGAGAGCTCTAGACAATTCAGCCTTGGATCCAAGCCAGGAGCCGGCAGCTTAATAAATGTCGGTACACTGAATGTAAAAGGATTGAGATCTCGATTCCATGGGCTGTATCAAAAACATACTTTACTAAATGAAGTGAGTCTCCAGCCCATGCTTGTATTGTAGGAGCAATTTATTTACTAAATGGCATAGTTTGATGAGGCAAAAGGGTTCATTCGAGGTTGCTTTGAAGAACCGAGCATTATTACGATGGTCAGAGAGTGCCAGTCATTACAAAAAGATGCCATGAAGAAATATTCGGCCTCCAAACATCACAACTCTATTGATGACTCTTCTACGCTTTCTGGGATGTTGAGAATGATTCCTCAACGAATCGTTTGCGACAGGCTTGTGAGAATCTACGTTGACAATTTCGAAAACGCATTAAGGGTTTTGCATATTCCAACATTTCTAACAGAATGCGACAATTTTTGGACATCTCAGAAAGACAGCACAATAACTTTTACTGATTTTATACCTCAATTATGCATTACCATGGTAATTGCATCTAGTCTAGATGGTCCTACCACCGTTGAAAGTGAGATGCCAGAGAAAGATTTTGGGGCATCAGAAGCTTGTGACATGGTAAGGCGCTGGATGGACGGTCTTAAAGGAAAACAACGAATAAAGCTTTCCACTATACGCACACAGACTCTTCTCGTGCTTGCTCACCAGACCAGGCACAAGCGTGCCGAAGAGATATGGAGTGAGACTGGTGCACTAGTCAGATCCGCAATGATAATAGGCCTCCATCGGAATCCGACCGAGTTCCCTGATCTGACTAGGTTTGAACAGGAACAGCGGCGAAGGCTTTGGATGACCATAGCGGAGATAGACCTTCAGGTTTCGATGACCTGCGGGATGCCAAGTATGATTCGAGGAGCCGATTTCGAGTGGTCTATCCCAGCAAACGTCAACGATAAAGACTTGTTCGAAGACATGGCTTTACCTCCAATGCAGCAGTCTTCCGACGAGTGGACTGACTCTTCGTGTCAGGTTGCTTTAGCTAATTCACTCCCATTGAGATTAGACGCAATGGGCATTGTCAGCAATATCAGAGTTGAAGCGGATTGTGAGGAGATCTTGAAGCATGCAAGGAAAATCGAAGAATATCTCCGAGACCTACCTGCTATCTTGAAGCCTGATAGTACTTCAGACCAGGCTAATGATGGATCTGGACGTCTTTTTGGCCGGACTCTGCTCGATGTGTACCTTCGCCGAGTAGTTTTATATATCTACCGACGACTTGCTTGGCTGGGCTCTGCTGAGGCTCGAACTGCGTGCGTCCGATCATCTTTAATCATTCTCTCACATCAAGATGCTTTCGATCCAAACGTGGCGGACCTTGACGTTATCAATTCGAAACAGTATTGGGATCTTTTCTACACTTTTTGCAAAGTCGATATCGTGCAAGCAGCATTAAGTGTCTGTTCTGAAATCAAAGCAATGACTCACATTTCTTCCTCCCCGAGTAACAGGATGACGTCTAGCAAGGATAAAGAGAGAACACACAACCAAGTGATGCCAGCAAACTCTCTGGAGAACACTTCGGCGTGGACAAAAGCTAGCCTCACAAGAATCGTCGAAAATGCGGTTGACGGTCTTGTAAGAAGAGCTGGAAAGCTTGGCAGCGATTTGAAAGACCCTGTTTGTATTTCTATCATCTTACAATCTGTGAGGACAAACGGCTCTGCAGTTAGCAAAGAAGTATTGATGCGGGAGGGGTTGATTACTGTCGTAAATGGATATCGCCAAACGCTCAAGGACGAAGTAAATACCGGCTATAGTGCCAGCAAGGCCAAGAATACTGTAATGAAGCACCTTTTGTCCCCTTTGATAAGCTTTGTTAACCGCAGCTTAGGGATTACGCCCATCTATGTCAATAACAGCTGAAATTGGGAGTTGTGTCAATGGAGGCTCAAGTCCCGTTACGCTGTCCCATCGTCAAGGTTACTCAGTCCATGATAATGCTGCTACACAGAGTATAAATAGCTTTGTAAGCACCGCTCTCTTGTCATCTGCTCTGTACTCCAGCATATCATCGGGCAAAATGTGGCCGTTCTTTTTAGCTGTTCAACGCGTGATTTTCGACTGACACTTGTCTTTCCTTAGCTACCAACCTGGGAAATCGATTTCGAAGCGGTCGACTTCGGCTTCGGTGCGGACTGGGACTTAGATCACGCTTGGCTCTGACTTGTTATATATGTTACTACACTCTCGAAGAGCATTAAGTACAGTCGATGATATCATAGATATTCAACATGGGGTAAAGCCTTGCGAATTTAGACTACGACCACCGCTAACTATGAAGTGCCCCTCCTAAGTAATAGCAGATCCGGGTAACCTCGCTTTTCACAAATGATCTCGAGCAGAGTCCCTTTTCCATCGGCCATAACAGCCCAAGAATGATCAGTGGCAGCTCAACTTAATTCGAAATTACTGGAGACTTTCCATCCCACGTACTCTTCTCTACCGAAGCCACCAAGAAGACCGCTACACTTCTTCGAGATATCGCGCTCATCAAACCGATTCCTTTACCCTGGTCCCCATATTCCTTAACTGCTTTCGCATCCTCATCCGTCAGTCTTGCCGGTCTCACTAACACAAAATCCATCCCACTTTCTTTTACAGTTCGATCAACCACATCATGGTCCTCAAACGAGGCCGCCATATTTGACTTTCTGAACAAGCACCGGAGCGGGAAACTCAGACTGGGAAATGAATCACCCGCACCCAGAGCAGCCATAACCACAAGCTTGCGAACGCCGCATTTCTTCATGGCGGCTATAACATTGGTATTGCAATTGGTCATTAGCCGAGGTGGCGAAACGACGGCCGAAAAGGGACTATCACTCGCGCGGACGGAGCTAAGCGTAACGATTATAGCGTCTGGAGGTTCATTCGGGGTAGAGTTGAATGCTGAGAAGACGTCGGACTGATTGAGAGGAGTTCCTGAACGATCAGTGCTTGTACCACGTATTTTGGGGTCTATCGTGCATACCTTTCACGATGGTCAAACCAATCCGCGGTTTCAGAGCATTGGGATCTCGAGCCAATGTCGTAACCGTATAGCCTATAATTACACCGTATAAGCATCTGCCTACGCAGAAAAGGTGGAAAAACAGACCTCGCTCCAACGCTTCATCAATGACAAGCTTGCCCGTCCGACCAGTCCCACCAATAACCAGGACACGCATTGTTGGTCGCGTATTCGAAGTATAAAATTGCTGCAAATCCAGGTGCGGTTGTGAATATCAAGAATTGAAGTGGACGACCGAATCTTATGTATTACAGTTAGTGTTGACGACCTTTGGGATATCGTAGCCTTTATGACACAGGGAATTGGGAAAACCGAGACCCAAGGACTACAGAGGTTGGATAAGACCTTCGTTACCCAAGAAAGGCAATCGGACTTTGTCGGATGCGATAATCGGATCCGAATCCCGGGGCTGGTGTCGGGACCGACAATTACACAACTCAAAACCATATGTCTAACTACTTAAAGTTCAGCATCAGTCTGGAAAACCCGCAGTTGTATCATCAGTATATATATATTGCATCCGATTATTTCTTGGGCTCAACATTCACCGATTGAACTTCAGCAAGCGGCACAGGAAGACACTTGACACCCGAATTAAAGCCCTTACAAATCCGAACCGCCATGGGCTCCATGGATTGTATCCCCGTGACTATTATCGGTGGCGGTTTAGCGGTATGTCTACTGTGAAGTCCGCAGTCACGACAGTTAGCTGACGGATTTAGGGACTCAGCCTGGCCGTTGCATTACACGAACAGTCCATTCCATGCAAGATATATGAACTCCGCTCTCCGAGCTTCAGCCATGGAGGCGCCGTCATGCTCTCACCTAATGCCTTACGGATCCTTGATACATTAGGCGTCTACGAACGGGTTTGCAACAAGGGCTATCACTTCGAGACTATAGCGTTCAAAGATGACAAACACGAGACAACTGGCTTATACTATTTCGGCAACCAGGAACTCTATGGCTACAAAGCCCTTAGGATCTACCGGCAGGTTCTCATCAGTGAACTACTACTGATGATCAACGAACGTCACATTCCTATCGAATTCGATAAGAAATTCTCTCACATAATCTCGGAATCCGAAGAAGGCGTTTCCTTTGCATTTGCAGATGGAATCAACAAACATACCTTACTACTCGTTGGTGCTGATGGCATTCACTCCAAGGTCCGCCGATATATCTCTCCCACCGCAGCCCCAATATATTCTGGCCAACTAGCCATGACCTACACCCTTCAACGCTCACACCTGCGTTTCCCACCCGCCATGACCTATCACCTCCCTGCAGCCATCTCTTCACCCAAAAACGGCATGTTCGTGCTCGCTCCCCAAAGCGTTGACGGCGAGGAATTACTAGCCGGGACTCAGCGCACTTATCCCGAGACTGATAGAGCGGGATGGGATAAACTGTATACCTCGAAAGACGAATTACTGCAACTCATCCAGACGAATATGGAGAACTGGCCCGACATGGTGCAATCCGCTCTTGAACACATTTCCCTAAATACCCTGACCATCTGGCCCTTCTACACCCTCCCCCACCTCCCCAAATGGTCCTCCTCAAGCGCCAAAGTACTCATCCTTGGCGACGCCGCGCATGCGATCCCCCCCACCGCGGGCCAAGGCGTAAACCAAGCCTTCGAAGACATCTACATGCTTTCCTTGCTCCTCTCCAAGCAACCATCATCTAACATCTCCATGCGCGAAACCCTCAAGTTCTGGCAAGAAAAGAGGCAGGAGAGGGTAGATGGGGTGTTGGAGCTAACGAGGAAAATGAATAACAAAAGACTGCCCAAGGAAGAGAGGGAGAAGCTGGGGGAGGGGCAGGTGTGGGACGAAAAGAAGGGTGGGGGTGGGGGGGAGGAGATGCGATGGTTGTATTTGCCAGGGATTGAGGAGGTGGTGGAGGGGTGGGGGGCTTTGGACTGTGATAATAAGCGCTGCTAGATTAGCTTGTTGGCTAGGGTTACACGGGAATCAGCTTAGAAAGGGTCGGGGAAGGCGTGAAAGGAAACTCATAAAAAAAACTCTGATTGCCATTAGCTGCAGATTTAAAAATCGTCTAGTCGGTACCTACCTTATCGTATCTCCTTCCTAATCTCCTCCCCCACCTTGACATCCCACATCACACCACACCCAACCCCAAACCCCCATCTCCGCCCCTTCCTCCCCCCTACCTCCCTTCAGTCCCAGCTCAGCAGCCCGACCCCATCCACCCCCACCCAGAACCCCCAGAATCTCAATCGCAACCGCAATACCTCAAAGAGCTCTACCAACGCCTCCGGTTCTGCGCTTCCGTAGCCTTCACCAAGTCCCAGCGATGGTAGGGTTGTAAAGAGTGGAAAAGGGTTATCTTTATTCAAGACGCTGTGGTGGAATTTTAAAAAGGGGGAGGGGGGTTGTTTGGTAGTGGGATTGAAGTGGGTTTCTGTCCCTGATGGTATTCCCGAAGGTTGAGACTGGTAAGATTGATGTGGAGGGATGCGGGAGTGGGGTACGGAATCCTGGAAGGTGAAGGGTTGAGAATGTAAGGGGGAAAGATAGGTGAGATAAGTAAGCTTGGGTGCACGGGTGAAGGAATGTAATTGATTATTTGGGGAGGGGGGGTGACGAGGGGGAGGTGATGTGTCTCTGGAAGAAGATGATATCAGGGAAAGGAAGAGAGCGCTGGGATGATGAGGTTGCTGGCCATGTTGGTGTTATGTGTGACCGTGTAAATCGATGAAGGCCCGTATGTAACACGTCAAACCCCCCCCCCTGCCCTCGACATCTCCAGCATCCAAGCATCGTCCGTTTCGGGACTAGTATCGATAGTTAAGACCGTACTTCATTGCTTAAGAGAAAATGACTCGAACTTCTCGATGGTGCTCTCTGCCTTTTCCCCGAACCTCCATACAACAAACCTCCCCCCTTGGGCCTCCGCTTGTTCATGCTTGGGTTACCGTACTGTGGCTATGGTCGCTGAATCAGGTGGATATGAGTTTAATGGTTAGGTACTCGTTTCGGATGGTTGTTATAGTGATCGAATCGCCTTCCACTTAGCGCGAGAAGAAGCGGTAACGGAAGGCTTGTGGGTTTCTGGGGCGTGGTTGGCTGGGTTTTGAGTTGGAGAAAGATGAGGGAGTTTGTTGGGGGGTTTTTTTGAGGAGGGATTGGGTTTCCGGGAGGTGGAGAAGGGCTCGGTGAAGGAGAATAGGGGGTGGTTGGGATTTGTGGAGGGATGTAAAGGGATCTTGTTAGGCGCAGATGGGAAACTAAGGTCTGAGTTGAATTATCCAGGCAAATACATTAGGACTATTCATGCTCCTGCAGTATCCCTCAGTCCATATAAAATGTATGGGCAGAAATTGGGAAAGCCATCATGGTGGTCATACTTTCAGTTTCGTCAGTAGTCGATGTAAACGAGAAAGCCTTGAGACAAGCTCAAATACCGTTCCAAGCGAGTGCATTGAAGTTGAAAAGAAAATGATAGCACAGATAATAAATAGCAAGGTAGATTTTAGGTTAGACTGGGAGACAGATAAGAAGTTTAGTAGAAGATCTGGATATTCTTGATAGTAATTAGACTCTGATATCTGTGCGGTGGTTGAACTTCTACTTTTGCCAGCCTCAGATGCCGGGACTCAACGAATCGTGAGGATGGGACTATAATGGATCGATATAAGAGAGACTTTTCAGCAGTTTTCTATTTGCAAAATATGATTTCTCATGTGGGAAACATGGAACAGTACGCCAATTGAATAGCCACTCAAGCGTGGGCGTATAGTGAGGCTTGCGGAAGTGGCTCAAGATGTTGGAGAACCGAGATAGATCAATTGTTTGTGTCGTAGATGTCTGGAAACCCTTGTCATGGTTGGCAGGCTCAGATATGGGTAGAAAATCATCGGTTCGAAGCATAATGTCACTCCTTTTCTTTTTTCGCGACATCATAGTTCTTTGTTAGCCATCAGATGTCTGCCGGCAGATATAAGATGTAACAGCTCAGAAGTCAGACAGTTGCGCATCTCAGTTGCTTCCCATTACTGGTTGAGGTCGTCCAGTGGGCCATGCTTAAGATTCCATCATAGGGCCTCTCAGTAATAGTCCGTCCACAAGTCTGCCGCATACGCATCTGTCAATCTCCTATCCGTTCCATATCTAGTTCACATTGTTAGCGATATTGATGAATTCATCTGAAAACAAAACAATAGACACAAGGACTATAATCACAAGGGCGTCGCGCACTTTTCCTGCCACTTCACAAATCCCCCATCAAGTACGTAAACCTCTTGATCTGCAACCTTTGCTTGCGGGTCAACGCCTTCAGCGCCCAAGACGCCCAAATTCTTGCTCCCCATACCCGAGTCCGGGTTTATTACAGATACTGAGACTTCCCGGTGATCCTCTGAGGTCTCTTGCCTCTTCCTCTGATCCATTCTCTTCTCATCCATATACTTTCGTGCTGCACGAGGACCTCTCTCTTGGCTCAACGCGCAATGAAAGACCACAATTTCTTTATCAGCCAGGGTTCGGAAAAGTTGCGGGATGCGGTAGTCTAGGGACGTTGATGGCACATGGGTAGAAGTATGAATGTGACCTCCTACATGGTCGTCACCACGGACGTCAATGATGGCGACTTTCGACGCATCAAGAGACAGTAGGATAGACGAAAGCTGCTCGCGAGTCATGCGTTGCAAGGGAGCGTTAGGAAGTTGGGCTTGCATTTTGAACGCTTTGGTTCCAGATGGAAATGGAAATTCGGATATCAGATGGAGAAAGTACGTTCCCAAGGAAAAAGACAAATGCTTGCCGTGGTGAGGCGGTATTGCATATGCCAAGACTGGTCAAGGCGAGGTAGTTGTCGTCGACGTCGTCGTCGCTGTTAGCTTGTCGTCATCAATGGTGGGAATCGGGTGAGGGGCACGAGGGGGGTGGGAAAGCGGAAAGGCGGAAGAGCAGCAACGGGAACTAAGGGGTAGCTCGCTTATACCTTCCCTTTCAGGACAGAGAGTATTGTTTCCGTAATGTATTTTCATATGCAACCCATCGATATTCGATAAAGATTACATTACGCTGGCCTCACGATCTTTTCTGCAGCGGTCGAGTTAGAGTTACACAGTGCCCACAGTACTCTGGATTCCTGCAGCTAATCCGTTCCTATCTTCTCGTTCGATAATCCATTGGACAGCCCAACCACGTATTCAACGCCAATTTATTCCCCGAAAAAAACCGTGTACCGCTCAAGCCTCTTTCGAAGTCCTACCCCACACACCGCAAAATCGAGAAGGCAAACACCGTGGTGCATGTCGCGACAGCAGGCAGATAGGTGGGCTCGGAAAAGGTACTTTGGTTAGCAGGCTCAGCCACAAGAAGACAGGAAAGCTGTCAGGCCTAGCAATCTTGCTTTTTGGGTCAGTAGAGAAACCAAACACCGTCGTGCTGGCCAACCTGACGTATTCAACACCCCTAGCACGCTACTTGTCAGCTTCTTGCCTTTTCTTTGTATGAATCTCTACACAGATACTGACACATCTTTCACTCAATAGAACTATAGCGGTCCTTAGAAATTTTCAGAATGCATATCAGCCAAAAGCTTGCGGAGGCGGAGCGGACGGGGAAGCCAATGTTCTCTTTCGAATTCTTTCCTCCTAAAACGGCGCAGGTAAATATCTCTTACGACCAATCTCGGATCGTATCATTATACTGATGCCCGGTGTAGGGAGTTCAGAACCTTTACGACCGTGCGTTCCCGCGAATAGAACTCCGTGTCTAATAGCTTTATAGTGTCTTGACTGACGGAGAACAGGCATGGATCGAATGCACGATTTAGGCCCTTCATTCATTGATGTCACTTGGGGCGCTGGTGGGACTTTGTCACATCTCACGTGTGAAATGGTTAATGTCGCACAGACATTCTACGGTCTTGAAACATGCATGCACCTTACATGTACCGATATGGAGCTAGAGAAGGTCGACAATGCGTTGAAAGAAGCTTACAAGGCAGGTTGCAGCAACATATTGGCTCTTCGTGGAGATCCTCCGCGAGAGAAGGAGAAATGGCAGGCAATAGAGGGAGGCTTCCGCTATGCTAAAGATCTCATTAAATACATCAGGGAGAGATACGGTGATCACTTCGATATCGGTGTCGCTGGCTATCCGGAAGGCTGCGATGATCAACAAGATCCGGATATATTGCTGGATCATCTAAAGGAGAAAATTGATGCTGGCGGGACTTTCATTGTGACCCAGATGTTCTATGATGTTGATAATTTCCTTGACTGGGTGGGGAAGTGCCGTGCTCGAGGTATCAATGTTCCTATCGTCCCAGGAATCATGCCCATACAAACACACGCGGCGTTCTTGAGACGCGCAGGCTGGTCCAATTGCAAAATTCCGCAGAAGTGGACAGACGCCCTAGAACCCGTAAAAAACGATGATGCCAAGGTCCGAGAAGTAGGAAAAGGCCTCGTGGCCGAAATGTGCCAGAGGATTATCGGCGCTGGTATTGTGCATCTACATTTGTAAGCATGCCATTGACACATCCCACTTTCACTGTGTTCACGCTTTGCCTAGTTACACCATGAATCTTGCACAGGCAACGCGAATGGTACTCGAAGAACTGGATCTCGTATCTAAGGACGGGACACCAACCAGCAAGCCGCTACCATGGCGACAATCGCTAGGGCTCAATCGCAGAGAAGAAGATGTAAGACCCATATTTTGGAAAAACCGTAACAAATCATACATTGCCCGCACCCAAGATTGGGACGAGTTTCCCAATGGCCGCTGGGGTGACTCTCGATCACCCGCTTTCGGCGAATTAGACGCCTACGGCATCGGTCTAAAAGGAACGAACGAGCAAAACATCAAGCTATGGGGAACCCCCAAAAGCCTGCGAGACGTCGCTAATATCTTCATCCGCTTCCTCGAAAAAGACCTCCAAAGCCTGCCGTGGAGTGAATCCCCCATCACAAGCGAAACAGACTCCATAAAACCAGGACTTATCGACCTAAACCGCAGAGGTTTACTAACCATTACTTCTCAGCCCTCCGTCAATGGCGTGAAATCTTCCCATCCAATCCACGGCTGGGGGCCACACGGCGGATATGTATATCAAAAGGCTTATCTGGAGTTACTTGTCCCACCGCAGATTATCACAGAACTAATTGCTCGCATCGACAAGGACCCAGACATGACCTTCCATGCCGTTAACAAAGACGGGGATCTCAGGACCAATGCTCCGAGCGAAGGTCCTAATGCTGTGACCTGGGGTGTCTTCCCAGGTAAGGAGATCGTTCAGCCGACCATCGTTGAGACTATAAGCTTCCTGGCATGGAAGGATGAGGCGTTCAAGCTTGGGTCAGACTGGGCAAAATGCCATTCCGCGCTAAGTCCCAGTCGGCAACTCATTGACGGGATTATAAATAATTGGTATCTGATTAACATTGGTATGTTCCCCTTAACACGCTTTTATGTTCCCACATGTCGTATGTAATATGAGCCAAAATTTGCTGATTGATATAGTCCACAACGACTTCCACTCCACCCATGGCATCTTCAGGCTCTTCGACGGCCTCGAGGTTAAGAATATGGACGATCCAGCGGCTGTCACTAAGCCAGTGATCAATGGCGTCCACGCCAATGGTACCGCCGAGTTAAATGGGTCCTTTAAGACCGACGAGACGGTCTTCAACGAGGTCAATAAATAGACCTACAACTACAACATCTTTACACATCGCCTATGAGAGGATAGAGCAAGCAATAGAGTAACCACCGAAACATTCATCATCACCACTGAACAACCACTCCGCCTTACACGACCGCTTCTCCTAACCTACTATATCAACCCTCCCAGCTTATCCATCACCATTTCCAATCCTGGACGTTTACATATTCCTCGCAAATTCAACATATACCAGCATAGCGTCGGCGTTTTTCACCCTTGGACATTTCATATACCATTCAACACATATCCCCCATTTTATACACAATAATTTCTCAACGAATTAAAAATCACAAGAGATGGGCACGCAGAACGGCGTTTGCGGTCTTCAACGACTAGACGAGCGCATGATCGTTTTATAACATGATGGCGACGGCGCAGTTGTTTTGTCGATATTTAACTATTAGACGATGTTTCTGTGGTGGGATAACTGAAGAGGGGGTGGGGGGGTTATATCTTTTTGGGGGAGAGTTGGAGAGGAGAGGCCTTCAACGGCTGTACGTAGAGAAAGCTGAGAATTCGATTTCTCCAGATCTTCTCATGCGATGCATATACCGATTCTCTGTAGAACATGTGCAGTTGTCATATCAAGTCCCTAATCGAGCCCATCGTTAACTCGAGCTTTCTCCGCTACGCCTTCAGCCGGCAAAAGACCAGAGTGATTGCGTAAGAAACCCTCTTTGTCTTATCCTCATGTACGCGAAAGGTACCGTTGACATTCTGTTCCCCCGTAATGAGTCCACAATCCCATCTACCGCCTCTGCGTCTTCCCCATCCCTCTCTTGCCCGAAAACTATTGCGCACACAAACCCATTAGCTCTCAAAACCACAAAAGCACAGAAGAGCATAAAGAAAACTCACCAAGTGCTTCGGCATCGCACTACTAGTATGCCGATCCGCCTCCCCCTGCCTCGCCATCCGATTCATCTTCTTCTGCCCCAGCTTCTGCAGTTTCTCCGCTTTGCTCCGCGCGCCGACACTCGTGACTCCGTCATCGCGTCTATTGCTCTGACTGCGCGCTCGGCTGCGATCTCGCACATTGATTGTGCTAGCGCTAGGGGCGCCGTCGATGTCCATGGCGTCTTCGGTGGCGGTGCGGCTGCGGGAGAGGGGCCGGCCGCGGGATTGGGAGCGGGCACGGGCGGAGATGGGGGTGGTGTCGTAGCCGAGGCGGTCGAGGTGGTCTTCCATGGCGGAAAGTTTCTTGGTGGTGGCGGGGCGGGGGATGACGGCGCGGTTTTTTAGGGATTTGCGCATTTTGTTTTCGTTAATTATGAGTTGTCTTTTTTCTCGGATTAGCTCCGCTTTCATTCTCGTGTCGGCTTCTGTGGCACTTTCGACGCTGTCGTCGGAGTCGTAGTAGCCGCTGGCTTCGAGCTTTTCTTCCTCTTCTTCGAGGGCCTCCAGTTTTGATTCAATGTCCGGGTCGATAAAGTCGTAGACGTTTTTCCCGTCGAAGACTTCAGGAACGCGATCGTGAGTCCAGTCGGGGTTTTTCAGGAGGTATTTCTGCTTGAGATCGACATTGAAGACGCCTGCACCGCCGTTTTCTTCTTCGATGTCGCGGGCTAACTTAGGTTTATTGGGGTCATTCTTGTCGTACTTGCGGAGCTGCTTTACGGCTTCGGGGATATAAGGCTCGCGAACTACACCGCCGAGTGGTTGGGCGACGTGAATTCGTGTCAGGACGTCTCCAAGTCGGCCGCCGATAGTACCGCTGGTGTTGTTTGCGGAGCCGGCTTTTAGTTTCTGGGCGACGCGATCGGCGATGAGGCGGTCACAGGCGGCGTTCTTGACGGCGGTGACGCCTTCCGTTGTTGTGCAGGAGAGTTGGAGGAGTTCGACGGTCCCTGGCGTAATGATGGAGTCGAGGAGGACTTTGGTTTCAGGATCAAGATCCTCAGGGCGGGTGATGTCAATTTTGTTGATGACTATGAAAACGAGTTTGTTTGCGAAGAGCGGTTTGATGGATTGGAAGAGCTGGATTTGTGCTTGGACAGAGTAACCGCATTGTTCGGAAAGATCCATGAAGTAGAGAATCGCGGAGCGGAGGTGGGCAATTGCGGTGATGGATTGCATTTCGATAGTGTTCATTTCTTCAAGTGGGTGATCGAGAATACCAGGGGTGTCTATGGCTTGGAAGCGAAGGTATTTGTAGTCGAAGTGGCCAACAAACAGACTCTTCGTTGTGAACGCGTATGGCTGAACATCGACATCTGCTCTTGTAACACTTCGGAGAAAACTCGACTTCCCGACATTGGGATATCCGCAAATGAGTAAGGTCCTGGTATTTGGATCGATTGAGGGTAGACGGCCCAGATGCTGCCGAACTTGTTCAAGATACACGAGAGGGTCTTTCAGCCGTCTGCATATGGTAGCCATGCGCCCGAGAGCGGCACGTTTGAGTTGCTTGCATTGGAACAACGACTGCGCATATTTGAGTAGACGGACATAGTCTCGGGAGACAGTCTCGATCAGATGCTTTGCTGTAGAAAGCTGCCCAAGGGCAATTCGAAAATGGTCCGCATCGTAGAGTGTATTCAGCAAATCCTTGTCTGGACATCGCTGTCAGTTATGGCATCCACAGGATAGGAATACGAAGATTAGAGCTCGACTTTGAGGGGACTGACGAAACGGATGTATATCTTGCAGACGCGGAAACCCATCCAAGATAAGGGACAACTTCTCCGAGAAAGTCTCCTGTGTGTATTTGACCTTGCGAGTATAGAAACCTGCCGTACGTTAGCTAATATGACCAAAACCTGTGCCGCTGGCGCATACCCCTTATTCTGCTAATCTTGAATCCTGATCTGATCTGGGTAGGCAAGCGTCGCTGTGTGCGACTGAGAACCACATCAAGGAACTCTTGGCTCGTAGGCACCGGTTGTATCTCCTTCCAGGTGGTTTTCATATTTAACTCTTGAGCTCAGAGTGGGTGTCGGGTTGTGATGCGCTTCACATTCAACAGCTGTGGAGGGGCGGCGAGAAGGCGGTCGAAGATTAACAGCGAAGTCTTTGTGGGGCAACTTTTCGCGAGGCGGGAGCTAAGACTCGCTTAACTTTTCACAGCCATCAGGCCATGCGCAGGACTTGTTCCTCCCAGGATCAACACAAATAAACGCAACAATCCACTCTGCCTTCGTTGCTGTCTAAAGTGGTGCTTTGCAGTCCCTAACCGACCAACTCTCGCTTCAACACACTAGCCGACGTCAGCGCTATCATGGACCCGCCCAATCCTCCCCCCGCCAACCCGATCACCGCCCAAACCCCCACCCAAACAGACGAACCCGACGATCTCAACGCCCGCATCCAAGCTCTCCAAGCCCGCCTTGATGCCATGCACCCTCTCCCGGTCGTCAAATCCTCGCAGACCTCAAACAACGCCCCCAACACCGCAGAATCTCTCACCACCGCTATCTCCGCATCCGCCTCCCTCCTGCCAGACTACAAGCGCTCCTTCCTGCACTCCTGCCTATCCGCGCATGTCCTAACATTCGGCATTTACACCCTGAAATCCGGCCGCCGATCCCCCTACTTCTTCAACGCCGGCCTCTTCCACCGCGCCTCGCTGCTGCGCTCCATCAGTAGCGCTTACGCGCACACTCTCATTACCTACAGCATCTCCAATCCTGGTTTCAAGTTCGATATTGTATTCGGTCCGGCGTATAAGGGCATCCCTTTGGCTACAGCTACGGTCGATAAGCTGGCGGAGTTGGATGAGAGGAGGTATGGGGATGTGAGCTTCTCGTTTAATAGGAAGGAAGCTAAAGATCATGGAGAGGGAGGGAGCATTGTGGGGGCAGGACTGAGGGGGAAGAGGGTACTAGTTCTGGACGACGTTATCACGGCGGGGACGGCCATGAGGGAGGCTTGTGGGATAATCGCCAAAGAGGGAGGCTCTTTGGTCGGAGTAATCGTGGCCTTGGACCGCATGGAGAGGATGCCAGGAGATGGAGTAACAACAAGTGCGATTGGACAAGTGAGGAGGGAGTTTGGGGTGCCGGTGTTGAGTATCATCACCTTGAACGACTTGATCAAGGAATTGCGGGGAGTGGGAGGGACCGACTTGACCCGCATGGAAGAATATAAGAGATCATATGGAGCAACCGATTAAAGATCAGAATGTTTGGGCATAGGCAAGCAAGAAGAGTGAGGGGCGGCAGCGTAATGATACCCAGGGATTGAATAGGAATCGGCAGGCAAGCCATGATACCATACGCACGCGAATTAGGATAGAAGATGGCAGGAGAGCCGCACAAGTACCCATTTACCGTTTTGCGCAACTCTCTCATCTAGTCTTGTAGACACAGGGCTTCAGCACCTTTGCCTCGTCCACATCATCCTCTCGGGTATCATCCAGGAACCGCTTCCCCCTGAACTTTCTTTGTCCCCTTTCTTCGTCCTTTCCGTGCGTCAGGGCATCGTCTTTAGGAACATCCTTGCCCTTGGTTGGGGTAAGTTTCTTCACGAACCTCATCTTCACAAACATCTTGTTCCCCGTATCTACCTCGCCCCTTAACTCGAAACCTCGCCGCCTCCAAACCTCCACGAACGCACTCACGTCCGTCTTTTCCCCGTGCTTGTCCACTAGGTCCTCCTCCACGTCCGCAACCACTTCCTCCTCATCATCCTCCTTTCCCTTCCCCTGCTTCCCCTTCCTGTTCACCGCCGGTCGCCCAAAGCGACTCCTAATCTCCGCGACCCAGCACTCCCCGCCCCACCTCACCACCCTCCCCACCTCCTCTACAAAATCGACCCAATTTGTGCCCATGAGCGCTAGACACAAGATTGCTACATCCACGCTTCCATCTACGAGAGGGAGGCTGGAGATGTCTGCGACCGTAATAAAGGAGGCGTTAAGGCCGTCGCCTTCGGCGAGATCGAAGGAGTGGAGGCGTAGGTGCAGGGACTTGGAGAGGGGGCTTAGAGTGGCAGCGAAAGTGGCATCACCACAGCCAAGGTCGGCGATGGTGCATGTTCCGCGTGTGCAGGGGAGGGGATCCAAGTCCTGGGCCGGCTTCGAATCTGCCGCAGCCAATGCGCTGTCGACGTCTCTCTTTCCCTTTCCCTTGCCCTGACGCTCCTGCCTCCAAAGCTTTTTTTGACTATCTCGTCCTAATCTCACTTTCCCTCTTGCTTTTACATCTTCGATGAACGTATCGACAGGGTTCTGCGGCCATACGGCGACTTGGGCACGGAAACCCGCGTGGTAGGACGAGAACGCGCTGGGAGTTTCAGTGAATAGCTGTGAAGCTTGCGTAGATGCGGTAGTATAGAGGGTTTGGTTCAAATGCCGGAAGCGGGCGGAGACGAGCTTGGCTTGCATGCTTTGTTGGAGGGGAGTTAGCTTGGATGCGGGGACCTGCACATGGGGCTTTGAAGGGGCTTGCTGGGCTGGAGGCTTGGTTTCGACGGTGGTTGTGGGCCTATCTGTAGTGGTTATGGGGGCAGGAGCATTTGTGCTCTTAGGAGGTGGATTTTTTGGAAGAGATTTTATAGGTTTGGCTGTGCTGGGAGAGTTGGGACTGTCACTGGAGATAGACGCATCTTGAATATTTGTAGGACGCTGCGGTGGGATGGTACCGTTGGCTTGGAGATAGGCTTTCTTCTCCTTCTTTTCCAAAGCCCTGCGTTTCCGACCCTCGAACTTGGCCTTAGCAGCCTCTTTTGGGTCCATATTCTGTGCTTCGCCATTCACGGTTTCCGTTGTAATTTCGGACTTTCTTGCTTTCGCTACCGGACTTGATTCCACATGCTTCTTACCTTTGCTCTCTCCAATTCCGATCTCAGACTTCTCAGGGTCTTCGGCTGCCTTATATAAAGCTTCAGCTTTGGTAGTAAGAGCTTCAGTCTCATTCAGCACTTTCTCTTTCCGACTCTTCTTCTTCTTTTCCATACTGCCTGCGCCATCCTCTACTACATGGCTCTTTCCTTCGATATGCTTCCTCCACAGGTCTACAAGGTTTTCTTCTGTAACATTGACGCCATTTGCCTTGCCATGACCTCGTTTCCTTTTCTTCGATGTCAGACTAGTCCCTTTCTGATCCTTCGGCGCAGAGTCATGAGTCAATTTCTTGCCTGCAGGACCTTCTTGAATTTTCAGAGCATCTGCTGAAATGGCCCAACCGGGCACAGCAAACATAGTATGAAGTGGGTGTGGTAGTCTATATTACTGGATTCTTTGAGTGTAATGTTTTCGTATTATTAAGTGTGGGGTTGAAAATTACAGCTCTAAAATATTCTAACCTAGGTAACTACCTAAAAGTTTGATACGTCATAAGCAGTCACTGCATGGTCTTATGGGTTTGAAGGAGTGGTAGGGCAGTGAGGCTCGTGATTTGATGAATCTGGACATCGCTGTAAATTCGATTGATGATGGCTGGAAGGCCCAAGAGGCATCGAGTCCCTCTATGCTAACGACTAAGTACCTGATAACATATGCCTTTGCAATGCCACCCAAAAACAATGGCGCTAAATGATGCACGAAGTTGCCCATGGGCATCATAGGAGGATCCCAGCAGCCATGTCGACATTGCCTCCCGCGAGCTCCAAAGCATGAACGGCCTCCTCTCTCGAAAACCCAAGGTCGGTCAGCTTGGCAATATCTTCAGGAGGAAATGATCCTCTAGGCGCTTGTTGTCCCCCGGTTGGTTCTCCGGCTGTCCCTGAGGAACCTTCAGTTGCTTGAGCTTTACCTTTCGGTTGAGCATCTGTTGCGTTTGATTGATCTTGTGAGACAGCATCAGATATGGCACCCGTCTTCGTACCCAAAGGCCCATCCATTTCCGCTTCAACTTCTTCATGCTTAGGAATATCCGCCTCACCCAAAAAATTCACCTCTTCCCCTCCGATTATCAAAGCCCCTTTCCGTAGATCTATGCAGGCTTGATGCCTCCTCAGCATGTCCAGCCCTAGGAGTAGGTCCACGTCTTTCCCCTCCGTGACTGTGAAACTAACTGGGAGAAATAGATTGCCCACCTTAATTTGCGCAGAATGGACCCGTCCAAGGATCATAGCGGTACCGACACCTCGTACTATTCCAAAATAGCGCTTATCGATCAGCCTCATGATTCCACACTTTTCGGCGCAGGTAGGTGACATGATAGTAATTTGGGCGCCAGAATCGACAAAGGCCTTGACTTTGTGATTATTAACCTCCACGTCAATGTATAGCATTGTCACTCTGCCGAAAACTAATGGAGCAGCCGGTCAGTAACCAGTATAGATGCTGAGCATGAGTCTGAGAGAGAACTTACCTTCCGGTGTATAGTCCATGGCATCTTGCAGGTTTTCCATTACCCGCTCTTGCCTAATAATCTCTTCGATTTTCTCTTGGGCGTCCACATTGAAGGGGTCTTCGTTGAGCAAAGCTAGCTCGCGTTGTTTGTCGGCTTCTTTTTGCTGGTGTGTGCTGTTCGTATGTTCCAAAAGCTGCCGAAAGCGGGCGGCATCAGGGACAGCATTCGCCAGCTCAGGATTGAGGCTTCTGATCTGCTGGAGGACCCGTGGATCACCTAGCGCTTGCAACCTTAATGGTTCTGGGTCTTGTCCACCCTGCCTGCGACCAGCTGGGGCAGTGCCCCTTGTTTGGCCACCTTGCGCCGATCTACTTGGTCCGCTGCTTGATGCTCGTGGGCGAACAAGCAGTGCCAGCATGTCATCTTCTTTGATCTGACACTGACTCAACGTCTGCGAATCGTCGGAAAGCTCTCGTCCGTTGTGGTAGAGGATCTGGGCGGGCGGGGCAAGGTTGGTCTCACTTTGTATGACCACTTTGAGATCGGCGAGCGTCATGTCTGGGGCGAGGTCGATGGTGACAAGATCTTGGCCAACGACGACGCCGCGAGGGGCTGTGATGGATATTGTGATATGCCTTGTTCAAATCAGCTTCAGCATCAAGAGCGTCATACGCAACATACATTTTGCTATCGGTTGTGTAAGATGTTTGTAGTTTGGGGCAGCAGTGGCAGACGACAATGTCGTTGATAAGGTTTTGGTCACGAAAAGCGCATCCTAGCAGAAGTATATGACAGATTGTCTTGCTGAACCTTGGAGCCTACAACCCGCAAGCTTGCAGGGAGAAAGAACCTAAACAGCCGGAGCAGGGCCGCAAGCGGAACCATATGGAAAGTCGCGGCTGGGCGATGAAACGGGATTCATCATCGTCAAAGTATGATGTGATCGGCGAAGAGTAAGGAGGTAGCCCAGAGGTTTCTCCGGTCTCACTTTGGGGGGGGGGGTTTAGTCTGAAGGTGAAGTTTATATAATACTTTACAGTATGTATGAAGTTAGATGCGGATGCTTGCTGTGCTCCATCACGCACGGGGTTAATATCGAAAGTAGAAAGTCAGCAAGGGAAGTCCGAGGCATATGTCATCGTTAGTCATCCTAGACATCGGGGCATCCATGGAAACTCCAACCCCCAACGATCAGGTGAGCAGTTCGGAGTACGTAGGTCATGAAGGTATGATATGATAGGGTAAGGTCGGTGGGCAAACAATATATGGAGATTGGGCATAACATCTGAACAATAGCAAACCACGTGCCAGTGATATACTCTCGAACACCGTTACTGTGTAACCTGTGACCGGCGTGGGGGCAGTATCATAACATATCGAGTAGCTGCTGCAGGGTCACTTCCTAGGAGCCTGCAAGTGTCCGTTTGAGGTCGTCTGGTCAACGCTCCAATCAATTATCATCCGCTGCAAAGCAGACTTCCGCCATGCCTAGAGATCTCTTCGCCTCTCAATCTACAGAGGATCCCGCTCTAACCAGCAGCCCGTCCCCCCAAACTCCACAGTTTGGGGGTGGCTCGACCGCCACCGGCGAGGACGGCTACAACGAGTTTACCATCCACAGAGATGAGCCATCGGGAACAAATGCCCAGCTTCGAGACTGGAGGGCACGATCCAATGAGAAGAACGATTTGCACCCTTATGTGCAGACGTTGTCGAGGTCCAACGTGGATAGTTGTGTAGCACTTGAAGACTCGGTTTTTCCAGAACATGAGAGATGCTCCAAAGAGAAGGTGCGCCTAAGATCTTCTATGTATCCTATCAAAAGCCCGCATCATTCGTTTTTGATGTCTCTGTAATGCTGTACATCTGTTCTTCATGCATACCGTATGTACAGTCACCTATCGCCAATATGTACGCCACGTCTTGTAATTGCAGCCCCAAGAGTTTTTGGAAGTATTCCAAATAGTCTAATACTGTACCTACCTCACTTCGTATCTCTTGCTTGTCGGTTTGCAACGTTCAATTCCAACTCACATACCCAACAGTTCATCTACCGCCTCTCCGCCTGCCCCGAGCTCTCTCTCGGCCTCTTCTCAACAGCCGACACCTCCACCCCTGTCTCATCCGCTCCCACCTATCCCTCAGCCCGAGCCCCCGACTCCGCCTCCCCGAACAGAAAGGGCGTTCTCATCGCCCAAGTAATAGCAACCAAATGCACTTCCCACTTCGTCACAGACGAATCCATGGACCTGCCCGAGGCCTCGCAGTCCGGCCCAGCATTCGCCGACACCCGCGGCCACCATGAGAACGGTCGCACCGTTGCGGTACACTCCCTTGCTGTTTTGCCAGCGTATCAGGGGAGGGGGCTTGGCAAGACGGTTATGAAGAGTTATATTCAGAGGATGGAGACTTCGGGGATTGCGGATAGGATGTCGTTGCTTGCGCATGATGGGCTGATTACGTTTTATGAGGGACTGGGGTTTGAAAATAGGGGGACGAGTGAAGTGAAATTCGGAGGCGGTGGGTGGACTAATATGGTAAACTTTGACTTTCGAATGGTGTTCTGCTCCTACTTCTGAATTGACATGTCTGACTCGCGAGGCTTTAGGTTTACGATTTTTCCGAGAACTCGCTGGGAGCTTCCTCTAAATAACTCTCTTATGGAATCGTACAGCAAGTGACTCCATGTTGATACATGTTGCTTTCTCGCATCGCAATCTCAGGTCGGCGTCTTGCACCCTCTACTGAAGCGGGATCTTTATGTCATATTCTACACATCTATCAGGCTACCACGGCGAAAACATCGAGTCACTTCTACGGTTTCTTACATGTACATTGAATAAGTCGATTACTCCTTGTTCAAGGAATGGAATCATGCATTCATGTAACCCCTAACCCAAGCGTTGGTACGCCAAATCCCATTCAGAACGCCCCGCAGACGTATCATAATCCCGAGCGGCAATACCGCTTTTTGTTCGTCAATTATTATCATCAATCCCTCTTGAACCCTCTCTCTCTCTCTTTATGATTCTTGACTGCCTTCTCCTTACTCGTTCCATGCACGTTTCAACGCCGATGGTGTTTGTCCTTTGCCACACGGACGGTTCTCTATTCCTTTACGCCGCTTTCTCCCTTTTCCATAGCACAGCACATCACGCTTCCCCTCCGGCCTTCCTCTTCTGGCTTTTATTACCCTTTTAGCCTCTTATAGAAAACCCCACAACGACAACTTTGCTGAGGGGTATCCAGCTAGAATTGGTCGTATAGTAAGTAGCCTAGGAGATCCTGCATCCTCAGGAGCGACTGCGGAAGGAGCGCAGCGTTGATGACGGCTATGATGAAGATGATGACGTTGATAGCGACGACGAGATCAAAATGCTCGACATGGAGTCTGCGGCGAAGCAGGCAGTGAAGGAGATGACAGAGGACGACAAAGCACTTCTCGCTCTATTCGAGGAATATCGTCGAACCCGACGGTCGGCACACGGGGCTACCGGTATGATCGACTTTCATAGCGGCCCATTCGGAGGATCAGATGGCGGGCGAGGGTGACCAGGAGGCCCTTGAGTATTTGCAGGCATTTGCGGGGTGTCCAGGAAGAGCCAAGCGAGATTGGAAGTGAGGATGAAGAATATGAGGACTCGGCTGGCGGTGACGCCGGGCAAACTGAAGGTAATGATAATAGTTTCCTCCAGGAAGAAGACGCCTGAGTTACTATCACTTTGACTCTTCCGGTATGTCAGGGTACGGAAGAGGAGATTAATATCATTTCAGTGCTCCTTGTTGTATGAGTAGTCCAAATCTCTTGAGTCACAGACGAAACGTGGTAGTAGATGGACATTATAGCGATAAATAAGATAGACGGTTCGGTCCTAAATGCCACAGCTCTAGAGTGATCTCCCCGAGAGATGATCTAGGCCCTAAGTACCACTTTTTAAAGTTATGTTTCAAGAGTCTGACTTTAACGTAGTAAGGCATAATCGGTTCTCAATCACAGCAACGATTTCGTGCCAATCACACATCCCACCTTGCCCGAAGTCGCCACAAGCTAGTGTTTTTACCTGCGGCCGTAATACTTCTATCCATCCCTCATCCGGATTCACGCCATTAACACCCCATTCTTCTTCCAATAACCGTATCTGTTTCGCCGTAATAGGGTGAGCCCACATCGAGCTGTTCATGGCTGGCGCAACAATGATGCGGGCCCTTTTTGAGTTCACAGGGTTGATATCCCATGCACGAATAACACTTGTCAGGAGGTTATCAGAGAAACCGCCGGAGATCTTGGCTAATGTATTTGCTGTCAATGGGGCAACTATGAGAAGATGAGACCAACGGCGGAGTTGAATATGAAGTATGCTTGCACCCCGCTTCCAGGGCTCAACCCACTCGTGTTCATCCTGGTAGACAGCATCGACGATAGGGAGCGCGGACAGGGTGGCCACGGTAGGTTGTTCGGGGGACTGGCCGGTGAGAAAGCGAGCCGCGTTTTGGGTCAGGATGATACGAATGGAGAGGTTGGGATGGTGTGTAAGAGAGGATATGATGAGTGGTAGCTTTACGACTGCGACAGAACCGCTAGCAGCGAGAAGAAGGTGCGTTTTGCCATCGTTGAGCGCTGCGGTGAGGGCTGGAGCAGAGTTGCGCTCAGCTTCATTGTGATAGTCATCAGAATTATTGGACATAGTCCGCAAGCTAGTGGGCTAGCACTTGGAGCCACCTTGTGAATCACAGGATATTTAGATCAGGATTTGAGATATAGAAGTAGGATCAACTTACACAATGTCGTCGTGTCTCTCTAAATACCCTTTCCGGAATCACCTGGACGAACTTTGATGTCAATACCCGGGTGATAGGGCGTGCCAAACAAAGCCTATGAAAGGTGTGACTCTGGTCGAAGGACTTGCTTGGATTTTACCAGAATTGTTTCCTTGTGATGTTCGGAGAGTAGGGATGAGTAAGGCCGCTTTGAAAAGAAAAGTATCGAGGGAGCAAAGGGGAGCAAAGAGGAAGCATGGGTGAGCAGAGGGGGATATTGACGAAATAGGTTTTAGCGAGGGAACAAAGCAGCGGCCCTTCCCCGAGCCCAGGGCTGCACGTGACCACTCGCTGACTATGGTGCCGCCGCTTTGCTCCCGCGCTAACGCTCATTTCGTCTATCTGCTCCCTCCCTCATGCTCCCTCGATGCTCTATCGTGTTCCTTTTCTGCTCCCTAATGCTTTCTCTCTATAAGTTTACCCTAGAGGAATTTATACAGATAAGATTAATGGGTACCCTCCCTAGACTGCCCCCACAAACATGCCGAGACAAGAGCTAGGTCGGCCCGCAAAGAATAAGCAGTTTCCGCCAAAACAAAAACCTCGGAGCCTCTTCATGGCTATGTTACCTACTTGTTGAAATCGAATTTCAAATAAACCTCAATCAAAGAGCACTATTTGAGTATTTGCTTCATAGACTGCTACATCGATTGTGTATTGCAATGGTGATACATTTGGGTTTGTCTTTTCACCATCCCTCAATCGTAAAAAGCCATATACAACCCAATCTTCACGAATCGAAGAGCATTCATAGGTATAATTCGTGAGATACAATCGTGGTGGTAATGATACTAAGTCTAGTCGACAACGAAAGGACAAAAAGGCGTTACAGTGGATTCACACATTGAAACGAATCATTGAGACAGTCAACTCGACGGAAAATCTGAAATGGGCGGTGAGGAGGACAATCCAGAAGCTAAATCGTCTCAAAAGAACGGTGGAGGCGAAATCAAAATCCTGGGCCGTACGATATCAGAATGGGCCGAATCACCGGCTCCAGACCGAGCGATGATCGCTAACCATATCTACTGGACATGGTATGGAAAGACATACCCAAAGCCGGCACCTCAAAAGCAGGACGTGCCAGGAAATAAAATTCAAGAAAAGGCTGAGACTCCATCCAAGCGCTGGTGGATCGAGAGCCCGCAGGAATTGCAGGCAGATGAGCCGGGCTATCTCTGCGAAATCTGCCGGCACATCGATTTTAAGTACCTCATCAACAGTCCTATCGAACAGATGCTTGAAGAAATCCAGTTGAATTCTTTGGCACATATTCTTGAGAATGAGAAGTGCGCATTTTGTCGCCTGGTGGCATCCACCATAAGAGACATGGTTGGAGGACGTGAGATTGACACCACAGTTGCTGAAAAGCCCGTTATGTGTACCATGAGAACTATGCCTATAGAAACAGATACTCGTGGTCCTCGTCAAATGATGGTGTTCACGTTACCCCCTCCTGACGGAATAGACGTTTTAAGCTCAATATATAGCTTGACCCCAAAGGACGAAACCTTAGTGAGCGAGGTGAATGATCATAAGTCTGTCACATTTCCTCAAACTAAACATGACTTGGTCAAAAAGTGGTACATTGATTGCAATGATGGTAATTGCGGCTTAAACCCCAACGAATCTCGTGGAAGAGAGATGCCTAAAAGCTTTCGACTAATTGATGTCAATTCTGATTGTATCGTTCACTCTGTCCAAAAGCCACGGTATGTTGCTCTGAGCTATGTCTGGGGCGCAGCCAGAGCGTTACGAAATACGAAAGATACAAGAAAAGACCTAGAAGTAAAGGGCTCCCTCCTTGAAAGAGCGAAAGAGCTTCCGAATACCATTAAAGACGCAATATCTCTGACAAGAAAACTTGGAGAACAATATCTATGGGTAGATAGTCTCTGTGTAATCCAAGATGACCCCGACGACCAAGCACAGCAAATCGCTGCTATGGATCTGATCTACAGCTCTGCCGTACTGACGATTGCGGCTGCATCAGGGGATACGGCTGACGCGCATCTGGCTGGTATGCCATCAAATTCACGCGAATTTCGTCAGCATATCGTAAACATACAGGGCATTAATCTCGCTAATCGTCCTGCCCATTTTGCGCAGGCAATTGACAAGTCCGTATGGAATTCAAGAGCTTGGACGCTTCAGGAAAGATTACTATCCCCAAGAGTCCTTTTTGTCGGCAAACAGAGATGCTTTTTCTCATGTCAACACCGTCAGGATGTTTTCATCGAAAGCGATGATGTGGTTGAAAGTGGGCTGGACAGAAAGTTCATGCCGAAGGTGTTCGAAGATTACGCACCAATGATGATGCCCTCTTCGGGCCGCGTCAATATATCTTCGTACCGTAGGGTAGTGGAAGCCTACACCTCGCGGCAGTTGAGCTTTGCGTCTGATATGCTTAATGCTTTTGAGGGCATAGCAACTGGATTTCGTCCGCTATTCAGGAGCGACTTCGTCTTCGGACTGCCCCGATCTGAACTAGACTCTCAACTTCTCTGGCAGCCCTCCGGCCCCTCAACAAGACGACGTGATCCCGTATCTGGACAACCGCTTTTCCCAAGTTGGACTTGGGCGGGCTGGGTGGGACCGGTGAAATGCAACATCGATGAAAATCTTTCGCGGATCGAGTGGATCGAGGGTAACGGCCAGCCATTCTCAGGAAAAGACTTCCGCTATCCGAAAGGCGCCAATCAAGATGTCACAAGGCGTGAGGAATATCATGCACAATGGAAAGGGGCTTTAGACAGTGGTGTGCCCTATTACTGGGAACGGGACAATCCACGCCACTGGTTCTTTCACCCCACAGCGCCGGAAGAACAGAGAATATTGGGACCGAATCTTAAAAGTACGACCAATCATTTAGTATTTGAGGCGGAGACCACAGAATTCAACCCAGGCCCAATCGACGACGACCACTACTGGCCTATGTGTATATACAATCACAAATGTACCAAAGACAAGCATATTATGTGCCCCTTAGGTCTTACAACCTCGCCTGGCAAGGTAGGAGGATACGTCATGGTTCCCGCAGAGATCTCGATGACATTGAAGAGAGATTCTAAAGATTCTTCGTATGCACTTGTTATGATATCGAGATGCAAACTTTACGATCAGAAGTCTAGAGGAGAAGGCAATCCGGATCTCCTGGTAGATTCGGAAGCGACGACAATGGAGGAACAATGTTTTCCTGACAGGCCTCACATCGATACAGGGGGTGGTCACTTCGACCAGCAGCGATATGACGGGGAGAAACCCTGGTGTATGTATAACATTATGCTGGTGGAGTGGATCAACGACGTTGCATATCGCCTGGGTGTGGGCAAGATGCACATTGATGCTTGGGCTCAAGCTGAGGCGACGCGGAAAATCATCACCTTGGGATAAGAATAGGAGACAAGCAATCGATATTGCTTTTGCGCGCTCATTATCTAGATGGTTTGGCAAGAGAATATGAGAATTGGGATGGTGATGGTGACTAACGAGCATTACGAAGAAACATCGGCATGTATGACTCCGTTGAGGGGCTCACGGCGCTCTGAAGGGTTAGGGTTAGGAGGGTTAGGGGTGGTCATCGAGTTACTCAAGACAAAAGGTAATACAAGAGAATCATCGAAACATTATTTGTGGATGGAGCGTTGTTACTTCCACGAACACGAGGCAGGGGAGCCACGCTGTGACGATGGCCATGAAGAAGTCAGGGATATGTGCATCAGGTATGAAGATTCGGGTACTGACATAAGCGATGCCGAAACAATGGAGGAGGAGGAGGCCAAGCAGTGGCGACAGGAATGCGAGCAGCGGCAGCAGGAACACACGCAGCGGCAGCAAAGACTTCAACCAACAGCAGACCAGCAGGAGGTCGACTGGTTTTATACAAGACTTCCAAACAGCGGCAAAAGGAGGAACGACAGCAGGAGATCGGGCAGCAGCAGTAGCAGCAGCAGCAGCAGGAAATCGACCGTTTTGATGACACCGGTGTGGGAACAGCAAAGACGCATCAAATGCCGGGACTAGTACTCGTCAAGACCTGACCGTAGAACCTGCCTGGATTGGGTTTCGGAGACGGCTTGATGAGGCCCGTTCGAATTCACCATGAATATCGTAAGGAGGGAAGAACTATCCGCGGTAAAAACTTTTACTACGTAAATAGAAATAAGCAAGCTAGCAAACATGTCGCAAAGATTCCAACAATACAGTACGTCTTATTAATTATGCACAGGCATGTGCAGTGTAGTATCGTTTGATTGCGAAATCAGTGCCGTTTTTTAGAATTTGCCGAGAGTCTCACCAAAATCGAGTGTAAATCTTCAAATAGTGCAGAATTCGTAGAAATCAGTAACATCAATTACACTGCACTTCGTACATGATCTGGATGTCATATAGAGCTTCAATAGATGTCTCATACAGTGCTTTATACATGCTTCACATGTGATCTACTCAGTGCCCCATATGTGACGTACCCAATGCTCCGTATGTGGCGTACCCAGTGCTTCATATGTGGCCTATCCAGTGCTTCATATGTAGTATATCCAGTGCTCCATATGTCGTATATCCAGTGCTCCATATGTCCTATATCCAGTGCTTCATATGTAGTATATCCAGTGCTCCATATGTGGCGTACCCAGTGCTCCATATGTCGTATATCCAGTGCTCCATATATGGCCTATCCAGTGCTCCATACGTAGTATCTCCATATATAGTATATCCAGTGCTCCATATGTAGTATATCCAGTACTTCATATGTAGTATATCCAGTGCTCCATATGTAGCATACCCAGTGCTCCATATGTAGTCTATCCAGTGCTCCATATGTGGTATACCCAGTGCTCCGTATGTAGCATATCCAGTGCTCCATATGTCGTATATCCAGTGCTCCGTATGTAGCATATCCAGTGCTCCATATGTCGTATATCCAGTGCTCCATATGTAGCATACCCAGTGCTCCATATGTGGCCTATCCAGTGCTTCATATGTGGCGTACCCAGTGCTCCATATGTAGTATACAGAACTTACACGGCAGAATGAACAAAGATTCAAACCACGCGTTGAATTAGAATCAAAGAATTCATGGATAAGACGATTATGAGCACAGCAAGTACAGATGCGTTGAGACATGAAAAAGAATCTCAAAAAGAGATAAAGATTGATATAAATCGCGTACAATGTAGGTAATGACAGGTGCAGGTAAGTAATGAAGGTATGTACGAGTAAACAGGTAAACAGGTCAATGAAAATTTGAACGTTCGGTCAGGTGATTGCTGGTCACCTGATGAAATACTTGGCGTACAACGACTTCAATAATCAGCCGAGTGAGAAAATCAGCGTACGATTTCTTACATAGATCTCCCTCAACCCTTATTTTTGTTCCCTTGGCTGATCATGGCTACTTCACGTGTTGAGGACGTGCGAGAAATCTTGCAGAGAAGTCGACAAGTTTGGTAATCGCACGCTCACCACACCGAATCGCGGTCTGGACTCGCTTCATACACGGACACGCATTTTATAGAGAACATACCCGATCAAAGCACGACCATCTCTTGACACCGATAAATCAAGCCTACGTGAAAGACTAAACGATATGTTAGATAAACGCAAGATCAAGTTGTAGCGCTAAACATTGCTAGACTGAAACTTCGTCTGCAATAGCCTCATAGTCGTCGTCGTCTTCCTGATACTCGCCGTCCTCCTCGCCGTCGTCCTTCTCGCTGTCCTCGTCTGCCACGTCTTCCTCATCCTCGTCGTCTTCGTACCCCTTGCTCCCGTGCTCATTCTCCTCATCCCTTTGCATAGAAATCTTCTCTTCAAAATCTGCAAGTCCATTCCCAGCCCAATCAACAATATCATCTGCACTCTCGATATCAGGTTCGTTCATATTCTCAGTCTCTTGCTTATCTTCTTGTTTGAGCAGCTCCTCGATCCGGACCTGCAGGATCTTTTTGAATGCGTCTCGGAAAATGGCAGGTCTCTCCTTCCCTATTACATCCAGCACTACTTCAGACCAATCAACCTGGTTGAGAATTAATTCCGATGCTCTCATCAGTTCCGTTGGAGAAATGTCGAGGCTCAGGCGGACGGAAGAATGTCCGGAACCCAGTGAGGGAAAACTAATAAGATGATGTGACAGGGTCACAATTCCTTTGTCTCCAATAATTTTGCGTTTTTTCACCATGATTTCCTTTAGAACATCACTTTGTCCGTTGAACGACACCGAACGTTTCAATCTTTCCATCGATATCGAGTACGGGGTAGGTGGACGGTCTGCTTTAAGGCGTTTGTCTGTTCGCTTGGGGAACTCAAGCTTCGGAGATTGGAAGAGCAAATTATTAGGCTTTCTTCTGGTGCCAGCGACCTTTGGCTGGTTCAATTTGCATTCGAGGGTGTAAGTGAAGTGACGGAATATGGTAGGATGTAGTATAGACTGTGATTTATTCTATTTGTAGCCCACAGGGTATTGATGCGGTGCTTTCTATTTTCTCCGAACATCTCGACCACTTTTAAGAATCTCATATCATGATCCATCCAGTTCTAGCTCCCGGTTCCTGTTTTGGCTCCAGTTTTGGCTCCCTTTTAATTCTGGCTCCAATTCTGGCTCTCTCATCGAGGGATGGACCTACGAGGTGGACCCAGCAAGTGAGGGATGGCCACACCGTCGGAGCGTGTACCCTGAGAGCATTCACACCCCGGGAACGTGCACACCCTTGAAGCGTACATACCGTTTGAGCGTGCACACCCTCGGAGCGTGTATACCCTCGGAGCGTGACATTGCGAGAGTTAGAGACTTAGAGTTCGTGTGGTATTTCTGGTAATTTACCCCTGTCTTGGACCGGTAGATTGGGTCTGCACCAGCGAATTCAGCTTTGAGTAAGGCTGTGGATTGCAGCTTCCCAATGAGTGGACCCTAGAGCCTGAATTAGAAGCTGTCTTGAGTCTTTTCCCCGAAACCCCTCTCTGATCATACTTGTTACGCTGACCGTGGGCTGTGATGGATATTCGATCAATGTAAGAACAGAAGAGAGGGTTGATAGACAAGAGAGATCCGAGTCGATAGAACATGTGGGTATTGTCTTGACCATCGCGAGATGAAGACTTCTCGTTTTTTCGGGCAGGCGTCAGAACCTTGCCCGATGGTGAATATTTTTGATCGACTAGGCTCTTGCGCATGATCCTTCTTGCAACGAAGCAAGCCCTAAAACCAAAGCCCTTCCACCACAAAGCCGGATCGCAATCCCCACAAACATAGCCGCTTCCTACCACCGTCCTCTACCCCACAACCTACACAACAAGCACACAACAATCACCACTACCTCTTCCCACGCACCATTCCATCCAATCCGCTTCAGCTTGGGCGCCGCATGCCAAGTACGCGCAATGGCGGCACGCATTACACGGAGCTTGGCTGTGAGCAACACTCCACGTCCTATGGTAGTGATTGATACTTCATTGTCAGCAGCAGCACAAGCAAATACAGGGTAGAAACTGGCCCCCTTCAATTCAGCCTTCACGCGAGAACAATATACTCTTTCTTGGGAATTATAAGACCCAAGTCGAAAGGATATGGCAACCACTCAAGCTCTGAGCTTTCATTTCATTAGAGTCAGCCAGGTCAAGATTTTAAATGCCTGTATCGAGGAGGCAAGCTATGTCCGCGACGAGAGTATGCTAGAATCCGCAGTCAATTCCCCATCAATCGACAGCACTATGCGCATGAAAATGATCCAGCTCGACTTGCTGCCGCTCTAAGTTCTCGGCTTATCAAAAACCACCCTTTCGCAAATGGAAACAAGCGAACTGCGCTCCTAGCTGCCAACTTATTTCTACTGCAGAACGGCAAGGTTTTACAACAAGATGCTACTCGGGTAGAGAGCAATGATGTTAGCACGCGAGCGCACTCTGATGTTGTTATGGGCAAGATGGAAGAACCGGAACTAGCAGAGATCTACCGAACAGCTTGGCGGACTGCTTCAAATGCCAACCACACGCAGGCCACAAGTCTCCATGAGGGGTGAAGCAACAAGCTTCTTTAATGAGCCATCTGAAAGGGCTCCGCAGGGACTTCGGACGTTTGAGAGTGGCAGCGTCCTATGCTGCTTCTGAAAACCATTTGGTACTGATATCCTCAGGGCTAGAGCATTTTGTATCTGGGGCGGGAGAAGAACGAGTATTCAGGCTCGAGTATCTATCGATTTGACGGCACAAAGCTGTTTTCGCAACTACTTCATGTCTCGTAGCGCCTTACTGAAAACTTTAGTGCCATTGGCAGTGTGTTCCCACATCTCTTCTTTAACCTATATATCAGTATCTATGATGATGCTCAGGATTCAAAGCCAGCTTACCTCCATCGCTTCCCTTCAACGTGATCCCAGAACCCTCATTATCACCGCAGTGGAAAAGCATCGCTGGCACTTCCGTACCATTAGAGCGATCAATGAGGAGTGCCACCTCCTGAGTTAATGTTAAGCGTGGGGACTCTGGATGTTTACCTGGCAGATTATGAGGAACCAGCAAAATGTACCTCGCGGGTTTACGTACTACAGGCAAAATGGCAGCCGCCATAAAAGATGAGGTCCACTTTGACGACCTTTGAGCCTAGATCCCGACGACCTGATAGAGCATGCCCGACGCTTTTAGAAACTACAACAGTATAGTATGGCGCTCCCTCAACTCTGCATTGCACCTGCTGTGTGACGTTTGGAGAGACTCTGAGAGTGGCTGTCGCTTGAGTGAGACTTCTACATCTGGATATTGTCTGGGAGACTTTAGGTGGTGACCGGCTAAACATAATCAAACGATTGGTTGGGAAAGTACCGCGCAGAATTGTTCCCAAGTTAAACAGGGAGATTGTTATAAGAGTGGATTAAATGTCTTTGCTGTAAAAGTGCGACTGGGCTTTAGGCCTCATCCTCGAACACGCTAAGACTTGCCGCACCAATGTCGTTTTGGGCTTAGCGCCCAAAGAAACTCCATCAGCGTTTTTACCTTTACCTGCTGGCGGCAGCACAACCACAGCTTCTCTACTTATGCTTCAACTCAGCGGATCGCCCCAAATCAGCTGATAATATACACAACAAATTGGCCGCAAGCAAGTCACACCCCCCATCCTGTTTGCCAGCGTCAAGGACTAGTCCTCAATGGCTTGCAGCATGTTAAGAATCATGTAGCGACTATGCGAGGCATCGCCCTTCTTGAATTACGTCTAAGTCATTGTTGAATGGTCTCTGCCAGAGTGGCTTATATCATACCATTTGCATTTTCGATTAGGTCCGCATCCTAAACGAATGTGGATACCCTGAAGAGCAATATCTGTACTAAATCCCAGAGGACAATCATGGCCTTAATCACAGCATCTCCGCGGCCTAATCTACGCGGTCTCTGAAGCATGGAACCCATGGGTTCAAGGCAGTAGAAGAGCTGGTCAAGCCTTCCTGTTCTTCCGGCTAAAGATTCTATCAAGAATTACGTTTCTAAAAGTAACTTAAGTATCGATTTCACAATAAAGCGCACTAGACGTCGAATCGTGCTGCTCCTTGAAGCCGTAACATAGCCGCTTCGAACACTTGCTTCCCAAGTCTGTCATGGATAAAGCTGACCCACACGACTGATCTTAGTATTTCGCGTGCCTGGGGCCATGAGTTGATACCGGCTTGAAGAATAGCCTCCTCAAGCCAGACACTCTGCCAGTCCGCCGGAGAAGGCTCTTTGTGTGCGACCAGATGTAGCAACATGGCCAACCAAAGTACAATAGGTACGGGTAGGTCGATATCTGTAGAATTGCGCAACGTGAACAGGGCGTTGCTATAGATGTTCAACAGATGATCGTAGGGATGTGCCATAAAATCCCGTTGTATAAAGATTGCCGAAGAAAAAGCCATCAATCCGGTTCGAATCGACTCCTGCAAGGGGTCGCTTTCAAAAGACAGATGGGTGAGTCGGTAAAGAATAGAAATCATAATCTCATTATAGATGTCTGGTGGGAGCTTGCATGTCGTCTCGTAGGCAAGATTGCTGATACAGGAGAAAGCATGGATGTCTCTCAAGGCATTCCGAAGCCTGATGTCCAGGGTAGTTTCTACAAAGGCACGTACTTTGGCGTCATAAGGCTGGTGGTTGCAATGAATTAGGCCACGCTCCGCGATGAAGCAGTCCCATGAGATTCCTTCTTTGAGGAGAAGAAGTGGTCGGCGTCCAGACAGCATCGCATACGCCAAATCGGCCCTGGCTTCCATGTCAATTATACACTTTAATGAAATTGGCGTCGAGGTTTGAATCCGGTAAAGTGAGAACTGAGACTCACTCACCTGCAAACCTTGACCTGCATATTATTGTGTGTCGTCAGCGCCCGCACTCCACCTCTCAGGCTGACAATCTTCTCCAGGCCTTTGATATGGTTTGCTACGGTCGCAAAATCTCCCGTTAGCTCTGCAGCCATCGCCAGCGTGACGACAACCATGATCGTAGCATCAGATATCGCAGATGTCTTGTTGAATTCATTAAGCCTAGCCTGAAGAAGTTGCAAGGTTCGTACATAATGAAAGCAGGCGGAGCGGCTTAGTTGGTCATACGAAGCGCTTTCTAAAAAAGCCCGAACCGAAAACATCATCGAATGGAGGCAGCAGATGTCGCTGATCATATATGGAAACCAGCCCCTGTCTACAACATGAACGTCAAAGCAAATCTCGTAGGGATATACTCCATGCTGGTTGAGATCAATCACTAGGAGTCTTCTTAGTCAGATTCCGTGCTAGGATGCCTATCGTTCCGTTTGAGAGGCAAGTGAGTGAGGATAAGAAATATACATTTGACTAGGTCTTGAATCATGTGAGAGTCGACTCCCGCCGGCAATTGTAGTCCAGAAAAATCCGCGCCGACCCGCCTGGGACTCGGTACTGATAAGATGGACTGTGGGGTTGGTGTTTCCTCAAGTATAGCCTTTTTGAGCGACCCAAGCTTACGATCGGGAGACATCCAGGACCGTAACTGTACGGTCTGTCGGTCTGCTACACTAGCTCTTGTGGCATGGCTCCTGATGGCTTTGCGGTCTTGCGTGTCTAAGGTCTGAGCTGGCGTACTAACAACGAAATGAAGTCCCGCCGGGTCTGTCATGCAAGGCTCAGCTTCGAACAAGATAGGGTAAAGAATGCGAATCAGCAGGCAGTGCTACAGGGTACGTAAGGGCAGGCAATGGATGTGGATATACTTGCACTTCAGCTCTCGAGGCTTTGCCATGGCACTACTATGGAAACCCCAGTGGTGGACCGTTTCCGAAGCGTCAATAAGGCTTGACAAGAAGATCTGATGGACCAGTCTTTAGAATCAGGCACGCGAACACAATGACGGATGGAAAATGAGATGAAAGCCGGTATCAATTTTTACGAGTTGGAACTTGAATGAGGTGGTGATGCCGAAGATGCACCGACAGGGATCTCCAATTACTCAGAGTGTTGCCAAGACTTGTGGGGTATCCTATCCAGGCTAGCGCACTTTATGCATGCCAAGACCTTGGGGATTTCCTCTTTGGGAGCTGCATCCCTTTCACGCCCATTCACGCCCGTTCACGCTGCATCACAATTTCTTCGCCACTGGAAGTAAATATCGAGACGGGAGCATAAGGGATGTGTTCGCCGCATACTCCGGATGTTCGCCAACTTTTGAACACCCGATTCCGAAAGAGACTCAAGCCTTGCTATATAAATACCCCTACTCCCTTGCCTTTCTCACGCTTTTACAAATTTCTTAAACCAGGTACTGACTTGAGCTTCATCCACACCTTCCACTTTTCCCCTCACCTCCGCAACCAAAATAACATTCTCGCCCAACATGGTCGCCTCTAAGGATATGCCCCCTCTGCCAAAGAACTTCGGCAAGGTCTTCTGGAACAACCAGTTCAAGGTCAAAATAGAAGTCCCGACTCCAGGAAAATCCCCCAGCTTAAAGGGCAAAGTCGCAATTGTCACAGGTGCCAACTCTGGCCTGGGGTTCGAGTCAGCAAGGCAGCTCCTGACCCTTGGCCTGTCCCATCTTGTGGTAGCTGTGCGGTCTATCGAGAAAGGCAAAGCCGCTGCTTCAAAACTCAGCCCGGCAAATCCGGCAGCAGTGATCGATGTCTGGGCCCTGGATATGGAGTCGTATGACTCTATCCAGGCCTTTGTCCGCAAATGCGATACCGAGCTCTCACGCATTGACTACACAATCTTGAATGCGGGTGTCTCCATGACGAATTTCAGCACAACCCGCTCCACTGGGCATGAAACGGACATCCAAGTCAACCACATTAGCACAATTCTACTTGCTCTTCTCCTGCTGCCTGTTCTCAAGGCTAAATCAACCCGAGATAATCCTCCGCGACTGACGGTCATCAACTCCGTCACGGCCCATTTGTGCAAGTTCCCAAATCGTGACCAGCGGCCACTCCTACCTTCCTTTGACGACACCAAGATAACTCCATGGGATCCCCAGGAGCGATATGGCGTGTCAAAGCTTTTGGCTCAGCTTTTTTTAGTCAAGCTGGCAGAGCATATTAAGTCCGACGATGTCATCATCAACATGGTCGACCCAGGCCTGACGAAGGGCACAGCTCTAAGTCGCGATGCAAGTGGCTTAGTTCGTATAGGTGCAAAAGCGTTTTTCGGAATCGCTGGCAGAACTGTGGACAAAGGGGCTGCCACATATATTGACGCCTTGCTGGACCACGGTAAAGAATCACACGGATGCTTTCTCATGAATACCGAGATCTCGCCGTAAGTGTATCCAGTCGGCTTTTCCTTTCCATCTGAACTCAAAGGGCTTGAGTGGGTTTCGTAACCTGGCTGACAGTGGCACCAATCGCAGACTTGCTACCTTCTACTACACCGCCGAGGGAAAGACGGCGAAGGAACAGGTCTGGGAAGAGACAATGAAGGAGCTGAGCTTTGCCCATGTGGAGGAGATTGTCGCCTCCATGAAGTGATTGCGACAAGCTATAGCGCATCTCTTTTGTTTTCAACTCCTAGCGTTATACGAAATGTGTGTTTTGAGTCTATTTCAGTTCTATATTTCAACACAACTTACACCTCTTTCGTTCCTAAATCCTCAGACTTGCCTCGTCTTGCTTGAGTAGCTGGAGCATCTCTCACTCGACTCCTTACGTTCTTAATTCACTAGATAGTTGGCAATGGCTATGTTGGTAGTTTTGTTGTGAAGGAAGCTAGTGTGGTCATTGCTAAGAGCATTGGTCCTGGGCTCTGTCACGTGTTAGTCCCGTGATTATGTGCGCTGCATACTGCTATGACGAGTAGTCGTCCCTGTAATATGCCGCACGCGGATGCATACGAGTAGCCAATGCATTATTTCATACATTAAAATCTTGGCATGTATAAGTCGGGGCACGGCCTGGTGCCAATTCTGACCATAAGGTAACGTCAGACCTCTCATCTTCTGTATTTACGTATGATCGATCATCGAGGTTGAACCTCTGTTACGATCTTTATCTTAGCTTTAGGATGTATCCACTTCATCTACACGCTCTGGTCTAACAGCCCAGCTCAACAGGGTTTTCCAAGCTCTGCCGTGGGCGGAGCGGATGCGAAGATGCTGAACGCCGCTTTACAAGATGTCTACTTACCTATACTCGAGATCTGGCTTCAACCTAGAATCAGCTACTCTACAAAAACGACTCAATTGCGGTGATATAGTCACGTTCCTCGGAATCGCTCAAAGGCTCAATATTGATTTTCTTCCCATCACCTGGCAGCCGGCACTTGATCGCATCGGCCAAGGCGCAACAGCCGAAATACGGGAAGCGTCCGCGAATCTGCAGTTCAGCTTCGCTTTCAAGCGTCCAGTCTTTGAACTATGTTTCGAATATGAGGATTTCGAAAGCCGGCTATTACCTTGCTTAATTGCCGAGATTTCGATCCTAGGTCTTAAGTCGATCCGCGAACATCCCAATACTATCAATCTAGAAGGTATATGTTGGGAAGTCATATCTTGGGAAGAGGAAAATATTTCGAGAGAAGCACTATACACCTCCAGAAAAGGGGGGATCATCCCAGTCCTTGTGTTCGAAAAAGCTAAATATGGGGACTTGCACCATTTCATGATGCAAGAGGCGGGGAGGAACCTCAGCTTCGCACAAAAATTCGGAATTTGCACAGACATCGCAAAGGCAGTCGCAGAAATGCATTTTCACGGTAAGCCATACGAAAAATGGTCACAGGACTTTTGATTTGATCCAGCATTAGATATCGTTCATGGTGATCTCAAGCCTCAGAATGTGTTAGTTTTCGATAACGAGGCAGGAGGTTATATCGCTAGAGTGGCAGACTTTGGGTACTCCACTCAATGGGCTTTGCCGAATGACCTTATCCAAATGCCCAGATCTCGGCCTTGGGATGCTCCTGAGTGGCATCATCGTGGTTTTACGCCTGCACAAGCCATGAAAATGGATTCCTACTCTTTTGGTATGGTAGTCCTATGGCTACTTGGCTACACTGCTGTAAAGGACCCATATCATACCTTCGAGAGGGATTTGGATACAGCATCAGAAGCAGCAGACCTTGCACGTCCACTGGCTGATTTTATATTTGAGGCCCATAAGCTGGATCTGAATCAATTCTTCAATGCAACTCTCACCCATGACGAAACAAATCGTTGCTCGGATTTCGATCATCTCCAGGAGCTGCTTACTGCGGATAAGTAAATCACTTGCCACTCATTGGAGGACAGGACTAACAATACTAGGATCGCAAGCCGCCAAGAAGTTTTCAGGAAAGCAGATGGCTCCCGATTCGTCAGGACTAAGAGCGGCTACATCGTGGAGGTGCTCAAGGATGGCGTTAACCTAGAGACTGTTGAGTTCCAGGTATGTTTGTTCACATCCGTTTCAAAAGCTGCCTGACTTTGGTCTAGTTGATACCATCGATGTATCAGTTCTATCATGCCGATTTCCGAGTGCGTATACACATGGCCAATGCTTTATTAAGGAAAATGGCCAGCTTAGAAGGAGGCCAAGATGGAAATCCCATATTGCAAAACCTGTTTCTCCAGTGTGCTGTATGTTATGAGATCGGCTTTGGTGTTGTTAGAGATCCACGCAAATCGCAGGAGCTGATAAGAAGGTGTGACAAATATGACCGTATGAACTTCACTCGCGAGCTTGGGTTAGTGAAAGGTAATTGGTACGGTTGGGGGTGGATTGGCCGGGAGAGCACCAACTACAGAAAAATGTTCTTGGCTACCACAGGCAATGGCGCTCCGAAACACAGCCTCTCACTTTCCTATCTCAGGCAGGGAAATGCCGAAGACATCGAGCTCCAGTATCGGAAAGAGATTATAGATGCCGAGAACGGCCTGGGAGCTAGTCATGATTTCGTATTTTCCCTGAAGAAAGAGCTCGGAGAGATGTTAATTCAACGCGGACAGCAAAGCGAGGCTGAGGACATAAGAGCACAAATAAGAGAACAAATTAGAGATAAAAATATGAGGCTGTCACAGTATGATCCATCCCGGGCTGCTGGTAGTAGAGCCAATCTGGCCGCAATACTTTCACTTCAAAGCAGGCAGGACAGAGCAAGGGACGCGGAAGAGTTGTGCCGGAAGGCACTTGCATCAGCGTCCAGATATCTAGGTATCAACCATATTGCAACTGCGGAAGCTTTATCTGCCCTATCAACGATAGCAGGAAACCAAGAGCGGTGGGAGGAGGCGGAGGAGTTATTAGTACAAGCGATCGAGACGAGTGTAAAAGCGCTAGGCCAGACACATCCCGACAACTTATCTCTCACCAAAGATCTAGCGCGTATATTTGCCAAGCAAGAAAAGTGGGAAGAGGCCGAGACTTTGGTCACGCGGTCGATAGAGACAAGTATGAAGATACTGGGTGATGAGCATCCAATTTCCATTACTATTATGGCCTCTCTCGTGTGGGTGTGGGCGATACAACAACAACAACGGCGACCACCGCATCGACGCCAATGGACGACAATCGAGACTCAACAAGTAGAAGTGATGAAGAAACACATCAAAGTGTTTGGTCGGGACAATACCGACACAGTCACCTCCATGAACAACCTGGCGATTATATGGTCTGAGCAACGGCTGTGGAGAATAGCAAAAACCCTGTTTGGACATGTGGTCAAAGCAAGTGAGGAAGTCTTTGGCAAAGAGCATCCACGCACGCTCGAACACATGGCCAACATGGCGTACGTATATCAGGAGGAGATGATCCGTAAGGACTCACTAGCAGCAATAATCGGAAGACGGCAAACGTGTGACGGAACATTGCATCGGGAGATACTTGAATTGAGTGCCAAAATCCTCGGGTGGGATGATCCTCTAACTTTGAACCGTGCGCGTTGGCTGGTGTGGATCCTGATAGACCAAAGACAATTCAAAGAGGCCGAAATACTACAAGTGCGGGTCATGGAAACAAGAGTGAGACTACAAGGCGAGAAACATCCGGACGCCTTGAGAAGTATGAGAAATTTGGCAGTAACGATTCGAAAGCAAGGACGATTGAGGGAGGCTATAAAGCTGATGGATAAAGGACTACAGGGCAAATCACTATCTGCCAGGCTCTTTTGGCGGCTTCAGCTCTCACTGAATCTGTTCAATCGTTAAAGCTCCACCTCGAAGCTGAATCTGACAATAACGAATATAATAGATGTTACAATTTGACTCGTGATTCCTTGTCTACTGTACCTCCTATTCCATATCATTGATTACTTTCCACGCTGACAGATTTACCGGCATCAGACGACAGTGTCCGCTACGATAAAAGACGCGATACTCTTTCACTTGCAAGTACTGCACGCCCTTCCCACATATCTGCTCTTCCAAATATTCGCGACACCAAAGTTTTAATCTTCGAAGAACTGATTGATACAAATGAAGTACATCGAACGTCCTGAAAGCACAAGAGTTCATACATCAGAAGTAGCAACTTTAACTTACTTCTTTGGCACATGATCAAATGAAATATAAATCGAAGATACTATAGTATACAATTCACTCACCGCTAACATTAACCAAGCATGAAAGAACCCCATCTTGTCTGACCCCAAACCTCCGCCAGCACCGAGATTCCCACCCACAGTAAAATATAGCAACGATGCTCAACTACTACCCCCATCTATGTACAGTACACTCGAAGATCCTGACGGTAGGTTTTTGCACCGCCTAATCAGCAGCTGCATCGAAAAGAACGCTATGTACATATGTAACATCCTTTTGAAGCACTGGGTAGGTAGGTATTTCCCCAAATCGCGAACGCTGACTTTTTCGAACAGCTAGGCCGTTTTTGAGAGTATAGAATCAACAGAAATTAAATCATGGTAGATCGAGTGATCATCTCTAATACCCCAAGTGAGGATCTTTCTTAGGCTCTCTTTGTGTGGCCTCGTATGAGATGAACATTTGACATCGAACATTCCCCCAAAATTTTTCACTTACGGACATGTTCCCCCTTCCACAAACACACCCAGATCTGTAATAGTATTTATATTCGCAAGCTCTGCCTTGCAAAACAATACAGAAATGTCTTCTGGATCCGAGGCAGATATTGCTTGGTAAACAACAATATGCAATGCTTCTCTGATATTCCCTTAATGCTCAAACACGTCCTTGTCTTCTAGACAGCGTCAATGTCATCTAAATGCTTATTCTATTCTGTAGCCTCATTCTACGGAGCAGAACATATCGAAGTGATGTCTCAACTGGACTGTTTAAGCATCGCTTAACAAAAAAAAAGGGGCACTATTCGAGCGGTGAGGCGCATGATAATAAAATTTAAACTCAATTAAAGTAATAATTAATTGTTAATTAATTGTAATTTTTGCGCATGATTTCTGCTGCAGATTTTAGTAAACGCTTTACTTTACTCTTTAATATTCTTCTTTAAAAGAAAGTATTGTATCTATTATTTTGACAACTTTATAAGATGCTAGTACACTGTTACATTGAGAGCGACTGTAATAATATGCGTAGTGTTTCTGCGATTGATAGACTGAGAATTTTAATTAAGATTGCAACTAACTATGTAGCATGATAGTACTTCATTACGAAACATTTCAACGAAACTTCCCTCTGATCCAGGTGTTCATCGAAATTATCTTCTTCTTTTCATTATTTAATGCCTTCGCATTGTTTCTATAGACTCTTTCACAACTTATTGATGGTGCAGCTCGTCTCATGATTCTCGTTGTGCGACCAATATTCCGAAGCAAGGATTATCCAAAAGAAAGATCATCAGTCATCGATCATATTTAACTATTCAATCCTTCTCTTTCACAGACGCCTTGTTTCACGTCTAAGCTGCCTGACTTTGTTTTGACCTGGCATTTCCTCTTGAGCTGGCCACCCAATGCTCGAGTATGACGATTCCAGCTTTACTGGAGTCGGAGCCTGCGCTGAGCTGACGTTCGAGTTAGTATAAAGTGAAGTTGCTGCGGTGCCTTCACTGCTTTCGTGGCCCTGAGATCTACGGCTAGCAACTGATAGATTGTCGGCTCGAGTCGATGACCCAGAACTAGAACTGATAGGTTCCGTGGTGATTTGGTCATCATTGCTCGGGACGCGAAGGGAATCGTGCCATTCTTCCAAGTCTTCATTTCCGTCCTCTTTCCAGCGAAATTTCCATTCGACATTGTGCCCAAAAACAACAGCACCTGCATCTGCCACTTTGTCTGGTCCTCCGAGGCGTGAGTACTGGTGCCAATTTCTGGGATAGAAGACTTGAACCGGATCGTGGTGCTGCTTGAGAAATTTCCGGAGTCCGCTAAAACTGTAGCTTTGGCATTGACAACGTGCCACGACGTCTCCGGGACAATGCCACACGAGGCCATGAACTGTTTCCGGGGGACTCGCAAATTCGTTGCCAAAAACTGTTGTGATGTTTTTCAGGTCATACACACTTGCGGCCAGATAATACCTATCTGGCGGGAGATTGTTCCACTTGGGACACATTCCGTCAAATTTCATCGGCCGAATGATGTCGCCAAACCCACGGCCAAGCAGTGTCACGGCTCCTATTGAGCGGATAAGATCTACCCAGCCGTATCCGAGAGCCTGAAGAGTTGTAACACGTGGACGGGGGTCGCGGCCTGTGGCTAGGTCGAAGAAATCCCATCCTTCGAGGTGTTTTCGCACCCTGATCTTGATCTTTTTGCCGTTCTGTCCCGCCACACGTTCCTGATGTTCCAGGATTTGGGCCAGGATGCTGTAATATTGTTCGACGAGATCGCCGAAAAGAAAGTAGCCCTTCTTTCTCTTCAAAGTCTTTGACTCTTCGATCTCATCGCCTTTTCGTTTCGTTTCCTCTTCTTCGAAACCTTCATTTTTCCCTGGATAGATCGCAAGCTTCATATTCTCCTCGTTGGTGAGAACATCAATGGCGGAATTGGGTCTGTGGTCAACCGAATCATTCATTTTACTAGGGTCGAAGAGGAAGTGAAATGCAAAATTGTCCTTGCTGGAAAACTCCAGCCATGCGCGGACCAGATGGAGGAGTGCACTAGTACCGTTGACCAGCCAGCCTTTCTTAAAGGCGTCGTCCCATAGCACAACGTACTTCGTTTCAAGCCACTTGAGGGTCATGAAGTATCCATTGCGAGGAAGATGAGGCGGAGTATCTTTCATTCCGATCGCAATCGTTGCTCCTGTGGAAAACCATTGTCCACCGGATATCGTCACTTTCTCGAGCAGGCAGCCGGCATGAGGTGGTGGAAGCCCAGTTCCGCGAATGTTATACTGCGCATCTTTCGCTCCTATTCAGTGTAAACAGCCAATTATGAGCATCAATTTGGTCGAAACTAACCAGCGTAGTACATGGAGTCCCAGCACCAACCCACAACGTGTCGAGAGGTGTCCAGTTGGAGCAAGCTGATATCATCAGAAACTTGAAACGAGTGGTCAAGGTAAGAGATCTTCTCGCCGGTGCGATTGTAAAGATAATGCCAAATCAGCAGGTCATTTGTTATCCTTGTGGCGATCAGCATGGCCGAAAAGCCTTTGATGAAGACTTTCGAATCGAACTCATTCACTCGTTCCGTGCCGGCCAGTCCAGCAATCATATTGAGAGGCATCTCAAGACCCAAATCTTTCACCTGTTTGGTCAAGATTGGGTACCCCTTCACTATTACTGGGTTTCTGAACATACTATGCCAGCATTGCCCAGGCCATGCTTCTCCGTTCATGACGCGATCATTGGTCTCAAAATCAATGTTGCAAAAGATTTCAACTAGACGCGTTAGGTCAGATGGTTGAGCTCGAGTCGCCGTATTCCCTAGGTGGGTGTTTCGGACGAATGGTGAGCAGACCGCGACACCTGACTCAAATGGTGATGAACGGAGAGCTGCACCGAGCCATGCGAATTGTTGGCCAATCTCTGCGATAGAGTCGGCAGTGCCGATGGCAGTCACTATGAACTTGCGTCCGGGGACCTCGTTTCCGGAAATTCGGGCACTTATTTCTGTCCCATCCGATAGAGTAGCAAGAGAGTCAATATTGAAGCATCCGACACCGGGCTTATACTCATGATTACCAATATGTCCCTCAGGTCTGCGGACAACATCTTTCACCAGCCGCATCACTTGTTTTCCGGTTGTCGGCCATGTCTGGCAGAGGTATGCCTTTGCAGTCAGAGCCTGCGCATCGTTCGAACAGCCGGTCAGAGTGATGGCCCTCTCCAGCGCTTGTTCGGGACTTTCAGTGTACTGTTGCTCTCTCACAAATTCCAGTGGGTCCCAGTCTAGCTCAAACGTCGCCTTGTACGCTTGTGAAGGTTCCTTTCTGCTGATTTTCTGTAAGGACGGGAGGGCAGAGAAGATAGTCTCCCTAATGCTCTCCATGAGGTCTGGCGTTCCCCGTGCTAATGTCGCCTCTCTTTGCAAACTTGCAACAAGCCATCTGTAAGCCGGAGTTTCCAGAATGAAGTCACGATATGGACCAGAATCAGGCACTGGTTCCTCGTGATCTTTGGCGGTATAGTTGTGCTTGTCTATTATTAGATTGTTCAGGCTAGGCTCTAGTTCGATTTGTATATCAGGCTCCAAGTCGTCTTGTATATCGGGCTTTGGGACGTCTTGTGTTTCAGGCATCGGTTCTTCTAGAAATCGCCCAATTGCAAAATCTCCAGTCCATATTCTGTCAACATCCGGGAATTTAACGTCCTCAAGTGGAAGCATCTGCTCAAACAAGCCTTGAATTCTCCTAGACTACAAGTTAATCGAATGAATAATCAGCGGGGTGCGGTCAGCCTACCTCCGGTGTTTGTGTACAAAGAATGAGACGTCTTGATGCATCGGATTTTGGGCTTTGTGCCCAATTTTCAGGGCAAATGCCCTTAACAAGTCCGGAAGCTTGCCCGAGATCCGCTCTAAGGTGGTCCTGTCGGACTCATACGACTTGACTGAACTGAACAGATCTAAGGCCAGCTGAGAAATGTATTTCTCATCTCTCGGAAGTGGTAGAGTTGAAGTCTCGGACGCAGAATATGTAGTCGGTGCAGTATAGAGTCCGAACTTCGGGATGACCTGCTCCTGATCGATCGAGTGCTCGAACTCGACAGCTGGATTTGTATCGGGTAAGCTGAGGCCTTTAGCTATAACGTCAATCCCAATTTGAGAAGTATCGAAGACCGGGACTGACTTACCATGAGCCATCGACGCATAACCCGAATCCGTTGGAGCCGAGTTAACCTGCTCGTCTGCCACTGATTTCAATGGCGACTTCTCTATTTGCATGGCTGAATAGTTGTTCAAGCATGCAACAGTTTTTGGGTGATCTGGGCCAAGCGTTTTCCTGAAGCCATCGCATGCTCTCTGATAGAGCTCGGACGCCATTTCGTAACGCTTCAGCTGGTGCAAAAGTAAAGCAAGACAGTGTATAGAGTGCAGCGTATCCGGGTGTTCTTTCCCCAGCTGCTTCTCTCTCCCTTCTAGTGCTCGCTGATACATCTTCTCCGCCTCGTCGTACTTCTCCTGGTCCTGTAGCACCAAAGCAAGATTTCTTACGCTCGTGAGCGTATCGGGGTGCAGTTCACCCATCACCCTCTTCCGCTCTTCCAGTACTCTCCGGTTCAACGTCTCTGCTTCGACGTACTTCCCCTGGGCCCGCAGGATTAACGCCAGGTTGTTCACGCTCGTCAGGGTGTCTGGATGTTCTGAACCAAGCACTCTCTTGCGAGTCTCTAATGCTTGTATTTCCAGCTCTTCGGCCTGGTCCCATCGACCTTGATTTCTATACGTCGACGCAAGATTTGCCATGCTAATTAGCGTGTCTGGATGCTCCAGACCAAGCACTCTCTTGCGAGTCTCTAATGCTTGTATTTCCAGCTCTTCGGCCTGGTCCCATCGACCTTGGTTTCTATACGTCGACGCTAGGTTTGCCATGCTAATTAGCGTGTCTGGATGCTCCAGACCGAGCACTCTCTTGCGAGTCTCTAATGCTTGTATTTCCAGCTCTTCGGCATGGTCCCATCGACCTTGATTTCTATACGTCGACGCTAGATTTGCCATGCTAATTAGCGTATCTGGATGCTCTGGACCAAGCACTCTCTTGCGAGTCTCTAATGCTTGCACCTCCAGCTCTTCAGCCTGGTCCCATAGACCTTGACCTATAAGGAGAAATGACAGACTATCAATCAGGATAGTAATTATCCTGCTATCCTCCGCGGCATGCCATCCTGCATCGCGAATCTCTTGTCTTATCTTCGCCTTAGCATCATCCAATTTGCCGCTCTTGCGATACTCGTTTGTTAAATCAGTGGCTTGAATATAGCCTGCTCGTAATAGGTTCATATAAACGGCTCCTCTCAGTCTTTCCCGTTGGGTATCCCATCTATGAACTGAACTAATCGCCTTATCGAGCTCTTCTCGAGATCTTCCACTCTTCAGTAAGTTCTCCTGTGTCTTGGTATCGCTTCTAGCCACACCAAATCCCATACTATGGCAAAGTGCTAGTTGAAAAGCAAGATCCCGATCAAACGATGTAGGTAGCTTTGTTGCTACGGAAACTTTTTGCTCTAAGCAACGGCAAATGTACGATCGAACGCGATAGTCTGATCGATAAAAGGAATCAATCGACGGCAAAATCTATATCCATTAGATCAGAATAGAAATATTCGTTCATAAACTTGCCTCAAAGCGATATTCCAGCGCCTTGAAGCTATTTTCATCCAGTTTTGAAGTAGAAGGACGAGCCCTTTAGTAGCGTTAGCTGAATATAGCTGGATTCAAAGGTCGTTATCTTACTGATCAGGAGCTAAAAAACTAAATGCCTGCTTCAAGTCGGCGGCTCTCTCATCTGGTCTACACCGCAAGGACGCGCTGAAGAACTCCTGTAGTGCTTGCTTCTTGCTATCGTCCAAGTCTTGCTCTGTCGTCACAAGTTGTCGGGCAAGTAATGCCAGTTTGTCTTCGTTCTTCAACTCCCGAAGGACAGTTAGGCAATCAACTCTTTCTCCCTTATTCTGGAAATGTTGTTCTGCCCAAAGCGCTTCCTGGGGTAATATTGCTTTCGCGGAGAGATATTCTTCAAACATTACCCACAGGCAGAGCATTCCATACGAGAAAACTTCCATTTTTCGGGCCTGGGCTGGTTTGCATCTGAAGTGCAATTCGGGTGCACTCCATGGAGATGATCGTGGCAGCATGATATATTCGTCTTCGCTCACGAGCCTGCTCGAATGGCCAAAGCCGGTGACCCTTGCGATAAACGTAGCCGCATTCGAATCATTCCTGAATACAAGAACATTGTTAGGTTTAATGTCTCCATGTATGATTCCTGAACCATTTAGTCTGAATCCGTGATCAGGATCGTATTATCATACCATGCGAATGCATATAAATGATTGCAGTTCCAATATCAACAGACAGGCTCAGTCGCTCGGGGATAGAAAGGTCTCTTCCAACCGGCCGCTTCAAGAAGGTATAGAGATCTCCAAACGGGGCCTTCTCGAGCACGAGGACTGGCAAGACCTCGTCATCGGCTGTGACGTCCCAGCATATGCCTTGCAGCTCGACAATGTTCGGATGCCCCCGAAGCTGGCTGAGCGCGATGACCTCATTGATGAGAGTCCGGAAGTTGTATGTCTTCAACGATTGATACTTAATGCATTTAAAGGCAAAACTCGTTTGCGAGTTGATTGATGCTTCGTAAATTGTGCTTGTTGCTCCTACCCCAATTATACCCCGTGCAGACTGCCATGTGATTGGTAGAATATCGATTTGCACCTTTTGGGCAACAGCAAGAAAAGTAATGAGATCACACTCGGAAGTTTCTGCTTGTTCAGTATAATCCGATCCCTCCTCGAAGTCAGTGAAATATGGGGAGATTATAGACGCGCCGACAGACATTTTGAACGCATTTCATATCGAAAAATGGTATGGTAAGGTAACTAGATAAGCGGGATGATTAATTGTTTTGAGTCAAAGGCTGCCCGAGGGTCGGTGAAAAAAGTCGTTGCGCACCAAATTAAGCGATTTTCACCAAAACCCGTACTCATAAAGATAATAAGTCTTGATTTGCCTTTATGCATACTCATTAGTTAGACTAAAGGACTCTTAATGCTATGAACTACTTCGTTAGAGGCATTTCTAGCTAATTTAAAGAAATTTCCAAGTCTCAGAGTTATGAATTGATCGTCGTTTTGGTGAGGATTCATTTTGGTGCGCAACGACTTTTTTCACCGACCCTCGGCCGCATCAATGAACATGTTGAAATACACGCTAATCTCATTGCGCTGCTGACTAATCTCTATATGAGTTCTCAGACCACTAGAGCGTTCATCGGCAAAAGTGCACAGGACGTAGGTTGCGGGTTTCAGCTACCACAATCACATCCTGTATTCCTGCCCCTTTATCAGCTTACGCAAAGAATACGTGATGGAAATAACGTCGTCGTTGCTGCGCATGCGTAACTCCCGCGGCCATAATCTAATGTCATCTCCTGCTCGCTCGGGACGTCGAGGAGGTTCACAAAAGGGGAGAATTCGCCTTGTGGGACGGGACGGTCTGAAAGGTATTCCAAGATGACCCGGTAATGACCACAGCGAGCAACAAGGTCATGCGAGGTTCTCTGAGTTCAAAGAAAGGGCCAGCTTGACTGGATGCTATCGGCAAGCGAAGGGAAGAGCATGAAAAGTGGCAGAAGGGGTTGCCATCTCGTTGCCACCGATTACGCAATAGACCTCAGCAGCTAGGCGTCGTTGGGTAATTTAATTATATTAGGTTCGATTTCTAACAGCGCTGTGACAATGATGTTGTGGTTATCTTTCTCTTCTCTAGGCGGGGAACAGGAGGAATAAATAGGCAGTCCCCCTCCTGTTCCTGCCCTTCATCCCTTGAGATTCCGTCAGAAACTCGCTTTTGCTTTGCCTGCTACATACTCTGCTACCCACTCTGCTACCCACTCTGCTACCCACTCTGCTACCCACTCTGCTACTCACTGCTACTTACTGCTATTCACTGTCATCGCTGCCGATGACCGCTGCTACTCGCCGCAAGGTTAACCCCTCTGCAAAGGCTCGCGCCAACGCTGTCGCCGCTAGAAGACGTAACTTCAACCTCCCTCTTCGATCCCGCTTCCGGTTCTTAGAAGCTCGAGATGCAACGCTGAAAATGTTGGAACACGAGGTCATATGGGGGCATTTTGATATTTTTGTTGTTGCTGGATAGAAGTCTGTCTAGGAGCGAGCAGGTGAAAACTCTACTAGCGGGCCCCAGCCCTATCAGCCCTATGAGGCGGAGATTACCATCTCCCCTATTTCCAACAGAAAATTCAAGCGTTGAGAAGCGACTCAGCATCAGAGAGCATTGTCAGTCGAATATCAATTATTCATCGACAACTATTGACGAACAATTAAGCTCGACTAGACTGGAAATAGCAGCTTTAGCAACTTTTTCAGCTTTCTGCGTCATGTTAGATAAATTATTAAATGAATCAATGAATTTAAATGTCGAATAAATCATTAAATAAATCGATGAATTGATTATCTAGCTATTTATTTAATCATCTATTTAAACGAATTGTTGACTATATAGGATGCTTAGGAGGGAGCCATGGGGGTGTTTGGAAGGAAATCATGGAGGGAACCATGGAGGGAGTCATGAAGGTAGGTGAGTATTTAGGGTGGTAAGTAGATAGGAAGCCATGTAGGAAGCATTGTTTGAAGCACTGTTGAACGTGTGTTATGCCGACCGAAGCGCATTTTGAAGCATGTAGGGTGTTCGATAAGGAGCTCGATAGGGAGTTTGGTAGGGAGTTTGGTAGGGAGTTTTAGGGAGTTTGGTATCGAGCCATGGAGGGTGCTTTCTATTGATCTAGTTAGCATGTGCCATGGAGCATGTATGAAGCATGCTATGGAGTAGGCCATGAAGTAGGCCGTGGAGTAGGCCATGGAGTAGGCCATGGAGCGAATGACGAGTGTTCGAACACGTCGCATGAAGCATGTTTTGGAGCGAGTAGGCTGGTGAGTAGGCGAACGGATAGGTAGCTGAGTAGGGTGGTGAGCATGCAGGGTGGTGAGTAGGGTGGCGAGCATGTAGGGTGGTGAGTAGGGTGGTGAGTCGGGTGGTTAGTAGGGTTGGCAAATCTCAATCAATGGAAGCTCGCTCGGTATTGACTATCGTCTTCCATGATGATGACATCGATATTCTCAAGGCGGAATAGTCCGGCCAATTTGATCCGAGACTCTGCGTTCATCGTCAAATTTCCTGATCCGAGAATATTTCGCTGTGACAGGAAAGGTAATTCTTGTTGACATTGACGACTGAGCAAAAGACATTCGTCGATAAAACGAGATAGGAGAGCTTGACACTTGTGGATAAGTCGCAAATTTGGTACTATCACAGTAGGGAAAGAGAAATATAAACCTGGACAGGAATAGCGAGCACCAAATGCAAGTCATGTGGATCGATATTAATCGCACTGCCCTTTGTTATTGAGATCGTGCTAAGCCGAAATTGTGTCGTACGCTCTGTGTGTAATTTGATGGCTTTGGAGTTCTTCGTAGTTCTTCACTTCAAGTAGACTGGTAGATACTGTGTTCCAACCATTTCAAGAGTGACTGTCGTAGGTCAGCGATAAATATAGAAATTGGCATCAAGTCGTGAGGTACTTCATAGGCAGAGAAAGTATAGTATTCCGCGGTCATAGTATTTTCTACCAGCGCCTAGAAGATATAACGGCAAGGTAGATACGTGGCCCGAAACTGGGACTATAATATTTCAGGTCAACATATGCAAATTCTTGACAAAGACGTACTTACCACTATCACACTGACTCGTTGCCTCTAAACATTGCTGCTGCTTGTGCTATACTATCGGAACCGAGCGCGGACAGCACACTATATGTAGTAGTGATCCCAGGTTCGCTACTAAATGCAGAGGAGTTGTGCATGTTGAGGGTTGATCTGATTGATATATATCCTGTATTTTTTGAGCGGTTTTCTGTACTGTTCCGAATGGTTTAGCTTCAACTTGATTTGAGAAGGATAGCCTGAACGACTTGACTGTAGCGCTAAATGAAGGCCGTAATCATTAGATATGATCTGGGTGGACGTCCACGCTTCTTATTTTGTCCCATAATTATACTTAAGTGTTCACTCATTCGTGGTCCTTTACCTCTTTTAGACATTTGCCATGGCGATGATGCTCTTCCATTTGGGTTCCAGGCCATATTCGACCACCTAACCGGGCGATTTATAGTATCCTTGATGTTTCCCACGTCCCATGACTTGTGAATCTCATTGTCGCCTTCCATTTCTAGCCGATATGGGTGACGTTGACCGTAGAGAATGTGTGGAGGATAAGGTATGCAGGCACCGGTTCATAGCACTGCTTCTATCTGTATCGTGAAAAATGCAGTCCACTTCTGGTCGGTCCCTTTGTTTCAAACCACATGATGGAGGCCTAGGTATTTGTTGGAGATCGGTCAATTGATGAAGCAGGAGATTGAGAGCTGCGGTAAGGTGAAGGAGCCAGACGAAAGCAAAAAGGGCGAGGACAGGTAATGATGCTTCAGAGGTATGAATGACGCAGCGCTGGTCTGTGAATGTCTACCAATGGTGAGAGTAGAACGTCTGGATCGTGAGCGAATCGCGTCGGTCTCCTCTATCTTGTGGGATCTGAGGAATAGTGCAGACGACCCCCTGATTTGGCGATTGTTAGGCCTTGCAAAGGTTTCACGTTGAAGCAACGTGTTCAAGTCGCTGCATACCTGTTCCTACGCTATGTAAAATGGAATTCGTTGACTTGGAGGAATAAGAGCATTCATGGGAATAATGATACATCAATGTACCAGTTACGTTTCTCACCATGCAGCTCTTTTAGGGAGACATGAATGAACTTGTATGTCAATATTGACGATTGATCCAATGCTACTTCACTCCGGGTGCGGAATGTTTGTTGTCACTATGCTCGGTAAGTGTTCGTATATTTAGATTCGAGGGTGGTCAGCATACAGTGCATGTGCAAGATTGTTGAGCCCGTTTGTATTCAGGTTCCTGCAAGACGGAAAGGAGATAACAGTATGATATCTCAATGTCAACTGCTGCACTGGTCCGAGTCCCAATGCTAGCCATGCCTCCAAGTGGATCACCCATTGCTGCGCGCGAGGCAAATGAAGCCCCCACATCTGCGATAGCTTAGTCTAGTAGACCGACGACCTGAGAGGAAAATGCCATGGCGAGGGTTTTTTCCTCTGCTACTCCGATGGAGAACAGATTGCAGTACCGAGGAACATTCCGTGGACGGTCGAATTGCTGACGTCATATTGAGATACAGCAAACCCATTGCAAGGGGCCAATTGCCTCTCTTCACAAAAGAAACAAAGAAAAAAAGGGGAAAAAGGAAGAAGAAAAAACAGCCCCCATTAGTGCCCCACGAGTATCCCGAGTAATTCAGCGGTTGTATCCTGAAGGGCACTGTGGTCGTTGCCATATGCCATTGGCCATAGAAAGGCCATTGCCCCACTTCAGCCCTTGAGGTGGGGCTGAAAGCTTCACCCGGACTCCCCCCCGCCCCCCCTCCTTTAGACACGACAGTAAACGGAGCAAGGCTCCAATGTGGTGTATGGAATTCATCAGTGATCAAAAACATCATCTCCAACTGATGGTTTTGACTCGAGCTGAAGCTCTGCGCTTTAGAGATGCCATTGTCAGCCGGACCAATGATGGGTAACATGCTTTACTCCCATCGCAAGGCTGAAAGGACCGTGCTTGGTTTGAAGGCCACATGGTTGGACTGAACCCATACGCTCGCCGTGAACGGCCCTCGGCGATATTGTTTTTAGGGAAAGTTCCGTGGAGGTGTTGAGATGGCTATACGGCCATACGGGAGCTAAATGATTATGTGATGACCAGTAAGGTTTTCGATGTGGTCTACTCTACCTAGCCTCGGCCCGCCCGTTCGAGTCCTATGCTAGGTATGAGGGGTGCACACAGCACATCACTGACCATGATGATGTGTCACTGCACAAGATGGAAAGTTGAAAAGACTCATGCGATAGATTCGAAGCGAGAAAATGTTCATCTTTGACGTAGTCACGTAGTCAAATGCATTGATTTTTATAGAACAATCTGTCGTTTTGAATCAAAATGTCGTAATACAACTTGAAGAATTGAGCCGACTTTCTTCTTTAGATCATTGAAAGCTTGAACACAGACTTCGTTTTAAACAAAAGAAATGTTCTTTCAAGTTAGTTAAATGAAGAGTTCGACTAGCTTTGAAAAGTTCTTAATGAATCATCAATAAAAGATATCAAATCTCACGAAGCTTTGAATCTCTTTTAGAATCAATTGATTACTATGACTTTCATCTTAATAGAATTTATGTAAAGAATAAAGATCTTGTTCGTTCACTTCTCTCCCCGGTCGGCCTCTCTCCCGTTCCCTTTCCACGATAATCTGTTTCTTTCATCATTCTGTATCAGTCTCACAACAAGCAGTCGTGATGCTTTTTATACTTCTAGAAAACGAAGAATACCCTCGAGACCTTGTAAATCGCCCTTCATACTGTTCGCTAACTCTGGGTGAACCCAATGTTCTGTCCAGCCTCCTTCGAAGTCAATTACCCAAGTATCGTCGCTTCTGTCGATGAGAATATTGTCCGCCTTCGCATCACCCCATACTAGGTTCGTTGGCTGCCCGAGCAAGTCTGTTACCAATGAAAAGCAACGCAGTTTTCAGCTATTGCTGACTCAGAACTTATTGGTTATTGCGATCGTATAATAGGTTAATTACTAATTAATTTGACTAACTAAATAATAGCTATTTACACAATTTAATATATGCGCTGGGAAAGTCAATGAGGAAGTCAACGGGGAAGTTAATGAGAAAGTTAATGGGTAAACTAATAAGGTAGAGAGTCATGAAGAAAGTCATGAAAGAAATCATGTAGAATGTTCAATAGAGAGTAACGTAGAATGTACGATAGAGCTCATATTTGATGCTCGATAGAAATCAAATTTGATTCTTGATTACAAAGCAATTCGAAGCTTGATAGAAAGTCATGTAGAGAGTCATGTAGAAATCATAAAGACTGTTCGATAGAGTCATATTTGATGCTCAATAGAGAACAAATTTGATTCTTGAATGATGAGTAGAATGATGAGTAGAATGATGAATAGAGTGATGAATAAAATGATGAGTAGAATGATGAGTAAAGTGATCAGTAGAATGATCAGTCGAAAGATCGATCGAAAGATCAGTAGTAGACTGACCGCGTCGGGTCGGGTTGGAATTTTTTTGGAAAAGTGTCGGGTCGGGTTGAGAAGTTGGACCCGAGCACTCGGGTCGGGTTGAGAAGCTTGACCCGATAACCCGACCCGAAAACCCGACCCGACCCGACAAGATATTAGATAGGTGTAAATAGCTTGGTTGAACAGCCTTCATGGTCCCCTTCATGGCTTCCTACCATGTTTCCCCGTCATGACTCCCTACCAAAGTCAAACGGCCTTCATGTTTTCCCTCCATGTTCCCCTCTATGTTCCCCTCCATGTTCCCCTCCATGTTCCCCGCCATGACTCCCTCTATGTTCCCCTTCATGTTCCCCTCTATGTTCCCCGCCATGACTCCCTCCATGTTCCCCTCCATGTTCCCCTTCATGTTCCCCGCCATGACTTCCTTCATGTTCCCCTCCATGTTTCCCGCCATGACTCCCTCCATGTTCCCCTCCATGTTCCCCGCCATGACTCTCTCCATGTTCTCCTTCATGTTCCCCTCCATGTTCCCCGTCATGGTTCCCTACCAAACGGCCTCCATGTTCCCCTTCATGGCTTTCTATTAAAAGGTAATGCAAAAAGGTAATGCAAAAGCCAAAAACCGGAAAAATTTCTATATTTAGCCCTCTTGGCGCCAAGCTCGGGTCCTTGGCGGGTCGGGTCGGGTCGGGTCGGGTTGAAAATGTGAGCAACCCGACCCGATCTCGGTTCGGGTCCAAAATGTCAACCCGAAACCCGACCCGACGGTCAGTCTAATCAGTAGAAAGCTCAGTAGAAAGCTCAGTCGAAAGATCAGTGAAAAGCTCGATGAGAAGCTCGATGAGAAGCTCAGTAGAAAGCTCAGTCGATAGCTCAGTAGAAAGTTCAGTAGAAAGCTCAGTTGAAAGCTTGATGAAAAGCTCAGTAGAAAGCTCAGTAGTAGAAAGCTCAGTAGAAAGATCAGTAGAAAGCTCGATCGAAAGATCAGTAGAAAGATCAGTAGAAAGCTCAGTAGAAAGCTCAGTAGAAAGATCAGTAGAAAGCTCGATCGAAAGATCAGTAGAAAGCTCGATCAAAAGATCAGTAGAAAGATCAGTAGAAAGCTCGATCGAAAGATCAGTAGAAAGATCAGTAGAAAGATCAGTAGAAAGCTCAGTACATCGACAAATTCCATCGGGTGTCTAATCACGTAATTAGGCGGTAAATTAGATGATTTATCATTTTGGTCGACCTCTCTTCTTATAAGACCACTTTGGCGTGATTAGCTGCAGGCGCATGCCTAATAGCTTAAATGGCACGAATCATCAAAATAACACGAATTATCAAAATAACATGAATGATACTGCTGACAATGATTATTCTGATTCTATATGCTCAGTTCTATATGCTCAATTCTATATGTTCAAGCGCATGCAAAAGCAAAGTATTAAATCAATGAATTTATTATTTAACTAGTTATCTAACCATCTATTTAAACGAATTGTTGACTATGTAGGGTATTCGGTAGAGAATCATGAAGGGAGCCATGAAGGGTGCTTGGTAGGGAATCATGAAGGGTGCTTGGTAGGGAAACATGGAGGGTGCTCGGTAGGGAAACATGGAGGGTGCTTGGTAGGGAAACATGAAGGGTGCTTGGTAGGGAAACATGGAGGGTGCTCGGTAGGGAATCATGAAGGGTGCTTGGTAGGGAAAAATGGAGGGTGCTTGGTAGGGAATCATGGAAGAAGCCATGTAGAAAGCACTGTTCGATCCATGTTATGCACTCGACCGACGGGTAATTTGAAGCATGTAGGAAGTTTGGCAGGACGTTTGATAGAAAGCTCGGTCGAAAGCTCAGTAGAAAGCTCAGTAGAAAGCTCGGTCGGAAGATCAGTAGGAAGCTCAGTAGAAAGATCGATAGAAAGCTCGATCGGAAGCTCAGTAGAAAGCTCAGTAGAAAGCTCAGTAGAAAGCTCAGTAGAAAGCTCAGTAGAAAGCTCAGTAGAAAGCTCAGTAGAAAGCTCGATCGAAAGATCAGTAGGAAGCTCAGTAGAAAGATCGGTAGAAAGCTCGATCGGAAGCTCAGTAGAAAGATCGGTAGAAAGCTCGGTCGGAAGCTCAGTAGAAAGGTCAGTAGAAAGCTTGATAGAAAGCTCGGTAGAAAGGTCAGTAGAAAGGTCAGTAGAAAGATCGGTCGGAAGGTCAGTAGGAAGATCAGTAGAAAGCTCGATAGAAAGCTCGATAGAAAGGTCAGTAGAAAGGTCGGTAGGAAGGTCAGTAGAAAGGTCAGTAGAAAGGTCGGTCGAAAGATCAGTAGAAAGATCAGTAGAAAGCTCAGTAGTTCTAGAGAATTTGGTAGAAAGTTCGATATCGAGTCATGAAGGGTGCGTTCTATTGAGCTAGTTAGCATTGTTGAAATACGATTGTTGTTGTTTTAGAAAGTAGAACTACGAAGAAAGAAAGAAGTGGGAAGAAGTAAATACCCTGAATCTCCTGAATTTCCTAGCGTCGATCTTCGACTGGGAGCGAAGATTACTAACCACAGGGGTAACAGTACTGTTTTCAAGCCATGTAGAAAGCATTGTTTGAAGCACTGTTTGACGTGTTTTATGCGTTCGACCGACGCGTTTGATAGAGCGTTTGGTAGGGAGTTTGGTAGAGCGTTTGGTAGAGAGATTGGTAGGGCGAGTAGGTGAAGCGAGTAGGTTGAGCGAGTAGGTGGGCGAGTAGGTGGGCGAGTAGGTGAGCGAGTAGGTGGGCGAGTAGATGAACGAGTAGGTGAGCGAGTAGATGAACGAGTAGGTGAGCGAGTAGGTGAGCGAGTAGGTGAGCGAGTAGGTGAGCGAGTAGATGAGCGAGTAGGTGAGCGAGTAGGTGAGCCGAACTTCATTGAAAATCGAACGGTTAACTGTAATAGGTTTGGCTTCCGCAACTTCGGTAAAAGAGCCAACCGTTTTACAAAGAAAAGAATTAAGGTTGACACAATAGGGGTCAAAATCAGTCAGTAGAAGCAACTGCGTTGCTAATTACTCCAATATCATGAAGTTTCTCGACGACCTCTTCGATTTGGCGGGCCCATTTCTTCCTCCGAGAGAGTGCGACGGTGCTGATGTCAATCAGACCAAGTCTCGGAATTTCTGGATTCGGCGTGATGTTGGTTATAAGAATCCCAATGGTAGTATCATTCCCTGACTCGATAACTCCACAGAGCCTTGGTGTTCGCAATGGGGGGTCGAGCCCGGCAGTTGATACTCGTTGGAGGCAGTGAAACTCTCGATCGATAGAGGGGTGAGTCCGGTCATCCGCCACCTTACAGCACATCACTTGGCCGCGTGCTGAAACCTTCAAGACACTTTTTCCCTTATACTTTTCTAATACCTTGATATGCTTCGGAGAGAACTTTGGCAGGTTGAGGTCGGCAGAAGTTGGCCGCAACTGGAGGCCTGGAAACGTTGAGTGAGTGATGGCGTTGCCATTCCACTTGATGACTTTCGGCTTTCCGTCAACGGTCACCACTTGGAGCATGGGTCTCTGGATTCAGATAGGAATCAAAATCTAGTACTTGAGACTCATTCCTAATAATTGAAGAGATTCCCGAAATATGGGCTGACACAACGTTGCGACGAAGCCGGAGATCTCTTCGATAGTAGCATTCACTCCCAGTGAATCTTTCGACTCCAGAGCACCATCAAGTCTTTTCAGATATATTTCTTCAACGGAGTTTGGCTTGTCAACGCCTGGCAGAGGACAGCGTGATAAAAGAACGATGAAGCGTCTATTGTTGCAAAGAAGAATGATCTCGCAGTCGGAACCGACACCGCAATTCACCTCTTCAGTAACACTAATCATAGGCAATATTAACCCAGACATCGTAGAACATGACAGAGCGGCGAGTGGTTGACCTGACGGCGATGAAGGGGTGCAGTCATAGTAGGAAAGGTGATTGCTAGACTTGAAACTTAGCCGAGCTAGCTCATTAAGACCGCCAGAATTGGCGAAGTCATGGTCTCACGCATCCCCTCAATTTAGTGCAGAGATGCTATGGTTCCATCTATCGTGTGCTTATACTCACTCCAAGATATGTCACACTTACGGAGTAGCTGTAAGTGTAAAGGTTGATCTGACCATGAAATCTACGTACTAACCTCAGGTGTTAGCTTGGTTTTTAGCTCTGGACATTTTGCATGGTCAGCCGAGCTCTAGCTTGGCACCTTCAACCTTGGGTCAGCCGAGCTACATCCTCATAAGGGATGCACACGTGACACAGCACATCACTGACCATGACGATGTGCCACAAGGTGGGAGGTACCTAAGGAAGGCTCATGCGATAGATCCGGAGCGAGAAAAAGGCCCGTTATTACATTATGCCAATTGTGTGGTGCGCAAGTATGATGGAGAGAGACCGACTGAGAATCCAGCCCCTATCTACCTCGGCCATGTAGCAACGGTACCTTATCCCTTGGATGTTAGTTATAATCTTATCGCTGTAACGGCTTGATGATTGTAAATGATCAATTGATCATACCCTTATGTAAAGCCCTATCCCCCCATCAGCCCCGTGGCGGCGGACGTCAGGCGGAGCGACGTGGGTTACGGCTGGAGCCTGCTCCCCCCCCGCCTGCAGCATTGCTCTCGTTTCGGGCGACTTCTCGCACACCTCGAAGACCGACAGCCTTATGTCAGTGAAGCGTCTCCACTCAGTAAGGGAAACCCCCGATCTTCTAAATTGCTTCCCAGCTGAACATCACATGTTCTCGTGCCTGGATCAAAATCAAAGGACTTGAAACTCGTCGACCCCACGTTGGATTTTGGCAATAGTCAATCATATGCTAGCCACAAATATCCCCGGAGTACATTTACAAGCTACGCAGAGGTAAAGCCGTAGCCCCAACTGCACGAGGTAACGTGGTTCTCATGCTGAGGGGTGCGTTGACGGTGTGTTGCTTAGGACCAGGAGCATGGATCGACGTCGGCGGCGTGCGGCTTCTGGGGTTGTGCTTTAAGGCTTGATCCGCAAATAGTACAACACGCAGAAAACTCCCCACGGGCGACTACGGCCGTAATCTCCAATGCAGTTTAGCGGAAGCAGTCTGCCAGCAATTGGCACTCCAGTCTCCAGCATCCGGATACATATCTCCTCCTCCAAATCCTAGCGGTCGGATGAAGCCGACCGTCAGCCAAATGCGCCATAAAAGGAAAGAATCCTGGTATATTGTGGTACTCCAGGCATCGCTTTCGGTCTATCAATCCACAAGTGTCGGTCCTTGTACCGACGCCCCTGATGTTGTACGGAGGTACAAGTGGTAGGTGCGACTATATCGAAATAAGGCCCCAAGAGAGATCTGCGATCTGTCCCTATAAGGTTATTGGAGGGTCGCCAAGAGCGCGGAAAGAAGGGGCCGGTGATGGGTGGTGGTGGTTGGAAATGGACAGCTCCAGAATCCGGATGGAAACATGCTGCAAGCCATGGAGGATCGGGATATATTCAATTCCAGCACATGGGCATACTGTATTAGAAAAGCATTGATCCCGGGGAGCTGGCCATCTGGGGTACAGTGCTTTTACTCATACAGTACAATAAGTACGAAACCTTGCCTTACTACTATTGCACACTGTAAGAAGTCGCATATCGACCCCAAAGATTTAGCGTGCCTGCGTGGTTCAATCGAGCTTAAAGCTCCCCCCCCCCGGTCAATAATTGAATCTCGCAATTTCAATGGAGGAGGTAAATACTGCAGCTACCGAGAGAGAGCGAGTATATTGACCACCACTTCTTCCACCTCACCACCATGACCCCACCATCTACATCTCTTCGTTTAAATATGCAGCCGCTCCGGGGGCTGTCAGCTATATGTACGGTTTGTGCATATACAGGCAACAATCCTGACGCATCCGCAACGGTCATGGAAGGCAAGCCGGAAGATTAGCCCCCAAACCGCAGTGCTTGTAATGCTGCGAAAAACCGTTATGACTGCGTGAGATTTATTGTCTTTACAGCTAGATTACAGGGTCGAGGCCCCCAACAGCCTTACCGGTCGTTGTTCCCCCTATATCATATAGTACGACGTTCAATCCTGTTCTTGAAGAATTCGACCAAGGACCAACACAGGGTGGACGAAACCCGGTGAATCATGTCGGGGATGGAAGGACAAGCGATCATGGGTCTGGCGCAAGGCGCCAGTGTGGTCCAGGATGAATTGGCTTTTACGGAAGCGGAAGAGAGGGATCTAGGCGAAGAACAAATGGATGCTGCTACGGAGGGCATCACCGACCCGGCCTCGAAGGATAAATCAAATACAGCAGACCCTGGTAAAACCTCGAACCCGTTGAAGGCACGCAAAAGAACCAAGACAGGCTGCCTTAGTAAGTTGTAGATTTAGGATCTTTGGGGTTCACCAAGGCTGATCGGAGACAGCATGTCGCAAGCGAAGGATTAAGTGTGGGGAAGAACGGCCAACGTGCAGCAATTGTGTCAAATCCAAACGCAACTGTGAGGGTTATACCCCTCGGGTCATATTCAAACACCCCCATGTTGCCTTTCGTCCTACCGATGGGACCCCTCCAGTGCATACGGGCCAGTTTCGGACCGTGCCGAGTCAAGATGAAAACGCTGGCCAATTTGGGCGCCAGCCAGCTACCTCTGGAAGCCATGTTCCGCTACCTTTCATTGCACCGCGTCCTCCAAGTCAAGAAGAGCAGGCTGCAACGCAAGGCATGGGTGGCATGTACCAGACATTGCCTAGCGGTCAATATGGATTCGGTTTTACTCCAGATGGTCAATCGTATTCGAGCAGCGATCTACCTCCTCGAATACCTCAACATCTACTTCGTCAAGGAACTTCGTTCGAAAGGGGCTTCGTCACTCCCAAAACAGAGGGGTCCGCCGGGAATTTGTCGTATTCGCCATCACATCCTCATTTCCAACATCATCAAAGCACCGGCGAAAGCGATAGTGGAATCGATATGAACTATACGGGATTCCAACCCGACTGGTCACAAGCCTCTCCCGCCTCGACTATCGTGCCCAGTAGCTTCATGGACGGGCAAACGAACGGAGTTAGCCCCATAGTCGGCGATATGACAACACAGTATCGGACTGATCCGACAATCCAAGCATTGTTGGATGCTCAGGCTGATCAAGGTCATCCTACGAATTGGCATTCCACAACTCCAAACAAGCCTCAGGATGACTATCTAGCCTCCTTGCCTCAAGCAGGACAGAGATACCAGCAGCCGAACGACGCATTGCTCAATTGTGGTCCCACTAGGGCAACGATCAAGACTGATTCACAGTATAGTGGCTTGAAAGGCAATGGTAAGCACCAAGCCTTTTTTCAATGTAGTTAGATTGCATTTCGATTCAAGTAGCTGCGGATAATGTGTAATATATAATCGTCGATTTACTGACGGGCTCCTTGCATGTAGGGTTGAGTTCAGCTAATGTACTTCGTTATCCTGATTCCTATGCGCGGAATCCTACTGCCGGTAGAATTGATACACATCGGGCTAAACAGGCCTTTCCACCAGACTCTCGGCCCGAAATTGATGATCCAGAAGATGACTATTTCGATGTTGAATCCGATGCAGATACTGCGGTGGACGGTCACATTGCAGGCACCCCAACCCATGACCTTGGTCTGATGCTGGCAATCTCAGCGAGCCAAGGCGACAAAACCTTTAGATCACTGACCAACTATTTGAACGAGCCGAACGTCCTTGCGTCTTACCATCCAACGTACTCGGCTTCCCCACTGATGGATCCCCAGACTGCCCGACTGTTCTGCCATTTTGTGACGTCTTCGGCTCCAACTCTTTCCAGCTGCGAGCGTCATCCTAATAATCCCTCCATAATGTTCTCAGGCGCTCCAGTCCCTCTTTTCCAACGATCCCTTTGGACCTACTCCTTACCGATGCTAGCGCTCTCGCATCAAGGGCTGCTCCATGCAATGTTGGCAATTGCGAGCTTACACATAGCGAAGCTCCAGCACACTTCTCCTACCCCTTCTCTGAAGCACTACCACTACGCCTTGCGGCGTGTCTCGAAAGCCATCAGCCAGCCCTCGAAACGGAATCTCGTGGCAACACTTGCTGCCACACTACTTCTTGGGTGGTATGAAATTACAACCGCGGAACACAATAAGTGGAACAGCCATCTGGCTGGTGCTAGACAGTTAATCATGGACATCGACTTCGCCGGTATGACCAAGAGAGTAAAAGCACATAAAGCGCAGATAGCGGCCAATCATAGGAATTGCTTCTATGATGGTTTCGCATATGGTTATCAACAGACCTATATGCCTACGAACGATCTCAACGATCCCTCATTGAATAACGAAAATGGTCTTGACGAAAATTTAATTAGTACGATTATGGGATGGGACACCCGTTATAGTGACTACGGCCAGGTCATTGAAAACGAGGAACCTGCACGAGCTTACAACAAACCTCTTACAGAAAAAGAGATTGAGACCTTCGAGATGCAATGCGATCTCTTTTGGTGGTATGCAAAGCAAGACATGTATCAGAGCATCGTCAGCGGTAATCGTCTATTGTAAGTCTAGAAATCCTTCAAAGGTAACAAAGTGGAAGGGGCTGATCCCAAGTAGACTCTCTTACGACCGATGGAGCCACTGCCCCCCGAGAGCACCAATTGGTAAATTGGACGCCGTACACGGAACCACGGATCATCTTCTTTTACTCGTGGCTCGGATTGCCGATTTCGCTGGAAAAGATCAGCCAAGGAAAAGGAAGGTAGCAGAATTAAAAGAGCGACAGCAAAAAGCTCAGCAAGCCGCCGCGATGGGTGCACAAGCAACAAGAGCCCCCACCCTAAGCATGCCTCCACCCCAAAAACCCATGTACGGCATGATGCCCGATATGGGCCCGGTCCGCCTACCTGCCGGCTTCGACAACGACCGCCGCGCCCGCATCCCCACCGCCATCCCCCTCAAAGACCAAGAGCTTGACGCGGCAACCCGAGCCGCCGAAGCCGAATGGGCCGAAATCTGCAACGCCCTCGACACCTTCGAAGACGCCTTGGGCCCAGACTACCAGCCCCTCTCCTCCGAGCACATGCCCCCCTTGTCCACCCCCTTTGGCCCCGCTCTCTACTACCGCACCTACCCCATCCACTGCGTCTGGACCCTCTTCTACACCGGCCGCATCATCACCGCCCGCTGCCAGCCCTCCATGCCTCCCGCCGCCATGATCGCCGCCGGCGTCGCGGCCCCGCGCACTGCGGGCTGGGCCAACACCATTGGCCGCATCTGCGCAGGCCTCCAGCCCGTCTCAACCGAAAACACCCTCAACCCGCGCCACGGTGCCGCGCTCATGGATACGTGCATGGCGCTCTTCCACGCCGGCGTCCAGTACCGCGACGCTGCGCAGCGCGGCTGGACCATTACCAAGTTGCGCGATGTGGCGCGCCTCACCGGCTGGCAAACGTCTGCGCTGATAGCCAGCGGCTGCGAGCGCAGCTGGATGAAGGCCGCGGAGATGGGGCGCGGGCCGCCATATACCAGGACGATGAGCGCGAGCGCGGTGGACGATCGGGTGAGTGGGCGGGCGAGAGACGGGGAGAAGGGGCCGCCGAAGGATAATAACGATCGGAGGTTTATCACGGTCAATCCGGGGACAAGGGTGTATTGGGCGTTGGGGATTTTGGGCATGGAAGAGGATATGAAGGTTTTGGATCTGAAAGGGTGAAGGGTGAGTTTTCGAGAGAGGAGGGAGACTGGGTTAAGATATCGGTGCTGATTTTTCGGGGGGGGGGAAGTGGAGATATATATCGATCGGATTTGGGGGGGGGGCTAAGTAACAACGAAGGTTTGGGATACCTCTTACGACAGAAATGAGCATGGCGAAAAGTTTTTGGGAGTTTTTTTTTTGAGGCGAATAGGGGGGGGGGTTGGGGGGAAATGAAGAATAACGAAAAACAACACCAAAAGTTGGAGGAAAGATGATGATGGGGACCGGGTGTGTAGGATGCATATATATAGGGATGCATATACATGCGAGGTTATACAATGCAATACAATGCAATGCAATACAATCGAGACACTCACTCTTCTACTCATTTGGGATTATGTGATCTGTGGTGGATGAAGAGGGGGATTTTCCTGCGCCGGTGGATTGAACTGGGGGCGTTTTTTGCTGGGATTGGAAAGTTATGTTGGTTGTGATGAATAGGGGATTGTTGATGGAGGAGAAAGGGTGGTGGGGTGGTGGTGGGGGGTTTGGCGGAAAGGGATGGGTGTGGTGGTGTGGATGGGGATGTGGATGGGTGGGGGGTTTGGCGGAAAGGGGATGTGGTGGTGGTGGGGTGAGAAGGAAGGGGTAGTAAGGAGATCGATTGGTTGGTTTTTGTTTTGGTTGGGTTTTTATACATTTGGCGGATGGGGGGGATGGGAGGAGGGAGGAGGGGGAATGGGAGATGGGAGATGGGAGATGGAGATGGAGATGGGAGGGAGGGAGGAGGGAGGGAGGGACTGGGGGAATGATAAGGTGGGTAATGAATGGGAGGAGGCGTTATGGTATTGAAGCATCATGCAAGTCAGTCATTCGTACCTTTGCAGCGATTCGCTTTTCTATTCTTTGCATCCACCCACCCACGCTCGCGCTCCTAATTCGTAGGCAACCTCCCCACCACGTCTGCCATCTCCCCATCGCTATAGATCCGGAAGCCCTTCTCCCTTGTCACGCTCGCCAGCTGCACGTTCTTCGCATCCAGCTTCTCCTCCATGACTTGCTTCAGCGTCTTGAGCACCATTGTTTCGGCTTCGGGCAGCGTGAGGGATTTGTGGAATTCGTTTTGCAGCTCTGCTTGCGCGCCTTCGGAGCCGGAGCCGATGGCTTTGGCGTCGTAGCGGTAGAAGGTTCCGGAGGGTTCGGCGTGGTATCTGTTTTTGGGGGCGGGGGGAGGTTAGTGGGTCGTGTTGGGGTGGGAGAGGGTGTGGAGGGAGTTGGGGAGGACGTACAATTGCGGTCCTTCCTCGTCGATCCCAGCAATCAAGAGCGCTACTCCGAATGGCCGGCTCATGATACTCTCCTCGCCCTGGGCGCCCTCGCCAAACCGCAGCGCCAAATCGCAAATCGCCTGTGTGCAGCTCTCGACCCTCAGCGGTTCGTTGTAGTTGAAAGCGTGGTTCTGGCTCTCGACGCGGGCGTGCTCGACCATAGAGCGGGCGTCGGCTTGTAGGCCGGACATGGCACAGCCGATGTGGCGGTCTATCTCGACGATTTTTTCGACCGAGGAGGTTTCGAGAAGGGTGGAGGTGACGCGTTTTTCAACGCCGAGGATTACGCCTTCGCTGGTGGCGACCTGGGGAAGAGGAGATTTAGTTGGTGTTGTTTCAGGGAGGAAGTAGAGGGATGGGTACCCCTATGGCTGTTGAACCTAATTTGATGGCTTCGAGGGAGTATTCGACTTGGAAGAGGCGGCCTTCGGGGGAAAAGGTGCTGTAGGTAGTATTAGATTTGAGAATCCGTATAAAGAGTATGGGGGACAGACTTTATGCCCCGATCTAGAAGCTACATTAGTACGCAGATAGCTATTTCAAGGATATTGAGAAGCTTACCATATTCTGATCTGGCAATGAACATTGTGATAGAAGCAGGAGAGATGAGCGAGGATGTTCAAGCGTAATACCCCTCTTAGTAGCAAGCTTTGCCTTCCACAGTCCAAACTCTGCCGTGATCAAGACGTGGAGAGCAAATTAGAGAATTGATGTACAGATAGAGTAAAGTAGGCAGAGTGTCTACGAAACACGGAGCTAGATGACGCTAGTCCCAGAATGGACAAATATTTTCCGCGCTTCAAGGTCGCGTTCTGCCCGCATCCACTTCGCAAGCTCAAACCAATTGTTTAGCAACTTCAAATGCTAGAGCAAAGTATACATTCGTCTCCTTGCCTCATGCGCTACCAAAATGTCCGGCTCTGCAAACCCTCGAAGCGCGCCGAATAACGACAGACGAACCTCCGCAACAACGAGCGCGAAACCCCGCGTTCCTTCGTCTCGTACTGGAACTAAAGGTCGGCCTGGCTCCGCAGGAGAGGTCCAACCAGATGACTCTGCCAGCAATGCGCCCCATCGGAGAAAACCTTCGGGACCAGAAAGAGCTCATGGATCAACTCGGACTACAACTGAAAGGCGGACGGAGAGGGTCAGCGATACGACGAGGGAAAATGTTCGAATTCGGATACGGAGTCCGGTCAAAGCTGCTGCTGGTGAGGATAGGGGAAGCTGGACCTCAGAGTTTCGAAAGTCACCGAGGCCTAGTAGTCCAATATCGAAGTCTTTACCTTCACCCAAGAAAAAAGAAAAGGAACCACCACGTAGGTTGAAGCCTCATAATTGGGCGTTCAAAGTAAATTGTGCTGACTCGCTTGCATCTCAGCGCCCTGGAAGCCAGAAGCAAAACTTGTAGAGCCTACGAAAGCGCCTCTCGCCTCCCGTGTCTCCAAACCCCCTCTCTCAACTTCAATGCCTCAGTCGCTTGAGCCCCAACCGTTGAAAGAACTGACGTCTAGTGCACAAGAAGTTGCGATACTGGACGACATATTGTTCGTGCTTATGGGCTACGAAGGGCAATACATTCGATTCAAAGAATCCTACAAGCCAGCCGAGGAAAAAGAGCGTCTTGCTGGACCAAGCTACCGAATGTTACCAGGCTTGGACCCCAGTCTACGAGATCTTGCGAATTCTATACTGAAGATGGCAACGTACTACGGCGCAATGGAGGCATTCGTGGAGGTGCAAAGTAGACAGGAATTTGGTGCTATTAACCACGCATTATGTGCCTCAATTCGTAAGCTGCTCAAGGATTACCTTGTACTCATTGCACAGTTAGAAAATCAAGTCATCAGCAATAGCTCATTCACCCTACACTTGTTACACTTACATACGCTTCCCACGAGTCATATGATGTTCCAGCTCTACACCCTAGGTCAGGAGATATTACAGAGAAATTCTCTTCTGGAGGAAAATCTAGATGACTCTGCAGATTTCGACGATGTCGATAACATTCTTGAGCAGCTTCGCGAGGGTGGCGATCTGGCCCCTGGGAGCATGGCCACGAAGGTTTGCAAGGGAGGAAATGTCATACGCCTACTCACAGAGCGCCTCTCTTTCATGTCCGGAGATCCCGCAGCAAGGACTTTGCTTCAGACTTTGTTACGAGACTCTAGCCGACCGTATATGGCCATGTTGAATGAATGGTTGCATCATGGTGGTATCAAAGACCCTCATGCCGAGTTCCTGGTTAAAGAGCAGCAGAGTATTAAGCGGGAGAAGCTGGAAGAGGACTATACTGATGAATACTGGGAAAAGAGATATACTATTAGAGATGACGACGTGCCTCCACAGCTCGAAGGGGTCAAGGATAAAGTGCTACTGGCGGGAAAATACCTCAACGTAGTAAGAGAATGCGGTGGAGTGGACGTCAGCATAGAAGTCAAGGACGTGCCAAAATCCTTCGACGATCCTCGATTCCTGGACAACGTCAATGCCGCTTATGCTCACGCCAACTCTTCTCTTCTTAAGCTCTTGCTTACCACTCACGCGTTATCAGATCGCCTTCGCTCCATGAAACATTACTTCTTCCTCGACCGATCGGACTTCTTCACTTACTTCCTGGATCTCGGCGCTTCAGAGCTGAGGAAACCCTTTCGAGCAGTCAATGTTGGCAAGCTACAGTCTCTCTTGGATCTGGTACTCCGCCAACCTGACAGCGTAGCCGCTCTCGATCCTTTCAAAGAAGATGTCAAGGTGCAGATGAACGACGTAGGCCTCACCAAATTCCTAATGGGCGTTGTGAATGTCCGAGGAATAGATCAAGATGCACCAGACGAAAGCCTAGACCGCTACAGGACGCCAGCCACGCAGCCATCTGCCGAGGATCATGAAAGCAGCATGACAGGATATGAAGCCCTCGAATTCAAATTTTCCGTCCCTTTCCCGCTGTCCCTCGTCATAAGCAGTAAAACCGTCCTCAGATACCAAATTTTATTTCGCTATCTCGTATCCATGCGCCATCTCGAGGGTCTCCTTGTCAACAGCTGGGAAGACCACCACAAAGTCCTCAGCTGGACTCACCGCAGCTCCGACCCGAAACTCGAGCGATGGAAGCGAAGAGCTTGGACGCTGCGAGCAAGAATGTTGGTGTTTGTCCAGCAATTCACGTACTACTGCACCTCCGAAGTCATTGAGCCAAACTGGCACAACCTCATGGCTCGCGTCAACGGGGATAGCACGAGCGGCAGAGATGGATCAACACAGAAAGTCACAAGGACGGTGGACGAGTTGATGGAAGATCATGTCGACTTCCTCGATACCTGTCTCAAAGAGTGCATGCTCATGAACTCCAAACTCCTACGTGTAAGCCCCCGCCTTCCCCCTCGATCTCACCCCAAAAGCTAACCACCATACAGATCCACTCCAAACTGACCTGGGTCTGCCACCTCTTCGCCACCTACACCACCACCCTCTCCCGCCAACTCTTCTCCGCCTCCCAATCCCTTGCCGGCACCCCAGCTGCCACAACCTACCTAACCGCGCAATTCGCCACCCGCCACCGCCCGGTCCCTGAAGACCTGCTCAAGTTCGACCCCGACCGATTGGGCAAGTTGGACGATATGATGGACAAGTACGAGTATAATTTCAACCATCATCTGAGGCTGTTGCTCGATGCGCTGGATTATTATGCGGCGACGGAGACGGTGGCGTTAGGGCGGTTGTGTGCGCAGTTGGCGGCGGCGGGGGAGAGGGGCGGGGAGGAGGGAGGGAGGGGGGGTTTTGGTTGACGTGTTCTTGTTGTTTTTCTGAACGGGGGAAGGGTGTTCGTTTTGATGGGAAGGAAGGAGGCAAGCGTGGCATCTCGGGGGCGTTTATATATACGAAGCAGCTGGGCATGAGACATTACGGGTTAAGGAGCATGAGATATGAGGTCCTATACGAGATTTGAACGAAAGATGGCTTCCTTAAGTTACCATCATAATCAAAATCGCCTGTATGGAAAAGCATGTATCACTTTGTTAGCACGAAAAGTTTCGGCTTCATCTCCGTCTCCAACTCCATAGTATTTAATTCAAAGACAGTCAGGCAGAGATCAACAATACTTCCATTGCACTAGGGTGAGAGATTCGCGGCTTTTGCCGTGACTTGGGCGATTGGAATTGGGATTGTCTTGTGTACGCGTCCAGAAGATTGGCGGCATCGTTCTCGAAAGCGAAGCGAGACCATAGTCAAACATGGCGGTTGACCGTCCTCGAGCTATCGTCTCAGCGAGAAAACAATCTCGGTACGAAGAATTCGCCCCTCGGCGCTCGTCTCAGCATTTTGGCGGACGAGATTGTATCCCAGAAGCGAATAATGATAGCTATCCTCCCAATTTTTATCCTCATCCTCCTGTGTCTTGATTCTCGCCGGTCTTCTCTTGTTTTGGGCCTGCAATTAGATACCTTGGATCGATATCTTTATTCCAAAGAAGTTTAGTATCTATAACTTCCTCGTCCACGCTGCGTTGGAGAGCCATCTGTTGTTATGTGTTCAAAGCACAGCCATGAAGCGAGAAGCCAATCTTCTCTACCGGAGTGTGGCCTCAACTCAGCGCCTCACCGCCATCATGCTCTCAACTACATGTCGAAATAAGTCTACTTGTTTCGAACGTTTTATTTTTGAACCTATATTGGAGGGAAGCACCTTGTGATCTCCAGTGAGATCCTTGCAATTGAGGCGTGGGTCCAATGGCCGAATCATGTAAACAGTGGAGAATGCCGCTGATGGAGAGATGGGTATTAGGAGTTGTCACACCAATGCGAAAGTTCCTTATGTGTCGCGGTCATGGCAACCTTGCTCCCGTGTCTAAGCTTTCTCTGGATGTTTCAGTAAGGTGGTCCGAACAAGAGCGCATATCGGGAAGTTCTCCTTGTGATACTTATATTAGACACGCAACGACAGACTTCAATACTTAAAGCGTTGGGTTTGTGGACCTTAATCAGGCTCCAGTGTATAATTGTGAGAGCTACGAAATCTACAGTGCCGAAATCTTAGAAAGACTTTCGAAAGATTTATCAAACCGATCGCGCGATGCGCACAATTAATTTCTTGCGTTGGGCGATGCTCCTATACGCTTCACCAAACCTCACATCTGCTCAGCAAAGTAAACAAAGACAAAATCTTTTAGGCCATGGCAAAGCTAACAAAACATCGTCTAGCGCCCAACGACATCCTTCAAAGCGGCCCCTACGTAATCCAGCTCTGCGGTGCCAACGCGCAGTACGTAAAGCAGGACCTCGACCTGATCTGGAACGCGCTGCAAGGCGTCATCGCCGATGCCCACTACGGCACATCTAGTCCGGCGTATCGAGCCTTCTTCAAAGACTCCATCTACGACGCCTTCGTCGACGAGATGTTCACGAACATCACTACCGGCGCGTCCATTCAAAAGCTCAACGCCAATACTCCAGCGTCTCCAGCCATCACATGCATAACAGGTCCTGATCTAGTTGTTGAGCACACCGCAAGCGGCAAGAGCGATCTCTGGAGCGTATGCGCAGACAACCCGAATTTTGCGGCGTTCTACCGTTCAGGCACAAATTGGATATTCCTCTGTCCCTTTTTCTTCCAGCTCGTCCAAAGACCGGTTATTGCTCCAGGCCGGACATCAGTCTGTCCCATCGTATCTGGGAACCAATTCCGGGGCAAATGGGGCTTACTGGTGCAAAACCAGATGAATATACTCATGCACGATAGTAAGTTGTTATCGGAGTGACTACTTCCCAATTTGTACCGAGTCTTGAACTGCAGGACATGTTTCTGGGAGCACTCTCCTCAAATTTTTGCTCCAGACATGTCTCATCACTCCGAAACCCGCCTTGAAGAAAATTAACGCTGACTCCTCAATTGGCGGGCAGTCCTGCATTTCTACCTCGGGAACTCGCCGCCACCGGCCACGAATTCGGCGACGGAGGTCAATGATATCAATGCCGCGTTTGAGCTCTCGAGCGTCGACACGATCAGCAATGCGCAGAGTTACGTATTCTATGCTGCTAGTAAGTTTGACCGTCTCGTCAGCGCTGCTACATGTGTGACAACTCAACGGGCGAATGCTGAGATACCGGTGATCATAGTGGTAGCGAACAAGTGCAAAAATTTCCCTACGGCTACGGCTGATGATCCTAAACACTGTAGAGGAAGGTGTTTGAAGCAGCTTGGAGGGCCTGCGTACGACATTGTTGATGTGCAAGGGACGTTGGAATTCAACGGTGTGACGGTGGATCAGAACGCGGTGCCGTAATTCTCTTTACTCTCCAGTGGGAAGTCTCGAGGAGAGCGAGCCCGGATGGGGTACTCGATCCGCACCTGCATAGATTGACACTCCTCAGAAGGCATATTGCGCCGAGAAAAACATGTACTCCAGGATACCATTAGTTGCGTTGAGCGGAATCGTTGATTTGTCTGTATTCTTGATATTTACACCTCTTTGCATTGAATTGGAAAAAAAACCAAAAAGACCACGGCCTGATAAAGCATCGGCTTGGTTTAAAGCTCGGGATTGCGGTCAATACCGTACTTGCGGTAGATCTGCTCATCTAAAGGCTTGAAAGTTCCCAAGGTTTCACACAAGTTGTTCTCTCCTAAGAAAATCTCAGGAATTCGAGCACATCACTCCGCGTTGGCCCCGCGAGATTGAAAGATCCTGGTGTACTTCCCCTGTATTCCAAAATACGAATGCATTTCGCACAAAGCTTCCCCCCGGGATTCAACAAACCCGAAACTGGAGACCGCGCTTGGAAAACCCTTCCCTCGCCGATTTTTCCCTTAATTCTAGTACGAGTACATTCTGGAGATATCAAGGTCGCATCTGCACGGTTTCTTATTTTTGACTTTCAATCGAGGCATATCAAAGTTTCAGACCATGTTGTGAGAGTGATGATCGGGTAGCAGGATGCCTAGACGTTAGTGATGCAGAAGCCTAACCATCGCCAGGAAAACGTAAGTGTTGTCTGGAACCTTGAGCCTGAATGGGTTTCTGAAGTTTGTAAGGGGGCATGGAGAGGCAGATTCGCGGTGGGTATGGATGGCATGTATGAACACCGACCGTTGACCTGCTCGCACATAAATAGTTTTTCTGCAATATGAGTATACAGCAATATATAATATCCTGGGTATCGTCGCAAGCGTCTAGGGAACACGAATGTTTGATCACGACTCTACTCGAAGAGCCAGCTTGACTGGAGGCTATCGGCAAGCGGAGTGGAGGCATGGAAAGGCGCAGAAGGTGGCAATTGCCACCTCGTTGCCACCAATTACCAATAGCTCCGGCAACAAGGTGGAGAACATGGGGATAAATAGGGAGTCCATCCCCATCCATGTTTTCCCTCTAATACTTCGGATTCAGCCAAAAACGCGCTTTTGCCCCGCCCACCTACTCCATAGATTCAGTACAGAAGGAGTGCTTGGCACCTCTGGGCGGCTTCTGGGCCAAAATTTGGCTGGGGCCTGCCAAGGGGCGCCGAGTTTGCCCAAAGAAATGTACATATGTTTATCGTTCAAACGGAGTCGATGCACGATAGCTTTCCAGACCCCGTCTCCTACATTTTCATGAAGATCCTCCCATCAACCTGACCAACCACATTGCAGCTCTAACCCTCTAACTCCGTCTCTCCTAACTGTCTCGCCGGCTTTGCCAGCATCTCTTCCTCCACCTTCCACTTCCTCATCAGTCTCTCATCAGCCGTAATCACGATCGCTCCAACTTCAGGATCAAGCGCATAGCTCCTTGTCGTGGCATTCGACGAGCTAATAAGCGTAGCTCTGGGACCTTCTGCAGCGCCGTTGTCCTTAGGTAGCGTTACCCAGGGCCTCTTAGCATGATATGTCCATCCATTTTCTGCCTCACGATATCACGCTGCCATTAACGGAGCTGGATGTTCTTCTAGCAAGCGGCTTGTAGGAAGCGGAGAGAAGAGTGAATGTATGCTGCTGCCAGCATGCCAGAGATGTTTTAGAGTCGAAGACACAATCAGCGTAGCGGAGAGTCAGAGTTGAGCCTGGAGCTGACATTGGCAGGGAGATAACTAGCTGCTTAGCGCGACTTTCGTATAGGACCGGGGCTTGTTTTCTATCCAGAACAGGAGCCTTCAGTGCAACATGTACTTGGGAAAAGGCAGGCACATCACGATTCACATATCCAAGTATTTTTCTTTGAAAACCCCACGGATCGCTGAATGTCGGTGATCATGCCTCAAAATGAGTCAGAAGCGTAACTGGTCGTCAATCGTCCAGCATCCGGAGGTATTGCCCCTCAAGCAAGAAGCGAAGAAACGTAGTAGTAGATTCACAGAGGCCATTCATAGGTTCAGAAATAGAGACTGAACGGAATGAAAGTCTTCGTTATGGAACACACAGAGTTGAGACCCAGTTTGGAGAGTTTTATCACGTGACTGGCGTGCCATACCGGTAATGGGGGCATGGCAAGGTGCCTGCAGCGATGCTAATGCGCAAATGTGAAACCATCGGAGCGGTAACCAGGTGAAGAAGAGAGTTACTACTGAGCGCCGGACACCACTCATGCATTGCAAATCGATTAATCCATGGCTGAGCCAGAAAATAGACTCCTTCGCAGATTATCGCCATAGCCACCTCGTTTGTGGGAATGAAATTGCTGAACCATGCATCAAAGCTTAATGTTAAGCCGGGCGCTGGCACAGGAATGAATATAATCGTCTGACCAAATGTTGTACTAGAATGAATGATAGGTTCGCTGTCGGGGCGATTCCTTGGCTTAAGCAGTCCGCATTATCTCGGCAAGCTGCAAGTGTCCCCAGCTGCATTGTGTTTTCCTGTAGGTTGTGGAACAGTGGAAGTTGCGAGTCATAATTCGCAAGGCAGACTACATGACGATGAATAATGTACTCGTCAAGGGCAGAAAGTTTAGCTTTGTCGGTAAGGGGCTCCGTTGAGATTCAGTTAGACAAGTGGTCGATTAGGGTACTGGCAGTACGTGTAGACTTGTACCGCGCTTTCGTACCGGGATGTAGAACTCCAGGGGGCAGCTTTTCGCGTCACTGGTGGAGTAGTACAAGTGAGGGCTGCTTGAAACGCAACGCGACTGGTATCCTTCGTCTAGCTTTGGCGTTGAATGTTATCTGCATAGTAAAATTTCTAATGTCCGACCTTTCATGGCAATTTCCATAGACCTGGCAAAGGTCGGGAAAGACAGGACGACCCGAATTCAAAGGTAAGATCATGTATGATTGCCCATGCACATGGCGAGCACGCTCCGCAGCGTTGGATTGCAGTCTAGGATTCGACATGCTCGTCCAGGGGCGTAATATCTCCGTTAAGTAGAGTGGTTTGAGGATCGAGACGGCATTAGCGTTGTCATGCGCTGAGGTGACATGCACGTAGCCCATTGCGGATGGGACGAAGGCTTCCAACTCCTGTGTTTGCAATCATCTGGGAAGTAGTGCTGCCATCTACACGGGGCAAGCTTACTTGAAATCGCCAAGAACGCATCTAGGAAGATACCGCTGTCGATGAAAGTTGGTAGGATGTTTGTTCGGTATTCAAACCTCGTATTCATTGTGGGGAGACTGAGAGCTGTCTTTCGAATGCCAAGCGAGGCAACAGTGTTTGTCATCCAGGAACTTGCAGCCGCCGGTGGAACCGTTGAAGGAGTCTCACCGGTGTTGAGACGACCATCGCAGCTCTGGGAAGGCCTCTTTGATTGCCCCTGAAGATTCACATTTGTGCCACACTGCCCAGCCATTGACGGAAGACCCAGGGCCATGTCATCGGATAGAGGAAACTGTAGAGCTACTGCATGGGGTATCCGCAGACTAACGCAACCCCATAGCATAGTCTGAGAACTGCTCTAGAACTGTTTGTGGTGCAGCTAACTATTTAGCTTCGCATACAGCCAGATTTGCACTTGAAGATTGCCATTGCTAGCCACGGTCTCCAAGTCATCGACTTTTGGACTTTTCGACCACCAAGAGTACCCTGGCAACCGTTCGTCGGGGCATCTCAGAATACTAGGGCTGCTTGTACTGTCCCGTCACCGAAATTACAGAGGGCAGCGATGCAGTAGTCTCAAATAAAGGAGATGTGTCCGTCCGAAGATCTGACTGGAAGGGATCGTAATGGCATTAGCTGCAGACAACTCTTGGCCAATGATGGTTTTCTGTGCTGGCGCGAGCACCGTCTGGGTCTGTCGAGTAGCAAGAGTAAGTAAACCGGTGAACAGTGTGTCCGGTGACTCTTCAGTGTCGATATTGATTGGTCTTCTATACCGGCGAGAGAGCCAAATATGATCAAGTGATCCCAACTGCACAGTTTTGCTGCAGCAATGAGAATAGACTCACCCACTTGCGCGATTGCGATCTTACCTGAAGTGTTAGAGGGTTATATTGTTACTTACCGCGGTACAATTGCTCCGGCCATTAGTGCCGCAACAATAGATATCCATAGCAACATTATACAGGATCCTTGGCCAGAGCATTGCCTAGTTCAACAGGATGCAAGATGGCCCCGTGATAGGGCTTCGCAATGGATGATGTTGTAATATGCCAGCGAAGCCGTAGGAACCTTTCCAGTCAAAGGCCCCTTTTCTGACCTAACAAGAAGGCCGCCTCTGCATAACCACCTAGGCTGCCTTGTTTTTGTTGTATCCTTTCTTCAATGAACAGCATTGTACACTTCAAGAAAGAAGGATATAGAAGTACAAATGAGATGAGATGGTGTAAGTCATGCACAGCAACCTGTGCCTCTGAGCATCGCATGCCATCATGTGTACTGACATGTTTCATTTTCGTCACCTAGAGATCCACAAGCAAACACAACGGCAGTCGACAGCCAGTATTTGCGGCTTGTTACTATCCACGGACGAGACTTCCAGCAATACTCAATCGACAAATCAGTTCACCTTGTTCCTGTCGATGATGTGGGCATATGTCCCACCAGTATAGTGACAAGAGAAACAGCTCACATGTTCGTAGGAAGAAGCGGACCGACTCGAGACTCAAAACCAGGTGCTCAACATTGTCTTCGATGGCAGGTTGATCTTCCCACCTATCAACTCTGTTAAAAGTGTCCTGGACTGTGGATATGGTGCAGCTTCTTGGGCAATTGAAGTGGCTGAGAACAATCCCGATTGCACCGTACGACGTCTCAACCTTGTCGTCATTGATAACTGACCTTCTCCAGGTCATCGGTGTCGATATCTCACCCCACATGAAGCCTGACAATCTCCCAGATAACTTTTGGCCACAGGTATGCTGTCATCAGTTATCTAGCAAGTAGCGCGAGGTTCAATAAGAGAGAGCGAGTATATCGTTTGGGGTCTAGTGCCCACGTCGCCAACATTTGAAGCACACCGTAGCCTTGTAACGGTCAAGCCAGGACTCCGAAACTATCTTATACCCAAGGGACTATAGCCGGACTCATAGATCAAAATCCTCTAATTACCCAGGTCCCACTGACAATTAGCTATTGTGCTTCTCATCAGGAATCTTCCCTCACCACCTGGACACCCTGTCCTCGAAGCTAGGCGCTATTGTACAGCTTTTGGCCCTTCTTTAAAAATGCGAAACCTTGGAGCAACGATAATGACAGCTAGTGTTACGTGGAACAGATGAATATGGCTAACATCTTACATTGTAGCTCGACGACATTAATGAACCCTTCACATTCAACAGAGATAATTTTGATCTAGTACAATCGCGACTCGTAGGCGGTGGTATCAACAGGCCTCGATGGGCAACTTATTTCAGGGATATCAAGAGGTAAGCCACATCGAACCCGGTTTTTGGTCTTCCATAACCAAAGCAAAATCATACGACCACTCTGAGGGAACAGACGCTGACCTCCGGAAGAGTCTTAAAGCCTGGAGGTTGGGTACAGGTTATCGAATGTTATTATATGTGCCAGTCGGACAACGGCTCGATCACCGAATCGCACGCTATCCGGCAGTGGAGTAATGCGTATATGAGATCGCTCGATGGGGTTAAAGATCCGAGAGCCCCTTTGCAATTGCAAAGCATGCTCACAGCTGCTGGATTGGTCAATGTTGAAAGCCAGATGATCCCTTTGCCGCTCTGTGGATGGTCCAACGGTACGTTGAAGCGAGCTCATAAAAAATTGTATACCCATCACGGTTCACAGATGGGTCTTTAGAAATATAGTCCTGCACACTCCAACTGACTAAGACATGTTGTAGATCCCAGACAGCGTATGATTGGGAATGCAAACAAGGATAATGTCCAACAGGCTCTTCGGACTCTAGCTGTCTTCCCATTCACTCGGCGTTTGGGTATGACGATGGAAGAGGTAGATTTGCTTGTGGACCGAGCTCGTGCTGATGCCGCCAATCCAAGTTTAAAGGCATATTTTCCGTTGTAAGTGTTCCTAGCTTTAGGTTAGCTTTTCTCATGGACTCATCATCGAGTAGGTATGTCTGTATTGGTAAGAAAGCAGGTGGATGATCTTGGGACGGAAGATGAAGCGTTCCCATCAGGAGGTGACGCTCGTTGAGAAGCTCGTTGAGAAGGTTGAGGGTGGGTTGTTGAAGCTGGACACTTGAAGGGAGTGGGTGTGTGCAACATGTCCCACATGACGAAACGGCTGACTGTAAGCACTTTCTGAGAAGCATGGTGTCTTCGTATCTTGCTCTCAATTTTCACGCCCAATTCACTTGAGCATTTGGCTTGTACTTGGGTCAGTGACCATACAACATCAACGCACTCTTATATAAATGGCAAGATGCTGCAATTGACGTCATTAGCAATCTGAGACTGACCAAAGGCGACCTGTATGATGTGGTGATGGAGCCTTGGAGGGTGGCTCTCGATGCTGTGAGGGAAGAATAGACAACGAGGAGAAGACAAACGCTGTTTTGGTGGGCGCAATGTTGTGGAAGGAGAGGGTTCCGGCTCCTGGACCTCACGCCAAGAACAACTGCTACTTAATGCCAGCATCTCGTCAATGGAAGTCAAGAGGCGCGGTCATAGCAAGCACGAAGCAATATCATTAATCTTTTGAAGTTAGGTCGGCATGTTCTGAGAGTTGGGCAAGGGGGGTTTTCTTAGGTCTGGAACGGTTTCTGGTTTCTGAATTCTGATCGATTCTCAAAACCCAGCAGAGTGGTACCGAGAAACACAATCAACAAAGCGGTCAAGTATTAACATGCAACATTCTCCTAATTGGTGTGCTAGTGAACTGTGTGTTCTTCGTAAAGACCGTGGTAAGCACTACTAGACTCTGGGTACGAGGTACAAGATGTAGCAAGGATCGACAATGCTATCAACCAGACATTTCCCCTGACAGCAATGTCCTCAAGACCAGAGACTTCGATATCCACTTGTACCCAGACCACCAGAGCTGCGGCTCAGGAGGCCATCTCCCGATGAGGTGCTGATTGCAGATTGCTGGAACGAGACTGGTGCAGCACCTGGACGTTGTACAAGGCAAGGCAGCTCGCTGCGCAGGCAGCCCGACACGCAGTTGGTTGGGTCCGGATGTCAAAGCGTAGTAGACGTGCCTATGGTGACCTGGTCGAATCGTAAGTTCTCACTGGTAGACAGGCCGGGGATGTTGTCCCGCGCATGGATAACTTATCGGGTTGCCCTAACCAGTGCCCGGTAAACCCCCCCTAGACCAGCCTGCAAGCCCTAAAACCACAGGGTACGGAGTAAGAAAAGACATCCTCCGTAAGGCAGTGTCTTAGGGCAACAGCCAAAACGGGCGCTAGATGCATTAAGCGCCATGCCTTATCTAGCCATTTCTCACTTCCATTCTTCCAGCAGTATGCCAAGTACCCCAACCGGCCTTCAGACACGCTCACCATGCCTTCAACCTACAAGAAGGACAAGCCGTGGGATACTGATGACATTGACAAGTGGAAGGTAAGCCGAAGACTATACGAATTCCCTACACAGCGATACTAAACCCCATCCAAAGGTCGATACCTTTACTCCCGAAGACAACGCTGCTGGAACCTTTACCGAGGAGTCCTCCTTTGCAACCCGTATGATATCTCCACTTTCTGACATTCGCAGTGACGAGCCTTCGCGAGTTACTGAGACATGTCTTAGTTTTCCCCAAATACCGCGAAGTCTACCTCAAAGAAGCATGGCCCCTAATAACCCGCTCCCTCCAAAAATACCACATAGCCTGCACCCTCGATCTGCTGGAAGGTAGCATGACTGTGAAAACCACCCGAAAAAGCTACGATCCTGCCTCCATCCTAAACGCCCGCGATCTTATCAAGCTCCTTTCCCGCTCCGTTCCTGCTCCACAAGCCATCAAAATCTTAGAAGACGGCGTAGCATGCGACATTATAAAGATCCGCAATCTCGTTGGCAACAAAGAACGTTTCGTCAAGCGTCGGCAACGGATTCTCGGACCCAATGGCTCGACCCTTAAAGCTCTTGAGCTGCTTACAGGATGCTACATCCTAGTACAAGGCAATACTGTTAGCGCCATGGGATCTTACAAAGGCCTGAAGGAGGTTCGCCGGGTGGTTGAAGACTGCATGGCCAATATACATCCGATATACCACATTAAAGAGCTTATGATCAAGCGCGAATTGATGAAGGATCCCGAACTTGCAACCGAGAACTGGGAGCGCTTCTTGCCTCAATTCAAGAAACGAACCTTGAGCAAGCGAAAGAAACCGCTTAAGGTAACAGACAAAAGCAAGAAGTCCTACACGCCATTCCCGCCTCCCCAAGAGAAGAGTAAGGTCGACCTCCAGATTGAAAGCGGAGAGTACTTCTTGGGTAAACAAGCAAAGGAGCGAGCGACCAAGGAGAGAAGAGAGGAGAGGCAGCGGGAGAAGCAGGTCGAGAAGAAGAAGGCGCGGCAGAAGGAGTTTGTGCCGCCCCAGGAGGAGGCGGATGCTGCGAGGAAAAGGGAGAAGAAGAGGAAAAGGAGGGAAGAGGATGGCAGTGAAGTGAAGAAAAGAAAGAAGAAGAGAGATGTGGAAATGGAGGAGAACTAGAGAGAAGGAAATTCTTGGCGTTTAGTGAGTTGGTGTGTAGCTTAGGAAGACACCTTGGTAAAAATTCTATCTATGATTTGCCTCGACTTCATGTTTGAAAAGAGCTTCACCCCTATCTGATGCCAACATTAGCATTATTGCCGGAATTACAGCGAAAGACTGCTACTACAGATCCCGAAGCTATGTCCTGGATAGTATTATTTTGGCCTGTCAAAAACGGCTCCCGCTTTCTCTTCTTTCCTATCATCTGACCAAGCGAGGACTTCCCCCAAAACTTCACCAAGCTCTGAGAAAGACCGGCGGCGACATGGAAGAATTCCACGAATGCTTTTCCATCTCGGTTTCTTACACCTGTCTTACGAACACCAACCTCTATCCGGATCCTGTTCGCCCTCAGCCCCACCACCCAGAACCCCCAAGCCGTCGTTCAGTCATCCGGCCGATCCAATGAGATATTCCCAAACTTGAGCAAACACATAGTGGCATCATGCAAAATCTTACAAATAGGCTTCGTATTCAGATGTTTCTGATACTTGTCGTCAAGGTGACTTCTGCGTTAACGAGCACTTGCTAGCAAGCAGAAGGTCCGATTATTTCGATCGGTCTATGCTACTTGGGTATATTCTTAGTGTATTGAAGCTTACCGAGTATGCGAGCATGGCCGGTAAATTGGGGACTTGTGAGTTTTCCAAGAAATAGTTTCAGGAGAGCTATTCTGTAACTCGATGTTGTGGGACAAACGACGGGTTGACGAATATGGGCGTAGTCGTGGTGAGTATAGGTAAAAAAGAGGTGATCCAAACCCATGAGCGTTCTTCTCCAATGGCGTCAACTCAAATTAGAAACCAATCAGCAGCAAATCAGGAGAGGCCTAGGGCATCAAGGAACCCACCCACATCTAACCTCCTCCACACACAAGTAGTCTCTCTCATGTCTGCCTCAAGCTTTCCAGATTTTCTAATCCATACACCCTTCTACTCTTCCCTGATGTGACTAGCGCAAGGAACCCCCCATCGTCAAATCCTTTCTGTCAAACCCTTTCTTCGCCATCAAACCCTCCCTCCCGCATGTACCCCAACCGAACTGACATTTCCCCCCTGCATAGCGTCCTCGTCTCCGTGTCCACTTCGAAAAACACCCCACCGTCCTCGAGAATTCAGTGGCCCAATTGAGAAAGGTTTCCGAGCGCGAACACCGTTCGCAGAACAGAACAAACCATAACCTCCTCCTACGAAATAAGGATCAAAAATCCCTGGATACGCTTACGACCTATAAGTCTGCGTTCGCGGATTCGGAGCGTGAGAGACGGGGATGTGAGTGTTTTAGGGGAGATTATAAGCAATATATTAAGTAGTTTCAGGAGAGGTATAAGCGGAGTAAGAGGGCGTTGAAGAGGGTGGAGAGGGAGGTCAGAAGAATGCAGGACAGGTGAATGAAATTTTTGCTCTGCTTAGGGTTAGGGAGAGAAAAGAGGTGGACTGCTTGAATTAAAGGAGCTTTCGGGCGGGGATGAAACATAGGGGCAGGGTGGACAATGGGGGACATGGAGTCTAGGGCGTTGGAAGGATAGGGAGTCGATGGGTGGCAGAAGAGCGGGATTGAGAGTTCTGTGCCTAAGGCCAAAGCACTCTAGCGATAATAGTTGGAAATGGAATAGCAACTCATTAAGGGAACATAAAGAGAGCAATATAAAGATGCTCATTAAGTTAGCTCTTGAACGTAGTTTTAAGAAAGCACGATATATGAAGACAGCTTTCGTAGAATAAAGGGGGCAATGATTTGACATTCTTGCATTTAATTATTCGAATTACCCTAACAGCTTGCGGAATATTTCATTGATGCACATAGATTCTAGAAAGGAGGGGCATGCGGAGGATTCAATGGTCAATACGTTCTTAGGCCAATTGAAGCACCTGGTGAAAGGGAGGTCTGAGGTTCTGTGTTACACACGTGACACGCTAGTAACAACCCTCGTTTTCAAACGCGGGTTATTTCCATTTGCACCGCTTGCCCAAGTGACTTGCTTTGACCATCAGATTCAGCTTGGTAGCTTTGTAATGGGCTGACAACAGAACTTCAGTCGCCTCAGCAATGGCGGATCTTACTCAACGTCCAAGGGTGTTCCTGGACGTGCAATCTGGCCCCGAGCATTTTGGACGTATCGTTGTTGAGCTCTTCGCTGACAAAGCTCCAAAAACCTGCGAGAAGTACTCCAACCCCCTAACCCTAACCTCTGCTCAAAATTACCTTATTTCTAACAATCCATAGCTTCCGTACAATATGCACATCCACCTTTACACCATCTTCCGCTACGAAGCCGCTGACCTACAAGCTCTCCCCCTTCCACCGTATCATCAATGAATTTATGATCCAGGGCGGGGACATTAGTGCTGGTGATGGAACAGGAGGTACAAGCATCTACGGGGGCGAATTTGACGATGAAAATATTGGGTGGAGGGAGATTGATAAGGAAGGGCTGGTGTGCATGGCGAACAGGGGAAAGGCCACGAACAGCAGTCAGTGAGTTTATCTCATCTGTTAGAAAAGTGGCCTTAGAAGCAAAACATGATCCACTAATCACCTCTTCGCGCAGATTTTTCATAACCCTCGCACCGTGCCCCCACCTGAACACCAAACATACCGTCTTCGGCCATGTCATCAGCGGTCTAGACATCCTCCACCGCATGGCCAAAGTCCCCGTCGACAGCAAAGACCGTCCACAAACCGAAATTATCGTTTCCCACTGCGGCGAACTCGAGCGGCGCAAGAAAGCCCCCATTCCCCCCTCCCAACACCAAATCTCGACTCGTGGCCGCAAACACCCCACTCGATCTCCCTCTTCCTCACGCTCTCCCTCCCCTCATCACCACCACACCAAAACCGCTCTACCCTCGTCCCGGCCCCCTCGTCGTAAAAGTGATTTCGCTCTTGACGAAACCCGCCGCGGTCGTACACTGACTCGCTCTCCGTCTCCTCATGCTCTCTCACCCTCGCCTCCTCGAAAGCGCCGCAAGCGCAGTCTACCGCCTTCGCGCTCGCGATCAAGACATAGTCGGAGCCCGCATTTGAGGAGGAGGCATACGAAGAGTAGATCTAGGAGTCTGGGAAGGGGGAGGAGGGGAAGGGATGAGGGGGGAGGAAGGCGTGAGGCGGATGCAACGAATGTGAGATACAACGGGCGGCATGACGGGTATGAAAGAGGATTTCGAGGTGCAGAATATTGGGGCAGAGACGAGAGAGATGGATTCAACGGGCACGGCGGGGACGGAAGGTTCGATGATCTGGGGGATTTGGGGGGCAGTGTGAAATTCAAGGGTCGAGGGAGTATGAAATACCGAGAGAAGAAGTGGTAGTAAGACTTGATGACACGAAAGCTTGGTGGATGCTAATGTTGGGGACAAGAAGGGGAGCATTGATTTCAAAAGCGATGATACCCAATGGCGTTGGGGACAGCTCTATTCCTTTGGTAGCTATCCGCAAATGTCAACGATTTAGCGACTATTGGTACTCCGATCCAGTACACATACTTGCAAGGGCTAGCTATATCCGTTATCCAGAAAGTTCCCTTTCTAAATATTAAAGGACCACCCGTACCAGCGGGGGGCTGTCGTGGTTGACACTTTACCTCCAGAGGCATCGAATATCCACAACCTCAAGGCAACCCCCACCCACCATTTCCAGACAGACGCGCCCTCGTCCCATCATCATCAACCCCAATCCTCCCCCCCCTCCCCCGCCACGCAATCCCATACCTTCGGAGCGCGAGCGGGTAGGCGATGTGGCGGGGGTTTTGCGGAGGTCGAGGTGGTGAGAGAGGGAGTGGGGGGGGGAAGAAGGGAAAGGGGGGAGGTCTGTTGTAAAGTATATATATATATATACATTATATACACCCCGAACTTAGGATTAGGGATTGCCGTTTCCGTCCAGGAAAGGGGGCAAGGCCGCTTTAGAGGGAGCAGTGAGGGGGGAGCGGCGAGGGAGCCATGGGGGGAGCACGGGGGAGCAATATAGGGTAGTGCAGGCCGCTGCAGTGTTGAGGACACCAGATGGCCGAGACTGATGCCAAGAGCTCTATTTCGTATGTAGCCTTATGTCGTTTGCTCGAGTGAGGGGTAAACAGGTCGAGATGCCATCCATCAATGTTCGCGTTGTCTCAAATCATTTGATGGATGTTTCTGACCAGACAGCACGACGTCGACACTTCTTTGCGATGAGTATGTGGATTACCTACAGCTGTAAAGCAAAGCCGCGATGTTTGAGACTATATGAATGTTGAGATAGTTTCTAATGTCACCGGCCAGCCTAGAGCGCATCAATAGGGGTGTAAATGGATAAGAGAAACTATCTAAGGAGAGAAGTAGTAGTATCCCTTTGGCTGCTGTTAGGATTCGGTTAATTTTTAAGGTTAACCCTAACCAGATTCGGTAAGGTTCCGTCAAAAAGGTTATTTTTTGTAAATAGAAACAATGTCAACAAAGCCCCCTATTGTTCTGACCCACCTCGATAATGCCTTCCTGCGACGTAGTACCTGATTCAACTGATTTAGGAACTGACCGTCCTATTCTGCGTCCTATCACTGATATAGGCGATCGGTTTGAGCCTATTCAGATGCCTTCAAACGTCAGTTGGGTCAATATACCTACGCATACAACCGTCGATGTAGATCAGGAGGACACAAGGCCTTGTACGAGTTCTTGATTGAAATCAGCGTTATCAATGCCTATAAACTCTCTTTGCATTCAGAGGTTTCGAAGGAGGCTAAATACACTGTTCATAGCGAGTTCAGAACGCCTAAGAGGCGAAGGATTCTCAGAGAAATCACACCAAATTTGGGTGGTAACAAGCGGGGAAAGCGTACTACTTTTGGCTGCGATACTTGCGATATCCCCATATGCAAAGACGGTCCTTGTTGGGCTGCCTATCACAATAGCATCAATAAAATGGGTTCAGAATGATAGTTCTATTGTTTCTATTGTTCCTATTGGTAGAATAAGCGAATACGCTAATTAATCCACCCGACAGCAGCCAAAGGGATACACGAAATGACTGTGGAAGTAGGAGCGCCAAGCCTCAGCGGGTGCACTACTCGTAAACCCAATCCGTAACCCCCATGCCAGGGCGGTAACATTCGCACCCTACTCGGGGAGTAAGGGGAAGCATGGGGAAGCACGGGGAAGCACCGTGGCTCAGTACAGGAGCACAGGACAAGGAAGCCCGCTCTCAGCAATCTCCGAATACCTGCAGTATCGTTCTAATCAGAAGTCTTCCGTATGCTCCGGGATAGGCAGCTCATGCCTCTTTACCGAATTCCTGCTCCTTCCAATTACCCATTTTCCTCGGCTCCTTTACCGTCGTCGTCGAGATCCTCTGACACCGCATCCACACTATGCCCCCTGCCTACCTCTACCACGCGGCGTTCCTCCAAAAACCCAATCAGTCGCTCCAACATCTTCCCCGAATACCAATGCCCTTGGCCCTCCTCCTCCATCCATTCGGTCCCCGTGCCGAGTGCTCGTAGACAATCCCGCCCTTGCATACCCACATCAATAGGGACTTTCTCGTCGAGAGAGCCATGGGCGAGGAAGACTGGTGTCTGTTGGGGGGGAGCGGTGGGGTGGGATGAGGATGAGGAGGATGGAGGAGGGGGAAGACACGGAGGGAAATCGAGTTCATCTTCAAGGAACTTGATGCCTCGTAACGCAGGCGTATTAACGTCAACTGGGCCCCCCTTCTCAATATTTCCACCACCATCGCTATCATCATCATCATCATCTTCTTCTTCTTCCTCTTCTTCTTTTTCTTCTTCTCCGCCAAAAGATATCTCATCCCCATCCCCAGATCGCTCCTCCAACACCTCCATCAACCTCCCCGCCAGCGGCAACCACCCACACAGCCCCACCACCGCCCCCAAAGCCTCGCCCCGCCACAACAACCCCGCCACCAGCGCAGCCGCGCACCCTTGACTCAACCCCCCCAACACCACATTCCTCCCCCCCACCTCTCGGACTTCCCTCTCCAGCAGCCGATGCAGCATGAGGCTCGTCTCTCTCAACCCGGGATACATCGCTTCTTCCCGCTTTGTCGCTGTTTCGAGGGTGAGCGGAGTGTAGTAGTCGAACCATTGGGTGATGACACTGCGTTTGAAGGAGAGGGCGCGGCGCTTGGAGGCGGTGGGGAAGATGAACTTGGTGTGTGGGAGGTGTTGCTGGAATGGGTGTTTGGAGGATGAAGAGGGGAACGGGGAAGGGAGAATGGTGGCGAGGAGCGGGGGCGCGAAGGAGGAGGCGTTGGAGCCTCGGCCGTGGAGGAGGATGAGGGTTTGTTTGTGGGGTGGACGGAGAGGCTCGACGATTAGCGCGTCTGGGTAGGTGGAGGATTTCTTTTTGTTGTTGTGGGAAGGGGTGGTGGAGGATGCCATGGCTGATTGGCAGGTAGAGAGGTGTGGTGTGAGAAAGTGCTAGAGCTATGTCATGTCTCGGTGAGCTCGCTGTCTTTACCTGTGGTGGGTTTCCTTTTGGTTGAAATGATACGTTTTGGGTTGGATCGGGTAGAGAGAGATGCATAAGGTAGTCACCGAAGACGGCACGGAAGGGCCCGATTCCCTCGAAGACGCTGCAAAGCCGGAAGTAAAATACGATTATAAGTTTACCGCTGGGAAGCGCACCAAAAGCTTCGGCATCAAAGACACCGACCACATTGGCACCATCGACGCCTCGGATAGACGGAAAGTGATAGACGCTTCCAAAGCGATCGCGCCTCAACATTGCCAGATGTACGTAGTGGCATTGGTGGCGAAACTGGAGTCGAAGGCTCTTGTTCGCTCTGGAGCGACCGAAAGGTTGAAGCCCAGGGTCCGCATGTCCGAAGCGGCGACACAGTTCCGTCGTTTGCATCGTGTGCCCTCGCCTTGCCGAGAATGGACGGAAGAGAAGAACGATGCCTTCTACGCCTAGGCAAAGAAGTCATGTCAGCCACAGAATCTATTCATGTATGCCATCGTCTCGCGGGGTGAATACGCTCTCTGGGCGACACACGTGACTGCGTTGAATGTATGGAGAGTCTGAGGGATGTGGACGCGAACGTTGTTGGTTTTGCTGATTGACTTTTGGACGCGGTCGATTCGACAACTTGGTCACTCGTTTCAAGTATGGTTTGGCTTTCTGTCTTGAGCACTGCCTTCTATCCACTCAGAGGCAAATAGGTATAGTGATCGAATGCAGATATAACGATAAAAATTGCTTTGTTCCCGTGACTCTTCATCAAAGGAGCCTCCAGCCCATCTTAGTCTACGAGCAGCCATCAAAAATGATCCCACAAACGCCTCATGTAGGTCAACTCCTCCGGATACGATTCTAAAACTGCATCAAACGCCACCTCCCTTTCCAAAGGAGATTCCGAATCAGCCCAGGACACCGCACTACAGTATTCCCAGTACTCGGGGAAAAACCCGGCAAGCTCCCAGTCCACAATTGCGCACACATTATCACCCTTTACCATGACATTTCGCGTCACAATATCGTTATGCGTTAACAAAATTCTGTAACCTTTTCCCTTACTCACCTCACTTGAAAAGTGCTCCATGATCTTTTTCTTCGAATCTTTCCCTTTCGACTCAAGAACCATTATCAGCCTCTCGTGGAAAGCGTCCACACCGTCAAACGGCCCCACCATCCCGGGTTCATCGTCGTCGTCGAAGAATTGGTCCTGCACCCGTCCACCGTCCACCGTCCCTATATTTTGCGCCTCTATCGATCTGAGCTGCCCAACATACCCCTTCAATTGTCCAATCACCCTCTCTTTCTCCTCACCAGAATAAGCACTCCACGCTTCATCCAGCGTCTTTCCCTCAATGTACTCCATGATGATGCAGGGATAGCCAGTCTCGGGGTGGATATAGCTCTCAAACATTTCTGGGACCGGTATGGAGGTATGTTGACGCACGTAGCGTAGAGTAGCGGCTTCAGACATGTTGACCCCGTCACCAGTCTTTGCTATTGTAGAAGCGTTGAGACGGTAAACCTGCGCTGCAGAGGAAGGATCGAGGCGGTTGGATTTTGTGATCAAGGAACGGGGGATAGGCTGCCCGGGCACGTAATGAAGGGGGTCTCCCTCCGTCCGTGGAGGGAGGAGGCTGAGATGTCATTATCGAGAAATTGTCGCTGTTGAATTAGGTAGCAGAGAAAGTGTAGGGTGAATAAAGGAGGCTCTGAGTCAGCGGGCTGTGTTAAGCAGATGTATTCCACCCCGTGTGCATGCACATCTTACATTCGAAACAAATCGTATCAAGAAATTTAAAGAGCCAGATAGGATACCATGGAAGCAACAATGAACAATTTATGAAGCTATTATGGGAATGGTGCTACATATCTGCAATAAAAATAGTCTTATAAGGCTTAGCGCTGGTCGGTTGAGCAGGGTGATCGGTTGAGGGGTGAACTCTTCTATAACCCGCGCATATCTTTATGAATCCGTGCAATTTAATACTACACTTGCACATGTCTGTACATAATTAACAAGAAGTAGTGCAGAGCAATTTCCATCGAAAATGACGACCCCCATCGTTCAATTCGAGCTGAATTGACCCTCTCGTTTAAACTTGCAAGAACTCGACCGTCGGTGCAAACGGCAAGAGAATAGGAAGTGGCTGAGGGGGAGCAACGAGAGAGCAACGAGAGAGCAACGAGGGAGCATGGAGGGAGCACGGGGGAGAGCACGAGCGAGCAGCGAGGGAGCATGGGGAGCAGTGAGGGAGCAGATGGACAAAATAGGCCTTGGCGGGGGAGCAAAGCGGCGAGGCCTGAGTCAGCAACTGATCACGTGTTAGCCTGGGTTCGGGGAAACTATATATATACAATATATACACCCCGAACTTAGGATTGCGGGTTGTCGTTTTCGATCGGGAAAGGGAGCAGTGAGGGAGCAGAGAAGAGCACCAAGGGAGCAGCGAGGGAGCACGAGGGAGCACGAGGGAGCGTCGAGTGAGCAGCAGGGGAGCAGCAAGTGAGCAAAGGGGCGCAGCATAAAGGAGCCTGAGCTGATGGCCTGGTAGCCGGCTATAGCTGCCTCACGTTTAATGTTCGTCAGTACTTAGGTGACGGTTGCCTTGCACAGCCACCTGCTGCGCGAACTCGAAAAATTGCGTAGACGGAGAGTGGAGAGTTGCAAGCCTGAACCACTAAATGTGTTCTGCATGAGCAGTTCTACTTTCATTTAGATGAAAAGCTGCAGCCACTGATTTCAAAAGAAGATCTGAGAGTCAGCAGGCAAGCTCCCCAAACACGCTTGATTCGTCCATGTCGAAAACGAATAGGATTATGGGTACCTCAGTCCAGATGGCTAAATTTGGCGTGACTAGGTGACTAGTGCCATTAGGCTGTAGGGAGGGCAAATCCTGCAATAACTATCATGGAAGCCCTCTTGTTCCTACTGAGGAGCTATGGGCAACTAGGGCACATTCTTGGTTAGTATTTGAAACTTCCCTGGTATAACGCCAGGTGATAACAGTACTTACCATGAAACGGCTGAACAACTCAAACTCCATGCGCTCCGCAGCCTTTGGGCCCTCCTGAATTTCACCCATAATATTCGAGCCAGGAGGGAAATCGTTTTCGAAGATTGGCTCTCCAGCACCCTTCATATTCGCAAGTACAGCTTGTCGAAAATGCCATCGAAGAAGTTCATCAGATGGTCTATCGGAATTATTGCGAAACTGCGCATATTCGCCTGCGATATTATTTCCATAACGCCGAAAACAAACGATTTTGTGATTATCCTATGATTATTAGTAGCTGACTGAAAGTTTGAAGGAAGGCGTAGATAGTTATACGTCAGGATTGATTGAAAGGTCATAATTATCAAAGAGCCCGTGAATATCTGCTCTTAATAATAATCCGTTTTGCTTTGAATTAATTGTCTCCCCGTTAACAGCCGGAATAGTGATCCAACGAGCAAAATTATGCTGGACCCAGTGATCTTCGTAGGCGAGAGGAAAGACGTGTGCAGCTTCGAATCCCGTCCAATGATCTTGATCAATACCCAGTGCTTCTTGACCTGTAATGATACATCTGCCATCTCGTCTGCGAACTTCGTTGCGGAATGACTGAAGACGTGTGGCTGTAGATAATGAAATCGTACGGGTGAGAATAGGTTCATTGCTGACGGTGAAGGACCCTACAGAGTATAAATCAATAGCTCCTATCAGGATCAGAGTCAGAGGTTTACCAGTGATATAGTATTTTCCCTGAGGCAGTGGGTCTTTGTTTCTTTCAAGTATAGCAGAGTCCTCATATTCTATAGAGAAGGAGGACTGAAAGAGTAGGAAAATTCCCACCATCGAATAGAGATTGGACTTTGTTATACCGTTGGTCAGGATCAGACCACCGAGTAGTGTTACCCGATCTTTGGCATCGTATATGTGGACATTACGTCCTGATGATCTATCAGCGGCCATGATGAGATGGTCGAAGTGCATCTACTTGCTGAAATACTGTAAATAAGAAATAAGCTACATGTTACGGTAAGCTTCGCTTATTACGCAAGTTTTCGGTCCAGTAATCTACTTCCCGTTAGGGGGGATGATACATAGCGCGCCAAGAAAGACTAATTAAATTTCGCTGTTTATATACAGGCCTTCCAGAAGCTTGTTTCCCATCAGCTTTTATAACAGTCTCGCAGCGAACCATGCATTAAATCGATTTGTTCTTGTAGGAAGCTATTTGGTACAGCATCCCATGCCACCTTATCAGCACGTCGCAATTGGTCGTAATTGAGCTTGCTTGGATAGTGATCGTCAATCCAATCCTTCATCCAATCCCATTCCTTTTCAATAGGATCCAAATCGGGCGAATAAGCAGGCCATTGAATCAGCCGAATTCCTTGTTCCAAAAGCTCATCACTTTTATAAGCAGTGGAATGCCCTGACGCATGACCTTGCATCAGTGCGATTTCGGGATGTAGGCGGATCCAGCCATGAATTAGGGGAAATATTCGCTCGCAAAAGGTATCTTTGTTGATCGTTCCCTAAAGAAGTCAGAGAAATCATTGTTTTTTGTATGTAAATAAGGCCAATTACCCATGCTTTCTCCTAAAACAAACAGGGACCTTTGCCCAAGCCGAACATTCATCCAATTTTGTGAGCTTCCTTTGTTTCAACACAATCAGGACGGTATTCTTCGCCAACTTTTCGTGTAACATAGACCTTTGTATGTTTCACAGCTATTATTCATGTTTCATCAGTCCATAATACCAAATTCCGCTGCTCGCGGGTCCAATTGAGGTGTTCATAGGCCCAAGCCAATCGAGCTTGGCGCTTTCCTTCAGAGATAGGGGGCTTTTTCCGAGCGACTCTCTGGGCATAGCTTACTAAAGTATTAGTAAATAGCGGAGATATTGAGTAGGATTCTCTTACCTTCTTTTGCTAGAGGTCGCGGCATCACGCTTTCTAAAACATCCCATTCAAGCTCTGAGGCAACGTCGATATACCGCAGGCGACGCGTACGAGCATCAGATATAACATACTGAACAAGACCGCTTCGACGTGGTGTATCAATCCAAGATTTCCGGCCGCTTCGGTGCTTTTGGAGGGTCAATTGGTGGTGGAGGGCGTAATATACTTGATTCGGTGCTAGGGACAGTTTCTTTGCATTTGATCTAGGGGTCCAATGTGCCATTTTAGCCAGCGATTGTATACGGATATGCTCATCGCGCGTTGCATCAGGGTGTTTACTGCGTTTCTTAGGGGTGGATAGTGGGGTAGTGAGCGCTGCTAACGGGGCTGTTTGGGAGCTGTGGTTTTCGGAAGCAGATGTGAGCAAAGGGGCATGGCCATTGTCAGAGTCAAAGATCGGAAGTGGCTGTGTTTAGGCAGCAACTTTGGCTACAACTTTGACCACGTCCACTAGGCAATTGTAGCCGAAATACGCGCTTTCCCTGCTTTCTTCGTGCTCCCCCCAGCTCCCTTTGCTGAACGGAAACGGCAACCACCGATACGTTCAATGTATATATATATATATATATACACCCCGAACTTAGGATTAGCAATTGCCGTTTCGGTCTAGGAAAGGGAGCAGGGCTGCTTTAGAGGGAGCAGCGAAGGAGCAAGGAGCGCAGCAAGGAGCGCAGCAAGGGAGCAGAGGAGAGCACAGGGGAGCACGAGGGAGCAGAAGCACTGATTGGGCCTTAGTGCGAAAGCAATGCGGCTATATCGTAATCAGCAGATGATCACGTGTTATTTGAAACTCGAGCATACTATATGTATATACATACAATCCCACCCATTCCATTCTGGTGATCTTACGACCCTGCATAGATTCCGCACTCATCTAAGCGGCCAGACAGGGGCAGGCCGGGAGAAGGCACGCAATTCAACGGAGCCCTAGCCCCTAGTCATGTCCACACATAAAGCTGTTCAAAGTGTCAAGTGTTTCAGGCATGGCAGGTTGAGTCTATTGTTCTAGTAACATTTAAAGGCCTAAGAATGGAAAGAAAACGACACCAAAATCTGTCTTCAAATCTGCAGGAATGGGGGGGGATTGTGTGGATTGATTTGAGCTGTTTATCCCAGAAACGCGGATCTATGTGATTCATAAACGATGTCTAAGACGACTTGAATTCGTTTTCACCTGTAGGGACGCCAAAAACATTGGTCTAGACTGACCCGTTGGAGAAGTTCAAGGATTGCCAAGAGTCTGCGAGATCAGTCCAACATTGTTTGCAATGATTGCATCGAGGCCTTCTTGTGCTTGCGCCTAAGATCATTTAATATCAGCGGCAAATCTCTTGATGCTTTTAAAACAGTTTTGGGGAGCTTTAGGTCAGGGCTTACATTTGCATTCTTCGGGTCGTCATTCAGTCCGCCCCACGATATGCACACAAGCCCAGAGCCCTTGACAAACCCAACAAGCCCAGGGCTCATCACCAGTGGTTCTGACCGCGATATGACTCCCGGCAAGCTCCAGCTCTTTGCGAAATGAATTGCTTCCTGCAGACTACTCGCTCGGGCATCGGCAGACGGGATATGTCCCGACTCGGTGAGGAAGTGGACTGGATAGGAATTTTGTTTGGCAGAGAGGAGGATGCATATCTCTGGACTGAAAGATGAAAAGAAGATGGTACGGTTCCCGCCTAGCTTGTAGACTTTACCAAGGATGGTATCGACAAGGGTATTTAGCTCAATGGCGTAGGTGTCCATCCCCCAATCGTGGGCTTCGAAGAGCATTGGATATTCTGGAAGAGAGGGAGGTTAGTTTGTAGCATATTTGGCACGACTTCGGGGAGTAATCACTAATCTCAATATCAAAATTGACGGACTCCGGCAATTGGATGAGTAGCTCTTCCAAAGTCATGAAAGAGGCTTGGATGTAGTCGCTCCGTGTATTGCCTTTGACTTGCTTAGATCCTTTGGAATTTTGGAGCTTGAACTCAAAGGTATGCTTCATTCGCTCGGCGAGATCCTTGGCCCTAGAATCTTCGTAGACGCTTAGGGAGAGGGAGCGCTGTCTACGACTTGGACTGGAGATGCCTCCTGATCTTTCCAGGTACCTCATTTCAGCCATGGATGGTAAGTCAGAGTAAGTTGATTGCGCTTTGCTGATGCACATGAACTAGAGGAATGAGGTTACGGAGACGCTTGATATACGAGAATCCAATAACTGACCTGCTCGAAGCTAAGAGTATGCAATGGTGCGTCTATGCCTGTCTCACTCATGAGAAAGTCATGATACGCGATAGGTATGAGGTCCTTTGTGAGCTGGATATCTTTGATTGATCAGCATAGATGTGGTTATTCTCGTAGGGTTGTGTACCGAACTATGAGTAGATTAGTACCTGGCAAGACGCTCGCGAAGGCTTTTCTTACTTCAATATATGAGGCGCCCAAATCCACGGCAGAGAGGAATGACTTGTTCCATATCAGCTGCTCTCCGGACTTGAAGTGCTAGTCTCAGTGCGTACCTGTAGTGTATTTTCTCCTATCTGGAGTTGCTTGCGAGTAGGGTCATTCTGACCAGTTCCTGGAGACTGTTCAGCAAATCGAGATGGCTACCACCAGGCTGAAGGTACCTCTATGGCCGATAATAATTGGATTTGTACCCTTCCCCATCTCAAGTGTTGCTTTGGATGTAGAAAGTGGGTTTGGGAACGGCGTGACCACCAAGAAGTAGAATGTCAGACTGCCCATGTATTTGAGAGTCTCCTTCTGGAGTATCGGTATGGTGAAGTCTCTTATCAAACTTTCTCGCTTTAGACCCAACCCTTGCTTGAGGCTTCCCAAAAGCGCGACCGCACTACCAATCACCATATTTCCCTCAAGACCGACGGCAGTTGCAGGGAAGATATTGAATACAAGCTTGAAGTTGCTAGGGTCCTTGGTGAGGAAACGCCACGGTTTGTTGGCCATATCCTCAATGACTGGCAATTGGATGACAGAGCTTGTTTCGTCTTCGCCAAGAGCACGGATCTCGACAACAAAATCTGCCGCAAGCTGTGGTGTATAAGTAGCAGGAGATACGTAGGGACTAAGATCCACTGCTAGAACATGCTTATATGAGTCCAGTGCGCCTAAATTCACAAGTATTTGGCTTTCCCCAATAGGAATGGATTGGCCATGTGTGCAGGGCAATTGAAGTGATGAAGCTGCGCCTTTCTTACCAATCTGTTTGGGCTGAGTCGAGTACAAGCCTGTGGTTTTCAGGTCGGCCTGGTGCTCGGTGTTGACTGATAAAGCAGTGCTTGAAATATTCTCTATCAGTGTTTTTGCCAATACCAAATAGCCCCTAAACGATGCATGGTCTTTGGCAGTCCAACCAAATATATCGTGCGGTCCTGAGTTAGCTTCAGCCTGGAGTAGTAGTTCCATGATCTGTAGATTCCCAATGACACAAGCCATAATCAAGGGTGTCCGCCCGTACGTGTTCTCAGCTATGTCAAGATCGAGCTTCTTGTGACTGGCAGAAGCTTCGAGGAGGATTTTGACGTAATCCTGGTTGCCGGTCCGTACTGCTATGTAAAGAGCGGCCTCTCCGTTGCTATCTCTGTAATCAAGATCGATAGTGCTTTTGGCTAGAAGCTGGAAAATTTTAATATGGTCTGATTTAATAGCAATGATCAGAAGGGACCCAGGCACTACGTTCGTGTTGTCAACATCCGTCGCCAACTTCAAAGCCCTTTTTGACTCCATATCCTCCAGTAGCATGCTTGTAACCGCTGTATTGCCGCTGAATACCGCAAGATGTAACGGCGTAAGGCCCTCAGTATCCTGTATGAGTGCGGGGCTAGGGCTTGCGGAGCGTTGAAACATGTGTTTCAGAATCCCTTGACAAATAATCGGCAGGCCATAATCCACGGCATGATGCAGAGGTATACGGCCAAGAGAGTCTACCTGACTGAATACACGCTCGTGGCCAGGATTCACTCGGTCTATAATGTAGGTCAATATATGCAGAGAATCTTTGTCTATGCTGTCCAATATTGCGGGTTCTTCACGGCTCCATCGACCTTTCGCCTTCAATCTCCTACCTATTTTGCTTATCAGCCAATGGAGGCTTTGGTCGCCATCTTGCAGCGACCCCCCTTGAGATAGAAGGCTGTTCACACATTTCCGAGACACGCATAATACGGAGCATTGTAGTAAAGCAGGCAACAGTCCTGGAAACTGTTCGCCTGATTTTGGATCACTGGAGGCGTACACGCCAAGTAGCTGGTTCAGGGCGACAGAGTCATCGCGGCGAATGGCCTGATAGAGAGCACTGGAAGAAAGCAATAGGGGATCCAACTGAGTACAAAAGTTCTGCAAGAATGTTGACTCTGCGGTTGAGTCGGAGCGAGGTAGAAGAAGTCCGCGCCTGAATTTGGCAATTAAACTGTTTAGTTCTTGGAGACGTTTGAGACACCGTGCTTGCTTTGTCACCATCAATTGAGATCCATTTGGCAATTCCACTTCAGGACTTCCGGGACTACCCAGTTGGAATTTACGCAGCTTGGCAATGATCCGAGAGTTGACGACTCCATACCATTGCAACTCCTTCAGCGCATCGCGCAGCTCAGTGAATGCTGCTGTAAGATCTTCCAGCTCATGATTTGCTATTCTATTCAGCTGAATGTGTTCTGCAAGTCCCGGAGACGTGCCGTAATGATTGGAAAGCGCTGTCGCTCTTTGCCCAACGATGGCCAGCCTGAAGTCATAAAACTCTTCAATTCTGTTGAGATCATGCCCTAGGCTGGATATAAACTCTACTCCAATGTCAGGTCTTAGGTCACCGAGCTTCTGTCGCGTCGCAAACCTGTAAAATCTGCATCCTCGCCGTGCTCATGCGTGTGCATGGAAGCGAGCTTGTAGAGCTGCTTCAGACGATTGTAGTTAATGTAGAAGGGTGCCCAATGTGGCACTTGATTTTTGTGAAGATTCCCACCGAATTTCATCGTAAGAACCTATTGTTTAACAAACATACACATTACCTATTCTACAGTAAGTGGCATGCACTTGAGCTACAAGTGGAACATACCTTGAGCAATGTTCGGGAAACAGGCCACTGAAATACAACTATGGGCGCCAAGCGAGTAAAGCGGCTGGTGGTTTGGAGCGCTCTGCGATATGTAGCCAGGCGTGAAGTTTGTGAAGCCAGTGAGATCGTTTTGTGAATGCCTTTTCGACCTCATTTCCATTGCTTGCTGAATCTGGTTAGCTTTTCTCTCAGCCACAGCTTTGGAATGAATGCGCCGAGGGCTGTCCTATGATAACTCCTTACGAGACTACATATCTCAAGACTCTTTTGCTGTAGTCGAGCTTGGTTAAAAGATCTCAAAGGTTTTGGGAAAAGGGTCAAATTCTGGGACAGTAGAATTTAGAGCAAGAGCAAGAAGGTCGAATCTCGGTATGGGATCAGTTTGTAGCGAAATTTGTCAACTTATCCTATGCACTTGTAAAGATGGGTTATCAATAAAAATTTTATGTAAGGCCCAAACCGTGAGCTGGGTCAGTACATTACTCCTTCTTACTCTTTTCCGCCTCCTCAGGGGAGAGTGTATCGTTGGAGGAATCTGCTGCCGTCGAGACAACATGGAAAGAGAAGTCAACTTCACCAACCAAAGAATTCACATTCCTACAACAAGTCAGTAAAGTTTCACAAGTTTAAGCAAAACGCTGCGTACTCGATAAGCTTGCTTAAATCATCACTGATCAACTTGCTTGCTACTCTGCAACACAGCAAAAGCGGCATACCCAGGCTCTGCAATGTGACCGATACTCAAGATATCGGCGTCCAGCGCCTCAACCTGTTCCGTTAGCTTGTACCGTTGTGGCGCCTTCAAGTATGGTGGAAGAGGGTGTACATTTAGTACGGAAGCGGAGAGGAGAGAAAGCATGGAAGTTATTTCATGAGAGGTGACATTAACTGTTTTTAGAAGGCGGCTTAAGATGTGAACCCAGGATTCAGCCACAAACACGCCCGTCTGATCCCACATGTCCTTGCTAACGCCCTTATTCTACTTTTCCTCCAGGTACGTGATCCACTACTCCAGCCAGGGCGTGCTGGGCGAGGTCCACAAGATTGACGGAGGCTGGAGCAGGAGACGCCAGTATTCGATTGCGGTGTCGAGGGGGAGAGATTTCTGGCCTGGGGTGCGGGCGATGAGAAAGTTGTGTTTGTAAACGCGTTTGAATTAGGTGGGGTCGGAGGTGAGGAGGGTGCGGAGGCGGGAGATGATACTTTGCTGTTTGGGGATGGTGTCGGCGCTGAACAGAGCTTTGTCAGTGGCGTCTTGATTGAAAGACGGGTCTTGAAAGGGCAAGAACGTACTGATTTGCTCTCCACCCTTCGACGAAACCTTCTCCCGTGAATGCGCCCATGGAGGGCGCAGAGAGTTCGGTGAGGACAGCAAGAACAATGACTTCGTCCAACTTCACTCCGAGGTCGTTTAAATATTTTATGGAGCCTTCGATTCCGATGGCGTCAGGCTCGTTTGCTGGATTATCTGCACGTATCCTCTCAGCTTATGCCGCAACCCTAAGTAGAAGTCTCTAACCCACCTCTGTATTCATCGAATAGTTTGTTGAGTGATGATGACGATCCTGATCCACTTGGTGGTGCATTTGAGCCTTGAAAGAATCTAGAAGACCGTTCATTAGCGCGAGGTCTTATTAGTCGCCGCTCTGCCATTTAAACAGAAAAAGATTTGCGTTGCGCCAAGGCTTCTTTGTGGAAGCGCTCTATGGCATCTTTGGGAGAGATGCCACGTTCTGGCCATGGATGGATACCTCGTCCAGTGCGCTTCGCTTCCTTGTCACCCTTGGAAGGATTCCTGGCCAGAGCACTAGTAGACGTACGTTTTCGTGCATTTTCTCGGCCAGGTGTTGAGCCACGTTTGGATCTCGAATTATCTGCCATTCTAGCCTCTATTCTGCGGTACACATCGGAAACTTTGGTCTGGTCAGTCTGCTCTTTGATCATTGACTTCAGCCGTAACTCTTCAGAATTGTCCCCAGAGTTATGAGCCGAATAACTTTCTCGGATCATAGCAGATCCGCCGTCCATTGTGATATGCGGTTCTATGCTCGGTATGACGTTGTCACCAGGACCTGTTATTTGATCATTTTGGCGGTCAGCAGAACCACAAGATGTATGCGATGTCCCTCGGCCCAGAGGTGATGGTGATGCCAGAATACCCTTTCTCTTTCCAGACAAGCCGGATAAGTCTGCAGCTTCCGATGTACTCGAATTTAGGCGAGGGGTTGCTTTATGTCCTGCATCCGGTGCTTGACCGCTAACACTTGAGAACTCTTGGCGAAATCGGGCATTCTCGTAATTCAGTCGCATTTGCTCTTCAAGGAGATGCCCCAAGCCTTCCGTAGCCATTTTACCTGGATCACCGCTGGACAAGGGCCCCGCCACCTCGTTTGGCTGCATTTTGTCTTTTATAAGTTCAAGTGCATGAGCGGTAAGTTGAAAGATTTGCGCTTGATCCGGCGTTTCAGCTCCACCTCCACGCTGAAAAGTGTCTAGGGCGTTCCTGTCATTCGTCATCGCTAGAAGTTTGGCGACCAGAGCTCTTGGTGGCTTTGATACAACCAGTCGAGGCGGTGGGCTAGGAGGTCTTAGTAAAATTGGAGCACTAGCTGGTTTCGGTGCACGTAGAGAACTAGATGGACTGGGTGGACTAGGTAGTCGTGCTAGCCTTGGAGTGCTCGGCGGCCTCAACTGGACTGGAGGGGATGGCAGATCTGGTGCAGATGACGAGCTTAATGGCCTTTCCGGGTTTAACTGTGCAGTTGGGTTTGCGGGGTTCAACCGCAATCTGACTTTGCTCAAAAGAGCCGGCGAGCACGTAATATCCTGAGGCTTCCCATTGGTATCTGAAGCAGGCGAAGATGCCGGCGTGCTACAATCTGATGACGAGGTTGACGGCGACTGCTCTCTGGAGGTTGGTTGCTTACCATTCGAAAATTATGAAAAGGTTGGTCGTATAGCCTTATTAGCTGCTCTATACGACGCCGAAGACCTTTTTCTCTTTCCGCAAGAGCACTGCAATTGATGACATTTGGAACAACGGCGTCTAGACTCCTCAAGCACTTCTGGGGTGAAGTGATCATGAATGAACTTCTCATGATCTTCATCCTCGGAAGCGTAAAGACCAGGGATAGCGTCATGCTTTGGCAACTTCTCTCAACCTCGATTACTAGTGACCCCACTCGAAGCTTTACGTTTCCGAGAGGGAAAAGTAAAATTGATACTTGACTTGATACGCTTTTTCGATTTCACTCTACTCTTTGTGTGAGAGCGGATCTGGTCGTTGATATAATCTGGAGCAAGCCCGATTTGAACAGCGATTTCTCGAGCTTTCTGTGTTTGCAAAGGCAAGCTGAACATCTCCATTGTTGTTCCTTTTTCTGGAGAAGATGATAAATCCTTATCGTCCCGTACGTTTTCACTGGGCATCCGGCGCTTTGGGAGCTTTGGGTGGTTTACTTTCCGAGGAGCTGGGATAGGTCGAAATACATCTGCAATTGAAGGTTCAGAAAGCTTTGCCGGACAGGCAGATGTGGTTGTAAATTCCTTGCTTTACTGGATGGGTGACCCGCAAGGCGTTAGGTGGAGGCATCTTTAACCTGGGAGCACCGTTTAGATGAACAGAATCATTGACGATTTTCGTCAATTTGGTAGATAGTGGAGAGTCCGAATGTTCTCCTAGGATATTGTCATGGAAATTATGTTGACTTTCTCAGGCGGAAATTTTATTAGTAGCCTCTTCAAAAGAGCCCACTCTGCCTATCCTCTGGTCATGACAATTGGCTGAGATACGGCTGTCTGGCTGGTCCTTTGTAAGCGCAAGCGGCCACATCTCAGCATCCAAAAGCCATTCTGATGAATCAAGATCTGAGTTAGGTCCCTTTCGCGAAGCAGGTGAAGTCAAAGGCGAGTCTTGGAGGACGTGTGTCCTATCTGGGTCTTCTGCATTCGAGGATGAAAGAATAGCTTTAGAAGAGTTTCTTGATTGCGCAATATCAGGGCTGGAATCAAGAAGGTGGTGGTATGCTGCTGGATCCAACCTGGAGAGAATGTGAGACTTCTGACTGCTCGTAAGTTGGTCTTCGCCAATCATGGCCAACAGCATAGCGAGAGAGTCTTCTGGTGTCAATTCGGCTCTGAGAACACTATCGCAGGTTTCCGCAAACTCGTAGCTGACGGGTTCTCAAGAATCGTCTCCGTTTTGGACGGTCCTAGCCTTGTGATCTATTATGATGTCTGCTCCCGCAACTTCTTCCCAAATAGCCTCTGCAATTGAAGCCGCGCTTCTACTCTGACTCATCAATAGATTAAGTAGAATCGTATCATCGACATGTAAGCCGTCCAGAACATCCTTAATCAGACATACCACATCAGACAGGGCGACTGCGCTAGAAGTATATAGCTCAACCGTGTTGGCGATTTCGCTGACTACACGGTTTTCAATTCCTGTAAGGGTTTGGGCCGAATGCTGATCATCATCTAGGTCGGAAATCTGATGTTCAGGCACGCCGAATTCTCTTAGACGCTCGATCACTTCGGAATTGCTTAGATTAGCCTGGCCCAACAATTTGCGATACCGATGTGGAGCTTCGACAAACTCAAAAAGACCGTCTTGGATGAGGTCGTAGAGTGCCCAGAGGCATTCGCGCATCTGAGCTTCATCGAGCTTGAACCGCTCAGTATTCAGTCCCACTGCTTAGCATTGCCGGGTCGTGAATCCTTGGACACCTGTGTCTTCTGCATCTCTTTTTAGAAGACTGAGATCCATAGGCAATTCATCGCGATATCTGTTACTGACGTGAGGTTTCGCAAGTGGACCAAGTCCGTACAGTTGGCGCCTGAGTCGCCCCTCAGGTGCTGTTCTCTCTGTCCTCATCTCACTCAGAAAACTAAGCGTCGGATCGATCCCAAATTCTTCAAGCGTCTTCTGAAGTTCACTCTCTGGCATGAGGGGTCGCTGCAAAGCGAATCTAAACATTGCTGGGAGTTCTTAACCTCGAGTCCCGTTGTCTCTATCAATAGCATCATTGCACCTCTGCGAGAAGAGAGGCACAAGGATTTTGCGGTGATGCAAGGGTATTAAAGGTCTGGGGTGGTGTCCTCCTAGAATCGGCGTATCATGTTCGTCAACAACCGCAGGTATGGAATAATCAAAAGGCCTCGTGTCTTCCATGCTAAGCAGTAGCCTTGAAAACCCCTCATCATCTGCAATATAGTCTCCGTTGGCTTTTGATATCGCGGTTATGTTCCTTTCCACAGCTCGTCTGACCTCGAAGAGATAAGATTCCTTGATAGCCCTCACTAACTCGTCCTCATCCATAGTTGTTACTTCCAAGCTCTTAAGCCCCGTTCGCTCAGTACGGACTGGTGATATTTTGGAGGACCGAAGAATCCAGAACTCAAAGCCAGTAATTGTGTCCTTTGCCTTGTTCTCTGCCCAGAGCAGTAATTATTTCGTATCGAAACTACAGGGGCTGCCGTCGGGTCGGGTCGGGTCGGGTCGGGTCTGAGGGGTCTAACCCAACCCGGTCCGGTTTAGGATCGGGTTCGGCGACTTAGGACCCGACGGCAGGCCTAGATGCAACAGCTTCCTCCCTGCATGCTTATTTTTACAACAGAATCCCCCAAGAGTGCTGTGTAGAGTTACAAGTACACTGCTGGAGATGACACCAAAAATTCCGAAGCCCCCAGGAGCGCGATATTCGATGATGCGAATGTTTTGAACACTAAGCTGTGGGTCTCAAACAACAGGAAGAATTGAAGACAGGGTGAAATCAAACAAGGCAGTCTGAAACAAAAACATATGTAACGCCAGATAGCTATATGCACCCGAGATCCAAGCCAGTCCGAAACGAACCATACCCAAATATTGTACATATCCACAAGTATAGCAGCTCGTTCAGACTTCGACCCTCTCAGTTCAAATTCCCAACAGGAGTCAACGGCGCCGGTCCACTGGGCTGCGGGTCAGGGTAGGTCAAATCGTTGCAGTGAGCAGCACATCCAATCATCTGGTTGTCCGGCACCGAGATATCAAAGTCCTGCATCCCCACGGTATAATAGCCATCGGGACGTGCGCTCGTGTTGGGCATGTTGGTGCCGTCACGGTTGCTGTTGCATGAGCGGCGCAAGTATCCGTAGATCTTGCGCGCCCGGGTGGCCTTCCAGATGGCGTGGCAGCCCTTATCGTCCCAGGTGCAGGTACTATGAGGGACAGGCAGTCAGCTTTGCGGTTGGGACGCGAGGAGGTAATACGTACCCAGTGTTGGATTCCGAGGTGCAGACTTGGAAGGACTGGGAATTCGACCAGTTGTGGGTGTAGGTAAAGGAACCGCCCACTGAGAGCTTTTCACCGAGGAGTTTTGGGAGCGAGGCTTCGAAGCCCGTTTGGATGCCGTTGTCCTGGCTCTGCTCGTTTGTGGTGCAGGTTTGGTTCATGTTGACGACAACTTCGTTGCAGGTGCTCGTGGTCGCGCAATCGATGACTTGGCCTGCGAATTGTGGGTTATATTAATTACAGTGTATTCACATGTGGGAAGCTGAATAGGACTGACCTGTGTTCTCCCAGTTCATGTATTCGGCTTGCCAGTTCACGAGGAAGAAGTCGGTCCTGTAGGTCGCACCAGTCAGCCCTTCGTTTCCTCCTATCAAAGGACAGTTTCAAGAAAAGCCTTACCAGCAGTGGAAACGATTCACACCTGCCCTCCACATCCCGTTGTCACAGCCAGAGCTGAACTGAGTACCCTGAATTACCCCAAGTTAGCATTTTCGATCTGCAGTAAGTCTCCATGAGGTTTAGAACATAGTGTAGGAGAGACAGAACAAGTCACCTACATCGCCGTCTTTAAAGTGGCTTTGGCCCGGGGCATAGCTTGGATCGACCTCGCAGCCGGGAAGGTAGTCTTGATAGTTGCCTTGTACCCGCTTCTCGAGATCGCGAACCTCTGCCTCTGTGATGGGAACCGCATCACCGTAGTTTGTTGGGACAGCTGAAGCTAGAGTTGCAAGCAGACCCAGGGCTGCAATCGAGCGAGGGGTGGTGAAAAACATTTCGGAAGATACACTATTCGTATTGCTAAATGAAAACGAGGGAAACGCGGGATTTGAATGACTGTAAAGTAACGAACGAGAGACTTGTCTTATGTGCTATCAAAAACGAGGGAATGGAGACATCTTATATATACAACCGATATTGCCTCTATAGTCAGCATCTTCAGGGCTTACCCTTGACAACATATTGCTCAGTAGAGAGCTGACATTTGCCACTGCGATTGAGTGTTTTGAAACCGACTTCGCCACCTTCATTATACCACAAAATGGGGTTGGATTCTTCATAGTGTTAGATTTGTTGTTTTCTGCAATTTCTGCGTAGTGATAGCTTGCATCTTGGCTGGAGGCCTGAAAGAAGTATACATGGTTCAACCACGCCGCGTGTATTCAGCCTCACATTTACCGAAGTCTCGGCCAAAGAGCCGAAAGAGGGGGAAGAGGGCTCAGTTTCGAGCTTGCCACTACTTGCGTCGCTAAGCTGGGATTTGCCTCATATCAACACGGCGATGGAAAGCTGGCGACTGCACCGCGGCAACATCACTAACGGCACATAAGAGGATAGACGCTCCAAAGGAGGTAACAAAACGAGTTGGCGGTGCTGGTATAGTGCAAATGCCCGAGATACTCTCATGTAAAGTACCTACCATTACCGTTTGAGGACAACACTGGTTCGAGCCTGACAAGGCCAATTCCTAAAGCTTATCCGATAAATGCAACCAATTCGTCAGATTCCTTTCTACCCGCCCCGAAACAAAATTAAGGAGAAGGGCTGAAAGAAAGAGCAAATTTTATTCAATATTACCTACTTAAATGATCGTCAGCGGCAGTGTAAACGCCTTTTCCGCTAAATATCAGGCCGCCCGTACTATCTTCCACCAACCTCACGTCAAGCCATCGAGTCCTATTGCTGACATGATCAGCTCTATTACAGGGCTGGTCCTGACAACTCTATGTACTTCTCTTTGATGGCACCATCGAACCCTAGCTCGATCGAACCACAAACAACACGTGACTAGATCACGTGACAATGGGTTTTCGGCTCTACAGCTCTATCCCTTTGACCGCTGTCGGGAAGCCACTTTTAGCGTATTCGCTTAGTCCACCAATAGAAAACCACAGAATATCACCCTGAACTGATTTTATTAATACTATTCAGATGCTATTGTGATATGCAGC